>Ga0154737_1150_pt2 | contig 12025 bp, 7 predicted proteins | sample Rifle2008BG16ft_FD_105745 | JGI IMG/M metagenome (GOLD analysis project Ga0154737, IMG submission 105745) | Planctomycetes bacterium RBG_16_64_12 | reverse complement strand
CATCGAGAACTTACCCGTCGACCGGTCGAACGCCTCGCGGGAGTATTTTTCCGCTCTCTGTCGGACCTTGTCGTCGACCATCTTTCCTTGCTGGGCCGCCCGGTTGAGCCCCTTCACGGCCAGCCCCTGCGAGAGCGTGGCCGCCCAGCCGCGGTCGTCCCAGGTGCCGTCGCTCCGCTGGTGCTTGGTGAGCTTTTCGAGCACGTTGTCCAACGCCCGGCCGACCCGCTTTTCACTCTTTTCGTCGGGCATGTTCCCCTGGACCTCGGAGAGCATCAAGGAGGCCATGAAGGTGTCGATGTAGGGGCCGAGCTTGCCTTGCAAGCGGGTGCCCCGGGTGGAGGTGATGTAGAGGGAATCTTCGTCGTACCCCTCGATTTCCGAGCAGACATAGTCCACGGCCTTGAGCACGTTTGCGGCGTACAGGCCCTTCGACGGCGTGCCGCCGGCGCGTATCAGGGCAAGCGCCGCGGCGCACGTGTCGGCCACGCTGGCGACGTCCTTCATCTCGGTTCCGCCGCCCATCTGGGCCGACTCCTCGCCCTGCCCCCAGGCCCCGCTGGGCAACTGGTGCTCGGCCAGCCACGCAAGTCCCTGCTTGACGTTCTCACTGAGCGGCTTCGGCTTGACGGCCGGCGCCCATTTGGCATCAGTCGCCTCCTTGGCGGCCTTGGCAGGCTGAGACTTTTTCTGCCCTTCTTTCTTCTCTGCCGCGCCGGACAGCACGGCGACGGCCGCGCAGAGCACCAGCGCGACCGGTGGCAACACAAATGTCTTCCACATCGCATCTTCTCCCTTCCGGACTGGAACGAAACGTACCTTGCCGAGTCGACGTTCGCGGGCTACTCGATCCGGTAGACCGTCGGCGCTTCGGCGGCTGCTTCTGCGGCAGGGGCCGGCTCGGCCGCGGCCTCGATCACCAGGGCCTCGCCCGCCTGCTGCCGGGCCATGATCTTGTTCACCACCGCCGGATTGCGGCGGACCAGCTCAAAATACTCCTCGCTGAAACGCTGGATCACCTTGACCTTGTCGCCGATCTTTTCCAGGTCCTGCTTGGCCGCGTCGTAGGCGTACCAGACGTTGCCGCGGCGGTAGAGCGTCTTCCCGGCCACAACCTGCACGGCGTCGACGCGGACGTCCTCGTCCTTGTCGATGTCGCGCAAGAGCACGCCGGCCGCGCCGTCTTCACCCATCGCCGCATCGCTCAGCTCCGACAAGGGGGCTTCCTTGAGCCGTTGCTTGGCCTCCCGCTGCGAGAACGCGGCGATCCCCTCGGTCTCGGCCAGGCGTCCCAGGGCTGCGCGGGCCCGGCGGGCGTTCGACTCCAGGTTGATTGCCGCCAGGTCGCCGGGCCGGGCGTCCTCGTCGGCCAAAAACGACGTGTACGGCGTGAGGATGCCGTGCTCGGTCGACAGCTCCACCAACTCCTCGATCAGCTCTTCGTTGCGGCCTTTGAGGTCCAGCTCGTCGATGATCTCGCCGATCCGCCGCATCGCCCAGAGTTTTTCCACAAACGCGTACGACTGGTCGTTGCTCTTCTCGGCGAGCGTGGCCGGGAAGTCGAACTTCTGCTCCGCGTCGCCCACCCGGCCGGTGATCTTCACCTTCGCCGGGCCCGACTTCTTGTAGCGGCCCACCAGCACCAGTTGCTCGCCCTCGAACAGGTCGGTCACCTGGCGGGGATAGACGCGGTTGACGGGCTTCCCTTCCTCGGCCCGAAGCTCGTCGAACTCGAAAAGGACGGCCACGTCGGTCATCACCGGGGAGCTGATGCGGCTGTAAAGGCGGCTGACGTGCTCCTCGATGTCCTCGTCGGGCCGCACGTAGAGGCTCTGGCCGAAGTTGGAGCGGGAGAGCCGGTCCAACAGCCGGCTGTTCACGTCGTAGCCCACGCCGAAGGTGAGCAGCCGGGCGCGAACTCCGTTGGCCTTCTCGGCGGCCTGGACGATTTCCGACTCGCCGGTCACGCCGGCCGTGGGAAGCCCGTCGGTCAGGAAGATCACGTAACTGGGCCGCGACGAGTCCTGGAGCATGCCCAGCGCCGTGGTCAGGGCGCCGTGAATATTGGTCGATCCGCCGGCGTAGAGGCCCTCGGTGAAGCCCAGGGCGGCCAGCCGCGTCTTTTCGTCGTAACGCTCCAGCTCCGGCCGAAACGCTTCCACCGAGCTGTCGTAAGCGATGATGTTGAACAGATCGCCCTCGCGGAGGTTGTTGAGCACGAACTTCAAGGCCTCGCGGGCCTGCTCGATCTTCTTGCCGCTCATGCTGCCCGAGCGATCCAGCACGCAGACGACCGTTTTCAGGGGAAGCGGGGCGTCGGAGGCTTCGATCTGAGGGCTGGCCAGAAGGAGGAAGTAGCCGTCCTCGTCCATCTCGGGCCGGTAGCTCACGACCGCCGCCCCCAGCTTCCCCTTCGCCACGCTATAGAAGAGCCGGAAATCGTTCACCGGCACCTGGTTCTCGGCCGTGTAGCTCGCCACGGCGTTATTGGGCCCGGACCGCTTGACCTCGATCGCGTGCGTGGGGCTGTAGACCGTCTTGATCTCGATCGCGCTCTCGATCGACACGCGAACGTCGATCTTCTCCACCGGCTGGGAGGTGTACTTCGCCGGGGCCAGGGGGAAGAGGAAGTCGGTCAGGTGATCATCCTTGCGCAAGAGTTGGTTATAGTGGAGCGTGACCTTCCGCTCGGCACCGGCCGGGACCGGGAAGACGCTCGTCTGGAACATGCCCGTGCCGATCCACTCCAGAAGGGCCGGGTCCTGGTTGCGGCGGATGTGGTCTTCGTAGATCTTTCGGGCCTCGTCGGCCGGAAGCAGCTTGGCCGGGTACTCCTTGCCGTCGACCAGGAAGGTGAGCCGGTCGATCGCCCCGTCGTAGGGGAGCGGGAAAACGAACGAGACCTCCATCTGCCGGCTCCCCGTGTTGACGAACGATTGGGAGACCTGCACCCGGGCGACCTGATCGACGAGCCGGGCGTTCACGGCCAGCTCCTTAATCTTGTACGACATCGGCGGCGTCGGCTGCGGACGGACCACCGGACGCGGCAGGGGCACCCGTTCGGTCGCATTGGTCACCACCAACAGCCCTTGTCCCTGGGCCGAGGTCGCCAAGACTCCCAATACCAGGAACCACCCCAAGTGAATTGCCGGCAACCGTTTCATCGCGTTTTCCCTTTGTTCTAAAGGCCGTGGAACCACGGAATCCCAAGCGGAACGCTCCCTTACGGGTTTGGACGCTGGGGCTGGGCGGAAAGTTCCTTGCCCGTTGGCGCAACGGACACGTCGGCTGCGATCCGTGGTCCCGGGCGTCGGCTCCGTTACCCCATTCTACGGACGCAGACACCCGCCGGACGTAACGGGTTTGTAACGTGCGTGCCCGAGATATCCGCCTCGTTTGTCAGCAGAGGCGTAGAATCGCGGTTTGAGCCTACCGCTTGCTGGTGCGGTAGATGCTGCCCGGGCTGAGCTTCTCGGCGTACGACATCATGGCGAACAGGGCCAGTTGGTCGCGCTGGTTCGACGGGGCGGCCTTCTCCAGCACGCCGGCAATGTAGCGGAGCTCGTCGTCGGCCGCTTGGGCGACGTGCCCGCTATCCGGCACGTGGTGGGCGTACACGTACATGTGGAAGGGTAGCCCGCCGAACTTGCTCCCCCACTGGCTGATGTAGTCGATCCCGGCCTGGCCGCCCAGGCTCTTCGACATCCACGCAAGCGCCTTGGACCACTGCGCCATGGTCCCCTGATACCGCTCCGTGCCCGGCTCAAGATGGGGAAGGCCCGCGGAGTAAGCCTCGAGGCAGTACATCATCACCGTGGGCGGAATGGTCTCCGGCGGGAAGTGCACGGCAACCGTGAGCAGGTCCTGCTGGTTGAGCCAGTCGATGGTGCCCAGACCGATCTTCAGGTAGGACTCGTCGCCCGTTTCGTCGTAGAGGCAGAAGGCCAGCGACCCGAAGATGCCGCTGGAACACCACCACTCCTTGTCGGACTTGGGCCAGTAACCGTCGGTCACCCCGCCCGAGGACCGAACGAAGTTCTCGGCCACCAGCCGGGCAAACGACTGGACCGAATTCAGGTAACGCTCCTTCTCCTCCGCGTCGTCGCAGCGGACCGCCGTGGCGAGCACGCCGTGGGCGATCGAAGCGCAGTCGGCCACGTACCAATCGCCCTCCTTCTCGCCGGGCTTGCGCCCGTACTGCATGTAGTAGGCCCCTTCGGGGATCATTCCGTTCTGGTACTCGATCATCTGATCCGACCAGAGCTTGCAGGCGTCGAGGAATTCCTCCTTGCCGGTCATGTCGTAGGCCACGGCCAGGGCGCGGACGACGTACGAGTCCCAGTAGAACGCCCGGCCGATCCTCTCCGTGGTGCGGGCCTGCTTTTCGACGATCTTGGCCCCGGCATCGCTGAGCCGGAGAAACTCGCCCTTGAGGTCCGGTTCCTCACCGAACGCCGTCGGCGAAGCCGTCGGTCGCCAGGCGAGCAACGTTACCAGCAGCACTGCTATCACAACGGTTGCCGAGGGTATTGCCCTGCGCATGACATCTTCTCCTGCCTGACAAGTACCGGGTCAACCCGAGGTCGAGTGTAGTTGGCCGGGCGCCCGTGTCAAGAAACGGCGGACAACTCCGTGGTCCACGCAAAGCGCGCTGTTTCTTCAAAATGGCCATATCCCTTATTCATTCAAAACAAGCTCGTCTTACCCTCTTCATCTTGCCTTGGAGGGCCGGTCGGCGTTACACTCCCCCGATTCCGCTCAGAAGGGACTGGGACAAGCCGTCGGGGATCTTCGCGACCGGCGGCGTGTCCGCCATGCGACAAGGAGGTCGCCGGTGCTGTCGAACTGGCCGATTCGGGTCAAGTTTCTCATCGGGCTGGGGTTGTTGCTGCTGTTGGTGACGATCCTCTCCGGCAGCGGCCTGTACACCACGTACGCTTACCGCAGCCTCGTGAAAGGCCTGAGGGAGCGGGCCGTGGAGTTGCCGCTGGCCGCCGAGCTGAGCCGCCAGGTGGCCGATTTGCGGATCACGCTCAGCCTTCTCCGCGGCCTCCGGGAAAGCAAGTTCCCCGATGCCGAGCCCGGCCAGATGCCGCGCCGGGTGCTGACCCTCCGGGAGCAGTTCCGCACCGAGTTGGAGAGGGTCGAAGAGACGTTGTCGGAGTACCGCACCCAGTTGGAGCACAAGGCCCGCGACGACTCGCGGATCGCCGATAACCAGCCGGAATGGGAGACGGTGCGCAAGATCGACGACGCCATGGGGCAGGTGCATGAGGTGAACTGCAACGAAGACTGGGTGCTGGACGACGCCAGCAAAGTCGACCAGTTGGACGCGGAGCTGGAGCACTTGCAGGTGCTCGCCGCGGAACTGCCCAGCCACTTGCACGGCAAGCTCCGCGGTTTTGCCGCGGAGGTTCGCAGCCAGTACCGCGCGTTGATCGTGGGGACGTGGATCACGAGTGTCTCGGCCGGGCTGATTCTGCTGCTGTTTCTGAAGCTTTTCTACCAGTGGGTCTTCCGGCCGCTGAACGTTCTCATCGAGGGATCGCGCCGGGTCGCCGCCGGCCGCTTCCACTACCGCATCCACCTCGACACCAAGGATGAGATGGCCGAGCTGGCCGAGGCGATGAACGCCATGACCGCCCGCTTCCAGGCCATTCGCGACGACCTAGATCACCAGGTCCGCGAGCGGACCAAGCAGGTCGTCCGCGGCGAACAACTGGCCAGCGTGGGCTTCCTCGCCGCCGGCGTGGCCCACGAAATCAACAATCCCCTGGCCTCGATCGCCATGGCGGCCGAGTCGCTGGAAAGCCGCGTCTCGGAAATACTCCAGACAGACGACCCGCAGCACGCCGTCATCAGCAACTACCTCCGGATGATCCAGAGCGAAGCGTTTCGCTCGAAGGAGATTACCGAGAAGCTGCTCGACTTCTCTCGCTCGGGCCAGGGCCGATACGAGAACACGGAGCTGAGCGAGCTGGTGGAGGGCGTCATCGAGATGGTCCGCCACCTGGGCAAGTATCAGAAGAAGCAGATCGAGTTCCAGCCGGCCGGCCCGATCGTCGCGCCGGTCAACCCCCAGGAGATGAAGCAGGTCGTGCTCAATCTGCTGACCAACGCGCTGGACAGCCTCGACGAGGGGGGAACGGTGCGAATCGGGCTCGAAGGGCGCGACGGCTTCGTCGAGCTCACGCTGGCCGACAACGGCTGCGGCATGACGCCCGAGGTGCTCGAACACGTCTTTGAACCGTTCTTCACCCGACGGAGAACGGGGCAAGGGACCGGGTTGGGGCTTTCGATCACGCACCGGATCGTCGCCGAGCACGGCGGCCAGATTCACGCCCAAACGGGCGGGCCCGGCCGCGGGTCCACCTTCTGCGTCCGACTCCCACTCACCGAGAGACCGAAGGAGATCGAAAATCAGTACCCCGCCGCGGAACCGACTCAAGCTGCTGTTTGCTGATGACGAGAAGTCGCTCCAGGAGGTGATGCGACTGGAACTGCCCCGCATGGGACACGAGGTGACCGTGTGTCCCGACGGGCTGACCGCCGCGGCCGCGCTGGAGCGAAACATCTACGACTGCATCCTCGTCGACCTCGACATGCCGGGGCTCGGCGGCATCGAGGTGATTGCCAAAGCCCGAAAGCTCGCCCCCGACACCGAGGCCATCGTGCTCACCGGCAAGTCGTCGCTGGAAACGGCCGTCGAGGCGCTCCGCCAGGGCGCGTTCGACTACCTGACCAAGCCTTGCACGCTGGTCGAGCTCAAGTCGGTGTTGGTTCGGGTGGCAGAGAAACGCGAGTTGACCCACAAGTACCGGGCCCTGAAACAACGGCTCCAGCGGATCGAAGGGACTCCCGACCTGGTGGGAACCTCGCGGGGGATGAAGAACGTCCGCACGATGATCTCCAAGGTCGCTCCCACTGCCTCCACCGTGCTGATCCTCGGCGAGACCGGAAGCGGCAAGGAGCTGGTCGCCCGGGCGCTGCACGATCAGAGCCTTCGGGCCGACATGCCGTTGGTGGCCATCAACTGCGGCGCCTTGCCCGAAAACCTGATCGAAAGCGAGCTGTTCGGGCATCGCAAGGGGAGCTTCACCGGGGCCGAAGAGCATCGCGTGGGACTCTTCGAGGTGGCCGACGGCGGGACGCTCTTCCTGGACGAGATCGGCGAGCTGCCCAAGGCGATGCAGACGAAGCTGCTGCGGTTCCTGGAAAGCGGCGAGATCCGCCGCGTGGGCGAGAACGAGTCGTTTTGCTGCGACGTGCGCGTCATCTGCGCTACCCATCGCCAGCTCGACGAAATGGTCGCCGAGGGCCAGTTCCGCGAGGACCTGTGGTTCCGGATCAACACCTTTGAAATCCACTTACCCCCCTTGCGCGAGCGGACGGAAGACCTCCCGCAACTGGCCGGGCACCTCGTCGCCCGCTTCCGCCGGAACCTCCCGCCGCACCAGGACGTGTTCACGCCCGAAGCCCTGGCCGAGCTGGCCGAGCACTGCTGGCCGGGAAACGTGCGGGAGTTGGCCAACGTGATCGAGCACGCGATGATCCTCTGCGACAAGCTGCCCATCTCCACCGAGCACTTGCCCCGCAGGTTCACCTCCCGGACGGCACGCCGCCTCGGCCCCGCCGCGCCCGGGCGCACGCTGCGCCAGATCGAAATGGAGGCGATCCACGACGCCCTGGACCGGCACGGCGGCAACAAGCCCAAGGCCGCCGAGGAGCTGGGCATCAGCCTGAAGACGCTCTACAACAAGCTCAACCAGGCCGCCTCGCTGGAAAAATCGGCGTAAGGCCGTGCCCCGCGTTAGTCGTTCAGTCGTTTGATCCTGATGTTCCGGTACCACACGGGCCGGCCGTGGTCCTGGAGGCCGACGTGCCCTTCCCGGACAAAGTCCTTCAGCGCCCGGGGAAACTTGTTCGGCGTGCCGTCGGGGTTCTTGTGTGGGTCGGTCCACCGGTTCAAGTCCATCTCCAGGATCTGCTGGCCGTTGAGCACCACGGTGATCAGGTTGTCATTGCAGGTAATCCGGCAGTGATTCCACTCGCCGGGCCTCTTGACCGCGTTCTTGGTGGGAGCGAGGCAATCGTAGATCGCTCCGGCCGTGCCGCCGCGGCCAGGCGGTTCTCTGCCGTAGGAGTTGCTCACCTGGACTTCGATGCCCGTATAGACCGGGTCCGCCGGGTCGGAGGTGCGCAAGAAGACGCCGCTGTTGGCGTACCCGTCACACGTCTTGAATTCCAGCTCGAGGATGAAGTCGCCGTAGGTCTGCTTGGTCCAGAGGTAGTCGGCGTTGTAGAGGCCTCCGTCCATTTCCCGCTTGAGGGTGATCACCCCGTCCTCGACGGTCCAGGAGCGGCTCGGCCCCATGGTCCAGCCGCCGAGGTCCTGGCCGTGGAAGAGCCAGACGAATCCTTCATCCTCATCGGCTGAGAGACTGGTCGCCACAAGGAAGACGGCGAGAACGGCAAAAAGGCTCGGGGCTTTCATTGTGCGTGTCCCGGTCTGCTGTGTACCTATCGGAGATAATGCCCTCACCCCGGCCCTCGCCCGGAGGGAGAGGGGCTTGGGGCAACCGCTGTGGAAGCGAGCAAGGCCGCGTAGGCCCGCGCGTCACGGCTCGTGCCAGGGCCTCCACGAGGGATAGCTGTCTTCCGGCGTCAGCCGATGCGCTTCTCCGGGCCGCGGCGCGAAACCTTCGTTGTAGAAGACGTAGAGTCCGGCTTTCCCGGCGATCACCACGTCGTTGTCGCCGTCTTGGTCCACGTCGGCGATGTTCAGTTTCATGCCCACGGCAACGGCGCCGTTGGGCGGCGGGTTGATGTTCTTCCGGCCTGGGTACCAAGGGAGGTGATTGAAGGAGAGCACGTGCCGCTGGAACTTGCCGCCCTGGAGGTCGTACCAGAAGGCGAACAGCGGGTCGTAGCAACTGATGTCGCGGCCGTGATGGGCGAACAGCCGCTTGCCGGTGACCAGGTCGGCTTTCCCGTCGCCGTTCAGGTCGCCCAGGGCCATGGTGTGGTACTGCCCGAAGTCCGTCTCGGCCCAGTGTTGCGTGAAGCTGCGGTTGCCGTTCTGGTCGACCTTCTGCTCCAGCCAGGCCAGGCCGTAGTGGTGAGCGGCCCCCACGATGATGTCGCTCAGCCCGTCTTCGTTGACGTCGTGAACCAGCATCGGGTGCGAAGCGGCCGTGCGGCCCTCCGGGTCGTCGACGGGGGAGAATGCGTAGTCGGCGTGGAAGGTCCACTCACCGTCGGCCGGCTTTGGGGGCCCTTCGTACCAGCCGACGGGCGTGACGATGTCGGGGCGGCCGTCGCCGTTGACGTCGCCCAGCCCGTTCCCATGATATTCCCCTTCCGTGCCGATCACGTGCTCGACGAGCCACGGCAAGTGGTCGATCGACTCGAACCAGGTCATCCCCTGGCCGGGGACGGGGGCCCAGTGGTTCGCCAGCACGTCGTCGTCGCCGTCGCCGTCGAGGTCGCCGTGGATGACGCCTTCCATGTTCTGGGCCGAGTGGATTCTCGTGGCCTTCCAGCGAATGCCGCTCTTGCCCGGGTTCTCGTACCAGAACGCGCCCTTCATCAACATCCACCCCGAGCTGACGATGTCCGGGCGCCCGTCGCGGTTGACGTCCATGGCGAACTCGCTGTTGTCGTCGGTCTCGGGACCGTTGGTGGCGGCGCCGTCGCGGAAGTTTTCGTGCCTGATCCAATCGGGCGCCTCGTACCAGTTGCGGCCGGCGGCGATGTCCAGGTCGCCGTCGCCGTCGACGTCCAACACCGAAGCACACTCGCTGAACGGGCCATACCAGTAGCTGTGGTTGGCCGGGTCGTGCGCCGGCCCGTCGATCTTCACGGGCACGAAGATCGGCTCCGCCGCAAGCAGGGCGACCGGGGTCCAGACCGATAGGGCCGCTAACCAACACGTCGGGCTTCTCATGGTGCAACTCCTCTGGCTTGTCGAGGCTCGGGCGCGATCATTCGGCACGCGTCGGCCTGCGGGATAACCGCGAGTGTAGAAGGGCGCCTCGAGCATGTCAACGATTCGTCGAATGGAGATCCGGTAGACCGGGCGCCGCCCGATGTGGTAACATCGAGGTTCCGTGGGACCGGCTTCTCCGCGGCGAGGTGCTTCAATGGGACGACGCGCCCGGGCGTGGGTTTTTCACCGCAGAGGCACAGAGGAAACGGAGAGACCCGTAGGGTGGGTCGAGCGAAGCAAGACCCACGCGGGCCTTTTCGGGGCGATATCGCTGACTTCGCTCCAGCCCGGCCGCCACACGATCGAAGCCCGGGTGAGGTGGCCCGACGGGACGGTGATCGCCGAAAGGGAGACGTTCACAATCGAAGCGATTTGAAGTTGGGACGACGCAGATACTCAGGAGACCTCCGGTCGATTTGGTGGGGGAGATTCCTTGACACCTACCCTGCCAACAGGTACTGTGCTGGGCGAGGTGCGTTCCACGGAGACCGAACCGTCTGGGTGTGGCGTCACGGGGTCCGTTGCGAGGGTGCTGTGCCCCGGACAAGAGACACGAAAGCGGGTGCAGCCATGAGGACGGCCTTGTACCCCCGACGATTGTTCATGTAACGCATCGGCAGTCCACCCATGGTGATCCGGAACCATACGCGAACGAGCCTAAGGAGGATCAAGACGAACGACGGGGAGTGTCTTCTGGGCCATAGTATTTGGCCACGGCCACTTGCGGCGCGTCGCTATAACACTCGGCAAAGACCTACTTGAGTCCAAAGACATGCATCTTTGGCCCCTCGTTTCCGATTTCAGCGCCATGCTCCAAAGCCCGCGATTGGCATTTCGCGAACCGGGCCTTCGGGAGTGCCGATTCGAGAGGGATGCTCTCGGCCAACCGCGCCCCTGGTCTGGCAACTTTGCCACCGTTTACAAGGGGATCTATCCGAATGGTGACTTCATCGCTGTCAGGATCTTCAATCGCGCCGCGAAAGAACGTCGCGAGCGGTACCAGGCGGTCAGTGAACACCTGAAGGGACTACGGCCTCGATGCCTCGTCAACTTTCAGTACCACGAAGAAGGAATCCGTTCCGCACGCGATGGCAAGATGTACCCGATGCTCACCATGGAGTGGGTCGCGGGTGATACGCTCTTTGAATGGCTGAAAAAGGCGTGCGCGGCCAACAGGAGCGAGGAAATACGTGATAAGGCGGACCGTTGGGTCGAGTTGGTGAGCGAGCTTCGCCTCCACCTGGTCGCTCACGGTGATCTTCAGCACGCAAATGTCATGGTAACGCAGTACGGCGAACTGAAGCTGGTCGATTACGATTGTATGTGCGTACCGGCCCTGGTTGCGCGCGAGAGCCTGGAACTAGGCGTCGAACCATATCAACATCCAGGCAGGAACGCACAAACTCGATTGTCGCTGGAACTCGACCATTTCTCGGGAATCTTGGTCTTTGTGGCGTTGCGGGCATTGGCCGCCGATCCCCACCTTTGGCAAGAACACGTTGCCGAGACCACCTACGACAAGATCCTCTTCCGCCGCTCTGATTTGCAGCATCCTGAATGGTCCAAGCTCCTTAAAGACCTTGCGCAGTCGCCTGACCCGCTTGTGCGGAAATCGGTGAACGTGCTTTGCGAGCTTTACCGCATGGACATCGGACGCGTACCTTCACTAATCAGATTACTGAGCGCTGGTGGTCATACGAAAGCGCACGCGGCGCAAGAAACGAAGGCCTGGATAGCTGAAGCTCCACTACAACACGCCGAGCAACGAAAACCGGCAATCGCAGTTTCCAAGCCCGAAGCGCTTCCGGCGCAGAGCGCACCCGTGCCACAACAGTCGGGGGGTTTTCCGGGATCTATCAGCAACGACTGGTACTTTTCGGCTCGCCAGAAAGAGTATGGGCCATTTTCGTTGGCGCTGCTGGTTCAGTTCGTGCAGGAGGGTAGGATTTCACCTGAAACGCGAGTTCGCAAGGGAGCGCGCGGGGACTGGGTGCTTGCGCGGCATAGTAGAGATCTTGCGAGATTTCTGGCGGGAGG
>Ga0154737_1072_pt1 | contig 12319 bp, 9 predicted proteins | sample Rifle2008BG16ft_FD_105745 | JGI IMG/M metagenome (GOLD analysis project Ga0154737, IMG submission 105745) | Planctomycetes bacterium RBG_16_64_12 | reverse complement strand
GAAGAAATCCAGGCGAGAATCAGTTAGAGTGCGGTTTGGCCTCAAAGCGATATCACCGCCGACGCGCCCATTATACACAACTGGCATCCTTTTGATAGCGATGTCCATATCGAATTGATTCGTTTTTCCCCATTTACCCAAGGAGGTCTTGACCCATTGACACCAAGGTGATAATTTCGGTGGCTTTAACTTGCGGAGCTTGGGGAGCGTTTGCTGTGCCTTACGATAGCATTGTGTGCGTAAAACAGGTGCCCGATACGGCCAACGTCACGGCCGACGCGATGAAGGACGACGGGACCGTAAATCGGGCGGCTTTGCCGGCCATCTTCAATCCGGAAGACCTTCACGCGCTGGAGACGGCGCTAGAAATCCGCGAGGCGTTCGGCGGAACGGTGACCGCGGCCAGCATGGGACCTCCCAAGGCAGCGGACGTGCTACGTGAATGCCTCTACAGGGGGGCAGATCGGGCGATTCTCATCACCGACCGCCGCGCGGCGGCAAGTGACACGCTGGCGACCAGCTACATCCTTGCCAAGGCAATCGAGACGGTCGGCCGGTACGATTTTGTTTTCTGCGGCCGGCAGGCCATCGACGGAGATACGGCCCAGGTCGGGCCCCAGTGTGCCGAGAAGCTGGGCATCCCTCAGGTCACCTATCTGGAGCAGTTGGTCAGCCTTTCGGAACGCGTGGTGCGCATCCGCCGGAACGTGGGGCGCGGATGGGAGATAGTGGAGGCCGAATTGCCCGTGTTGGTGACGGTGCTGGAGTCGGCCAACAAGCCGCGACCGCCGGCGGCCAAACGCGTCATGCGTTTCAAGCGGGCCCGCGTCGAGGCCGAGATCGCCCGCGAGGTCGGCGGCGAACTGGCCGATGCGTCGGATGACCAGCGGCAGGCGGAGGTGGAACGCCGGGCCGCTGAGCTGAAGCGGGCCGGATTGTTGATCGAGCAGTGGAGCCTGGACGATATCGGGGCCGACTTGTCGCGTTGCGGCCACCGCGGTTCGCCGACCAGGGTTCACCGCATCCAGGCGATCGTGCTCACCAAAGAGGGGCACACCGACATTCCTCCGACCGCGGAGGGCATCGGCCAGTTGATCCACGAGTTGGTGATTGACCGAACGTTGGGCTGATCAGACAAGTTGGGCGGCGGGGACAGTCGAAAAAGATGATTGAAGTAAATCGTCAAGGTGAAGTCTGGGTATTCGCCGAGCAGGAAGACGGCTCCCTGCACGACGTGGTGCTCGAGCTGTGCGGCAAGGCCCGCCAGTTGGCCGATCGGCTGGGGGTGCGCGTGGGGGCCGTGTTGCCGGGGTCGAACCTGGACGACCTTCCCCAGCGGCTGATCGCCCACGGAGCCGACAACGTCTACCTGGTGGACAACGAGCGTTTGGCACACTACCAGACGGGCTCGTACGCCCGGGTGCTCACCACGCTGATCGAGAAGCACAAGCCCCAGATCGTGATGTACGGGGCAACTCCGCTGGGTCGCGACCTGGCTCCCCGGGTGGCCTCCACGTTGCGCGCCGGCATGACGGCCGATTGCACCGACCTGGAGATCGACGACGTCAAGGATCCCAGGAGCGATACCGTCCACGAGAAGCTGCTGTTGCAGATCCGGCCTGCCTTCGGCGGGAACATCATTGCGACGATCGTCAATTTCGACCAGTGGCCCCAAATGGCCACCGTGCGTGAAGGCGTGATGCCGCTCCTGGAGCCCGACCCATCGCGTGAAGGCCGGGTCGTCTCCGAACAGGTTGAGATCGACCTGAGCCTCTTGGCGCTGAAGCTGATTGAGCGGCACATCGAGCCGCGGACGGTCAATCTGAAGGGCGCCCGGGTGATCGTCGCCGGCGGGGCGGGGGTGGGGAGCAAGGAGAACTTCCGCGTGATCCACGAACTGGCCGGCGTGATCGGCGGGGCGGTGGGCGCCAGCCGGGCCGCGGTCGACAGCGGGTACATCGGCAAGGAGCACCAGGTCGGTCAGACCGGAACCACGGTCCGCCCGGCGCTCTACATCGCGGCCGGGATCAGCGGGGCGATCCAGCACCGGGCGGGCATGGAGGAGTCGGCCAAGATCATCGCGATCAACAAGGACCCCAACGCCCCGATTCTCTCCCTCGCCCATTACGGGATCGTCGGCGATTTGAACAAGGTCATCCCGATGATGATCAAGGCGCTCAGGGAGCGACCGTAAAAGTCAACACGAGCGGGAGTTCGTCTGTGGGCAACTACTTTCTCGACAACCAAGACATCCAGTTCCTCTTCGACCACATCGATCTGAGGGAGTTGGCCGGGCTCCAGGAGGCCGACGCCCGCAACGGAGAGGCCGACTACGCCCCGGTCGACGAGGACGATGCGGTCGACAACTATCGGCGGGTCCTCGAGATCATCGGGCAGATCGCCGCCGAAACGATCGCTCCCAACGCCGAACGGGTCGATCGCGAGGGAAACACGCTCAACGACGACGGCACGGTCACGCTGCACCCCCTGGTGCGGGAAAATCTCAAGCGGATGTCGCAGGCCGACCTGATGGGCTTTACGCTGCCGCGAAAATACGGCGGCTTGAATTGCCCCAGCCTGGTCTACGCCATGGCCACGGAGATCGTCAGCCGGGCGGATGCGTCGTTCATGAACATGTTCGGTCTCCAGGGCATTGCCGACACGGTGCACGCCTTCGCCAGCGAAGAAATCAAGGACGAAGTGCTGCCCCGGTTCGCCCGGGGCGACGTCACCGGCGCCATGGTGCTCACCGAGCCCGACGCCGGGAGTGACTTGCAAGCGGTTCGCCTTCGGGCCGACCAGGACGAAGACGGGAACTGGTATCTCAACGGCGTGAAGCGGTTCATCACCAACGGCTGCGGCGAGATCCTCCTGGTCCTGGCCCGCAGCGAGCCGGAAATCAGCGACGGGCGGGGCCTGAGCCTGTTCATCACGGAGCGCTCGGAGCGGGTGCGGGTGCGGCACCTGGAGGAGAAGCTGGGGATCCACGGTTCGCCCACCTGCGAGCTGGTTTTCGAGGACACGCCGGCGCGACTCATCGGGGAGCGCCAGCGGGGATTGATCACCTACGTGCTGGCCCTGATGAACGGCGCCCGGGTCGGTATCGCGGCCCAATCGTTGGGGGTTGCCGAGGCGGCCTACCGTTTGGCCCGCACGTACGCCCACACCCGGCAGCAGTTCGGCGGGCCGATCGAGCGGCTGCCGGCCGTGGCCGAGATGGTCACCGACAAGCAGATCGCCATCGAGGCCGCCCGGGCGCTGGCCTACGAAACCGGCCGGGTCTGCGACCACGAGATCAACAACCTGCGGATCCTGGAATGGAACCCGGATCTCGACAAGGATGAAGCGAAACGCCGGAAGCAGGCGTCGCGGTCGCTCAAGCGACTCAACAGCATGCTCACGCCGATGAGCAAATACTATTGCTCCGAGATGTGTTGCCGGGTGGCCGACACGGCGGTGCAGGTGCTGGGCGGCTCGGGCTACATGAAAGACTACGCCGCCGAGCGGCACCTCCGCGACGCGCGAATCACCACCATCTACGAAGGGACCAGCCAGTTGCAGGTCGTGGCTGCCGTTCGCGGCGTTGCGTCCGGCACGTTCGATAGCTATGTGACCGAGCTGGAAAAGACCGATTACGACGCCCCCCTCCTGGCCGAGCTGAAACAGAAGCTCCTCCGCGGCAAAGAGGAGGTGCTCGAAGCGATCCGCTTCGTCAAGGGGCGGTCGACGTCGTACCTGGACCTTTCGGGCCGTCGCCTGGTCGACGCCGCGATCACGGTCATCTGCGGCCACCTGCTTCTGGGACAGGGCGCAAAAAGCGAGCGGAAGCGGCGCGTGGCCAGGCGATTCGTCGAAAGCCAGATGCCGGTCCTCCGTATGAACTGCGAGCAAATCCTCTCCGGCGACACCACGCCGCTGGAGGAATACAGCCTTCTGGCCGGGCCGCTGCCGTCGAGCGACTGAGCCGTCTCGGGCGAATCATGGGAATGTTCTCCGGCAAGACCGGCTTGGTGCTGGGCGTGGCCAACGACCACAGCATCGCCTGGGCGATGAGCGAAGCCCTCTACGGCGAGGGCGCGGAGTTGGCCTTCACGCACCTGCCCGGCCCGTCGAGCCAGCGGCGGGTCCGCCGCCTGGTCGAGCCCTACCAGGCGAAAGTGGTCGTCCCTTGCGACGTCACTCGCGATGAAGACATCGCCGGGGTCTTTCAGGCGGTGGAAGCGGCCTACGGCAAGCTCGACTTCCTGATCCACTCGCTTGCCTTCGCCCCGCCGCAAGAGCTGCGCAATCCGTATCTGGAAGTAAGCCGGCAGGGGTGGCACCTGGCCATGGACATCAGCGCGTACAGCCTGGTAGCCGTCTCGCGCGAGGCGGCGCGGCTGATGCCCGACGGCGGGGCGATCGTCACGATCAGCTATTTCGGCGGCGAGAAGGTCGTGCCCGGCTACAACGTGATGGGCGTCTGCAAGGCGGCCCTGGAGCACACCGTCCGCTACCTGGCCTGGGACCTGGGCCGAAAGAAGATCCGCATCAACGCGCTCAGTGCCGGGCCGATGCGAACGCTCAGCTCGGCCGGCGTCGCCAGCTTCGACGAAATGCGCGAGCACGCCGCCCGCAAGTCGTGCCTGGGCCGGAACGTCGATCCGAAAGAGCTGGGCACCACCGGCCTCTATCTCTTGAGCGAGCTGTCCGGCGGCGTCACCGGCGAGACGATCCACGTCGACTGCGGCTACAACATCGTGGGATTGTAGAGGTCCTCAGGCGCCGGCCCGCTGCTTTGCCCCGTTGCTTCTATTTCTTGCCTGCCCGTCGATACCACGGGTACGGTTTGTCGACTAGGCGGAGTTCAATGAAGCGGGCGATGGCTGGTTCGAGATTGAGTCCTTTCACGCCCAGCATCTTGGTGCCCTCGAGTTTGGTCGGCGGCTCGCCGAAGAACAGGTCGCGCTGGTCGAGCTCCGCGGTTTCGGGATCGACGTGATAACGCGTGATCAGGTTGTACACGCGCCGCGCGTCGGCGAGCGATTTCGGGTCTTCTTTTCCCGCCACAATCATCATCGAGATTTGGCTGCGGACCAGCGGATTGGCCAGCGGCTTGTTCAAGGGCAGGCCCTTGAAGTCCCAGTCGGGCGAGATCATGATCAACGCCTTGACGTCCTGGCTCGCGGCCGCGCGGTCGGCTTCACGGCGGGGCGTCGTCCAGTCGTAGGCGGCATAGTACGCCGCCACGGCCGCGCCCATCTCCGCCCCCACGATGCACAGCTTCTTGAGGTTCAATTCTTCCTTGTCGTTCCTGTCGACCAGGAACTTCCTCAGGGTCTCCATGTCGTTGTAGGCCATCAGATAGAACTGATCCGTACCCATCTTGGCGGCATCCAGCTTCCCGCCGCCAAACGGAGATTGGGTGCTTTCGCCATGCCCTCGCAGGTCGGGCACGAGCACGGCGCAGCCTTTCTCCCTCTGAAGATACAGCGCCAGTCCGGCGTATTCCTTCCGGTCCCCCTTCCACATGTGCAAGAGGACCACCGGCACCGACTCTCTCCCCTCGGTGCCGGGATAAAACGTGGCCGACAATTGGAGGCCGTCGCTGGTCACCAGATCCGATCCCGCAACTTCCTCGGCGGGAGGAAGCTTCTTTTCCTGGTCCGCGTTTTCGGCCCACGCAAGGCGCGCGGCTCCCAGCGGCACGACCAGCGCTATCGCCGCAAACACCGGAAGACGGCGAGGGGAGGATCCCCGGGCAACCTCAACGATCAGCGGGCAGCGTCGTTCGGAGGTCATGGCAACTCCATCTCATTTTGAGAGCGTCGTGAGAGCGAAATGTCATGGGACACCTCCCTCATTCAATGTAGACGGCCAGGTGGTGCTCGTCAACCTACGGGATTGCCCTACGGGATTACCTAACTCCCGGCTATCTGGCTGGTCCTCGTTCTCGCAGGTTCCAGGCCGAGAGCCACTCCGTGCGATCACGTTTCAGCCCGAAGTCCGACAAGAGCCGCGCTTCGAAGTCGGCCATGTGCCCGGCGCCGTAGAGAATGGCGATCCGCTTCCTCCCCTTGGCCAGCTCGGTCTGGAACACGCGCATCGCCGCCTCGTTGCGATCCTTGATAAGAAGGGTGTCGAGCGTGTTGCCCAGACCGGTGGACCCGAGATCGTCGAACTGTTCGGCCAGCATCCGCTTCAGCTTCACCGCACGATTCGGATCAAACAGCAGGGCGAGAGGGTCCAACGGCTCCGCCTCGGCTTCCGGGCGCCCGCTTTTCTGCCGCTCAAGCTCACGCAGGTTGTGCTGGCGCATCATGTCGGCCGTGGCGCTGAGAAACAGCGTCACGCCGTCGTCGCCCCGTTCGCGCATGGCCTTGGCCATGTCGTCGGGCGACATGTCGGCGTGGACGAAGTTCTCCTGCATGTAGTCGATGTGCTCCGTCTGCGACTGGAGCTCGAGCGCCGATTCCGTCATGACCTGCAAGAGCACCAGCGGATTGAGGCTATCCCGGGTTCCTCCCCGCGGTATCCGGGTTCCGTGGGGCGCGACGAGCTCGTAGAGCACCACGTCGTACTGCTCCAGTCGCTTGTTGAGGCGGTTGTAATACGAAGGCTGAGCCACGTGGACGCACGCGATCAGATCGACGACCAGCTCCCCCTCCCCCGAAGCCGGCACGTAGCGGACGACCGCCGTCTCCAGCGCCACGGGCTCTCCGGCCGCATCACGCCTGATGCGGAGAAATCGACCCGCGTCGGACTTCTCCCCCTTGTCCCCCTCCTCCTGGGCGATGCTGGAAGGATCTCCTTGCGCCACGCCGGCAGGCGGTTCGGCCAACAGCCCCGTGCCGCAAGCCAGAGTGAGCAGGGAAGCCAGAAGACACAAGGTGGCCTTGGGTAAGCGCAACACGACGATTCCCTCGCAGTTTGGGGACAACGTGCTCGTTCTCTCATCTCTTGGTCGCCGAAGGCCGAGGTGCCGATGCCCTTTTACCCCCCTGATCGGCAGGGGCGCGGAAACGCTTGCGATGAGTCGTCGGGACTGGACTGGCGATCCGCCCAGTCATTGGGACGAGACCTCGACTTCGTAGATACGCACGGAGAGCTGCTTTAGTTCGTCTTGCCGGTTGCTACGACCATCGCTCGCGATGGACGCGATCCTCTCGGTAGCGGTCCTGAGGAGGCCGGAATTCGGCGGGGTAGCCGAGCACGATCAGGCTGTGGCCGGCCACGTTTTCCGGCAGGCCCAACAGCCGGCGAAAGCCCTCGATGCGTTCCTCCCTGGGATAGACGCCGGTCCAGACGGCACCCAACCCCAAGGCGTGGGCCGCCAAGAGCAGGTTCTCGACCGCCGCCGAGCAGTCGACGACCCAGTAGCCGGGCGCCATGGCCAGGGTGACGTCGCCGCAGACGAGGATCGCCAGCGGGGCGTCTGTGGCCATCGTGGCGTTCGGGTTGACTTTCGGGATCTGGGCCAGGACCTCGCGGTCGGTGATCACCACGAAGTGCCACGGCTGCGTGTTGTTCGCGCTGGGAGCGCTCATCGCCGCCGCCAGGATTCTTTGGATCAGCTCGTCCGGCACGGGCTTGTCCTGGTACTTGCGGATGCTCCGCCGCGTGTGGATCGCCTCCAGTGCCTCCATCGTGTTTCTCCTCAGCGTGGTCGGCCTCGCCCCTCGCCCCTCCTCCCTCGCCCCTGGCCCCTCACAACTCCTTGATGCGGATGTTGCGGAAAAAGACCTTCTCGCCGTACCCGTGGGCGTGGAGTCCGATACGTCCTTTTTCGTACTTCAAGCCGGGGTGCTCCTGGCCGTCGATGGGCGTGACCTTGTCGAGATCGGCGTCGACGATGACCGCGCCGTTGAGCGTCACCTTCACGTGGCGGCCGTCGCAGACGATCTCCTCGCAGTTCCACTCGCCTGCCTTCTCGGTGTGACCCTGCTCGGCCGGGACGACGCCGTAGATCGAGCCGTGGTGCTGGTAGGGCTTCAGGTGAAGATATTGGGGGTGCGAAGGATCGTTGTAGCGGGGGCCCTTGTCGTCGAGCACCTGGATTTCCATGCCGTACAGGTGCGGCTCGCGGCTGATCTGCGTGCGGATGCCCACGCCGTTATTGCCGTTCTCCTCCAGCTTGATCTGGAGGCGGAGGATGAAATTGGCGTACTCCTTCTCGGTGAAGATGTGGTCGTGGCCGTCTGCCTTGCAGATGAGCAGGCCGTCTTCGGCGTAGTAGCTGTCGGTGCTGCCGGCGACGCCGACCCAACCGTTCAGCGTTTTTCCGTCGAACAAGGGGACGAACCCCTGGTCGATCTCTTCCTGGGACAACCCGGCGGCCGACGGCGACTCGGCCGCTTCCGCCTCAACCAGATGCGCCCCCAGCAACAAGGTGGCAAGAACACAGGTCACTCGCATGGCAGGATGCTCCTTCGCATGAAACCCACAACTCCGACGATACCGGACCCGGCGGTCCAACGGCGGACCGTACTCTGCCTTCCAGGATAGCCCCAGCGGCGGCCGATGCAAGTCCTCGGTGCGGCCTCCCCACCCCCATTTGGGCCCGCTTCCACTCGGCACTCATGCGCAGGGGATGCTTGCAGAACCTTCTCATCACGTTTAGGATGACGCCGTCTTGATGTCGAAAAGTCCCTGCTCGCGCGATGCTTCTCAAGGTTCGGAGCCCCGCGATGAAATGCGCACGAAAACCATCCGTGCTCACTTGGCCGTTTGTGGTCGCGATATTGGGAACTTGCTCTTGGGCGGCACCTGCCCACGCCTACAACCCGCCGGTCGATACGGCCGGACCGCTCACGGTGCGGATCGAAGGGCCGGAGGAACTGACGCAAACCGGCGTGCCCTTGCCGGTCCGCGTGGTGGTGGAGAACCGGCAGGATGAGCGGATCGAAGGGACGCTGGAAATCCGCGTGATCGATCGCTGGCAGGCCCAACCCGCAGGGCCCGTGCCGTTTTCCGTCGATCCCCGACGAGCGGCCAGCCAGGAGTTCCAGGTCCTCGCCGGCGAGGGGACGTACAGTGCCCATTACCCGATCCACGCTTACGCCCGGTTCGAGTCGGGCGGCACGCAACTGACGGCCCATCCGATTCTGATCCTCGAAACGAAGCTGCCCCCGCTTGCCCGTGCGCCGCTGGCGATCGCCTGGGCGCCGCTGGACGTGCCGGAGGATGGCGAGTTGGCGCTGTGGCGTCTAGTGGTCCATCGCTCGGTGGTGGCCGTGTTCGGCGAAGAAGCGAAGACGATGCCCGTCGGTTGGCAAGGGGCAGAGGCAAGGTCTCGCGGCTCGGTCGGCATCGGTTCGTAGACCCTGGAGGATTCTTTGACAAGAGCCAAGAAAACGCGGTCCGTGCTGGCGATCCATCCGCCGTGGTATGAGGGTTTGGTCGGGACACTGCTCATGGAGTTTCCGCTTGGCTTGCCCAAAAGCACCCCATTGAAGCTCAGTTTCGCCAACGCGGTCCCCCCGACCGGAGAAGGCGACGGCGTGACGTTTCGTATTCGGGTGCTGCCGTTGAGCGCTCGGGAGGGCGAGTTCGGCAAAATCGTGTTTGAGCGGCACACCGCAGCCAAGAGTTGGCAGCCGGCGGAAGCCGACTTGAGCAAGTTCGCCGGCCAGAGCGTCCGGCTCCAGTTCGAGTCGCACCCCGGACCGAAGAACAACACCGGCTGGGACCAGTCGTACTGGGCCGAGCCCACGCTCGTGGCGGGCAATCCGCCCGAGCCGCCCCCTTTTCCACCCCCCGACGATGCCGGCTCACGTCTGTTGGGCTCCGCGACCAACCTTCGATCGGTGCCCCGCGGCGCGGAGGAGTACGGTTTTCGCGTCTGGCCGGGCCGCCGGGGATTGCTCGATGGCGTGGTCGGCTTCTCGTGCGGCGATCGACGGCTCTATTTTCAAGGCTTTGAAGTCCGTGTCCTGGGCGGGCGGATCGACGACGCCCGATCGCCGATCCTCCTCAAACAAGTGAGCGAAGAGCCGTGCGACGACGGCTATCAGGTCCGCCACCGGTTCCAGAGCCTTTTTCTTGGGGGGCCGTTCGACCTGGTGGGCCGGCTCTTTGTCGACCGGGGTGCGCTGCGCGCCGACTTCCGGTTGGAGAACGTCCCGCCGCCTGAGCCCTGGATGGCTGTTTACCTGGAGGACGTGGCCGCCGGGCCGTGGAGCCAACAGGCCCGACAGGTCTACGCCGGGCATGGAAACGTGGTCCGGCAGCCGGAGACGTTCCGGCTGGGCTTCGACGGGCATCGGTTGGCCACCTCGTTCGTGGGCATGGATTTTCCGGTCGGGCTCTCGGTGGTCCAGGGCGTCGACGTCCCGCCCGATGAATTCCGCGTCGAGCCGTCCGGCCGGCACTACTCGCTCCACGCGCCGCACGCCTCCGAGTGGACGTTCATCCCCGCCGAGAACGTGTGGGAAGCCGTCAAGGTGTGGCGTGACATGAACGGCCTGAAGCCCGCCGGGGGCGTGGAGAAAGCGGCCGGGCGGTTCGTGTTCGATCTCTGGGGCGGACGTTACGGGGAGAGTGCCGAGGCGCTCAGACAAGCGTTCCGTTACGGCCTGACCGACTCGATGGTCATCTGGCACAACTGGCAGCGATGGGGCTACGACTACCGCCTTCCCGACATCTATCCGCCCAACCCCAGCCTCGGCACCCTGGACGAGATGCGCGACTTGCTCGCCGCCTCGGGGCAGGCGGGCGTGCCGCTGGCCCTGCACGACAACTACATCGACTTCTACCCCGACGCCGACGGCTTCTCCTACGACGAGAACATCGCCTTCCATCGCGACGGCACGCCGGTGAAGGCGTGGCTCAATGAGGGCCGGGGGGCGCAGTCGTATCGTTATCGGGCCGATCGAGTGGAGCCCTTCTTGAGGCGTAACCTCCATCTCATCCACGAGGGGCTCGCCCCCACCGCCTTTTTCATCGACGTCTGGTCCAGCATCAACCCTTACGACTACTGGACCGCCGACGGCCGCTTCTTCGACCGGGTTAACACGCGAACTTCGTGGGGCGAGCATTTTGCCTGGATCCGCGACCTGCTGGGGAACGGGGCCCCGCAAATCTCCGAAAGCGGCCACGACCAGTTGATCGGATGGCTCGACGGCGCCCAGACGAATCACCTTCGCGTCGGCCCGCCGGTCGGCGAGGGATACTATCGCTGGGCCGTCTGGGACTGGCCCTGTGCCGACGCCGAGCGCACGCCCTGGTTCGACGCCGCCCATCACGACCGCTTCATCCTGCACGGGGCGGGCTACTCGTCGCGATACGAAGGCGGGCTCGACGGGCGCCTGCACGGCATTTACAGCGACGACTATATCGCCACCGAAGTCCTCACCGGACACCCGGCCATGGTCCCCCATCCTTTCGGCCGTGACGTGGTCCGCAAGTACTGGCTGCTCAGTGACCTGATGCGGGCGCTGGCCCTCAGGCGGATCGAAGCGGTCGAGTTCGTTGGGGACGATCTGCACCGGCAGCACGTCCGCTGGTCGGGCGGAGGGGAAGTCTGGGTCAACCGGGGCGAGACCGACTGGGGCACGAGCGGAGTCACACTGCCCGAGTACGGCTTTTTCGCAACGGTGCCCGCCGACGAGGGGCTTGTTGAATCGTCCATAGCACGCCGCGACGGGGTGATTGTGGAGATGGCCCGATCGCCTTGGCAACTCTACGTAAACGGCCGGCAAGTCGTCGATCCGGCGTTACCCATCCGGCTTTCGGTCGAGAACGTCACTTACCTCGGAGACCGGAAATTCGAGATGGCGCTTGCCTGGCAGGCCGACGTTTCCATCCCCGAAGGCTACCGCCCCTTCCTCCACTTCTGCGACGAGGAGGGCGAGATCGTCTTCCAGGCAGGCCAGGATGCAACGTTCGGCGACGGCCGCCAAGGCCACTTCGCCGCGCGCGGCTTCGCCCAGATTCCCGAGGGCCTTTCGCCCCGCCTGGCGGTGGAGCTTCGCATCGGTTTTTACGCCCCGTCGGGCGGCGACCGGCTGGCACTGGTCGGCCCCGACGACGGCACCCGGCGAATCCGCGTGGGGACGGTCCGCCTGGAAGGTGAAGGCGGCAAGTTGACGGGCCTCACCTGGACACCGCACGAGCCGGAACCCGATCCGCTGCTCGCCCGGCAGAACCCCGAGCGGAAGCCGATCGACTTCGGGCCGGTGACGACCGTCGGCGCTTGTCGCTTAACCCCTGACGGCGACGCGCTGGTCGTGACCCCGCTTCCCGGCGACGGGTCGCCCGACTTCACCGTCCAACTGCGTTGGGGCGAACTCCCCTGGAAGCTGCCCGAGCCGACGCGCGTTGGGGCCGTCGCCGAAGACGG
>Ga0154737_1415_pt3 | contig 12421 bp, 15 predicted proteins | sample Rifle2008BG16ft_FD_105745 | JGI IMG/M metagenome (GOLD analysis project Ga0154737, IMG submission 105745) | Planctomycetes bacterium RBG_16_64_12 | reverse complement strand
ACTCGCCTCGATCCGTCGGGTCGAAAGAGCCACAAGTCGGTTTTGCCGGCTCCGGGGGGTGCCCAACTCAGAACGATCCAGCCGGAGAGGGGCGCCTGGGGTCCAGCGCCGCCGCGAGCGGAGCCCTTGCTGCCCGTTCGGGAGAATCCGCCGTCCCGGTTGCCATCGGCCACGTTTGGCTGCGGCAGATGCGTGATCGGAAGCTGCGTGTCCCTGCCGATGCCGGCGACGATCCGGAAAGTCACGGCCACACCCACGGCCACGAGAATCAGGCCGACGGCGATCGCCCATGCATATCGCCGCCAGCCGCCGGACAGGAGCGCCCGTGGCCGCGGTGGTGCGAGGGAGCTTGCCGGCGGAGGCTCCAGACCTGCTCTTGCGCTGGCCAGCAACGCCGACAAATCGGCCCGGGGCGAAAAACGGCCCATGGCGTCGGCCACTTCCCCGGGCGTGGGGAACCGCTCGCCGGGGTCCTTGGCCAACATTCGATTGAGTATTGCAGCCAGAGTGTCGGGCACGTCGGCGCGGAATTGCCGGATCGGCGGGGGTGGCCGGCTGACGTGCGCGGTCATCATGTCGAAGGCGGTGTGGTATTCAGGATGGCCAAAGGGGGGCCGGCCGGCCAGAAGCTTGTACAACGTGCAACCCAAGCTATACACGTCGGCGCGGATATCAACGCTGTGGCTGTCGGACACCTGCTCGGGGGCCATGTACTCCGGCGTGCCCATCGCGTCGCCGGCCGACGTGATCTCTTCACCGGGAGTGTGGGGGGCCTGGATGCGAGCCAAGCCCAGGTCGAGCACTTTCACCTGCCCCTCGCCGCTGAGCACGAGGTTGGAAGGCTTGACGTCGCGATGGACCAGGCCGTGCTCGTGGGCATATTGGAGCCCCGATGCCGCCTGGCGGATCAGCTCACACGCGTCGGCAACACGCAACGGGCCGACGCGGAGGACCAGTTCGCCCAAATCAAACCCTTCCACATACTCCATGACCAGCACGGGCGTGCCGTCGATCTCCCGGGCGTCGTGCGCGCAAACGATATGGGGATGATCGAGCCGGCCGATGGCTTTCATCTCGCGTTTGAACCGGGCGATCGCCTGATCATCCTGCATGCGGCGCCCGGACAGGACTTTCAACGCAACCACCCGCTCCAGCCCGGTGTGCAACGCCTTGTAGACCACCCCCATCCCGCCTTCGCCCAGCTTCTCCAGAAGCTTATACTCGCCGAGTTGCCTCCGTGTGGCCACGTCGGACGCCGACATCCCGGGCAGCTCGCCGTTTTCCAAACGGGGTGCGTGGCCTGGGGCGGGGGTCTTGCGGGTGTTGTCGGCCTCCCGGAGCGATTCGATCGTCGCCTGACACACGGGGCACGCACTGACGTGACTGGCCACGACCTCTCGCGTGTCTGCTGGGAGCGTACCTGCGAGGTAGGCCAAAAACTCTTCCCGGCTTGGACAGCTCGTTTCAGACATCCGTCTCGGGTCCCGCCGTGTCGACGGCTCGATAACCTTCCCGCAATAGCTCGCGCGTCTTCTCGTCCAACCAGGCCTGTTCAAGTGCCCAGTCCAGGGCGTACCGCAGTGACTGATGATCGAGCTTGGAGATACGGCGCCCGCATTTCGTGATGGCCGCCACGATGCTCGCGTAGTAGAGCACGGTTGCGATCTCACCCGGCAGGGGGCCGTCGGGACGCTTCCGGCAATCCTTGGCGAACTGTTTGGTCAATTCCAAGAGCTCGATCGGAGGATGAGGGTGATGCAGGAGGTCGCCAAAACTCCTGATCTGCGGACCCCTCACCGAGCTCAACGCGCGCACGCGCTGCGACGCTTCCTCGCCCAAGTAGCTGAAATCCAACTCGACCGGGGCGGAAAGCTGGTGCTCCAGAATCGCGGCAAGCTCCCCCGGCCTCCACAACTCGCCGATCCGCTCATCCAGGTCCATCATCCGGGCAAGGGACTGCGGACTCATGCTGGACACGTCGCGCTCTTCCACGATCACCTCGCACGCTCCAGAACCGACGGCCGAATCCCGAAGTGCTCCCTTCTCATCGACTGGAGGCCAAGATTTCCCTCAACTCGCCGATTTCCGACTCGATTTCCCCGCTACTGCGGGCATATTCCCCCACCACCAGGCGAAGCGTGCGGGCGTACATGCGCTTCGCGGTCACCAGCACGTTCGACGCCTGGGTGGGTGACTGAAACCCGAAGCGCCGGGCCAATTGCTCGTAATCGACCGGGTCGCTTCCCTCCAAGGCTGGGCCCAGCACGCGACACTCGAAGACCCCCCAAAGGTCCATCCGGTTCGACTCCTGGCATTCCGCGCGCATCCGCCGCACGGCCTCGGTGACGATACTGCGGGCCCAGGCCACGTCGAAAGCCACCGACGGGCTTGCCTCGGTCTGCGCCAGCCAGGTCGGATCGCTGACGCCCAGCACCACACCGTCGCAGGGAGCGCGTTTCTTGGCCCGCTCGTCGCGGAACTGGTTGATCATGAAGCGGTTGAGGGCTGTCAGCAGGAAGGTGCGGAACTTGCCCAAGTCCTGCTCGGCCCCGGCAATCAAGTCCTTATCGAGGATCTTCCTGGCCACGAATTCCTGGAGCAGATCGTCCGCTCTGTCCGGCGCGAGTCCCTTGCCGCAGGTCAGGTGGGCCCGCAACGCCGGCAAATAGCGAACCAGGATCTGCTCCAGCGCTTCCCGGCGGGCCTCGGTATCGTTTTGGCCGGCCCGGGCGACCAACGACCAGCGAGTGGTGGGGAACCTGCGCTCCCCGCTGTAGCGATCCGCCGACATCATGGCAAGTTGTTTCCCCACATTGGTTTTCGGCCGATCCATCGTACCCCACCTCTGGAGTCATGAAAAGTCCCTGAGGACAGATTTTTGGGGAATCGCGACGACCCCTGCGCAAGATCGCCCGGGAACATGGGTATACGAAGGTGAAAGGAGACGAGAGAGCACAAAGCAGTCAGGCGCGTTGACCTGAAATCACGTCTCCAAGAAACCGTTTCCAGCAGTAGGAGGAAGTACGATGAAGGCCCTGTCACTCGCAGTTGCACTGACGTTCGCTTTGTTGGCCGGTTCGACGGCGTCGGCCGCGGTGGTTGTGGGAGTTGGCCCGGTCCACGTGGCCGTGGGAAGGCCGGCTGCCAGGCCGGTCGTCGTGGCACCGCGACCGATCAGCCGGCCGGTTCCCCGCGCCATCACCTACGCACGGATCCACAATCACCGCCAGGCCGTTGCCGGAGCGGTCGAAGACCGCCAGGAGGCCTTTGTGGACGCAGTCGAACAGCACCGCCAGGCCGTTGCGGAGACCATCCACGAGCGCCGCGAGGCGTTCTGGGGCGCTGTCGAGAATGCCCTGAACCCGTAGCTCGGGGGCCGGCGGCTGCCAATGCCCCCGCTGAGCAACAGACGAAACCCGCGGACGGAAGACCCGCGGGTTTTTTTGTTGCCGGGTAGGATGTGCTGTCGACCGACGCGTGCCATGGGAAGGCAGGCACGTCGGAGGTCGTCCCGGCAAACTCTTGCACGTGCCGCTGGCCAGAGGTAGGCTGTATCTTGGCTTCTGGAAGGGGAACTTACGGCGGCAGGACCGGTGCTATGAACAAGCCGTTCTTCCGGAGGCTCCTCTCCGCGTTAGGCTCCCTTTTCCTCGGGCGCCGGAGATGCCTGCACGGAGGACCCGAACGCCGAGAAGAGCCCCTCGACCAGCGGGAAGTGGTGCTGGAAGATGAGGATGAGGGAGTCCTCCCGGGAGCTTCCGTGGCCTTCGAAGAGCTGGGCCCGCAGGCAATTCCTGTTCTTCAGACAGCGCTTCGGAGCGACGACTGGGAAGTCCGTGCCAAGGCAGTCGGACTCCTGGAAAAGCTGGGGCCGGAAGCCATGCCCATCGTGGTGAGGACCCTACGGGACGAGAACAAGTACGTTCGCATGGCCGCCATTCGAGCGCTCCGCAGAGTGGCTCCCAAGGCAAGGGGCGCGATGCCCGAGCTGGATGAAGCCCTGCACGATGAGTCACCCGAAGTGCGTCTATCGGCAGTCGTGTGCCTTGGGGGAATCGGGGCGGCAGCCATACCAAGGCTTGTGGCGGCGATTCGGGATGACGACCTGACCGTCCGCACCCGTGCCGTGAGGGCCCTGGGGCGCACGGGACCGGAGGCCGTCCCCGCCCTGGAAAAGGCGCTAGGCAGCGAGGACTTCCGCATCCGCAGCAAGGCTGCCGAAGCCTTGGGGAACATTGGCCGGAAAGCGACGGCGGCTGTGCCGGCGCTGGTCAAAGCACTCGACGATCAGGAATCGCTGGTCCGTGCCTGGGCTGCCAAAGCCTTGGGTCAGATCGGCGGAAAAGCCGAGGCGGCGGTGCCGGCCCTGATCAAAGCACGCCGCGACGGAGAGTTGCTCGTCCGTGCCTGGGCCCTGGAAGCCCTGAGGAAAATCAAGCGGAGCCAATAATCTCGCCGGTTCTTGTTGACCGTATGGGGGTGCAAGCCCCGGGAGGAGTTGCGATGAAGTCGGCCAGACCAGCCTTCACACTCGTTGAGCTGTTGGTGGTCATTGCCATCATCGGCATCTTGATTGCGCTGCTTTTGCCGGCCGTTCAGGCCGCCCGCGAAGCCGCACACCGCATGCAGTGCTCGAACAACCTGAAGCAATTCGGCATCGCGATGCACACTTACCACGACACCTTTCGTTGTTTCCCCCCTGGCTTCATGGTCGTCGACGATCAAGGGAGCGTGGCAGGCGGCTGGGCGTGGGGCGTCTTTCTCATGCCGTACATCGAGCAGAGCCCCTTGCAGGGCACGCTGAGCGTTACGAAGTACACGCTCTCCCAGGTGGTCTTTGACCCCGCGCTGTTGCCGATGCTCCAGATGAAGCTGTCGGTCTTCACCTGCCCGAGCTCTCCGATGGAGCCGTTGAGGCAATTCAGGGGGCCGGGATCCCAGATGGTCGCGACGGCCAACTACACGTGCTCCAGAGGGTTCTTCAGCTACAACGGAAACACCCATCTCCTGAAGAAGAACGATGGCGTGTTCTACGGCGAAAGCGCTACCAAGATTCGCGACGTGACCGACGGCACCAGCAACACGATCGCCTTGGGCGAGCGGACCGTCCTGCCCTCGCAGGCGACGGACCCGACCAAATGGCCGTCGTGGTGCGGCCCCGGAGGGCTGGGGATCGGCAGCACGGTCAGCTCCTGCGTGGCCGACAAGATGAACCACCCCACCAACATGCACAGTTTCAGCAGCCACCACCCCGGCGGCGCGAACTTCTGCTTCACCGACGGCTCCGTCCGCTTTCTCTCCGAGACGATCCCTTCCTCGGGCGGCGGCGTGGCCTCCGGAAACAACGGCAATCACGCCGACTTCGTCCAGGCGGCCGAACAGGGACTGGTCGGCGTTTACCAGTTGCTGGGAGTCATCAACGACGGCCAGGCGATCCCGGGGGAATATTGACCGTGAGACGAGCGACACACGCCCCAACATGCTTCACGTTGATCCTGTGCTGCCTGCTTCTGGCGGGCTGCGGCTCAGGCGACGGCCTGGCGAAGGTGAAAGGCAGGGTCACCCTGAACGGCGAGCCCCTCGAGGGCGCGATCGTCGAGTTTCGGCCCGCGGACCCGGCCGGCTCGTCGTCCTCAGGCGAGACCGACGCCAAGGGCCGATACGAGCTGAGGTACACGTTCGCAAAGCACGGCGCCATGCCCGGCGAGTACGTGGTGGCCATCCGAACCGCCGGCACCGGCTTCGGCGACCACGACGAGGAGGTTGAACGCGTCGAGCGCGTCCCAGCCAAGTACAACAGCCAGACCGCGCTGAAACGGACCGTCGAGCCGGGCAGGAACACGATCAACTTCGACCTTTGACGCTCGCGGCCCGCGGAACTTCGCCCGTGAGAGGCTGGAAGTGGTCATGCTCGATCCCAACCGGGAAGCGATGACCGAGGGCCTCGACGCCGCACGAGAGAAGGGAATCGAAGATCGCCTGTTTGCGGTGGTGGGCGTGGCCGAGGCAATGCCCTTCCCCGACAATTCGGTCGATCTCGTCGTAAGCCGGGGATCGATCTTCTTCTGGGACGACCCGGCCCAGGGGCTGAAGGAGGTCCATCGCGTTCTGCGGCCGGGTGGCAAGGCCTACCTCGGCGGTGGGTCCGGAGGCGGGTATCCCGACTGGGCCACGGAGAAGCTGATTCAAGGCCGGAAGGACAAGATGCAGGGCGACGAAGCCGAGAAGTGGCAGCGATTCGTCGAGCTCCGCGGCCCAGAGCATCTATGAAAAGAAGTTCCCCTGAACACGAACTCCTCGAAACGTCGGACGACTTGAACAATTCGCTGGGCTGAATTGGATTGCCGCGTAGCCGCAATGGACGCCGCAGGTTGATCTTGCCTCGTTGGGGAGACTTCGGTATCACACGCGGTCGGCCCTGCGCCGGACAAGACTTCAAGACCGGCGACCGTCGGGTCCCGTGCCATCGGGGCCCCCACGAGAGGGGCTAACAGATTCGTAACGCAATGGAAACGAGGACGCGGCGATGGGAAGATCGAAGTCACGATCGGACGGGCTGGTTGCCAGTCGCTATGTCGACATGTGGGCTTTCCTCAGCATGCACCCCACCAACGTCGACCTGCTCGGGCGATTGAAGTCGGCCGACGACCGCCAGTTCGGCACGAACATGGACGTCTGTGGATCGGTATCGCAGCACTCCAAGACGTCCGGCTGGGACAAAACCCACATCGTGGGAATCCGCAGCGACATCTGGAACCCGGGCGAAAACAAACGGCAAAAAACGCGGAGTTCGCTGCCAGAGAGCCGCTTGGTGATGAAGATGTTCAAGTCGACCGGCGAGCGAATCCGCTGGGCCGGGACGATCGAGGAAATCACGACCCGGGAAGTGCATAATTCGATCGGATCCCGCCGAGCCGTGCTATCACTGGCCGTGCTCCTGCCGGGCTACGAATACCTGGTGATGGTGCAACAGAACCACCGCACATTCCGTATCCCGTCGATCTTCACCTTTGGCTTCTACGACGAGGACCAAGATCGGATGCGGTACGTCGGCATCAAGCGGAAATGGTTTTCGTTCGGCGCCGACTTCGTGATTGAATCGGGCGGGCGGAAGATTGGGGAAATCGACGGCCGGCTCATCGGCCTCGGTTACAACGCCTACGTGCGCGTGCACGAGCCCTCCTTGGCAAAAAACCAGCGCTTCCTCGATCTGCTCACCCTGTTTGCCGCGACGGTCGGCCACCACCGCGCGATGCGCAGAAGCGTGAGGCGGCGCGTACGGGCGGCGCGATCCGGCGGGGCTTTTCAGCACGTGGTCGAAGATGAAGAATTCTGGCTGCTCAAGAATCCTCGGCGGCACGCGGCGTAAGACCGGATACCGGCGACCGAAACCCCTCGATGGAACCGGGCTGATCTGCCGCCTAGCTGGCGGATCGCCAGATCCGTGGTGTTCCCTCCTTGGCCGCTTGGAGGCTGGTCGGCAGTCGAGCGGTTTCCACCCAATAGTCGGCGATGCGGTCTAACACCCGCTTCAGATCACCCAGCGTGACCGGCTTCGCTATGAAGGTGTTTGCCCCTTGGGCGTAGGCCCGGTCCACGTCTTCCTGAGAATCGCTGGTCGTGAAAACGACGACCGGCACCCTCCGAAGAACGGGGTCCGACTTGAGTTCGGCCAGCACCTCAAAACCATCCTTCTTGGGCATATTGATATCGAGCAGGATCACGTCGGGTAGCTGCTCGCCGGCGGATTCGATTTCACGCCTTAGGAACTCGATCGCCTCAACTCCATCCTTGGCGACGTGCAGGAGATCAAGCTGTGGCAAGTCTGCAAGCGCAGTCCTTATCAAGAGCGCCTGCACGTGGCCGTCCTCGACCAGGAGGATTCTCGCCGGTTGGGGCACGTGCTTATGAAGCGACATGGCTCCGTCCTCGTCTTCATCTGGGTCGGCCCGACATTGTATCAGCCATGAGTTCCACGGCAAGGGCGGGTTATCAGTCTGCCTCTCCGGGAACCTTGGCGACCTGCTATCGTTGCTGGCATTGACTTGGGGTTGACATTTCTCCGCCCCGCGGTACGTTGTCGGGGTTGGCTGGACGGATGCCGCCTGAAGGCGCGCGCCAGCGATGCCGCCTGCGGCACTTGCAACGTCCGTTCCGTGGCCCGGGAGACAAACCGAGGGGAGGCGAGCCGTGATCATTATTCCCCGCAAGGTGGGTGAGAGCGTCGTTATCGGTGACGGCATCATTGTCACCGTCATTGAGATTCGGGGCGACAAGGTGCGACTGGGCATCGAGCATCCGCCCGGTGTCTCGGTCCACAGGCGAGAGGTGTTCGACGCGATCCGAAGGTCGGCGCCGATCGTCGAACGTCCCCGATAGTGCCGGCTTATGAGCTTCGGCATCGCAGCAGTTGAATAGGGCGGCCTCCCATCGCGATGAGGTCGGTGCGGGCGGCAGCCCGTTGAAAAAGGCGAGTTAGACCAACGAATTGGCCGCAGAAGCGGCGAACCCCGGCCGGCCGGACTGCGTAGTCAGAAGTCGAGGAAGGTTGTTACATGCCCTTGTCTGTGTACACCGACACAAGTTGGAACGGGCTCAAGCTCGTGACCGACACGCACCAAGAAGACTGCGATCAGAGGAGTCGCATTCTTACGGCCCTCGGGCTGTCCGGTGATCGACTTCCGCAAGTCGATGACGAGAATCTCTTCCGATACTACAAGCATCTGTCGGAGAATCTGAGTTTCCCGTTCACCGCTTACTACCCCGAGCCGACGAATCCCCGGGAGGAGGTCTTGCACGAATGCAAGGTTCTTGAGCTACTCGACCCATCGAGGTACGTCGCGGATGAGTTCGACGGGATCTTCTGCAAGACTCGCAAGGGTGCGTTTGAGGTCAACCTGCCGCTGGTCGAATTGGAGGCGCCTCAAGAAAGCCCGAACTTCCAACTGATCGAAGACTACTGGTACTGGTTCTGGAACTGGCGGTAGCCGGTGGGATGTCGGCGGCTGCCATCGCACATTGTCTGCATCACCCGATCTTTCGGTTTCTTCGCGGCCCGAGGCCGATCGTTCCCGTTCGCGCCATCCACGATCAGAACGGAGAGCCTGGGCGGGCGAGGCGGCCGTCCCCCAACCGAAACGTGTGGGAAAGCTGCCGCACTTTCGCGACCAGAGCGGGTTGCCCTCGAAATCGTAGCAGTAAAGGCCCACGTCGCCGAAATAGGCGTAGACCCGCTTGCCCCAGACAACGGGTGAAGACCAGCCGCGGCCGGTTGTCGTCGGCGAGCCCCGCCCGCGCAAACGCCAATGCGAAACTCAGGCAAACGATCAAGAGCAACGGTGGGGACCTGTTCCGATCGGTCAAGAAGGTCATGATCGTTCCTCAGCCGTTCTCACCGACCAGCGCGGCGGCATTCTGCCAGCGAATCTTTTCTTTCACCTCTTCGGGGATATCCAGCACTTCCAGCTTCACGAGCGCGGGGTCCGGGTACTGGAACGGCATTCCCGTGCCGAACACGACGCGATCGGCCCCGAGCTTCGCGACAAGCTGCCCGATCTCGTTGGCCAAAAGGGCGCTAAGACGCGAGATTTCGATCCAGTAGTTGGCCGGCAGTTGTTCGCCCTCGCGAGCCAACGGCGAACCGATGAAACCGGCGCCGTTGAGGAGGATGAACCGCGCCTCGGGGTGTCTTGGGAGGAGTTCGGCGATCTCGGAAAGGGGAACGTCGGGGACGTCCACCAGCCAGCTCCTCTGGCGGTAGTCCTCGACTCGCAGCGGAACCGAAATCGGCATCTTCCGCTCCGTTGCCGCCGAGACCATGTCGCCGAGGCAGGAGTCGGTCAGTGCGTAGTTGTGCCACTTCGGGTAGATCCGCAGTCCCTTCATGCCGAACTCTTCGTGGCAGACGTTGAGATCGTCCTCCCAGCCCGCGTAGAACGGATTCACGACGGCGAAGGGGATCAGCCGGTCGCGGTGCGGCTTCACCGAGGCAAACAAGTCCTCGTTCCCCGGCTGCACGTTGCGGTAGGTGATCGCGCCGGCACTGGAGACGACCGCCCGGTCGATCCCCTTGGAGTCCATCAGCCGCAGGAGTGCATCGGCGGTGTTGTACCTGAGCCGCCGGAAGGCAAAATGGCCCAGGTAGGCGTTCATGTCGAGAATCATGTGCCGTTCCGCATTGCCAGAAGTCGCGTCATGTTGCCGCCCAGGATCTTCTGCTTGTCGGCCTCCTCCAGGTCGGCCGCGCGGATCTTGCCGATTCCTGCGGTCATCGACATGTCGCAGCCGAACAGGAGGCGATCCGTGCCCAGGGTGCTCGCCGCCAACCCGATCATGTCGTCGTCGACCACGCTGCCGCTGGTGTCGAGATAGATGTTCGGCGCGTGCCTGAGGGCCTTGATCGTCCACTCCCAATCCCCGCCGCCGCCAACGTGCGCGCAGATGATCCGGGCTTCTGGGTATCGCCGGCCGAGCTCGGCCAGGTCGCCGCCGTCGGAGATGTTGGGCTGCTCGGGAAACGGGTGATGGATGCGGCCCGCGTGGTGGAGAATCGGCACGCGAAGCTCGATTGCCAACTCCACCACGGGAAAAACGACCGGCTCCGTGCACACGTGCTCGTTGTAGAGCTTGACGCCCATGAACCCGCGCTCCTCGATCGAGCGCCGGATCTCGTCCAACGCCTCGCTCGTGTGCCCGGGGTTCACGTAGCAGTAGCCCAGCACACGGCCGGGAAATTGCTCGATGGCCTCGGCCAGCCAACCGTTGCACTCGCGAAACCCCTCGGGCGTGGCCGGCCGGCGCGGCGTAAGGATCGAGCAGCAGAGCTTGTCGATCCCCAGCTTATCCGCCGCCTCGATGAGCAGGAGGTCCTTCTCCCGGTAGTCGGCTTGGCTATGATGGCAGAGATGCGCGTGGCAGTCGATCACGACCGCACCGTCTTTCGCCGACGCTTCCGAATCGGCCGCGAAGACCGGGGCGTGGCGCACGCCGGCCAGCACAGCCCCCGCGGCGGCGGCCGAACTTTTGAGGAGGCTCCGGCGTGTGATCGTTGGCCGTCGGTGCATCAGATATCCCTCATCAAGTTTCGGAGAAAGGCTCGCCAACGGGCCGACCCCGTTTCCGGGCAACCCAGCCGCGGCCGATTCTACCACGGTATCTGCGGCAGTCTACAGCCCGGTCCGGGTTTGCGTCAGCTTGTCGGCGTTGCCCGCCATGTTCACTCGCACGTCGGCGGTCATGCCCCCTTCCCGGCGCGACTCGGCGACCAGCTCCTCGATTCGTGCCTGGGCTTCTTCCAGGGCCATTTCGGGCGGGGGATTGACGGTGAACGTCACGGCACGGCGCTGTTCCACCCGCCGGATCGACTGCGACGCGTCGGCTTCCACGAAATGGACCAGCTCGCCCAGGGGCAGGATCGTCTTGCGGCCGTCCTCTTCGGTGATGGCCAGGGGAACGTCGGCCAGCCCGTCGGGCGTCAGCTCGATCCGCGGATCGCGGATGATGACCAGGTCGATGTTGTCCTCCTCGAAGTTGAAGTCGCCGACGATTGCCCCGTCGACCATCGCCCGGGCAGCCAGGGCAAGCGAGTCGACGTTCATGCCCAGCTCCTTGGCGCGGACCTGGTCGATGACGATTTGCCGCTCCGGCCCGGCCTCGTTGAAGGTCATCGGGTCGCTGCGCACGGCGAACTTGGAGAACTCGACCCTGAGCTTGTCTTGGAGATGGGCCGCACTGGTCTTCAACCGCTGCATGTCGGTGCCCACGACCTCGACTTCCACGGAGTTGGACCCGCCCGCGTTCCGCCCGAAAATGGACCGCTGCGAGGCATAGCCATGGCTGCCGGGGATCTGTTTCATCGCCTGTGCCAAGATGGCTCGGACCGGACCGACGTTCTCCGGGTCTTTGCTGGTGGTGATCATGAACACCCGGCCCCGGGAGACGACGAAGAAGGACTCGTCCAGCGCGGGGACCTCAGGGACGGGCTCGCCGGTCTGCGGATCGGCCAGCGGGGCGATGGCCGTCGCTTCCCGGGAGTCCTTTGCCTCCCAGTAGGGCCGCACGGAACCTTCCAGGCGCTCGGCGACCGACGTGTTCTGCTCGAGGGAGTAACCGGGCGGGTTGAACATCAACCCGAAGGTGAAGTTCTTGTTCCCGTCGTGGAGGTAACTGGCCGGAAGCATCAGCATCCAGCTCAAGCCCACCGCGACAAGGGTGATCACCACTATCACCACCGCGCGGAGCCACGCTCCAGCCAAGCTGGGAAAGGTCATCAGGTGGATAAGTCGGGAGAAGGCGTCGCAACCCCAGGACAGCAACGGCACCAGGCCGAACAGCGAACGGACGGCCCTGGCGATCGGGCCGCCTCAGAGTTGATGGGACGCCCGCTCGCCGAACGTGAAGCTTCAGGGGCCGGCGACCAGCA
>Ga0154737_1364_pt2 | contig 12497 bp, 6 predicted proteins | sample Rifle2008BG16ft_FD_105745 | JGI IMG/M metagenome (GOLD analysis project Ga0154737, IMG submission 105745) | Planctomycetes bacterium RBG_16_64_12 | reverse complement strand
GTCGGCGTCCTCAACGGTGTAGGTGAACGTCTCCGTACCCGAGAACCCGGAGAGGGGCGTGTAGTCGACGGTCGATCCGTCGGTGGTCACGGTGCCCCCCGACGACCCTTGTGTCACGGCGATGATCGAAAGCGACTGGGCACCGTCCGGGTCGGACGTGTCATTATCGAGGACGTCGAGTTCGTGGACCTGGTCGCCTTCCGGCAGCGTGAACTGGTCGCCAACAGCGGCCGGGGCATCGGGCTGGGACTGAACGGTGATGGTTACCGTGACCGTCGGCGACTGACTGTCGCCGTCCTGGGCCCGGTAAGTGAACGTGTCGGTTCCGTAGAAGTCGTCGTCCGGCGTGTAGGTGAACGAACCATTGCCTGCCAGCGTCAAGTCGCCGTGAAGCGGATTACTCACGAGGACCGCCGTCAGTGAGTCGCCTTCCGGGTCGGTGTCGTTGGCCAGGACTCCGTTCTCCGCGTCAATCGTCAGCGTCCCATCCTCCGCGACGCTGTGGGCGTCGGCCGCGGCGACCGGCGGTGCATTGCCGACGTTGGCGAAGTCCAGGCCGTCGAGCACGCGGCCGATTTCGACGGTGAGCGTGTGGGCGCCGGTCCCCTCCGAGGTTGTGGGAAAGAGGCTCCCCGTCGATTCCTGGCGAATGACGTAGGTGCCGGCGGGAAGCGTTAACTGCCAACCGCCCGCCGAGTCGGTCGTCGTCCAGAGCTCTCCCTCGTCGAGCACGCCGTTGTCGTTGGCGTCGGCGAAGACGGTGGCTCCGGCGAGACCGGCCTCCCCGGCGTCCTGGGCGCCGTCGAAGTCAAGATCCTCGAAGGACGTGCCCGAAAGATCCCCCTCGCCGCCGATCGACTGGATGACGACCAGCTCGTCGTTCCCGGTGAAGGGAACCTGATCGTAGAGCGAGTCTTCGTATCCGTCGTCGTTGTCGTCGCCCAGGTCCAGGTTGTCGACGCCGAGCGCCGCGATCTGGTCGGCGATGCTCATGTCGAGCACCCATCCAAAGACCGTGAAACCGCCGTTCTGCGTGTCGAGGTACGCGGGCTCTCCGCCGTTGTTCCTCATGTTGATGTAGAACTGGCTGGTGGCACTGTCCTCGGCGTCAACCCCGGGTGCAGGCGACGAGCCCATCTTCGCCATGGCGACCGTGCCGCGGACGTTGGGAAGGCCCGGCTCGTTCTGGAGGTAGCCATGCTCCGGCACCTCCTCAAATTGGTCGAGGTTTTGGTACGTAAGCGTGGGGGTGGTGAATCCGCCGGTCTGGATCACGAAGTCTTCGCCGGTCGTCAAGTTCGCCGACCGGTGGAAGAACGTGTTCACGTAGTCGCCGTCGTTGACGTAATCGAGGAAGTTCGCGACGGTCAACGGGGTATCGGCCGGAAACAGCTCGATGAGGATCGAGCCCAGGTTGGTGTTGAGCGAGACGACCTCGTTGGCGGTGTAGACGATGGCGATCTCGTCGCCGTCCTGAATGGTGTACTCGTCGAACCGGCGGTTGGCCTGGCCGCCCACGAACATCTGAATCCAGTGCTCGCCGTCGACGGCGTAGCCGAAGATCTCGCCTTCGTTGAAAACGGCGTCGGCGTTGTTGCCGGCCAGGCCCGCATTGGCCCGCCACGTCTCAAAGAAATCGCCAAGGGTGATCGCCCCCAGCGGCTCGCCGGCAATCGACTCGATGCGCAGCGCGCCGTTGCCGTCCACGGTGTGCACCTGCGAGAGAAACGCGCCGCCGGAGGCAACGCCGATATTCGTGGGAATCGCCAGCGGCTGGCCGTCGATGAAGATCGTCAACCGCGCCTGGCGCACCTCGCTTTCCACCTCATCGACGAACGTCCACAGCTCGCGGCCCGCGACGCCGTCGTCGGCAGAGAACAAGAGCGTGCCGTCGTGGCTGAACAGCGATTGGGGAGAGGAGCCGCCGGTGCCGGCGACGATGTCGCCCATCAGGAAGGTGCCTCCCGCGGTGCCGTCGCTGGCCCACAATTCTCGGCCGGAGGTCGCGTCGGCTGCCGCAAAGTACAGCTTCCCGCCGACCTCCGTGAGGTGTTGCGGGGAGGACGAATTCGGCACGTCGCTGGACGACGACGGGTCGTACACGCTGCCCGGAAACACGTCCTTGACCATCACGGTGCCGGATGCGGTGCCGTCGCTTTTCCAGAGTTCCCGGCCGTTCACGCCGTCGTCCGCCGAGAAGAAGAGCATTCCGCTCACGTTGACGGGCTCTTGTGGGGACGATGAGTCTGGCGTGTAGCCGGTCACCCAGATGCCATCGATGTACTCGTCGTACCAATGCCCGCCGGGGGAAATGTCCTTGACCATGACGGTGCCGGCCGCCGTGCCGTCGCTCTTCCAGAGTTCCCGGCCGTTCAACGCCTCGGCTGCTGTGAAGAACAAGGTTCCATCGACGTTCTTGAGCCAGTCGCTCTGGCTGAGGCCGTCGTCGGTGCCTTCGTAGATATCCTTGACCAGCGCCGTGCCCGCTTCCGTGCCGTCGGACTTCCACAGTTCGGTGCCGTGGATCTCGTCCCTGGCAATGAAGAACAACTGGCCGTCCACCGCGGTGAGTTTGTCCGGGCCGGAGGCGTTGGGACGCTCTCCCTCGTAGTTTCCGTTGTCGTAATACGGGTACGTGCCGGGGAAGAGATCCTTGACCAGCACCGTGCCCGCTTCCGTGCCGTCCGACTTCCAGAGTTCTCGGCCGGAGGCTCCGTCATCCGCGGTGAAGAACAGGGTCCCGTTGAGGTTGACCAGATCCTGCGGATCGGATGCATTGGGATACGTGCCGTCGCCGTTGGTGTAGGTCCCCGGGAAGATGTCCCGGACCAGCGTCGTGCCCTCGGCGGTTCCGTCGCTTTTCCAGAGCTCCCGACCGTTGACGCCGTCGTCGGCCACGAAGAAGAGCGTGCCGTTCAGGTCGACAAGCTCGCCAGGATCGGACGAAGCGGAGCCCGGACGAATGTCCTTGACCAGCGACGTGCCTTGCGCCGTGCCGTCGGTCTTCCAGAGCTCCCGGCCGTACGTCGCGTCCTCAGCGGCGAAAAAGGTGGTGCTGCCGACGTGGACGAAGTCGGTCGGCGAAGACGCACCCGAAGGATTCAAGTCGATCAGATGCGGCGTGACCGATAGCAACGTCCGCGACTCAAGCGGTTCCTGGCAAAGGCGCCTGGGGCGCAGCCCCGCCGCGCGAGCACCGCGCCGCTCTCTCCGCGCCGGCCGTTTACGACGACTAGCCCATTGAAATCTTGCACTACCCATGACGATTGCCTACTCCCATGCCGGATCTCTGTTACTTGCCGCTTCCTCTGCTACTCGAAACCGACGCCCCGAGCCCAAACACGGGAGCGGAAGGTGGCGCTGCACGGTGAGCGCGCCGATGTTTTCTGACCCAAAAGGGGGGTCGGCCACGAGATGTGGCTAGACCGTGTCATTTCGCATCACTAGTGCTCTAAGGGTGTGGCGAAACAAACACCCGTATCGTTGTTATTCTGCCCCCACTTTCCAGAACGTCCCGCAACCGTTTGCCCGAAAAACCGCGGATTTCTCGATCCGCCACCGATTTTCCCGTGATAACGCCGTTTCCACCGAGCGAAGGAACGTGCGGTAGCTCCGACAAGCCCTGCTATGCGTGTGCCAAATCGCCCCTGAAAAGGCCAAGAAACACCTTTTTTTGTACGGGTCTTCACCAGCGGACTAGACAATTCCGATCCGCTGTCGCCATAAGTACTTACCACCATGGGAGTAACGCTGGAAGAGGAGCGATGGGATAATGGGGGGGCATTGATACCCAGGATGGGTTAACCGCGCACGTTCGAGTCGAGCTTGATGCCGAGAATCTGGCGGCATGGAGTCGCGCTACGATTGATCCGCCGGCTCAGGCGGTCGCTCGCGTGGCTCTGGCTCGTCGGGCGTGACGGCCCTGGCTTCTTTCCCGCAGCGGCTGGGATCCTCGGGCGCGAGGGGAGCTTCCTGCCACCATTGGAGGCACTCGGTGCAGGTGTGGCAAGCGGGCGAATTCTTCGAGCTGCGACGACGCCAAAGACGCCGGCCGAGGTAGACCACCGCCGCCATGACGATGGAAAGCACCGCGACATTCTGCCAGACACTCTGCACGGGTCCTATCCCCCAATCCACGTGCCTGCTTGGTATGTGACCAGGGCGCCCAGGTAGGCCAGCGTGGTCATGTAGGCAAACGTGAACGCGGTCCAGCGCCAACTGTTGGTTTCGCGGCGGATGACGGCCAACGTGGCGGCGCACTGCGCGCAGAGGGCGAAAAACACCATCATCGACAACGCCACGGGGATATTGAATACCTTGCGATCGGTTCCGTCCCAGGTGGCGCCGGCAAGCTTCTGGCGGAATTGGGTTCGCCCTTCGGTGGACTTGGAGTCGACGTCCTCACCGAGGTTATAGATCACGCCGAGTGTGGCGACCACCACTTCCCTGGCGGGAAACGAGGCGATCACCGCGCAACTGATCCGCCAGTCCCATCCTAGAGGTCGGAAGACCGGCTCCACCAGGCGTCCGGCCCGGCCCAGCAGGCTTTGCCGCTGGTACGCTCCGGCGATTTCGTGATCCAGTTGGGCCCGTCGCGCCACGAGCGCTTCGCGGTGGGCATCGTCGGGAGCGAGTCGGGCGAGCTGGGCCTCCAGGCGCTCTTTTTCGCCTTGAAACGGGGCTTCAACCAGGCCGGCATTGTGCGGAAAGTACAGGGCCGCCCAGATGAGGATCGACACGGCCAGAATGATCGTCCCGGCAGTGTGCAGGAAGACCCCGCCCCGCTCCGCTACGCGGAAGAAAATCGTTCGCGGCGAGGGCCACTTGTAACTGGGAAGCTCCATCATGAACGGCGGCGTCTGGCCCCGCAGGATGGTCCGCTTCAGCACCAGGGCAACCACCACCGCAGCGACGATTCCCGTGGCGTACAGGGCGACCAGCGTCAGACCTTGCAGGCTCAACACGCCAAAGTAGGTTTTCGCGGGGATGAACGCCGCGATCAAGAGGGCGAAAATCGGCAGCCGTGCCGAGCAGGTCATCAGCGGAGCCACGAGGATCGTGGTCAACCGGTCTCGCTCGTTTTCGATCACCCGGGCGGCCATGATCCCCGGAACCGCGCAGGCGAACGAGGCGAGCATGGGGATAAACGACTTTCCGCTCAAGCCTGCGCGGACCATTATCTTGTCCATCAGGTAAGCTGCCCGGGCCATGTAGCCGCAGTCTTCCAGGACGGCAATGAAGAGGAACAAGATGAGGATCTGCGGCACAAAAGCGAGCACGCCGCCGACGCCGCCGAGGACGCCGTCGACCAACAGACTCCGCAACGCCCCCGCGGCCATCCCCGCCTCGACCCAACCGCCGATCGTAGCAAACGCGGTGTCGATCCAGGACATGAACGGCCCCGACCAGGTGAACACCGACTGGAAGACGACCACCATCACCAGGACAAAGAGGATCATGCCCCAGAACGGATGGGTCACGAGCCGATCGACCCGGTCGGTGGAAGTGACTTTGTGCTCGGCCGGCGCCTTCAAAACGCCCTGAAGCACGTGCTGGACCCAACCGTACCGGACCGTGGTTTCCACGCCCGGCACGGGGCATCCGGCCGCGGCCAGCCGGTCGCGTGCCGCCTTTAGCTGGGGGCCGATGTCTCCGTCCGCCTTCGTGAGCAGCGTCGTCTGGAGATAGCCGCCCACGTCCAACAGGAGTCGCCTGACGAGGTAGCGAGGCATCTGGGCCGCCTCATCGCCCGCGCTGGCGCAGTCGGCCAAAAGCGACGCGAGGCGGCTCACTTCCTCTTCGAACGCCTCAGGAAACGGACTGGGAGCGGCTTCCGGGCGTGTGCCGGACACCTGGGCCAAGGCCGCCTTGAGGTCGGCGACGCCGATCCTCCGGTTCGCCTGCATGGGGACGACAGGAACGCCCAGTTGCCGGCGGAGCCGCGGCACGTCGACCGAGATGCCCCGATCCTCCGCCACGTCGAGCATGTTCAGTGCCAGTACGGTCGGCAGACGCAACTCCAACACCTGACTCACCAGGTAGAGGTTCCGCTCCAAGTTGCTGGCGTCGACGATGCATACCACGGCGTCGGCCGGTGCGGAAGCAGGGCGGCGGCCCAAGAGGACGTCGACGGCCACCATCTCGTCGCGGGAGCGCGGGGCGACGCTGTACAGCCCGGGCAAATCGACCAACTCGTAGCGCCGGCCTTCGTAGTCCAAGAGGCCGATCTTCTTTTCAACCGTAACGCCCGGGTAGTTCCCTACCCGTTGACGGACGCCGGCCAGGGCGTTGAACAGAGTCGACTTGCCCGTGTTGGGGTTGCCGATCAGGGCAACCTTGAGCGAAGTCTGCTGTAACGACGTGGGCATGTTGCCGCCGAGCTAGCACGACGTGCCGTTCCGCTTCACGAGGACACTGAGCAAGCGGTCTTCCCGAAGGCAGACCTTGCCTCCGGCCATGCGGAGAATGCACGGCGTGCCGGAACGAAACATCTGGATCGGGGTGCCGCTGCGGAGTCCGAACTCTTCGAGCCGATGGACGTGCTCGACCGGTCCCACGATCCGGCTCACTTCGGCCGACTGGCCGACGGTCAAACGGTTCAAAGGAATCACTTCATCCACAGGTTCACGTCCCGTTGCAATAGCCCGACCTTGCCCGAGGCCGAAACTGAGACTTATTATCAATATCGTCTAGAAGTATAGCTTCTCAGCACAATCTGTTCAAGGGCTTCACCCGAAAAACCGGGGCTTGACCCAACGAACGCCACATAACCCGTTGATAGATAAGACGTTACATCGAACGCCGTGCGACGAAGAAGACCACGGTTTTCGCACCGCGAACCACTTCTTGCCGGAGCCGGGGCCGGAAGATCGGGCTCAGCCATTCGTCCAACCCGTCCGCCACACCTCGTGACAACGCTTTTCGTCGTCACGCACGCTCCGACGCTTCGCGTCTCCGTCTCCTCAAAAGGCATTGCCCAACAGACGGTCAGGCGGGCAGTTGGCCGGCCTTGGGCGTCGCTTCACGGATGTTGGGCGTGATGTCGGCCTCGACGTTCCCCAAGGCCCAGGCGATGCCGCCCAGCAGGATCTGCTGGAATGCAGAATGGGTCCACACGTCCTCGCGGTGGCCCATCGCGGTGTAGAAGACGCGACCCTTGCCGCATTGCCGGGCCCAAGTCGACGGGAACGGAGGACGCTGGTACATCGGGCCCTCCATTCCCTCGTTGTCCTCGGCCAAGACCACGTGGAGGTCGTCGGCAAAGTCTGAGAGCGCGTACCACTCGTCCAAGAGCCGGAACGACCGGCCCAATCCTTGCGCGCCCGGAAAGGTCGGCGAGCTCACCAGCATGGTTGCTTCCTGCTGTGCGCCGTGGGAGATGAAGCGGCTGCCCACCATGTTGAGATACGGGTCGTCCGGCCCGGCCTCCGCTCCCCAGTAGCAGGCGGAGTGAACGCCCACAAAGGGCTTGCCGGCGGCGACTGCCTCGACCAGTCGCTTTTTCCCTTCGGCCGACATGGGCGGGGCCGTGTCGACGCTCGGCTGGCTCATATCGCCGCAGGTGTAGAAGACCAGCGCGTCGTACTGGTCGAGGTCGCCGTCGAAGAGGCGCCCGTCCTTCGAGCATTCCACGTCGAAGCCGGCGCCTTTGCCCAATTCCGTGAGGATTTTCTCCGAGTGGCTCGGATTGTCGCCCTCGCGGTGAACCACCGAGTGCTCGAATTGGACACTGCGCGTGAAGTAAAGCACCTTCTGTTTTTTCTTGTCGGCCGCGGCCGTCCAGCCGAACGGCAAGGTCGACAGCCCCAGCACGGCGGCACCGCCCGTAAGCAGCATGTCTCGACGTCTCATGGCAGGATCTCCAGTCGGGTGAGAATCAACGGAAGGAAACTCCGCTCAGGTAGGTTATGCTTCAGCATATCGCCGTATTGCCCCTCGGCCTGATATGCTGAAGCATAACCTACCTGTTGTCCAGCATAGCCGATCGACAGGCCCGTGCAAGCTTATTCGCCGGGAACCAAGCGCCCGATCAACCAAGCCGATGATGGATCGGCTTCAAGCTTGGGTACAGTTGCCGGTAAACCTGGAACCACTCCGCGTAACGGGCAGACAACTCCGGGTCGGGTTCGTACGTTTTGCCGGGTCGATACACGTGCTGGAAGGCGTCCTGCTCGTCGCGGTACAGGCCCACGCCGATGCCGGCGAGGATGGCGGCGCCCAAGGGGGTTGCTTCCTGGACGTCGGGGACCTCGATGGGCCGGCCGACCACGTCGGCCTTGTTCTGCATCCAGAACTCGTTGCGGATGGCCCCGCCGACGGCGACGAACCTTTCCAGCTTCGTCGCCAAGCCCGATTCCATGGCCGTGGCGATGTCGAGGAACTGATAGTCGAGTCCTTCGATGATCGCGCGGAGCATGTCGCCGTGGGTCGTCCGGCCGGTCAGGCCGACGAAGGCTCCCATGCTCTTCGGGTCGACCACGGGGCAGCTCGCTCCCGACATGTGGGGCAAAAACATCACGCCTCGGGCTCCGGGCGGGGAAGCGGCGGCCGCGGCGATCAGGTAGTCCCAGTCGGAGCCGCCCTCTTCTTGGGCTTTGTGGGAGGCCTCGAAGCCGTACTGATTGCGATACCACTGGATCATCTCCCCGGCTACGTTGGAACCCCACGTGGCGTACATGCCCCGTGCGACGTGGGCCTGCACGGTGACGCCCATCTCTTCGAGCACGGGGGTCAGCACGGGCTTCGCGGTAGCCGTCTCGACGATCTCCCAAGTGCCGGTCACGTCGAGGACCACGCCGGGCCGAAACGCCCCCACCGGCAGACCGCCGCACAGGTGGTCGTGCCCGCCGAGGACCACAGGCGTACCCTGGGGAAGTCCCGTCGCTTGGGCAGCGGTCGCGCCCACCTCGCCTAGCACAGTGCCGCTCGGATACGCGTCGCACATCAGGCGGCGATCGATGCCGGAGGCTTCCAGGAGCTCTTCCGACCAGTCGAGCTTGCGCTGGTCGAACAGGAGCGTGCAGGAGGCCATGCTGTAGTCGGTCGCCCGGCGGCCCGAGAGCATGAAATTCAAAAAGTCTTCGATCAAGAGCCATTTGTCGGTGCGGGCGAGAATCCCCGGCTCGTGCTCGGCCATCCAAAGGATTCTCAGGGCACTGTTGATGGGCCAAAGGGGATTGCCGCCGATGGAAAAAACCCTTTCGGCGCCGATGTTCTCCTGCCACCACTTCAGTTGCGGAGCGGTGCGCGGGTCGTGCCAACTGATGAAGGGGTAGAGCCACTGGCCGTTTTCATCCACGGGCAGCCCGTCCATGCCCATGCCGGTGACCGCCACGGCCTTGATCTGGCGGGGGTCGTCGAGGGCTCCAGACGCGTCCCGGATCGCCGCGGCGGCGCCGCCCCAGATCTGCTCCGGCTGCCAGACGGTCCACTCGGGATGCTCCGCGCTGGGGTGGAAACGTTCGGTAAGCCGGCTCCCGCTGGCGACCGCGTTGCCCCGCAGATCGTAGATCACCGCCTTGAGGCTCGTGGAGCCCAAGTCGACACCCAGGAGATAGTCCATCAATTCACCTCGACTGGCTGTTATCGCATGAGCATGCCCCCGCTCACGTCCACGGTGGCCCCGGTCATGTAGCTTGTCCTTTCGGAGGCCAGGAAGACGATCACGTCGGCGACCTCGGTCGTCTCGCCTATGCGTCTGAGGGGAATGCGGGCCAAATACTTTTCTTGGTTGGCCTTCAGCGTTTCGGCCGTCATCTCCGTAAACATCATCCCGGGAGCGACGGCGTTGACGGCGATGCCGTGGGAGGCCACCTCGCGGGCGAGCGACACGGTCAGCGAGACCATCCCCCCTTTGCTGGCGTCGTAGGGTGCGTGCCCGGTGGTTGAGCCGAGGAAGGCGGCCGCGGAGGAAACGTTGACGATCCGCCCCGTGCGCCCCGCGGCCAAGAGCCGGCGGATCATCTCGCGACAGGCGAAAAACGTGCCGGTCAGGTTCACCTGGAGCGTGCGATCCCACTCCTCGCGTGTCAGATCCTTGACTTGGCAAGTGGGGCAGACCGCGGCATTGTTGACCAGAATGTCGACCTGCCGAAACTGCTCCTCGGTGAGTCGAAACATCTGCGCCACGTCGGCTTCCTTGGACACGTCTCCCGCCACGGCCAGTGCCTCCACGCCGCATGTACGGCGGATTTTTGCGACAACCCCCTCCGCCTTTTCGCGGTCTCGGCGGTAGTTGACGGCGACCTTCACGCCCTCGGCAGCCAGTGCCAAGCAGATCGCCCTGCCGAGGCCCCGCGAGCCGCCGGTGACCAGGGCCACTTTGTCGCTGAGTTTCAAGTCCATCTTCGGTCCTCAGAGGCGGGCGGCCGATTCGGTGTCGCCGATTGTAACGCACAGGCGGGCAGCGGGCAGCGGGCAGTTGGCAGCTTTCCGACTTCTTCCCCTCATGTTTGGCTTTGTGGAGACAAACCCCTCTAGTCAGGGGGGTTGATTTGATGATTTCGTGTACTATCCTTATAGGGGGCATGGTGGCAGGGGCATCCAGCGGAGAAAGGATGCCGTGTCCAGACCGTTTTTTTCCAATCCGATGCCAAACGAACAGCGGCTGCTCTCGCAATTGTTGGGCCTCTACGAGCGGGAGCGACAACTGGTGGCCTACGAGATCCACGACGGGTTCGTCCAGAAAGCGACCGCAGCACTGCTGCACCTGCAAGCGTTCCGCGAGCTGCACGTCCGGAATGCAGAGGAGGCGTGGAGGAGCTTCGAAGCGGCCGAGCGGGCGCTTTCCCAAGGCGTCGACGAGGCGAGGCGGCTGATGGCCGGACTGCGCCCCCCGGCCCTTGAGGAGGCCGGCGTCGTGGCCGCCATCGACTACCTCAGCCGCGAGTCGGGCGGGCGCGAAGGACCGAAAATGGAGTTTTTTCACGCCGTCCGGTTCGACCGGCTTCCCCCCCTTTTGGAGACCACGCTCTTTCGGATTGCCCAGGAGAGCCTGGCTAATGCTTGTCGGCACAGCCGGAGTGAGAAGGTGCGGATTTCTCTGGTCGAAGTCGGCGAGAGTGTCCGTCTTGAGGTTCAGGACTGGGGAATCGGCTTCAACCCCGAGACGGTCGACGAAACCCGCTTCGGACTCCGCGGAATCCGAGAGCGTGCGAGAATGCTCGGCGGCCGTGTCGCCATTGAGACCTCCCCGGGCAAGGGGACCCGGGTGACCGTGGAGCTGCCGCTGAGACCCGGGGACGAAGGGTTGGGGATTGGTGTCCCCGAGGCAGAATCCCGTGGAAACGGTTCGTGACACGGTTGATGATGTGATCGTGCCGCTATATCGTTGAATGATCCCTTGGGCGGCGTTCTCCCTCCGATGGCTGGTTCATGCTTAACATCATGGGGGACGAACGCCATTCTTGCATCCGAAGAGACCGTCCGGTAGAGGACAACCGAATGCCCGTTAAAGAACTCAGGAACTACGTCGGCGGAGAGTGGATCGAGCCCGAGTGCGCCGGCTACCTGGACGTGGAGAACCCCACGACCGGCGAGACCATCGGCCGCGTGCCGCTTTCAAAGCCCTCGGAGACCGATCGGGCGGTGGCGGCGGCCCGGGCGGCGTTTCCCGAGTGGAGCGCCACCCCGGTCTCCCGGCGCTGTGAGCTTCTCTTCCGGCTGGCCGAGCGGATTCGCAGCGAGGGAGCGGGCCTGGCGCGGCTGATTACCGAGGAGAACGGCAAGTCGCTTCCCGACTCGTGGGCGGAGGTGAAGCGTGCGCTGGAGAACACCGAAGTGGCTTGCGGGATGCCCGTTTTGCAGCAGGGCGACAAGCTGATCGGCGGCGCGGTCGACATCGACGGCGAGATCCTCCGGCAGCCCTTGGGAACGTTCGGCATGATCGCGCCGTTCAACTTCCCGCTGATGGTCCCCTTCTGGTTCTTTCCTTACGCCCTGGCCACCGGCAACACCTACGTGGTCAAGCCGTCGGAGCAGGTTCCCTTGAGCATGCAGCGGATGACCGAGCTGATCGAGGAATCCGGCTTTCCGCCCGGCGTGTTCAACCTGGTCAACGGCGACCGTGCCCCGGCGGAGCGGTTGCTGGAGAACCCGGACGTGGAGGGCATCTCATTCGTAGGCACTTCCCGGGTGTGCCGGATCATCGCCGCACGGTGCGCCGAGACCAACAAGCGGTTTCAGGCCCTGGGCAGCGCCAAGAACCACCTGGTGGCCATGCCCGACGCCAAAATGGAGCCGATGATCCGCAACATGATCACCTCCTGCTACGGCTGCGCCGGACAGCGGTGCATGGCCTCCTCGGCCATCGTGGGCGTGGGCGACGCCGTGTACCGGGAGGTGTGCGAGCGGTTCGTCGAGGCCTCCAAGGCCGTGCTCGTAGCCAATCCGCTCGATCCCAACGTGGCCGACGAGGCGATGGTCATGGGCCCGGTCATCTCGGCCAAGGCGAAACAGTTCATCTTCGAGATGATCCAGGCCGGCGTCGACGAAGGGGC
>Ga0154737_1446_pt9 | contig 12545 bp, 11 predicted proteins | sample Rifle2008BG16ft_FD_105745 | JGI IMG/M metagenome (GOLD analysis project Ga0154737, IMG submission 105745) | Planctomycetes bacterium RBG_16_64_12 | reverse complement strand
CATGGCGGCGAGCCGCTCAGGCGTGTCGTCGTCGCAGCCCGTCAGGTGCAGCATGCCGTGGATGACGTACAGCAACAGCTCGTCGTCTGCCGACCAGCCGAATGAGGAGGCCGCCTGTCGGGCCGTGTCGGCGCTGACGACCACCTCTCCCTCCAAGCGCCGCTCTTGCCGTTCCAGGACAAAGCTCAAGACGTCGGTCGCCTCGTCGTGCTTCAGGTACTCACGATTCAGCCGCTGGATCGTCGGATCGTCGACCACCGCCAGGCTGATCCGGGCCTCATGGATCGAGGCGTCGTCGAGGATCATGCGCGCGGCGCGCATCAGCCGACCTTCGTCGACCGGCAACTCGGCCTGCTCGTTGGTGACTTCGATCGTAATCACGGGAAGAATTGATGAATGATGAATCCTCCATCCTTCTCTTCACGCGGTTCTCTGATCGGGGTATTTGATGCGGCCGTGGTAGTTGGCGATCAGCGATTTGATCACGCTTTGCTCCACGGTGCGGAGTTCGGGCAGGGTCAGGCCGCTTTCGTCGAACTGGCCGCCTTGAAGCCTCTTTTCCGCCACTTCGTGGACCGCGCTTTCGATCCGCGCCGGCGCGGGATCGAACAGGGCGCGACAAGCGCCCTCGGCGGCGTCGGCCAGCATGAGCACGCCGGCCTCTCTGGTCTGCGGTCTCGGCCCGGGATAGCGGAAGGTGCTCTCCTCGACGGCGTTTCCGTTGGGATCCGACCGGCGCTGCTCGTTCGCCCGACCGTAGAAGTACTCCACCAGCGTCGTGCCATGATGCTGCTGGATCAGGTTGACGATCGCGTCGGGCAGTCGGTGCTGGCGGGCCAGGTCGGCGCCGTCTTTGACGTGGGCGACGATCACCAGGGTGCTCATCGCCGGGACGAGCCCTTCGTGGCGGTTGTCGTCGGGTGGCTGGTTTTCGATGAAATAAATCGGTTTGAGCGTCTTGCCGATGTCGTGGAAGTAGGCCCCCACGCGGACCAGAAGCCCCCAAGCGCCGATCGCGTCGGCGGCGGCCTCGGCGATGGAGCCGACGATGATCGAATGGTTGTACGTGCCGGCGGCCCGGCGGACCAGCTCCTGCAACAACGGATGGGAGGCGTCCCCCAGTTCCAGCAGGCTGATGTCGGTGAGCACTCCGAACAGACGTTCGATGAAAAACAAGAGCCCGGCCATCAGGAACCCGGCCAGGAACGTCCACAGGGCGACCAGCCCCGCCGCTTGCAGCAATGGCGCGCCGACGAGCTGGCTGTCGAGCAGCGAGACGACGATCGTGAGCAGGAAGGCGGCCAAGGCGGCGAACGCCGCCACGTGGACCAGCTTGCTGCGGTTGCGGATGCGTCCTAGTTGGAGGATGGCAGCGGCGGCCACGCCCATCAAGATCAGAAACGGCCCCAGACCGTGTCCGAAACCGTGGCCAAGCCCCAGCACCAGAATCGCCGTCACCACTCCGGTGAACAGCAGGGCCAGCTCTCGACGGTAGGCGATGGCCACGGTTTGGCCGAACAGCAAAAGGGGAATGATCTCCGCACGCCAGGGATACATCGCCGCCCAACGCGATAGCCCCACAGTGGCCACGGCCAGGGCCGACATCAGGGCCAGCCCCGGGAGGTTCACCAGCAGGCGCCGCTGGCGGTTGTGAAGGTACAGCGCACAGAGGGCGAAGAGCGTCAGGATGATCGCCATCACGGCCAGGGCGCGGAAGAACCTCTGGCTCCACGGACGCTGGGCGATCCACGCTTCGTGTTCCGCCCGCAGCGCCCATACTTGCTCCTCCCGAAGCGGCTTTCCCGCCTCCGCCAGCGTTTCGCCGGCCTCGCGCCGCACGACCCCGTGCCCAGCGGCGGCGTGGGTCCCCTTCGCATCGGGGACCTCGAACGGCACGCGGGCGACCATATCGCGAGAGAAGACGTAGTCCTTGCGGTAAATGAAAGGGGGATGCCAGCCGCGAATCACCATGCAAAGCACTAAGGCCGTCAACACACACAGCCCGATTCGCAGCCAGACGTCGTGCCGGTGCAGACTGGCCCAGGCCCGTTTCCAACTGCCGGGCGGCAACTCCAGCGCGGCGACGCGCTCCCATCGTGTTCTCTTTTGCCCGCCAGTGGCCATCCTGCGACTCGAAAGCTCTAGTGCCGCCTGTTTTTCTTGGGAGATCGTTCGTACGCGTCGACAATTGCCTGAACCAGCGGATGCCGCACGATGTCGGCGCGGGTCAACTCGACGGGGACAAATCCCTTGATTCCGCGCAGTCGTGCCAGGCCGTCGATCATGCCGCTGCGGTTGTGGGACGGAAGGTCAACCTGGGTGGTGTCGCCGCAGACCACAATCTTCGACCCGTGGCCCATCCGCGTGAGGAACATCTTCATTTGTGAGACGGTCGTGTTCTGGCCCTCGTCGAGGATGATGAACGCCTTGTTGAGCGTGCGGCCTCGCATGTAGGCCAGCGGGATGACCTCGATCAGGTCCTCCTCGGTGTAGCGGCGGATCATCTCGAGTTCCATCATTTCTCGCAAGGCGTCCTGCAAGGGGCGCAGATAGGGATTGATCTTGGCCTGCAGGTCACCCGGCAGGAAACCCAGGCTTTCCCCTGCCTCCACGGCCGGACGCACCAGCACGATCTTGCCGACCCGGTCCGCCTTCAGCCAAGCCACCGCCATGGCGACGGCCAGATACGTCTTGCCCGTGCCTGCCGGACCGGTGCAGAAAACCAGATCGCTCCGGCGCATCGCGGCGACGTACTTCGCCTGGCCGGAGCTGCGGGGCCGGATCTGGCGACCGGTGTAGACCTCAATCGGCGGAACAGCCGAGCACGTCTGGCCCGCTTGGACCTCTGCCAGGGCTCGCGTGACGTCGTCCGCCGCCAGAGTCCCGTGGCGACTGGCCTGGGCCTGGAGTTGCTCGAGGACCTCCGTGGCACGGGCAACGGCGCCGTCGTCATCGCCTTCCACGTGAACTCGTCCGTCGCGGGCCGAGATGCTCACGCCCAGTGCGTCGCGGATTCTCCGCACGTGCTGATCGCAGGCGCCGAACAAGGCCAAGAGGGCCTTGGAACCTACCACCGAAACGGTTGTTTCACTCATCAAGATCCGTGCCGGCACCCTGGCCAATACAACCCGACAAGGTTTTCCTCCCCTCCTATTCTACTATAGCTGAGTTGAGCGTGCTCAAAAGTCGCCCAACCCGGCGATGTACGTATGGCAGTGCGGACAGATGTGGATCCCTGCGACGATTTCCCGATTGCAGTGAGGACAACTCTTTTTGGGCAGCGATGCGGCGTTGGCCACGGTATCCGCCCCCCCGTCCGGCGAAGTCTGGTTCTGGAGGGCACGCGGTGTGTCGGCAGCCGCCAGGTCGGAAACGTCGGCCAGCTTTTTGCGGGCTTTGTTGGGGTCGTACTTTCCCAGGATACTCATGATGGCATCCTCGGAAAGCTGGTCCTCCGACGGCTTCGGGACCTTCACCCGCGATTTACACACCGGACACAGGCCCGTCTTGCCGGCATAGTCGTCGGAGACCTTCAGCACGTGCCCGATCGGACAAACAACCTGGATCGACATGAGGAGTCCCTCCGACGGTCCCCAGCCAACTGGGATTGCCGACTCCAAAGCCTCGTCTGTCTGTTGTACGTGCCTCCGCTTCCCTATTCTTGTCGATCCGACAGCCTGGGACAACCGGTGACCGAAAGGTCCGCAAGTCGCGCCGCGTGCAGTCCGCCACCCTCTGCGAAACCCGACGGCCGAATTCGGCGTAAGATCCCCCCCACGACAGCCGGCCGATTCTACCTGATATGATAGTTGTGCGACTTCCCGTTGGAAAGCTCCGCTTCGCGATTTTCTTGGGGGATCGCCTCCCGAGAAGGCGAGCCGAATACCCATCTCAGGGGGTGTTTCGATTAGGTGACCAAGCGAAAGGCCCAACAAGCGCATGCAGCGGGGGCCGCCAAGAGGGCCGAGTCGAGGATGTCCAACACGCCCCCGAAGCCGGGCACCCAATCGCTGGAGTCCTTCTGCTGGACGTCGCGCTTAATGAGCGACTCGGCCAGGTCGCCCACCATGCCGCTGATGCCGACCAGCAGGCCGAAAAGGATCCAGCCCCAAGAGGTTCCCGCCCGGGCTCCCTCGGAGGAAGTGGCTTGGAACAGCCAGTGGAGTTGGTGGAACGTGGGGAGCCAATGGAGTGTGGCCCAGGAGCCCAGGCAGGCGAACGCCATCGCGCCGAGCGCGCCTTCGATGGTCTTGCCGGGGCTCAGCCCAGGAGCCATTTTGCTCCGCCCGATAAGCCGCCCGACCGCGTATGCCCCCACATCTCCCATTTTGACGACGATCAACGTCGACACCAGGGCGCGCAGCCCCCACACCAAGTGCAGCTTGACCAGGAAACTGAGCAGGAACCCGACGTAAGTGATCCCGAACACGGCCGCAGCCACGTTGATCGTCACGCCTCCCGGCCGCTTGAAACGGTACATCTCGGCCGCAAAGGCCATCAGCACTCCGACCGCCAGGGCCACCAAGGTCCAATCGCTTGCGGCCGCCGAAGAGATCAAGGCGAGATACCGCGAGTCTTGCGGCAGCTTGTCGTCGAACTTCACAAAAACCGGCGCGACCCAGCAGGAGGTGACCACCAGCAGACTGCCGCAGTAGACGACCCACGGCACCGGACGCATCCCGCCGGCCGCCGTCAGATGAAGCACTTCGCGGCTGGCCAGAACCACAACCACCACCAGGACGGGAAACAGCGCAATTCCGGGGACCTCGGTCACGCGGTGGAGCCAATCGTCCAGCCAGCACAGCGCCGCTAGCGCCGCCACAATCAGAACCCCAAAGGCTATTCGCCAGCGTAGCATCGCGGTGCCGAGGAATGAGGAATTCATCATTCCTCATTCATCGTTAGTCCTTTCAATCCCCCGAAGCGTCGATCGCGGGCGGCGAAGTCGCAGATGGCCAGATGGAGTTGTCGTTCGTCGAACTCCGGCCAGCAGGCCTCCGTCACCCAGATCTCGGCGTAGCTGATCTGCCACAAGAGAAAGTTGCTCACGCGCATCTCCCCGGCGGTGCGGATCAACAGGTCGACGTCCGGCATCCCGGCCGTGTACAGATGCTCGCTGAGCGTTTCTTCCCTCAATTGGTCCGGGCGCAGCATTCCGGCCTTCACCTTCTCGGCGATCCGGCGAATGGCATCGACCAATTCCGACCGGGCCCCGTAATTGATGGCCAGACAGAGCCGCAGGCCGGAGTTGTCGCGGGTTAAGGCAGCAGTCTTGTCCATTTCCCGCAAGACCTCCTCGGGAATGCCTTCTCGCCGGCCGATCACGCTGACCCGAATGCTCTGCTCCATGATCGTGGTGCGTTCCTCGATCATGTACTGCTCCAGGAGGTGCATGAGGAAATCGAGTTCCCGCTGGGGCCGTTTCCAATTCTCGCTGGAAAGGCAGTAGAGAGTCAGTTGCTCGATCCCCAGCCGTGCGCACTCCTCGGTCGTGCGGCGGACGCTGGCCACCCCGCGACGATGCCCCTCGATCCGCGGGAGCCCTTGCCGCTCGGCCCAACGCCCGTTGCCGTCCATGATCACCGCGATGTGTCGCGGTCGTTTCTCGAGCGGCACCTGGCTGAGATCCTCGGCAATCGTGGCAGACTCCTTGGACATCACAACGCTTCTTGGCTACTTTCCGGCGAAGATCGTCTGCTCCCGCTCCGGCCCGACGGAGGCGATCTCCACGGGGCGGCCGACCAGGGCGCTGATCCGGTCGAGGTAGCCTTTCGCATTCCCCGGCAAGTCGTCGAGGTGGCGGACCTCCGTGATCTCCTGCCGCCATCCGGGAAAGGTTTCGTAGACCGGCTCCACGCGGCGGATGTCGTCCACGTGACTGGGGAAGTCGGTGATCCGGCGGCCGTCGAGATCGTAAGCAACGCAGATTTTCAGCTCGGGCAGTTGGCTGAGCACGTCCAGGAGCATCACGGCCAATACGTCGACGCCGCTGAGCCGTGCCGCGTATCGGGCCGCCACCGCGTCGAACCAGCCGCAGCGTCGGGGGCGTCGCGTGACCGTGCCGTATTCGTTGCCGCGCTGGCGGATGTGCTGCCCGGTCGCGTTGTCCTGCTCGGTGGGGAAAGGGCCGCCGCCCACCCGAGTCGTATAGGCCTTGAGGATGCCGATGACCTTGGTCACGAATCGGCCGGGCACGCCGGAACCGGTGGACACGCCCAAGCCGGAACTGTTGCTGCTGGTCACGAATGGAAACGTGCCGTGATCCACGTCCAACAGCGCCCCCTGGGCCCCCTCGAACAGGATCCTCCTTCCCGCCTCCACGGCGTCGAGCAGATAGGCCGTCGTGTCGGCCACAAATGGCTTGAGCCGCTGGGCACAGCCGCTGTACAGTTGGAAGATCTCGGCGGCGTGGAGATCCCCCCCGCCCGTCGCCCCGTTCAAACAGGCCAACATCTGGTTCTTGGCCTGGGTGATTTGTTCGACCCGCGCGCGGAAGCCGTCGCGGTACATATCGCCGAGTCGGACGGCAAAGGTGCGTCCTACCTTGTCGCGATAGCAGGGACCGATCCCGCGGAGCGTCGTGCCGATCAGTTCCCCCCCGCTCGAGCGTTTGTCCAAGAGAGAATCCTCTCGGAAATGCCAGGGAAAGATCACGTGGGCCCGATCGCTGATCATCAGATTCCTGCCAATAGCGACCCCGCGTGCCGATAGCGCGTCGATTTCTTCCAGCATGCTGACGGGGTTGATCACCACGCCGCCGGCCACCACGCACTGGACGTGGCTGCGGAAGATCCCGCTGGGAATGAGCGATAGCTTGTACGTCTCTCCCCCGAAGGCGACCGTGTGCCCTGCGTTGGCCCCGCCCTGATACCGGACCACGATCTCGTGCTCTTCGGTCAGCAGGTCGACGATCTTGCCCTTCGCCTCATCCCCCCATTGCAGTCCAATCACACAGGTGGCAGCCACCGATTTGACCCTCAGCTACTTCGCTCAACCGCCCCCGACGACCCGCGTAAACATTTCTCAAACACATCACTTTAGCATGCCTCGGACGGAAAAAAAAGAGGCCAGGGAACTCGCCGGTCGACGGGGTCGACGCGGAAGTCCCTGGCCCGGTTGTAGCGCAAAAAACGCTACGGTACCTGGATTCACGCCGGTCGAAGGCCGGCAATACGATTCACCCGAAAGGGGGTATCCAAGGTCAACGAAAGGCTTCCGGCTCAAGAGCAAGGGACGAGAGGCAACGACGCCCAATCCACTCCCAGGTTGCCGCAGAACACGGCCAAAGCGAGAAAAAGGAGGTGGAAATCGGCGTGGCCACGCCGCTCGCCACCGTGCATTGTAGCGGCTTGTCGCCGCGTTGGGAACTGTCCTGCGTGGGAATTCGCTGCCCGGCTTTCCTGGCGAAGCCCGGAAAGCTACCATTGGCGGGGGTGCTGTCGCTGCTAAGAATTCAGGGTAATCCCTTCCAAAGACGGGATATGATCAACCCAAGATGCGTATCGCCGTGAGATCAATCATCCCTTATCTGATGACCGTTGCCTGTTTGGCAGCCTTGATTTGGGCCGTCTCCTTCGGCACGCTCCCACCGGCTGACTTCACCTTCTCCAACGGCTCCGAGATCAAGACGGTCGATCCGGCGATCGTCACCGGGCAGCCGGAAGGTCGGATCGTCCGGGCGTTGTTCGAGGGGCTGTGCGTCTGGGATCCTCAAGACTTGGCCCCCCAGCCAGGGGTAGCTCACGACTGGGAACTGACGGCCGACAAGCTGACCTACACCTTTCACCTCCGCGAGGATGCGGCGTGGTCGGACGGCACGCCGCTGGTGGCCGAAGACTTTGTCTGGTCGTTCCGCCGCTTCTTGCATCCCCAAACCGGCGCGGAGTACGCCTACGAGATGTGGTACGTGGTCGGAGCCAAGCAGTACACCACCGGCGAGGTCAAGGCCGGGGACCCGGTCCAGATCGAGCTGAACCGCAAGCCGCAGGGAGCCCGCCCTTTCGCGTCGGGAATCCTCTTGCGAGGAGAGCTCATGGCGATCGAAGGAGCAGAGGCGACCGAGGGGGAAGTCGACTCCGGGAAGCAACCGGGCGGCTCGGACAAGGTCTACGTCGTAAAGGTCGACGGTCGCAAACGACGCTTTCAAAAAGGGGGCCGCGACCCCGGCTCCGAAGACTACCGCTGGCTCTTGTACGACTTCGGATCGGTCGGCATCCAGGCGACGGATCGCCACACGTTGCGAATCCGCTTGCGACACCCGGTGCCGTACTTCCCCAACCTGATGGGCTTTTATCCCATGTTTCCCGTCAACCGCCGGTGCGTGGAGACTTACGGTTATCCGGCGTGGACCAAGCCGGAGAACATCGTCACCAACGGCCCGTTTCTCTTGAAGTTTCGCCGCATTCGCGATCGCATCCGCCTGGTGAAGAATCCCCACTACTGGGACCGGGACAACGTGCGCACCAACGTGATCGACGCCCTGGCCGTGGAGTCGTACGCGACCAACCTGAACCTCTACATGACGGGCCAGGTCGACTGGATCTCCGCCGTTCCGCCGGAAGTGATTCCTGACCTGTTGGCTCGCCCACAGGGCGACTTCCGGCCGGCGCCTTACCTGTCGACCTACTACTATACGTGCAACACGGAGCGACCGCCGCTGGATGACGTTCGCGTGCGCAGGGCCCTGGCCATGGCGATCGACAAGCGGGAGATCGTCGAGCGGGTCACGCGGGCAGGCCAGAAGCCGACGGGAAGCCTGGTGCCGCCCGACATCGGCAAGAACCTCGACTACAAGCCTCCCCAGTGCGAGCCGTACAACGTCGAGAAAGCCCGGGCGCTGCTGGCCGAAGCCGGCTACCCGGGCGGGCGAGGGTTTCCCCGGATCGAGATCCTCTACAACACCAGCGAGGCCCATCAGGCGATCGCCGAGCTGATCCAGTCGCAATGGAAGCGAGCGTTGGGAATCGACGTGGGACTGCGGAACCAGGAATGGACGGCCTACCTGATCAGCCGCCGGACGGGCGATTACTACCTTGCCCGAGCCGGCTGGACCGCCGACTACGTCGACCCGAACACGTTTCTGGAGATGTTCACCACCGGCAATCCGAACAATCACACCGGCTGGGGGAATCCCGAGTACGACCGGCTGGTGGAACTGGCCCGAAACGAGATCAACGCGCAAGAGCGAATGCGACACTTCCAGCGCGCTGAACGGATCCTCATGGACCAGCTCCCCGTGATCCCCCTTTACTCCTACGTGACCCAAGACATGGTCCGCCCGTACGTGAAGGGGTTCTATCCGAACATCCTCGACACCCACCCGCTGAAGAACGTCTGGGTCGACCGGCCAGAAAAGGATCGCGTGCTTAAAGCGGAGGGCTTGCGGTGATCGGCTTTCTTCTCAAGCGCCTGGGCTGGATGGCGATCACGCTTTGGGTGGTCTTTACGGTGAGTTTCTTCTTGATGCGCGAGGTGCCGGGCGGGCCGTTCGACCGGGAGCGGGAGCTCGATCCGCAGATCAAGGCCAACCTCGAAGCCCGTTATCACCTCGACGAACCGCGCTGGAAACAGTACCTCCGGGAGCTAGGAAACACGCTGCGGCTGGACCTGGGATACAGCTTCAGCCGGCCCGACTTCCGTGTGGGCGAGATCCTCGCCCAGGGATTCCCCATCTCCGCCTCGCTGGGCATCGTGGCCTTGTTTTTTGCCGTATCGCTGGGCCTGGTGGCGGGCATCGTCTCGGCCGTCAGGCGGCAGACCGCGCTGGACTTCGCCTTGATGACCGCCGCCACGGTGGGAATTGCCCTGCCCAACTTCGTGATCGCCGGGATCATGATTATCCTCTTCGTGTTCCTCTGGCCGCTGTTTCCGGCGGCCGGCTGGGGCACGCTCCGACACCTGATTCTGCCCGGCTTCTGCCTCGGGGCTCCCTATGCCGCCTACATCGCCCGGCTGACCCGCACCGCAATGCTCGACGTGCTCTCGCAAGACTACATCCGCACGGCATACGCCAAGGGACTCCCCACGCCAACGGTAATCCTCCGGCACGCGTTGAAAAGCGGCCTGTTGCCGGTCGTCTCCTTCTTGGGACCGGCCATCGCCGGCATCCTCACCGGGTCGCTGGTGGTGGAAAAGATTTTCAACATTCCGGGCCTGGGGGTGCACTTCGTGGAGGCGGCGTTGCAGCGCGACTACACGTTGGCGATGGGCCTGGTGCTGCTCTACACCACGCTTCTGTACACGATGAACCTCGTGGTCGACGTTTCTTACGTCTTTCTCGATCCCCGCGTGAAGCTGGAGTAACACGTCGAAGTGAGCAATCCGGCCGACAACCGACCATCCGATCTCCAGCGCCAAGCCCGGCCCGCTGAGGAAGCCCGACGGCTGAAGGGCGTTTCGCCCGGCCAGGACGCCTGGCGCCGCCTGCGCAATAACCGCGTGGCGATGCTCTCGCTCGGGTTTCTGGTGGTGCTGGGCGTATTGGCTCTTCTGACCCCGCTTCTGCCGTTTGAGCCGCCGCGTCGCGTCCAGACCTGGCGGCAGTTCGCTTCGCCGCTCGACGAAATTCAGCCACCGGAGCAAAAAGCCGCTTCGCAACAAGCGTCGTTTCGCGACGACTTCGGCCGATTGGACCGGTTCAGCCGCCGGTTGCTCGACGTCCGGATGGCCGTCTTCGGGCAGTGGTCGATACCGCCCGTCTGCGGCACCGACAAGCTCGGCCGCGATCTCCTCTCCCGGCTCTTCTGGGGCGCCCGGATCTCGCTCGCCGTGGGACTGGTGGCCACGCTCGTTTCGCTTGTCATCGGCGTCTCGTACGGCGCGATTGCCGGGTACGCGGGCGGCCGCGTCGACAACGCGATGATGCGGATCGTGGACGTGCTCTATTCCATCCCCTTCATCTTCGTCGTCATCTTTCTGATCACCGTCCTCAGTGCCGACGAGATCAAGCAGAAGCTCGAAGGCCAGTACGGAATCAACCGCGTGGTGATCTTCTTTTTCGTGGTGGGGGCGATCTACTGGCTGACCATGGCCCGGGTGGTCCGCGGCCAGGTGATCTCGCTCAAGAACGAGCCGTTCGTCGAGGCCGCCCGAGCGCTGGGGGCGGGCCGGCTGCGGATCATCTTCATCCACCTGGTCCCCAACCTGATGAGCGTCGTCATCGTCTACCTCACGCTCACCATCCCCCGGGTCATGCTCTTCGAGGCTTTCCTTTCCTTCCTGGGGCTGGGCGTGGAGCCGCCCGACGTCTCCTGGGGCCTGCTGGCCAACGAAGGCATCCAGGCGATCACCCCGGTCCGCATCTACTGGTGGCTCGTCGTCTTCCCCGGCCTCGCCCTGGGCCTCACGCTGTTCGCCCTCAACTTCCTCGGCGACGGGCTCCGCGATGCACTGGACCCGAGACTTAAGAATCGGTAGCCTCCGTTACAGGCCGTGCTGCTGGCGGTGGTAGGGGTGGTCGAACTGGGTGGTCGTCTTGAAGCGCTCGTGCTCACCTTTGCTGCCTTCGGCCTTGGTCTCGGCCAGAAGGTCGTCGATTTCGGCCTCGGTCATCGGCTTGAAATCGCGGGCGACTCCCAGATCTTGTTGGAGGTCCTTCCGGGACGTGATCCCGCACACCAAGGTGCTGATCGGCAGCGACAGGGCATAGCGGCGGCAAACGTCGCCGCTTACGCCGACCTCTTTGGGGATGGCGCCACCGCAGAGCGCCTTCATGCCGATCACCCCGACTCCTCGACGATCGCACTCCGGCACGACCTTCTTCTGGAAGCTGCGGTAGTGGACGTCGAGGACGTTGATGGGCATCTGGGCGGAAGCCCAGTCGAACGGCTTGGCGAGCATGGCGAGGTGATGGTCGATGTCCTTGTGGCCGGTAAAGCCGATGTAGCGGACCTTGCCCGCCTGCCTCGCCTCCAAGGCCGCCTTGAGCATGCCGCGTTCCATCAGCCACTCGGGATCTTCCCGGTAGTTGATCTCGTGGAACTGCCAGAGGTCCACGCGATCGGTCTTCAGCCGCTTGAGGCTGTCGTCCAGGCAGGCCAGTGAGCTTTGGTGGTCGCGGCCGCAGTTCTTGGTCATCAGGAAGACCTTGTCGCGGCGTCCGCCGGTAGAGAGGGCCTTGCCCATCACCTCTTCGCTGCCGCCCATGTGGTAGCACCAGGAGTTGTCGAAGAAGGTCATCCCCTGGTCGATGGCCTCGTGCAGGATGGGGATCGCCTCGTTCTGGGGGATGGAGCCGATGTGCCAGCCCCCCATCCCGACGATGGAGACCTTCTCGCCGGTGTTTCCCAGCGGGCGCACGGGCAACCCGGCCGGGCTGTCTTCCTGAGCGGCCAGGACCGGCGAGCCGACGGCCATGGCCAACCCGGCCGCCGCCGCTTTCAAGAACTCCCGTCGATTGGCGCTGGTCATGGTCAATCGCCTCCGCTTGCGTCTGGTGCCCTGGTGGAAAAAGTGACCGCCGTCGATCATGGTACTCATCCCGGCCGCAAAAAGCAAAAGGGGACGAAAAATTGCATCCGCCGCCGGTTTCCGTTACCCTGGTGGGT
>Ga0154737_1367_pt3 | contig 12597 bp, 13 predicted proteins | sample Rifle2008BG16ft_FD_105745 | JGI IMG/M metagenome (GOLD analysis project Ga0154737, IMG submission 105745) | Planctomycetes bacterium RBG_16_64_12 | reverse complement strand
GGGGGCTGGAGAAATACCCCGACCCGATGGCCGAGGCGTTCCGCCGCCGGGCGGCCGAGTTGTTGAGGGTGGAGCCGGGCTGGATCCTCTGCGGCAACGGCAGCGACGATATTCTGACGATCGCCACACGGGCCTTCGTCGGCCAGGGCCACTTGCTGCGATTGCCCTATCCCAGCTACGTGCTCTACAAGACCTTGGCCCAGATCCAGGGGGCCCGGAGCGAAGAGGTCCACTTCCAGCCCGACTGGTCGCTTTCCCACCGTTTTTCCGCCGCGGGCGACCGCTTGCGCCTGGTCTGCTTGCCCAACCCGAACAGCCCGTCCGGCACCGTCGTCGAGCCGGATCGGGTTCTGGAGCTGGCCGAGCGGCTGCCTTGCCCTCTGTTGGTGGACGAGGCATACGTCGACTTCGCGGACAGCGATTGCATGCACCTGGTGGCCGAGAACGAGAAGATCCTCGTCTCGCGGTCGATGAGCAAGTCGTATGCCCTGGCCGGGCTGCGGTTCGGGTACGTGGTGGCGCAACCGCAGGTGATCGACGGACTGACCAAGGTGAAAGACTCCTACAACTGCGACGCGCTTTCGATCGCCGCGGCCACCGCCGCCATCGGCGACCAGGCGTGGCTCGCCGAGAATCGAAAAAAAATCCTGGCCACCCGCCGCCGGCTTGTCGCCGGCATGCGGAGTTTAGGGTTCGAGACGGTCGATTCGCAGGCCAACTTTACCTGGAACACCCATCCGGAACAGCCGGCAAAGCCGCTTTACGAAGAGCTCAAACAGCGCGGCATCCTGGTCCGATACATGGACTATCCGGGCTGGGGCGACGGACTGCGGATCAGCGTCGGGACCGACGACCAGATCAACTTGTGCTTGGAGCGATTGAGGGCGATTCTCTGAATCAATCATCAATCATCCTTCATCCTTTCGACCCATGGCACGTACCGCCCGAATTAAGCGCAAAACGGCCGAAACCAACATCCAACTGGAGCTGGCGCTGGACGGCACTGGCCAGTCGCAGGTGGCCACCGGCGTGGGCTTCTTGGATCACATGCTGGCGCTATTGGCCAAGCACGCCGCCGTGGACCTGACGGTGAAGGCCAGCGGCGACTTGAAGGTCGACCAGCACCATACGGTCGAGGACGTGGGGATCTGTCTGGGCCAGGCGATCCGCGAGGCGGTGGGCGACAAGGCGGGCATCCGACGCTACGGCCATTTTACGCTCCCCATGGAGGAGACGCTCGTCACCAGCGCGGTCGACCTGGGCGGCCGGGCCTATTTCGTCTTCCAGGCCGAGTTTCCCACGTCGAAGATCGGCGAGTTCGACAGCGAGCTGGTGGCCGATTTCTGGCAGGCCGTCGCGGCCAACGCGCTGGTGAACCTGCACGTCGTCGTGCATCACGGACGCAACAGCCACCACGTCGCCGAGGCGATTTTTAAGGCGACCGCCCGGGCGCTGCGCATGGCTGTCGAGGCGGACCCTCGAATCCCCGACGTGCCGAGTACCAAAGGGACGCTGTGAACCTCACTGGTCGACCCTGATTTCCAGGTAGCGGGCGAGTTGGTGGAAGGCTTGGTCGGGATTTATGGGTCGGGGGTATGCCCTGAGGATCTTGTAGTCGATGAGGTCCTCGAACTTCTTGTAGATCAGCTCCAGTTGCCCGGCCACGGAGACCATCACTCCGTCGATGCCCTCTTCGGCCAGCGCCCGATACGCCCCCACGCCGAGCTGGCTCCCCAGCGCCACGTCGAAGGCCGTCGGCCGGTGGGCGCGGACTTCGTAGCCGAATTGCAACCCGCTGATCTTCAATTCGCGGCCCGTGAGCTTCTTGACCTTCTCGGCGACCCACCGTCCGACCCGTCCGGTGAACTTGAGTTGGGAGACGGGGAAATGGCCGAACGAGTCGGGTTTGAGGTTCAGGTATTCCTCGTGCGAGACGCACTTCTCCGTCTCCACCAGCGAGAGATACTCGCCCAGGCCTTCGGCCAAGAGGATCACGCCGTAACATTTTCCTTCGTCGAGACGGGCGAGCACGGTCTCGACGATCCGATCCACGACGGCCTCCATGTTGATGATCTTCCGCAAGAGCGGCTTGCCGTCGTCGTCGAGCACCTCCTTTCCGGTTTTCGGATGGATCATCACCTCTTCCGAGCGCCAGGCGTCGACGATGTCTTCCAGGCCGATGACCAGGCTGCTTTCCCCGGCGATGGCCGCCCCGTAGCTGAGCCATCCGGCCTTTCGGCCCATCACCTGAACCACATACCAGGCCTTGGCGGCTTCGGCGTCGGCCAGCAGGTTGCGGACTTCCGTGGCCAGCATGTCGACCGCCGTGAAGTAGCCGAACGTGAAGTCGATCCCTTCGTAGTCGTTGTCGATCGTCTTCGGCAAGTGGACGACCCGAATCCGCTTCTTGTCTTTGGGGAGCCGGTCCTGGAAGAGATTAAACTTGGCGGCCGTGGTGAGCGTGTCGTCGCCGCCGATGGAAACCAGGGCGTCGATCCCCAGCGACGAGAGCGCCTCGTAAACGGTCGAGAGCGGGGCGGTGGCTTCCGCGTCGTCCAGGTCGTCGGGCACGGCGACACTCTTGCCGGGATTCGCCCGGGCGGTGCCGATCATGATTCCCGGTCCGGTTCGCCTGCCTTCGAGGTCCTTGGCGTCGAGCACGACGTAGGCGGTTCCCTCCGCTAACCCTTTTTTCGGCTCGTATGCCATCAGATGGGTATAGCCGTTGAGGAAGCCGAACACCTCGATGCCGGCGCGGGAAAAGCAGATGGCCGCACTGCCGATCACGGCATTGGCCGCCGGGGCGGGGCCGCCGGAAAACAGAATGCCCACGCGGCGGATATCGGTCTTGGGCTTCGCAGGGCTGGAAAGAGGTGTTCTCATGAATCACTCCCGGCGATCTTGCGTGCGCTTCAGGCAGGTGCGATCTGGCGGTATACGAACTTACAATTCTATCTCCAAGGCGGCCTCTTCGTGAGGCTGCTTCAGCCGGACCAGGTCCGTTCGATGAACGTGGTGTCCACCCGACCCTCGGTAAAGGCGGAATGGTGGAGGATCTCCTGGAGCAGAGGGATCGTGGTCTTCAGGCCGTCGATCTTCAGCTCGCCGAGTGCCCTGCTCATGCAGGCGATCGCTTCTTCCCGGCTCGGCTGGTGGACGATCAGCTTTCCGATCATCGAATCGTAATGCGGGGAGACGACGTAGCCGGCGTGCACGTGGGAGTCGAAGCGGACGCCGAACCCGCCGGGCGTGATCATCCGCTCGATCGTGCCCGGCGAAGGCCGGAAGTTGTTCGCCGTGTCTTCGGCATTGATGCGGCACTCGATCGCCGCGCCGCGGCAGCAGATCTCTTCCTGCTCGACGCCCAGGGGCTCGCCGGCGGCGATCCGAAGCTGGGCCTTGATCAGGTCGATTCCGGTGACCATCTCGGTGACCGGGTGCTCAACCTGGATCCTGGCGTTCAGCTCGATGAAGAAGAAGTGCCCCTGGCGGTCGACGATGAATTCCACGGTGCCGGCATTGGTGTAATTGGCCGCTTTGACCAGACGGACGGCCGCCTCGCACATCGCCTGCCGCGTGTCGGTTTCCAAGAGCGGCGCGGGGCTTTCTTCGACCAGCTTCTGGTGGCGACGCTGCATCGTGCAGTCGCGCTCCCAAAGGTGTACCACATTGCCGCCGAGGTCGGCCAACACCTGCACTTCCACGTGGCGGGGATGCTCCACGTATCGCTCCAGGTAGATGTCGCCGCTGCCGAAGGCCGCGCTCGCCTCCGCCTGGGCCTGTTGAATCGCCGACTTCAAGGCCGCATCGGTCAACGCCACCCTCATCCCCCGACCGCCGCCGCCCGCCGAAGCCTTGATCACCACCGGGAAGCCGACCTGGTGGGCAACCCGCAGGGCCTCCTGCTCGTCGCGCACGAGGCCCTCGCTGCCCGGCACGGTAGGCACGCCGATCTGCCGGGCGAGGTGTCGGGCGGCGTTCTTGTCGCCCACCAGGGCCATCGCCTCGTGGGTCGGGCCGATGAACTCGATCTTGCAGTCCCGGCACACGTCGGCAAAATGCGCGTTCTCCGCCAAAAAGCCGTAGCCCGGGTGTATCGCCTGCACGTTGCCGATCTCGGCCGCGCTGATCACGCGATCGATCTTCAAGTAGCTGTCGGCCACCTTGGCCGGGCCGATGCAGTAGGCCTCGTCGGCCATCTCCAGATAGGCCGCCCCCCGATCGGCCTCGCTGAAAATCGCCACCGTCTCGATCCCCAGCTCACGGCAGGCGCGGAAGATCCGAAGCGCTATCTCTCCGCGGTTGGCAACCAGGATTCGTTTGAACATCGCTGCTACTGCCGCGTGTCGACCTTGAACATGGGCTGACCGAACTCCACCGGTTCGCCGCTCTCGACCAGCACGGCCATGACTTTCCCGGCGACCTCGGCCGGAATCTCGTTGAAGACCTTCATCGCTTCCACGATGCACACGGTGGTCTCCGGCCCCACGTGATCTCCCACCTTCACGTAGGGCGACGAGTCGGGATCGGGGGCCGAATAGAACGTGCCGATCATCGGGCTCTTGATGATCGCGATGTGCGCCTCGACGGCCGGACTCTCGGATGGCGCCGACGTTGCCTCCCTGGTCGGCCCGGCCGGTGCCGATGCCACGCCCCCCGCCGCAGGCGGCGGAGGCGCCGCGGGGAGAGCGACCACGGGTTCGTGGGAGCGGCGGAGCTGAATCCGTATGTCGCCCTGCCGGAGATCCACCTCGCTCAGGTCATGCTCTTTCATCAGCTCGACCAGACGGCGGATCTTCCGCACGTCGAAGATGTCCTGGTTGGACGAAGAACCGACCATGCCAATACTCCGGCTCTAGGCACGCGCTAGCGGACGACGGCCTCTTCCAGCCCCTTGGGAACGCTCGTGAGGACCTCATGCCCGGTTCGGGTGACCAGGACGTCGTCTTCGATCCGGACCCCACCCCACCCGGGCAGGTAAATCCCCGGCTCCACGGTCACCACCATTCCCGGCTTGAGCACCACGCGGCTGTTGGCCCCCAATCGGGGTGCCTCGTGGACTTCCAGTCCCAGTCCGTGACCCAAACCATGCCCAAAGTATCGACCGAACCCGGCCTTGGAAATCACTTTGCGGGCGGCGCGGTCGATGTCGTGGGCCACAACGCCAGGGCGGATCGCAGCGATGGCTTTCCGCTGGGCATTCAACACAACTCTATATATGCGTTCAAGTTTCGGCGAGATTCTACCCGTCACCAGCACCCGCGTCAAGTCGCTCTTGTAGAGCCCCCCGTCGGCACCCCAGTCGACGAGCACGAAATCGCTCGATCCGATCTGGCGGTCGGTGGCCGTCGCGTGCGGAAGGGCCGCTCGAGGCCCCACGGCCACGATGCTCGGGAAGCCGCTCCGAACAGCGCCGAACAATCGCAACTGGTGTTCCAGTTCGTCCGCCACTTCCTTCTCGGTATTCTCCGGGCGAATCGTGGCCCGAAGCGCGCCGAAAGCCTTCTCGGCATACCACACGGCGCGGCGGAGCTGGGCGATCTCGTGCTTGTCCTTGATCGCCCGCAGCCGCTCCACCAGGCCTGCGGTGGTCACCAGCGCAAGCTTCTTCAGGTCGCCGGCGATCTGGTCGCGCAGGGCGACGCTCATCGATTGGCCTTCGATCCCCAGCCGGGCAATCTTCGCGCGGCGGAGAACCCTGGCGATCGACCGGGCCATGGTCACGCCCGGGCGGCGGATGTGAAGGTCCAAGCCGGGACACTCCTCACCCAATTGGGTGGTATAGCGGGGGTCGCTCAAGATCACGTCGCCGTCTTGCCGCACCAGCAGGTAGCTGTCGTCGCCGGTGAAGCCGGTCAGGTACGTCACGTTGGTGAAGTTGGTCACCAGGAGTGTGTCGGCCTCGGCCTTGCGTACGGCCCGGCGGAGTTTGTCGCGTCGCTGGAGGTGGCGATCGTTCATCGAGCGGCCCGTCTGGTGGTTCGGAGGACCATTCAGCGTACGTGCGACAGGAGCGTCGGGCAAGTGCAGAGCGTCCGTTTAGCCCCGGCGGCCACGCCGGGCCGGCCGCCGGGTAGACGCCTTCCCCTCCCCGCGTTATGATCCCCTCATGATCATCGGGTATCACATCATTTTCGGGGCCTATGGATTCTGGTTGCCGAACGATCCGAGGGGGTCGTGGTCCGAGCAAATCTGGGCCCGACATCTTCGGCCTTTTGGCAAGGCAACCAAGGTTACCACCCGGCGGTCTTTAGCGCACGACACGCATGACCACGCGCGGCGCATCCGGGCCAAGCAGCATTTGAAGTATCCCGCGGTCCGATTCAGCGGGTTGCAGGCCCGGGCGGTTGGCAGGGGTTTTTCCCAGGTCGTGCAAGACTTGGAGCTGCGAGTGTACGCGTGTGCGATCATGCCGGATCACGTGCATCTGGTGACCGGTCGACATCGCAGAAACGCCGAGGACATTGCGGGGTTCTTGAAACGAGCTGGTACCCGACGGCTGAACGCCGAAGGGTTGCATCCGGTCCGGGGCCATCGGCAGACGAACGGGCGCATACCGAGTCCTTGGGCGGAGCAGGGATGGTGCGTGTACTTGGATACGCTTGAAGAGATGCACCAGCGGATCCGCTACGTGGAAGAGAACCCGGTCGAGGCTGGGCTGGCCCGGCAGCGATGGCCGTTTGTGGTGGTGTTTGAGCGGTGACGGCGCCGTGGGTCGGCGTGGGGACGGAACCCGGCCGGCCCGGCGTGGCCGCCGGGGCTAAACACGATTCTCCACTACGATGAATCCTATGAATCCGCACGAAATCGAACGGTTGGCCCGGCGGTTGCTCGCCGGGGAGTTGTCGGTCGACGAGTTCACCGGCCGGGTCAGTGCTCCAGAGATCGCCGACGTTGGCGAGGCCCAACTCGACCTGGACCGCGCCCGCCGCTGTGGCTTCCCCGAGGTCGTGTTCGCCGAAGGTAAGTCTGTGGCGGCGATGGAGAAAATCTTCGACGCGCTTTTGAAAAACGGCATGGACGTGCTGGCCACTCGGATGACCGCCCAGCAGGCGGCCGAGCTGGGCCCAAGGTTCCCCGCAGGAACGTACAACCCGGTCGGGCGGACCTTTCGCATCCCCCTCGGCCCCAAGGCCGCCGGCGAGCAGCGACGGGCAGGGCACCAACCGAAGGTTGGTCCCGAAGGTTGGTCCGTTGGTCGGGCCGATCCGACCGTTTCGGGCCGAGTGACCGTGGTCACCGCCGGCACCAGCGATCTGCCGGTGGCCGAGGAAGCCCGGGAAACGGCGCTCTGGACGGGTGCCCAGGTCAGCTTGATTCAAGATGTGGGCGTTGCAGGGCCTCACCGCCTGACGGCCAACCTCGGGCAATTGCAGACGGCCGACGCGGTGGTCGTGGTGGCCGGCATGGAGGGGGCGCTGCCCAGCGTCGTGGGAGGGCACGTGGCCTGTCCGGTGATCGCCGTCCCCACCAGCATAGGCTACGGCGCCAGCTTCGGCGGGCTGGCCGCCCTGCTGGGGATGCTCAACAGTTGCGCGGCCAACGTCACGGTGGTCAACATCGACGGCGGATTCAAGGGAGGCTACATCGCCGGGCTGATCGCCAGGAACGCGGCCCGGAGAAAATGATGAATGATGAATGAAGAGCCTCACCCCTCACCCCTCGCCCCTCACCCCTCATCTCTGCCGCGGCTTCCGGAGCGGGCCGTCGACAGTCACAAGGGCCATTTTGGGCTTGCGCTTTTGGTGGGCGGATCGCGAGGGATGGCCGGCGCGATGGGCCTGGCCGGGATGGCGGCGCTTCGGGGCGGGGCCGGACTGGTCCGACTGGCCGTGCCCGACGCGTGTCTGGAGACAGTCGCCGGCTTCGAGCCCTCCTACATGACCGCCCCCTTGCCCTCCGACCCCGCCGGCCGGATCGCGCTTGGGGCGCGTGCAAAGATCGTCGAGCTGGCAGACGCGGCCACGGTGGTGGCCTGCGGTCCGGGAATGGGTCGCTCGCTGGGGCTGGACGTGCTGGTCGGCTGGCTCTACGCCCACTTGCCCAAGCCGATGGTCGTCGATGCCGACGGCTTGAACGCCTTGGCGGCACATCGTGACGTTCTGGCACGCCCCGCCGGGCCCCGCATCCTGACCCCGCACCCGGGCGAGTTCGCCCGGCTCTTGGGAGCCGATCGCGTGCCGCCCGAGCAGCGCGAAGCGGCCGCGGCAGCGCTTGCCGCACGGCTGGGCGTGGTGATCGTGCTCAAAGGCCACCGGACGTGCATCACCGACGGGGGCAAGCCGGCGCTGAACACCACCGGCAATCCCGGCATGGCGACCGGCGGCTCCGGCGATGTCCTGACCGGCCTGATCGCCGCGTTGGCCTGCCAGGGCCTCGCCCCGTTGGACGCCGCCTGGCTTGGCGTCTTCCTGCACGGCCTGGCCGGCGACCTGGCCGCCGAGCGGTTGGGCCAGGAGTCGCTCACGGCCGCCGACCTGGTCCGTTTCCTGCCCGAGGCGTTCAAGCAGTATCGCAACCATTCTTGAGGTCTGCGTCCGAAGTGCGCATAACTTTGTTGAACGGGAGCACGTCATGCCGCAGGAACTGTTCTATTTGAGGCAACTTTTCGGCGGTTCCGCACAAGGCTGGCTTCAGGTCACGTTGCTGGGGTTTCTGTTCCTTGTGCTGGTTTTCAAGCCCGACAGGATTCACAACCGGTCGTTGTTCAGGGTCGCCTGCTTGCTCTTTGCCCTGTCCGTGATTGTGCCGCCCGTGCTGACCTTTGGCGTGAGCTTTCTTGCCGACGGTGCCACATCTTCCTATCGGAATTATGGGCCGACGATGGGTGAGTCGCCGCTCATGCTGTCGCTCACCGGCATGTTGGAGCCCGTGCTTTTCGGCACCAGCGCGATGTGCGCGCTGTTGTCGTTGATTCCCGGGCGGGAGGGGAAGAGCCCATTCGAGGCCGCCAAGCATCCGTTGGACTAAGTCGATGCCCAGCTTCCAGGATTTGTGCGCACGCCGGTGTGTGGCAGATCTGATTCACGTGGTCGAGCAGGTACCTCGACGCGTGGCCGTCCGGGCGCCACTCGGGCTGGACGATTCGTCGATCGCCATGGTGGTGCTCTGGACGCTGTTGCGATGGGAGCGGACCTTCTGGGTCGTTTGCCTGGAAAACCTGGGCGTGGACATCTGGAACCTCACCTGCGAGCTCGACGCCCTGATCCGTCGGAAAAAGGCCGCGAGTGCGGTTGACGGTCCGCAGCCCCACGTCGGCGATCCGTGGTCAAGCCGGTTTCGGCAGGAAGTGGACCGGTTCTTGAACCCCTTGCTGGATCGAGCGGAGCAAGAGGCCCGGGCCATGGGTCACCGCTACCTGGGCAGCGAACACTTGCTGCTGGCGATCGTCGCCGGCGCCGATCCGCCGTTGGCGGCCCTGCTGGCTCGGTGCCGGATCCACTACCCGGAGGTGAAAGACGCGATTCTCGCGGCACTCCCGCAGAGTCCTTCCACAGCGGCGAACCCTGAACCGACCCCGGCCCCCGAGCTCAAAAGACCGTGGGGCGCCGGCTGGGACACGACCGCACCGGGCGTACCTCGCCGTTTCGGCCTGGCGGTCCTCCTCTTGATGGTCACGCTGTACTCCGTTCTGTTTGCGAGCATGCAATTACTCGGCGCCACGCCCGTGACGTTCACCGTGGTGGCGGTCCTTGTGACGGGCGTCGGATTGGGGCAACCCCTTCTGTTCGGCGGCAAGTATCCGCGCGCGGCCTCCATCTGGGTCGGCGCGTGCCTGTTTCCCGTGGAGATCCTGGTCGTCGACGTGGGCAAGTGGCTGACACTGGCAGAACATTCCGTTTCCGTCGACGCCGTGGCCGAGTCGATCGCCCGGGTGGCCCTGTCGATTCCCGGCGGGGCGTTCTTCGGGTACCTTTCGGGCGGCCTCACCGCGGGCGTCTTCTTCCTGCTCGACCGCTACGCAAAAAAGCCCGGTGCCCAGCGCGATTCGGACGAGGGGCCCTTTTGACGCCCCGCTTGCCCGGACGAGGCTCGTTGGAGGATCCCAGTTCATGTTCTACGAGCAGCGGGCGAGCAAGGACGCCTCGAGAAAGGCGGGGCCGCTTTGTTTGAGCTGATCGGCTTAGCCGGACTCAAGAAGCCGCCAGTTTTCTGCCCAGCTTTCTCGCCTTGTTGACGGCCCTTTCGGGCAATTTCGCGTCCTTTCGGGCTGCCAGACCGACGTACAGGGTGCCGACCGGCCTGGCCCCGAGAATGCCGGCCATCCTCTTGAGAGTGCCGAGCGACCGCATCAGCATCCTGCCGAGAAACGCGGGCGCCGCACTGGAGGTGACCAGGACCGCCTTCTTGTCTTTGCGCTTGGTCCTGAGGACGGGCGCCATCTTGTCCCACGGCCAATAGGCGTATCGCACCAGTCGCTCCTGGAACCGCTTGGTGACGGCCGTGATGTCGCCAAAGTTCACCGGAGAAGCGAGGACCAGCGCGTCGGAACGGTCGATTTGTTGGAGAATGCCTTCCATGTCGTCGTCGGCGACGCACCGGCCGCGCGTGGGGCCCGGCGCTTGCGTACACGAGCGGCAGTTGGCGCAGAACGCGATCTCCGCGTCCGTCAGATAGATCTTCGATACCTCGGCCCCGCACTCGGATGCCGCGGAGAGGATTTCCGACACCGCGGAGTCGACGATCGAGCCCTTGCGGTAGCTGCCGACGATGGCGAGTATCTTCCTGGGCGTATTCACGTTTGTCACCTTCTTTGCGTTTCTCCCATCGTGCGGCACGAGTGGGAGGGAGCCGGCGGCGCTCGATTAGAGCAGGTCGTCGAGCTCGTCGACCAATTGGCCGAAATGCTCTAAAGCCGTGTCGACCGCCTCGGGCTTCTCCATGTCGACGCCGGCGCCGCGCAAGAGTTCGAGCGGCTCTTGGGAGCAGCCGCCTTGGAGGAAGCTGAGGTAGTCGTCGAGCTCGCGGCGAGCGCCTTGAAGGACCCGGTCGGCCAGGGCGATGGCCGCCGACATCCCCGTGGCGTACTTGTAGACGTAGAACGCCCGATAGAAGTGGGGGATGCGGAAGCACTCCAGCGAGAGCTCGTCGTCCAGGGTGAAGTCGGGACCGAAGTAGGCTTCCAGAAGCTCGCGGTAGACGCTCTTGAACCGGTCGACCGTGAGCGGCTCGCCCGACTCGGCCAGCTCGTGGGTGATCTTCTCGAACTCGGCGAACATCGTCTGGCGGAAGATCGTGGCCCGCATGGCGTCGATCTGCCGGTTGAGGAGATACGCCCGGCGGCGGCGGTCCGGGGCACGGTCCAAAAGATAACGGCTCAAAAGCTGCTCGTTGAAGGTGCTGGCCACCTCGGCGACGAAGATCACGTAGTCGTAGTACGCATAGGGCTGGCTCTTGGCGGAGTAGTAGCTGTGCATCGAGTGGCCCGCCTCGTGGGCCAGGGTGAAGACGTGATCCAGCACCTCCGGCTGGTAGTTCATGAGGATATAGGGGTCCCCGTCGTAGGAGCCGCAACTGAAGGCCCCGCTCTGTTTGCCCCGGTTCTCATAGCGGTCGCACCAGCGGCCCTTGAGCCCCCGCTCCAGCGTGCGCAGGTAGTCCGCTGCCAACGGCGCCAGCGCCGCGATCACCAGGTCCACGGCCTGGTTCCAGGTGTGCCGGGCTTGAAGCCGGCTGAGGATCGGCACGTAGGTGTCGTAATGGTGGATCCGGCGGAGCTTCATCTTCCGGCGACGCACCTCGTAATACCGATAGAGCGCCCCGAGATGACGGCGGACCGAGGCCACAAGGTTCTCGTAAACGGCAACCGGCATCCGGTCGGGAAACAGCGCCGCTTCCAGCGCGCTGGGGTGGTTGCGGGCCCTGGCGTAGTAGACGTCGCGCTGGATCGATCCGTTCAGCGTGGCGGCCAGCGTGTGCTGGTGATCGGCGTACTGGCGATAGTACTTCTTGAAGGCCGTACGGCGCACGCTCCGCTCGGGCGAGTGCAACAGGGTGGAGAAGGTGGCGTGGCTCAGCTCGATCCATCGGCCCTTTTCGTCCTTGACCGGGCCGAACTTCATGTCGGCGTGGTCCAATTGCTCGAACGCGTGGCCGGCGGCCTGGGCCATCTCGGTCTGCATGGCCAGAAGCTTCTCCTCCTTTCCCGAGAGCGTGTGCGGCTTGCGGCGGACCAGGCGCTCCAACAAAAGCCGGTACGGTGCCAGCCGCTTGTCGGCCAAGAGCTTCTTCAACCTGCCGGCAGGGATGGCGAGGATCTCGGGGCGGATGTAGCTGGCGGCCTGGCTCGCCCGGCTCACGGCGTGGACGAACCGCCCCTGCATCCGTTGGTAGGTGCTGTTGGCGGTGTCTTCCGCCGTTTTCAGGTGGGCGTACGTGCCGAGCCGTTCGGCGGCGCGGTCGAAGTCGAGGTCGAACTTCAGACAGGCGGCCAACGTCGCCGCTCCCTCGGCCAGCTTGCCCTGGAATTTCGCGTAGCCGGGGATCCGCTTTTCCCATTTCGTAAACGCCTCTTCCCAGGCGTCGTCGCCGGAAAACAAGCTGGACAGGTCCCAGCAGTCGGAAGGCTTCTGCTGGCTGCGCGAGGGGAGCTGCTTG
>Ga0154737_1279_pt15 | contig 12600 bp, 8 predicted proteins | sample Rifle2008BG16ft_FD_105745 | JGI IMG/M metagenome (GOLD analysis project Ga0154737, IMG submission 105745) | Planctomycetes bacterium RBG_16_64_12 | reverse complement strand
GTTTGCCATCGTCCGGTCCAAGGAACGTGGAGAAACGCTGTATTTTGTTTAACATACGGCTGACATGGGAGAATGTCAACCGCGTTGCTCTTGCCCCGTTTCGTTCGGAGATAAAGCACCGAAGAGGGGTGATGGCTCCCCTTTTAGGGTATCTGTTTAGCCCCGGCGGCCACGCCGAGGCGGAAACGGCCGTTTGCGCGAAATGCCCCGGCGTGGCCGCCGGGGCTAAACGGGACGGGTGAGCTTCCCCACCTGTTTATGCGTCTGTTTACGGGTCATATTCTTTGTTGTACCCCTCGTCGTCGAAGTCATCTTCGTCGTCGTATTTATCCTCTTCTTCATCCTCGAAGTCGTCTTCGTCGAGGTCCCGCTCGTCGTGGGCGTCTTCGGCGTCGAAGCCGTCCTTTTCGCCGGTCTGATCTGGGAAAATATCTTCCGCCTCGCCGAAATATTCTGCGTCTTGCTCGTTCGGACCGCGCGTCGTGTGCTCGACCGGCTCATGCACGGTCGATAACCTGCTGGGGACAAACCCCGCCGTGCGATCCTTCAAGGGCTCGCTGCCTGCGGGCGAGTCGAGCAGGATTTTGTTCGTGCGACGCGGCGGGGAGGCAGCCGGTTTTTCCTCCGGCAAGTGGCCGTGCATCTGCTCCCAGTCATCCACCGTCATGAGGACTTCCCGGGCCTGCGAGCCGTTGTACGGGCCGACGATCCCGTCTTCCGCCATGTAGTCGATCAGGCGAGCTGCCCGGCCGTAGCCGATTCCCAGGGCCCGTTGCAGGAGCGAAACGCTGCCCCGGCCTTCGCGAACGACCAGGTCGATGGCCGGCTCGTAGAGTTCGTCGCGGTTGGTCAATTGGCATGTTTCGGGCTCGGAGTCGGCAGCCTTCAGTTGAATCAGTTCCTCGACGAACTGCGGCTCGCCGGTGGCGACCGCGTCGATCACGCGGGCGATTTCGTCGTCGCTCAAATACGTTCCCTGGCCGCGGAGCAGCGTGCTGCTGCCGGGGCGGAGGAAGAGCAGGTCGCCGTTGCCCAGCAGCTTGTCGGCGCCCATCTCGTCGAGCACCACGCGGCTGTCGGTCCGGCTGGAGACCTCAAAACAGATCCGGGCCGGGAGGTTCGACTTGATCAGGCCGGTGATCACGTCGACGGTCGGCTTCTGGGTGGCCAGCACCAGGTGGATGCCCACGGCACGGCTCTTTTGCGCCAGGCGGATAATGTGGCTTTCCACCTCCTTGGCCGCGGTCATCATCAGGTCGGCCATCTCGTCGGCCACTAGGACGATGAACGGCATTCGGGTGGGAATGTGCGGCCGCTCTTCCTCGGAGGGCTGGATCCGCTCCATCAGCTCTTCCCTCCCCAACTGATTGTACACGGCCAGGTGCCGTACCCCGGCGCGGGCCAGGAGCTGATAGCGCTCCTCCATTTTTTCCACGGCCCAGGCCAGGATCGCCTCCGCTTTGCGCATGTCGGTGACGACCGGGTGCATCAGGTGGGGGATGTTCTTGTAGGGGCTCAGCTCGACCATCTTCGGGTCGACCAGGAGCAGGCGGACCTCGTCGGGCCGGCGGCACATCAGGATCGAGGCGATGATCGAGTTCAAACACACGCTCTTTCCCGTGCCCGTGCGACCGGCGATCAACAAGTGCGGGAGGCTCGCCAGGTCGACGACGATCGCGTTGCCGGCAACGTCCTTGCCCAGGTAGACGGGAATCCGCATCGCCTGGACCGTGCCGTCGGCCTCCTCCATCACTTCGCGGAGCCGGACCAACTGCCGCTGTCCGTTGGGGACCTCCAGCCCGACGGTGTTCTTGCCGGGAAGGGGGGCGACGATCCGCACGCTGGGCACTCGCAGCGCAATGGCCAGATCGTCGGCCAGCCCGGTGATGCGGCTGAGCCTGAGCCCCGCTTCCAGCTCGACCTCGAATTGGGCCACCACCGGCCCCGTTTGGATCTCCACCACCCGGACGCGATAGCCGAAGTCGGCGAACGTCTTCTCCAGAACCTCGGCCTTCCGGCGGACTTCCTGCTCATGTTCCTCGAAGCAGAACGGCTCACTTTCCAGCAAGAGGTCGAGCGAGGGCAGCTCGTAGTCCAGGGCGTCGTCGCTGGTGTTGGCCGCCTCGATCTGTTCAAGGACCTCCTCGCGCTGGCTCTTCTTCGGCTTGTGGATCCGAAGCGGAGAGGTCGCCGGCGGTCGCAGGCGGCGGTCCGATTCGCCTTCCGGCGGCTGGTCGCCGCCGCCGAGGGAGAGGTCTTTCTTATCTTCTTCCCCTTTTGGCCCGTCTTTGCCTTCCTGAGCCGCAAGCCGACCGCCGATCCGCACCGACGGCGTGCTGTCCCCCGTCTGTCCCTCTTTTTCGCTAAAGTCCGCAGTGCCCGGCGGCTTGGCGTTGAGCTTTTCGGCGTAGGCCGTGCCCACCCGGAGTACGCCGTGTCCGAGACCTTTGATGGGAATTCCCAGCGTCCGGGCGAGAATGCGGAGGAGCACGTAATCGGTGGAGAGCAACAGGCCTCCGAGGATCACACTGACGACGAGGATGTAGGCCCCGACGCTGGCGAAATTCATTTCCAACAGCCCGTGGGTGGCGGCGCCCAGGTATCCGCCGGAGCCGATCACCGGTCCGGGCGACCATTGGGGCACGGCCATGGCGGCCAGCGTCGAAAACCCGGCCAGCGAGAGCAGCCAGCCGACCGAGCGCAACAGCGGCTGGCCGATCGGTCGCCGGGCCAGAAGCAGCGAATCGAGCACGGCCAGCGAGGCGACCAGGTAGTAGGCACCCAGCCCCAGGGCCTCCAGCATCCACGTGCTGGCCAGCGCGCCGTATGGGCCGCAGACGTTGGTCGGCCCCGTGTGCTGCGGATAGACCAGCTTGGCCGGCGGATCGGCCCGGTCGTAGCTCAAGAGACTGGCAGCCAGAAAGACGGTCAGCGCAAGCAGGCCCAGGGCGAGCAAGTCGACTTTCAGGTCGCGTTTTTCGAGCATCGGCGCGTCTTGTGTCGGATTACCAACGTCCACCGCGGAAGCCAAGCGGCGAGCCGGCATCGGGCGCGTCCATGCCCTGGAGAACTCCTGTCAGATAAGAGGATCGGCAACGGGGACCCCGGTCGGCCAATGCTGTGCCGGCAGCCCTACCCGTTTGCCACGGGGGCCCGAAGGGGAAAACCCGCGCCGGCCGTGCAACCGACAGGATCCGAGCATGCCGGCCACGCTTGCCCCGGAACACCGCTAAGACGCGCGAAACCGCACCCATCGGAACAACCCGGAGGGACGGCAAAACCGGTTGGCCCGGACGATTCGCGAAAGCGCGAGGGCGGCGAGGTGTCACTCCGTTTGCCAGCGGTGCCCCAGAGCTTGGCAGGCTGGGGCACCGCTGCGCTATGCCCCAGCCACCCTCCACGATTTTGAGTTATCCGACAAAGCCTAATCCTCCAGAACCTCTTTTTCCCGGGCCTTGGCAAGGTCGGCGGCACGGGATTCGTACTGCTTGGTGAGGTCTTGGATCTCCTCTTTGACTTCGTCGCGTTGATCTTCGGAGAGGGTCTTGTCTTTCTCGGCCTGGTCGGCCATTCGGTTGCCGTCGCGGCGGATGTTGCGGACAGCCACCTTGGCCTCCTCACACAGTTCGCGGATCCGCCCCACCATCTTGCGGCGGACCTCGCCCGACAGCGGAGGCACGACGAGCCGGATCACGCGGCCGTCGCTCTGGGGGTTGAGCCCCAGGTCGCTGGCCTGGATGGCCTTTTCGATGGCCTTGATCGTGTTGGGGTCGTAAGGGCGGACGACGATCTGGTTCGGTTCCGGCGCGCCGACGGCGGCTACTTGCTTGATCGGGCAGGGCGAGCCGTAGACCTCGACCCTCAGCGAGTCGACCAGGCCCGGGTTGGCCCGGCCGGTCCGGATTCCGGCCAGGGAGCCCTTGAGCACGCCGATCGCCTTTTCCATGCGTTCTTCCACGTCGAGGAGGATGTCTTCGTCGGTCACCGCCTTATCTCCCCTTGGCGTTGGATCGCGTGATCAGGGTGCCGACCCGCTCCCCCCGGACCGCGCGCTCGATATTGCCTTCCTTCTTGAAGTTGAACACCTGGATCGGCATGTTGTGCTCCTGGCACTTGGTGATGGCCTCGTGGTCCATCACCCGCAAGTTCTGACGCCGGAACTCGTCGTAGCTCAGCTCGCTGTAGAGGACGGCGTGGGGGTTTTTTTCGGGGTCGTCGCTGAACACGCCGTCGACGCGGGTGGCTTTCAGCAGGATGTCGGCCCCGAGTTCGAGGGCCGATTGGGCGGCGGCCGTGTCGGTGGTGACGAAGGGGCGTCCCGTGCCGGCGGCCAGGAGGATCAGCCGCCCTTTCTCCAGGTGCCGCTGGGCCCGCCGGCGGATGTACGGCTCGGCCACCCCGTCCATGTGAATGGCCGTCATCAGCCGGGTATTGCAGCCGAGCGCTTCCAGCGCGTCCTGTAGCGCCAGCCCGTTCATCAGCGTCGCCACCATGCCCATGTAGTGGGCCGTGGCCTCCTGGATGTTGGAGCTGGCCGAGGTGAACTGGGCCCCGCGGAGAATGTTCCCGCCGCCGAGCACGATGGCGATCTGGGTCCCCTCCCCGGCCGCCCGGGCCGTCTGCCGGGCGATGTGGACCACGGCGTCCATGGCAATCCCCCGCTCGCCCGCATGCGTGAAACCTTCCCCCGAGATTTTCAGCACCACCCGCCTCGGACGCGGCCCGGGCTTCGCCGACGGCCCCTCTTCCTCCGACATGCGACTACTCCTTCCCGAGTTCCCAGTGGATAAAGCGGACGATTTTCAGGCCGCCGGCCTGGGCGACCTTGCCGACGGTCTGCTTCTTGTCTTCTCCCTTGACGTACGGTTGGTCCCACAGGCAATGCTGCTCGTAGAATTCCCGCAGCCGGCCCTCGACCATCTTCTCGATGATTTTTTCCGGCTTGCCTTCCTGGCGGGCTTGGGCGCTGAGGATTTCGCGCTCCTTGGCCACGGCCGCAGGATCGAGATCCTGCCGCGAGACCACCGAGGGCCGCATGGCGGCAATGTGCATCGAGAAGTCCTTGGCCAAGGCCGCGTCGCTTCCCTCCACCTCCAGGAGCACGCCGGTTTTCCCGTCGTGATGCACGTACCCGCCGCACCGCCCGTCGATCCGCGCGATCCGCTTCAGCCGGAAGACCTCCCGGATCCGGTTCACCAGCTCGTCCAACTGCGCCTTGAGCGTTTCGGGGGCCTTGCTCGGCGACGGCTGCTCCAACAATTCCTCGGGCGTGGCCGCTCCGGGTCCCGTGGCCAGTTGCCGGGCCAGATCGCGGGCCAACTGGACGAATTCCTTGTTCGACGCCACGGGTGCCGACTCGCACTGCAACTCGACGATGCTTCCCTGAGCGGGGTCCAGGCTGGCGTGAACCGCGATCCGGCCCTCCGAAGTCTCCCGGCCCACTCCTTGCTCCAGCACTTTTTTTCCCGCCTTGCGCAACAGCTCGACCGCCCCCTCTGCGTCGCCGCCGGCTTCTTGCAGGGCCCGCTTGCAGTCCATAATCGGAAGCCCCGTACGCTGGCGAAGTGCCTTGACGGCTGCTGCTGTAATCTCCGGCATCTTCAAACACCTCCTGTCCTTGACTCCACTTCAATCGTGTACGTTTTCGCGTGCAGGGCTGCTAGTACCTCATTGCACTTGAGTTTGAAGGTTGGGTGGCACTGGCGTCTCGCCAGTGCTGGGCCACGGACACTGGCGAGACGCCAGTGCCACCCACAAGTTCGGCTGCAATGAGCTACTAGGCCGCCCCGGGTTCGACGGCGTCGGCCGGGGGCGGGGCCTCTCCCTCCCCCTGCTCCTGCTTCAGCCGGCCCGACGCCCCCTTTCCGTCCAATACCGCGTCGGCCAAATGGCTCATCACGAGCTCGATCGAGCGGATGCTGTCGTCGTTGCCGGGGATCGGCAGGTCGACCTCGTCCGGATCGCAGTCGGTGTCGATCAGCGCGACGGTGGTAATGCCCAGCTTTCGGGCCTCGCGGATGGCGTTCTTCTCTTTCTTCGGGTCGACCACCACCACGCAATCCGGCAGCCGGTTCATCGTCCGGATGCCGTTGAGGTTGCGATACATCTTGCGGTATTCCCGGGCCAACGCCGACTGCATCTTCTTGGAGTAGGTGTCAATCTCGTCGCTTGCCCGAAGCGATTCCAGCTCCTCCAACCTCGTCAGCCGGCTGCGGATCGTGCGGAAGTTGGTGAGCGTGCCGCCCAGCCACCGATCCGACACGAAGGGCATGCCGCACCGCGTCGCCTGCTGTTCGACGGTCTCCGAAGCCTGCCGCTTCGTGCCCACAAACAGCACCAGGCTCCCGCCCGCGGCGACCTGCCGAAGATACTTCCTCGCCCGCAAAAAACCCCGGATCGTCTCCCGGACGTCGATCACGTGGATCAGGTTGCGGCGGGCGTAGATGTAGGGCCTCATTTTGGGGTTCCATCGGCTGGCCCGATGGCCGAAATGGACCCCTGCCTCGATCAACTCCTTCACCAGGACTGCAGTCACCCGACAACACCTCCTTCATGCACACCGGCCACGTCCCCACACTCTAGCGGGGCATCCGGCGTTAGGTCGATAGTTCGGTCAGCCTAATTCACCCCGCCGCCTGGACCGTTCAGACGACGAACCGACTAAAATAGCAGCTCCCGCCCGCCGCGTCAATCGGGCGGCCACGCGGCAATCCTTGCCGAAGTGCCGACGATTTGCTAGTTTTGGGATTTTTGCGAATTTGGGCGGTTCTGAAGAAATCCCGCAAGCGAAGCCCCTGACGACAGGTTCAACACGATGCTCAAGATTTCCGAGCAAGGAATCGAGGTCGGCACGATTGATCTGGCGATCATCCTGATTTACCTGGTGGGCATCGTCGCCCTGGGCTGCTGGGCGGGCATCAGGAGAACGGAAGCCAAGGGGAGCGACTACTTCCTGGCCGGCAAGTCGCTCCGCTGGCCGGTGATCGGCCTGGCGATGTTTGCCACGAACATCTCCACGATCCACCTGGTCAGCTTCGCTCAGAACGGCTACACGTCGGGCATGACCTACGGCAATTTCGAGTGGATGGCCGCCTTCACGCTGGTGATCCTTGCGGTCTTCTTCGCTCCGTTCTACCTTCGAGCGAACGTGTCGACGTTGCCCGACTTTCTGGAAAGACGCTACAGCCGCGGCAGTCGCGACTATCTGGCCGTGCTCTCCATCTTTTCGGCGATCGCGGTGCACATCGGCTTCTCGCTCCTGACCGGCGCCATCGTGCTGGAAGGCACCGTGCTCGGCGCCTTCATCGAGCATCCCGAGCAGCATCGCGTGTGGACGATCGTGGGCATGTGCGGGGCGACCGCCATCTACACGATCGTCGGCGGCCTGCTGGCCGTGGTGCTCACCGAATCGATCCAGACGATCGTGCTCTTGGTCGGGTCGATCTGCATCACCGCCATCGGGTTCAAGATGATCGGCGGCTGGGGCCAGCTCGCGGCCAGCGTGCACCCGGTCAACCTGACGATGGTCCGTCCGAGCGTCGATCCCACCGGCATCACGTGGTACGCCGTCTTTCTCGGCTATCCCGTGCTGGGCATCTGGTACTGGTGCACCGACCAGACGATCGTGCAGCGTGTGCTGGGCGCCAAGGACGAGAACCACGCTCGCATCGGGCCGTTGTTCGCCGGGTTCATCAAGATCCTGCCGGTGTTTCTCTTCGTGCTGCCGGGGATCATCTGCCTGGGTTTGGTCGACTCGGGAAAGATCGAGGCGCTCCCCAAGCTGGCCGACGGCTCCCCCAACACCGAGCAGACCTACACCCACATGATCAAGACGCTCCTCTCCCCCGGCGTTCGCGGCGTGGTGATCGCCGCGATGCTGGCGGCGCTGATGAGCACGGTCTCCGGGGCGCTGAACTCGATTGCCACGCTCTTCAGCTACGACATCTACAAGCGTTGGAAACCCGACGCGGAGGATCGCCAGCTCGTTTGGGTCGGCCGGATGGCCACGTTCGGCGCCATGTGCGTGGCGATCGTGTGGACAATGGGGATCAGCACGCTGGGCACGACGATCTTCCAGGCCATGGTCGACGTCTTCCCGGTCGTCGCCCCGCCGACCGCCGTGGTGTTCTTGTGGGGTGTCTTCTGGCGACGCACGTCGGCCAAGGCAGCCTTCTGGACGCTCGTGGGCGGCTCGGTCCTGGGGATGATCGTCTACACGCTCCACATGCTCGACAGCAAGGAAATCCTGGATGCCCAGAAGATCAGCCCCTACTTGGAGTCGTTCCTGGCCATCAACAGCCTCTTCATGTCGTTCATTCTCTTCGTGGTCGAGTCGGTGATGATCTTCGGTCTGTCGGTGGCGTTTCCGCACCAGCACACCCCGGAGAGCGAGGCCCTGGTGTGGAGGTCGCCGTGGGAGGCCCTGCGAGGTGAAAACGCCTGGCGGGGATTGCTCGACTTCCGCGTGCTCTCCGTCGTGCTGGTCTTGACGATGGTGGGACTGTACGTCTATTTTTCCTCGCCGGTCACGTATTATCCGGTCGGCGGCGAAGTGACCCTCGACGGCAGGCCGGTCGTCGGCGCCCTGGTGTATCTCGACGCCGAGGACGATACGTTCGACGTCGCGGTCTCGACGGGGATCGACGGGAAGTATCAGTACGGCACGGCGGGGCGAGCGGGCGGAGCCCCGGCAGGCACGCAGTATCGCGTGCGGATCGTGCCCGACCGGGATTACCTCGTCCGCCCCGAAACCGCGGAAGGGGCCGCCGAGATTCTCGCCTGGATGCCCGCCGGCGCCGAGGTCCACGAGCATCTCCGCGACGGCAAGCGGCTCTTTGTGATTCAGGCCGAGCCCGACGAGCGAACCGTCCAGACCGACGCGAGTCAAGACGTCCAGATCCGGCGGGCCGCACCCATCCCGGACAAGTACCGCCAGTTCAACTCTTCCGGACTCCGCTTCATCGTCCCGGCCCGGGTGACCACCCGGGATTTCAAGCTCGACGCAACGCGGCCAGCGACTTCTCGTAAAACTCCTGCTCCTTCTTGAGCCCGGTTTTCTTGGAGAAGTCGATCAGCCTCTCGAACCGCTCCTCGGGGTCAACCTTGGTCGCCCAGCAGAGCTTGGCCAGGCAGTGGGGACAGAGCCAAAGCGGGAGGCGGTCTCGCTCGGCGCGGTGGTTTGAGCCGCACATGTTGCACTCGTACTGGGTGCAGTGCTGCATGGAGAACATGTGGCCGGTCTCGTGGGTGGCCGTCTTGATCGTGCGCACCAGGCAGAGGCGGAAGGCGTCGTCGTCGGCTTCCGGGTCGCCGTTGCGATAGATCGACCAGACGCCCACCCGGTCGCTGAGCGACGCCTGGCCGAACACGAAGTTCCACCCCTCGCCCGGCCAGAGGTCGGACGTGGTGAAGGCGATGTAGGCCGTAGCGTCCTTGGGCAGACGCGGGTAGAGCACCTCGCTGAGCACATAGGTTGAGAGGACCTGGTCCATGCCCCAACTTGGATGCTTGCGCCGCGCCTCGGCCGGGATCAGCGAGAGCGGCAAGTCCTCCCGAATCTTTACCGGCAGGCCGAAGTAGATCTCGATCAGCTCGGCGGTCCGCGTGACGATCTTGCGCTGGGTATGCGTAAAATCGCCCAGCGGCTGGACGTAGATCACCCGGCGCTTCCGATCGGGCGTCACCGGATGGCTGCGGAGGTACTGGCGGAACGTCTGCCCCGACTCGTCGTGCTCGGCGAGCCAGTCGCCCGGCTCCGGCCTTCCCAGCTTCTTGTGCAGCAGCAGAAGCCCGTTGAACTTCGCGGGCAGCATCTCGTCTGCCGGCTCTGCGGCATGAGTACAGGCCGCGCAACCAACGAGCCAGGCGGCGAACAACGTCAGGAGGATTCTTCTAGACATCGAATCGCACCCGTCCTGCGGGGCTTTCTCTTGGGCGCAAGCCGCCGTGCCGGCGGCAGCTAAACGGGAAAGCCCTCGCTCACACGACCCTTATCATAGCGTTTGGCCCGCTGTCCGCCTACTTCGCGGGCTCCCGTGGGTCCTACTACGTGGGGTATCTTGCAGGATTGAAGCCGGCCGTCGACAATGGCCCTCTGCCGTATTGCGGCGGTCATCTCTTTTGCTGATCGGCGGCTCCGTCTGTGAGATAGGAGGATCGATGAACGGAATCCCCGTACTCAGTGTGGAAGGCAACTCTATCGCCCAGGCGTGGGAGAATTCGCTGGTCGCGCTTTACGAGTCGGGCTGCGCGCTGACGACCGAGTACGACGGCGCCCACGACCCGCCCAGCAAGGACGCCACCATGATCCTCACCGTCCACGATCCGCTCCGCGAGCCGAGGATCCACATGGACCTGCCCGGCGGCTTTGAGGACCTGGAGGAGTACGTGATGGAGGTCTGCGAGGGGATCAAGGATCACCTGGTCCGCGATCCGGCCGACAAGACCGACACCCGCTGGGAGTACACGTACCATCAGCGGCTCTTCCGGTACGACGTCCCCACGTTGGGGCCGATCGACCAGATCGACCGCCTGGCGAGCCGATTGGCCGAGACGCCGCACACGCGTCGGGCCCAGGCGATCACCTGGAAGGTGTGGGAAGACAGCGCCTGCTACGACCCGGCCTGCCTGCAAAGCATCTGGTGCCGGATCACGCCGGTGGCCGACGAGCGGGTGTTGAGCATGAACGTCCGCTTCCGCTCCAACGACGCCTACAAGGCGGCCCTGATGAACATCTTCGCGCTGGTACGCTTGCAGGAGCAGATTGCCGCCCGGATCGCCGAGCTTTCCGGCGAGCCTGTCCGCCTGGGCCGCTACTGCCACATGGCCGACAGCTACCACATTTACGGCAAGGACCTGGCGGAATTCGAAGCCCGATTCCTGGGCGCGCTCCGCAAGCGGAGCTTTGCCGAGCGGACCGTGCGCTACGAGGACGTCAAACCGCTGATGGACCAGGCCCGGCCGGGGATTCTCCGGAAAGTCGAGAAGATGGGACGGGAACCGAACCGCTCCAACCCCAGCCCGACGAACCAAGGGCCGCACGCAAGCCAGACACCGGCTGACAAGCAGCCAGTGCCACCCGCGAATTAGTCTCTGTTGCGGAAAGCTGCGGATTGTCACCCTGAGCGAAGCGAAGGGTCTCGCGCAGCCGGACGACAGCCCCCCGCTCTAGCGGGCCTCTGCTTGACCGGAACCGTGGGGCGGATTACCATGACCGGAGTAGGCTCTTGCCGACGCAAGGTTGTTCCCTCCGTGGCCTTTCGGTACTCCGTGTGAGCGAGAATCGATGCCTTCGACCGAACCGTGGATCGCAGTGCGTGCCGTTGCCGGGGCATGGTTTGGCTTCTGTTGCCGATGGTCGGCGGTGTGGCTGATCGTCTTGTGTGCCTGCGAGGCTGTTGCCCAAGGGCCGCCCGGGGCCCCGCCGTCCCAGCCGGTCGTGGCCGCCGAAATCGTCCAACGCTCTCTGGCGATCGACCAGACGTTCGTCGGCACGGTGGTTGCGAAGCGGACCAGCCAGGTGGGCAGTCCGGTGGAGGGCCGGGTGATCGATCTGTTGGTCGAGGAAGGGGAGCCCGTCCAACAGGGCGACAAGCTGGCCCAGTTGCGAACCGAATCGTTGGAGATCGAATTGGCTGCCGCGCAAGCCGAGCTCGGATTGCTCAAACAAGAGCTGGAGCGTTTCGAGGTGGCGGGGCCCAAGGAGATCGCGCAGGCGAAGGCCCGCATGCTGGCGGCCGAGGCGCTGAAAGGCTTGACCAAGGCTCGCGTCGACCGCAGTGAGCCGTTGCTGGCAAGCCGGGCGATCAGCAAGGACGATCTGGAGGAAATGGTTTCGGCGGCCACCGGCGCCTTGCAGGTCCACGAGGAGAGGACCGTCGGCTGGGAGCTGGCCGTGGCGACGCTGCCGATGGACATCGCCCAGGCCCAGTCCAAGATCCAGGTGCAGGAGGAAACGATCCGCCTGCTCGAAGACGACATCGCCGAGCACACGATCCTTGCCCCGTTCGACGGCTACGTGTCCCAGGAGCACACGGAAGTCGGCCAATGGATCGCCAAAGGCGGACTGGTGGTCGAGGTGGTCGAGCTGGGGGAGGTCGACGTCCAGTTGCCCGTGCTGGAGACGTACGTTTCCCAGTTGCGGGTAAGGGCGAAGGACCGGCCGGGCACGACGACGCGTCGCGTGGAGATCGGGGCCTTGCCGGGCGTCGAGTTTCAAGGCGAGGTCGTCGCGATTGTGCCCAAGGCCGATCTCAACGCGCGGACGTTTCCCGTGAACGTGCGCGTGACGAACCGGATGGGCCCCAACGGCGTGTTGCTCAAGCCCGGCATGTTCGCCCGGGTGACGCTGCCGGTGCTGGAGATCCCCGATGCGGTGCTGGTTCCCAAAGACGCGCTGGTGCTGGGGGAAGGTTCAAAGATCGTTTGGGCAGTCCTGCCGGAGGCCGATTTCAAGCGGTCGGGGCAGGGCCGCGCGGTGCCGATCCCGGTGACGACCGGCGAGTCGGACAAGGGGTGGATTCAAGTCGGCCCGCTCGGCCAGGACGGGCAGAATCTCCTCCGGCCGGGCGGGCTGGTGGTCGTCGAGGGGAACGAGCGCAT
>Ga0154737_1264_pt3 | contig 12921 bp, 5 predicted proteins | sample Rifle2008BG16ft_FD_105745 | JGI IMG/M metagenome (GOLD analysis project Ga0154737, IMG submission 105745) | Planctomycetes bacterium RBG_16_64_12 | reverse complement strand
TCCCGTCCGTACTCCTCGGCGCCGAGCAAATAAGAGGAGGTCACCTGCTTCTCTTCCCCGGCGGCGAGGCTGATGTTCTCCCGAAAAACTTCCCGGCGCGTATCGACGGCGCGGATCTCCTCGCCCACCAGCACCCCCTCGATCGCTGCGGCGGTGGGGTTGACCAGGGAGGTGAGCACGGTCACCTTCTCCTGGGGCTGGTAGCGAATCTTCGCGGGCGAGACCTCCAGCACCCGCGGAGCGTCGAGAACGGGGACCGAAATCTCGGTCCTGTCAAAGAACATGACTGGCGTGACTCCCTGGGGAGGCGCGTCCCACTGGAGGATTACTTCCGGACCGTAGGTCTCAGTAGTCCAAGGTATATCGAGGGTCAGAGTGATCGAACTGTAACCCTGTGTCTGTAGGTTGGCGCCGTAGACACGGGTTTGGCGGTGGAACGCCCACTGCCCCGTCTGCTTGTCGTGGGCGACCAGGGTCAGCGTGAATCCCGGCATCAGTGGGGGAAGGTTCTCGGCACGGAGCCAGAAAGTGAACAGGACCTGCCCGCGCATCTCCATCCGGGGGGCGCTGTAAACGATGCTCCAGCCGTTGGCGCCGGCGTCGTAGGGAATGCGTACGGCCTGGCCACCCGAAGCCGCGGGATCGTCGGCTACGGCGGCCCCGAATCGCATGCCGCTTGGCGTTACCGATTTCTCCGCCTCTTCGAACCAGACCACCTGGGACGCAACGGCGACGGAGCCGAGGGCTCCAGCCCACAGAAGCGTGCTGACGGGGATGAACGCGGCTTGAAGATGTCGCATCCCTAGAACCTCTCGCTTGGTGAAGTGGTTCGCTCGGAAGCAAGCAGCGTGCAGGCAATTCACTCTATCATCGTCACGCCACGTCTCGCCCGCAAGGAGGGCAAAACGGCCATCCATTCCAGAAGTGGCTTTCGAATGTCGGAGGATTATCCCACCCTGTTTCGAGCCTTCATCACCCGTTCGGCCCGACGATTCGGACGGGACCGGCACCACGTAGGGACACGGTGATGATCTGCTCGTCGCAGCGAGTGACGATGGCGTTCACCGGCTGGGCGGACTCGACCGTCACCGGCACCGTAGCCCCAAAGCGCGCCGTCCACGAAGACCCCGCTCGCGCCCATCTCGTCCATCATTACATCCACGCTGTCCAGCAGCGCCCGGCCGTAGGCGTTGTCCACCGCCGGGTAGTAGCTCCACCAGCGCCCGCTCGCCCTCGGCGAGCGGCAGCACGCCCAGAAAATCGACCTCCGCCAGGACCTGCGGATCGCCGGCGTACACGCTGCCGCGCAGTAGCAGCTTGCCCTGGCGGCTGACGTCTTTGCCGGCGCGTTTCGCCTCACGCCAGTATTCCGCGGCGATTTCTCCGGCGTTCAACGCTCGGTTGTAGAGGCGCGCCTCGTGAATCAGCCCGGCGAACGACTGCGAGGTGCTGGAGATCTTGAACGGCACGTTGCCGTAGATCGGATCGCCGCCACAGGCGAACTCCGCGTCGGTCACGCCGTCGACGATGATGCGAGCCCGCGCGTCGACGATCCGACCGTGATGTCCGTGGCCACTGTGGTCCAGCAGCCGATCACCCGAGCCCTCGGCGAACCGGTAGTGCGCGACCAACGTGGGGTCTGGAGATTCGCTGGCCACCAGCCCGGAAGTCATGAAAATCGCGACCGCTGAAATCATCGAGCGGGTCATGGTACAGTCGCCGCCTCCACACGAAACGGGGTTAAAGCTGGTCCGGGCCGATCAGGTCTTTGGGTCCGCGGCCGACTGATCCAAAGCGAGGTGGACGATCCTTTTGACACACGCTTCCACAGCGTGTACAGTGACGGCTCCATCCATCGCGCTCCGGGCCACATTTCTTGGAACTGTTGGATCGACGGCGCATGGCGACAAATGGCAATCATCCAAGGCGAGGGGCTCGAGTACAGCGAGGTGCCAAGAGAATCGTGGACCGGTGAAAATCACCCCGGCCGCTTGCGCTTTCAGACGTTTCGGCCGCATCACCCCGAGCCGCTGACCGACCTGATCATCGGCCAAGGAAAGATGTCCGTCGGGGGCGGCGGATACGGCGGCGGTGGGTTGCCCTATCCCTCCGAGGTTCTACAGCTTTGGGGAGGGACGATGGAGAAGTATCCACTTGCGTCACCCAAAGCACCGAGCATAGTGCGCGACGACGGCTCGGGAAGAAAAGACTATTCGCTTGTCGCGATCGGTCCGCAGGGCCATCGCACGACAGCATCCCCTGCGGTTATGGCAGGCGGCTTTGCCACGCTACGTTGGGAGAGCACTCCAGGCGCTGATGCGTATCTGGTGTTACGTGATGATCAAGTCGTCGCCGGGCCGCTGCGAATTGAAGGCTCAACGAAACAATGGACGGATACCGTAACCGACCGGTGAACGCTTCGACTCTCGGACATCGAGTGGTGGGGGCGATAGCCAAGATCTTGTGCTGCACGCAACGGCCGACGAGGTCCGCCGGTTTCCCGCCAACCTCGTGAACTCTAACCGGAGATACTGTGCGATGATGAGGCTTCCTGTTCCAGCCACGATCGCGGTCGCCCTTTCCCTGCTGTCCGCGGCGGCTGCGCCGGTCGCCGGCACGGAGTTCACCCCCATTCTGCCGCTCGCTCCACCGACCATCGTCGGCAACTCCGAAGCGGTCCCGGGCGGCGCTTGGGAGGTGACGCACCTTATCGATGGCCAATTGCAGACCGAGTATGCGTCAGCTGGCAAAGGAGTGGAGACGCACGTCGACTTCGATTTTGGCAGGCCGGTGGCCCTGGCCGGCTTCAAGCACATCGATCGCAACGACCCGGCGACCGCCCGCTCCGCGCGGCTGGTCTTCAGCCAGCAGCCCGATTTTAGCTCGCAGGTCGGGTCGGTGGACGTGAAGCATACCGACCAGCGCAGCGGCATTACCTTGGTCACGTTTCCGGCGGTCACCGCCCGTTACGTGCGTTGGCAAGTGACCGAGATCAACGCCCCGGGACATGGATGCATAGGCGGTAAGGAGATCGGTTTCTTCACGACCGCGGCGCCAGACCCATTGCCCTCGCGAGATCTGGTAATCATTCGCCCCGAGCAGATCCTCCTCCCGCGCGACGGCCAGCAAGTCCAGGTTGTGACAATCACGATTGACCATCGCTACGCCGAGCGCGCCGAGGCATCGCTGGAAGTGGATGGCTTGGCGCCGATCCCCCTGGAACTCCGTCTGGGCAAAGAGACACGAGAGGTCACCCTGCCGGCCGTGCAAGCCGATGCGCCGCTTCATGCTATCCTGAAAGTCGAGAATCAGGAGGCGGCACGGAGCCAAGTCCTCCGCCAACCGGTCCGCCCGTGGACAGTCTATCTGCTGCCCCATTCGCACATTGACATCGGCTACACAGCCATTCAACCCGATGTTGAGCGAAAGCAGATCATCAATCTCAAGACGGCTATGCGGCTGGCCCGGCAGACGGCCGGCTATCCGGAGAACGCGCGGTTTAGGTGGAACGCCGAAGTGATGTGGCCCATCGAGTGTTACCTTCGCCGCGCGGCGCCGGAGGAGCGTCAAGCCCTTCTCGACGCGATCAAGGCGGGGCAGATCGGCCTGGACGGACTGTATGCGAACATGCTCACGGGGCTTTGCCGGCCGGAGGAGCTGATGCGGATGATGGACTACGGGCTGGAAGTTTCCCGGCAGTGCGGCATTCCGCTGGAATCGGCCATGATCAGCGACGTCCCCGGCTATGCCTGGGGCACGGCCGTCGCCATGGCGCACGCGGGCGTCAAGTACTTCTCCTTCGGGCCGAACTGGTTCGGCCGCATGGGCTATACGATGGCGACCTGGCAAGACAAGCCGTTCTACTGGGAAACGCCCGACGGAAGGCACCGGGTACTCTGCTGGTGTCCGCGTACAGGCTACGCTTTGGGGCACGTTATCGGTGACGGTCCCGCGCTGGAGGGCTACCTGCCCGGCTATCTCACGGAACGGGTCGAGGAGGGCTACGGCTACGATATTACGCACCTTCGCTGGACGGTACACGGCGACAACGGCCCGCCCGACGAAAAGCTCTCGGACGTTGTCAAGAAGTGGAACGAGGAGCACGTTTTCCCGAAGCTGATCATCGCGACAACGGCCACGGCATTTCGGGAGTTCGAGAAGCGTTACGGCGCGGAACTGCCGGTCTTCCGCGGCGATTACACGCCGTATTGGGAAGACGGAGCGGCCAGCTCCGCCCTGGAAACAGCGCTGAATCGCGACTCGGCGGAGCGGCTCGTACAGGCGGAGACGCTGTGGGCCATGCTTTATCCGAATCGACTCCGGTTCAACGACTTCTATGAGGCGTGGCGCAATGTACTACTTTATAATGAGCACACGTGGGGCGCATACAACAGCGTTAGCGATCCGGACCTGCCCTTCGTCCGAAACCAGTGGAGAATCAAGCATAGCTTTGCGGTGGATGCCGACCGTCAGTCGCGAGAACTTCTGGCCGAAGCGGTCTACAGTCCCGGCATCGCGATTTCCAAGTCCGACAATAACGGGGAGACCATCGCGGTCTACAATACGAACTCATGGCCGCGGACGGACCTGGTAATGTTGCCGCGCGAGCTGTGGTCGGCCGGCGACCGGGTCGAAGACCTCTCGGGCGACGCGGTTCCCTCGCAACGGCTCTCCAACGGCGAATTGGCCTTCCTTGCCACCGACGTGCCGCCGTTGGCCGGCAAGACGTTCGTTGTCAAGCCGGGCGATCGGCCGACAACCACCCATCTGCAGGTCGACGGTTCGACGCTCGCGGGAGCGGATCTGACGGCGAAAATGGACGGCCAAACGGGCGGCATCGCGAGCCTGCGGAGCCGCCGACTCGACGCCGAGTTGGTGGATCAGAAAGCGGCCACCGCGGTCAACGACTATTTCTACCTGCTTGGCAACGACCTAAAGAATCTCCAGCGAAACGGGCCGGCGAAGATCTCCGTCAAAGAAGCAGGGCCGCTGGTGGCGTCACTGCTGATCGAATCCGACGCCCCGGGCTGCAATCACCTCAGCCGGGAGGTTCGGCTGATCGACGGGCTGGATCGCGTGGACATCATCAACCGGGTGGACAAGAAGGCCGTCCGCGAGAAAGAGGGAGTGCATTTCGGTTTCGGATTTGCCGTTCCCGACGCGCAGGTTCGTCTGGACGTCGGCTGGGCCGTAATCCGACCCAACGAGGACCAGATCCCCGCCTCCTGCCGCAACTGGTTCTCGGTGCAACGGTTTGTCGACGTCTCGAACGCGAATTACGGCGTCACACTGGCGACGTTGGACGCGCCGATGGTGGAAATCGGCCAGATCACCGGGAGGCTCATCGGCTCGCCCAGCGACCCGACGGAGTACCTATTCAGCAACCCGAAGGCCTGGATGGACCGCGCTTTGGAGTCGCCGACGATCTATTCTTTTGTGATGAACAACCATTGGGGGACGAACTACCGTGCGGACCAGGAGGGGCTCGTGGAATTTCGCTATTCGATTCGTCCCCATGGTGCGTATAGTCCGCTCGAAGCGGTGCGGTTCGGGGTGCAGTGCAGCCAGCCGCTCCTTGCGACCATCGCCTCTGAACCGGCCTCCACGGAGCCGCGTTTGACGGTCATGCCGGCAGGGGTAATCGTGACTTCACTTCGGCCGAGCCGGGAAGGCAAGGCGATGATCGCGCGGTTGTACGGTGCTTCGGGCAGGGCCGAGCAGGCCACGATCCGCTGGGCCGCCCCCGTGCCCAAGGCCGTCTGGGTGAGCGACCTCAGCGAGCGGCCACTCCAAGCGGTTGCTGAAACGGTCGACGTGCCGGCCTGGGGCGTCGTCACCCTGCGTGCCGACTTGCCGGAGTAGTGTCGCGTGCGCATCTCGTGGGGCATTTCTCGAATGTGCCTGTTGGGTTGTGGGCACGTTGAAAACGTGCCCCACGTTAGGAAGGAAATGGCGATGAGAACCGTGTCGTTGATTCTGGCGGCGTTGTTGGCTCATGGCGCGTGGTCGGCCGGTGCCGCGTGGTCGGACGATGCCGGGCCATTGAGACTGGTGCCGTATCCGCAGCACATGGAGCTGGCTTCCGGCACGCTGACGCTCGGCCCGGCCGAGTATGTGACCGAGGGGACGCCGTCGGAGACCAAGCGGGTCGCGATGCAGTCGCTGGACAGCTACTTGCCGCGCCAACGCAAGGCGGTGCCGGTGCGCCTGGGGTCGGTCGAGGAAGGATACCACGCCGAATGGCTCTCGCCGAAAGACCGGCAGTTTCTGGCCGACCCCAACACCAGCCCGGAGGCCTCGGTGCTGTGCGTCTCCGCCGACGGCCTGACCGTGGTCGGCAAAGGCAAGTGGGGGATGCTCTACGGAGTGCAGACCATCAACCAGTTGATCCGCGGCAGTGAGACCTCGCAGGGCATCTGGAAGATGAACACGAGCCTTCCGTGCCTCAGCATCCGGGACTGGCCGGACATGCCCTGGCGGTGCCTCTCGCCGCAGATGACCTGGTACTCGGGCTATAACCGCCTAGAGGGCTACGACAACGGCAACTGGACTCTCGACGAGTGGAAGTGGCTGGTGGACTGGTCGCTCCTGCACAAGTGCAACGGCTGGGCACTGTGCATGTACGGCAACTGGCCGTTCGCCTTGCCCGGCTACGAAGAAACGACGCTCGACGTGGAATCGTACTTCTTCAACCCGACGACCGGCAAGAAAGAGCCCCATCGGTTTACCCACCGGAACATCCGGCAGGAGTTCCTGCCGGAGCTGATCCGCTATGCGAACCAGCGCGGGGTGAAGATCTATGCCTACATCGGCAAGAACACGTTCAATGGCACTTACGGCATCAAGCACCCGGAAGCCAACGCCGGCGGGGCCGCGGAACTCCTTCCCTTCCACCCCGGGGTGCATGAGTACTGGGACGCCTTCCTCCGCCGGATCATTCAGATCGGTTTCAACGGCTTTGTGTTCGAGGACCCTGAGGCCCTGCACGTGCCGAACCAGAACGCGATGTGCTATCAGACCTTCTGGGAGCCATGGGCCGAGACCTACGGCTTCAAGTCGGTGGCCGAGACGGACCAGAACAAGCCGCCGCTCGGGGTTCACGTCGAATACTACTCCTGGCTCTTCAAGACCTTCGACGAGATGATCCAGAAGCACGCGGCCCAGGCGGGCCGGCCGCAGGAAATCTATCTCATCTCTCACATTCTCCTGTCGCGCATGGTCTCCGAGAGCAAGACCCAACAGGAGCGTGACCAGTGGTTCACCTACATCGACCAGAAGCAGGGCCGCAAGGTGCCTTTTATCATCTTCGAGGCCGACGAGGAGAAATACGTGAACTTCCTCGGCCGCGACCGGGTCGCGAGCCTCGGCGGGCGCGGCGGATCGTGTACCAACGCCATGCGGCGGATCGCTAGCATCAACAACAACTGGTCACCAGGGCCCATGGGCGGCGACCTGGCCTACGAGCGCCAGTGCCAGAAGCACATCTACCAGGCCGGCGGCTTCGGGGCCATGGGCTATATCTTTGAGTGGACCAACACCGAAATCTTCGGCTATCTGGCCGCCCAGTACCTCTGGCACAACGCCGGTGTGCCCGGGCTGGACAACGACAGCCAGACCGATTTCCTGTACTACAGCTACCGCCTCAACTACGGGGACGAAGTGGGTATGCTGGCGGCGAAAACCATGGACGAGAGCTCCTGCGTGAACGACGCCATGCTGCTCCACGGCGTTTACGGCTCGCAGTACCCGTCCACCGGCGCGCCCTTGGATCGCGACTACCAGTACCTGGCGGTGCAGGCAGACCGCGCCGTGGAGCTGGCCCGCAAGGCATTCCTGCTCTACGTCGGCACCGAGCCGGACCTCGACCGCCCCGTGTACCGGCAGGAAGAGTTCCGCTGGAACGGATTCGAGCAGCAGGCCAACAAGACGTTCAATGCCGAACGCCTTCGCCTGCTGTACGTTTCGACCCGGCGGTCGCAAGAGATGTGCGAGGCCGTGCTGGCCCATCGCCTGGCCCAACGGCTCATGGCCGAAGGGGCCGCGGCCGGAGCGGTCCTCACGCAACTCGACCGTGCCCTCGAGGCCGCCAAGGCCAACCAACGGATCTACCAGCTCAACTACGACGACGACTACGACTGGACCGACGGGCTCTGTGCGCGGGTCACCGAGGCGATCCAGACGCAACGCGACCAGTTCCTCGCCTCGGTCAGTGCGGGAACCCAGGCGATTGCGGCGTGGACGTTCGATCGGCCGGGCGACCCGCAGGGTTGGACCGAAATGCACCAGATGACCCCGCCCGTGGTCGAGCAGGACGCCCTGGCCAGCCGTGCCACCGGCGAAGGCCCGTTTGTCGTTCAAAGCCAGACATTGTCGGCCCCAGTCAGCCAGCGGTGTTTCGCCGAAATCGAGATGGCCAGCGACCAGGGCGGCCGGCTCCGCGTGTTCTGGGCAACCCACGAGGACCTGGCAGGGCTGCCTCAGGGTGCCTATCCGTTCTCCGAGTCGCGCGTACGAAATGCGGAGGTCGTCGCGGGAAGCGAGCCCCGGCTCTACCGCGTCACTCCCAACTGGCAGGGCACCCTGGCCCGGCTCCGCATCGATGTTCCACAAAACGCGAAGGTGCGGATCGACGCGATCCGGATCATCCGCGCTGCCGAAGGAGAGTCGCTCTCCCCGGCCGATCTTGCCAGGCCGGTGCCGGATTCGGTCCGCCGCTCGGTGGCGAAGCCGCTCTTCATCCCGTGGGAGAAGCTGAGCGATATCGTTCCCGAACGCGGCCAAGCCACCAAGCCCGGGCTCTATCTGAGCGTGGACATCGGCTGCGACACCAAACCCGACTTCTTCCGACTGGGGGTGGTCTTCACCGTGGAGGCCCAAGAGGCCCACGACAGATGGCAAACCATCTTCCGCAGGGACGTTGCGCGACGGGCTACTGGCTGGGAACATTGGGACATTCCGCTCGCGGGCGTCGCAGACGGCTCGAATTGCCTGAAGCTCCGGTTCATGACCGACTCCTATTCCCGTGCCCAGGATCGCAGCGCGCCTTCTTGGAAGTGGGCCCTCTGGGGCGAGCCGCAGCTCATCGAAATCGCCGCGGACGGCAGCCGCCGCGTAAAGTACGACTTCCTCCAGAACATCGACCAAGCCAGGGCCCTCGTGCGTCTCGACACCAGCGGTCGCGAAAGGGATTTCGACCGCCAAGGCGTGGACTCGACCGGCGCCACGTTCAAGTGGGCCGAATCCGGGATCCTCGACAAGCTGAGGTCCGACGAGGGCCAACCATGGCAATGGGTTGAAGGCTTCGCCGGCTGGGCCAAGCAGCCGCCGCAGCGAAGCTCATATCGCTCCTACCTGGGCTCTGTGGAATCGGGCTGGGTCTACAGTCACCAGAATGACGAAGTCTCGTGGCTCACGGCCCCAGTGACCGAGAAAAAGCCCACCGCGGTGGCGTTCATCGGCGGGACGGGCTACGAACCCGGCCAGGCCGAGCTTTGGTGCGGCGGACAGAGGCTGTTGGCCTTCGACATGGCGAAGCCGGCCAGCGGCCGCTGGGAGGGCTGCGGGGCGGAACTCCGCTACCTACACGGGGGCGATACCCGAAGCGAGACGACCCCGTTCGGCATTAGCGGCGTGTACCTTCTCCGCCTTCCGGCCTCGCTGGTGACGCCGGGCAAGCCCCTGAATCTCACCGTGAAATTCCCCGCGGCCGGCGGCGGCGACTGGTTCATGGTGCACGAGTACCGCGACGTGGCCGCGGCGACCCGCGATGCATCCACCCCCAGTCCGCAGAAACCGGCCATCGTGGCCTTCACCCCGCACCACGAGGGCGAATTCGGTGTCACGATCGCCGAGTACAACGTGGACATAGCGAAGTAGTGCGATGGTCCGGGGAGTTTCGGCCCCCACAGAGGAAGGCTATCGACCGGCAGGTCCGTCCGTAGCGATCGTCACCGGGAAAGAGTAAGATCCCGGCTGCCCGTCACTCGGCACCCAGTGGGCGCCGTAACCCGTGGGTCGCGGTGGATTCTCGCTTAAGATCGCGGCTCGCCGGAAAACTGAGCAGGAGCATCGCCGTCCATGCAACGATTCCGTCTTTTCCTGTTGGCCGCCGTCGCGGTGTTGGGGTGTCGCACGGCCGCCGGCGCCGATCCGGCAGCAGCCCCGTCGCGGGTACTCTGGCAGATCGGCAAGCCTGACAATAACAACGCCGAGTTTGCCTTGGCCCCGGCGGGATACTTACGGTTTCAGGCCGATGGCTTTTTCGTGGTGGGGCAATCGGATCCCAAGCGGGACTGGCCGTACGTTCAACCGGGTCCGAACGACGATTGGGCCGGCCTTTGTCCGCACGCGTTCACGGTGGTCTTCGGTCTGGCGTCGTCGCCGCCGGGAACCTGTCGACTCAAGCTCGATCTGTTGGACACGCAAAGCCAGGCTCCGCCGTCGCTGGAAATCCACGTCAACGGCGCCGTCTTTCGGGAGAAGACGCCGCCTGGGGCCGGCGACGCTTCGGTCTACGGCCAGCCCGACCGGGGACGGCGGTACCAGTGCCTGGTCACGTTTCCCGCAAGTCTCCTGGCGAAGGGCAACAACCGTATCCGCATCACGACCGCCGCCGGCAGTTGGCTTTTGTACGACTGCGTTACCCTGGAAGGTCCCGGAGGCGTTGAGGCGGCGCCGGTGGCGGCGATGGCCGAACTGCAGTCGGCGCAAGCATTACCAGGCGAAGTAGATCGCAACGGGGTGAAAGTCCGACGGATCGTGGCGTCGGTCGTGCGGGCCGGCCCGCCGGCCCGCGCCATGTTCACGCTCGACGGCCAACTGCTACAAACCGTCGACCTTGCCAGTGGCTTTCAAGCGGTGGACCTGTTCGTGCCGGCGGTCGATCGCGTTCGGAAGGCCGAATTGGCGATGACGCTCGATGGGCGGGCGTGTGGCGGAACGGACTTGAGCCTGACACCCGGTGTGCGCGAGATCGTCGTCGTCTTCAAGACCCACTTCGACATCGGATACACGCAGCTTGCCCGGGAGGTGGTCGATCGCTACCGCACGTCGATGATCGACAAGGCCCTGGAGGTATGCGATGCGGCCCAAGGACTGCCGCCGGAGCAGCGTTTTGTCTGGACGATTCCAGGCTGGCCCATGCAGCAGATCCTCTGGAATGGCCAGACTCCGGAGAGGCGGAAGCGGATCGAGAAGGCGGTTGGGGATGGGCTGTTGGTTTGGCATGCCCTGCCTTTCACGACGCACACGGAACTGCTGGAAGCGGAAGACGTCGTTCGCGGCTTGGGGTTTGCGTCGCGGCTGTCGCGCGCGTTGGGGCAGCCCTTGCCTCGCGACGCGAAGATGACCGACGTGGCGTGTCAGGCTTGGTTCCTGCCCACGCTGCTAAGGCACGCCGGCGTGGAGTTCCTGCATTTGGGCTGCAACGCCGGGGTAGCTCCGGCTAGAGTGCCGGTCCTGTTCTGGTGGGAAGGCCCCGACGGCTCGCGGCTTTTGACGATGTACTCCGTTGGATACGGCACGGGACTCATGCCGCCGCAGGAATGGCCCCATAGAACGTGGCTGGCCGTGATCCACACCGGCGACAACCACGGGCCGCCCACGCCCGAGGAAGTGAAGGCACTTGTGGACGAAGCCAAGCGGAAACTCCCCGGGGTTCGCGTACGGGTCGGTCGCCTGTCTGATTTTTCCGACGCCATCGCGTCCGAGAAAACCGACTTGCTGGTCGTCCGCGGCGATATGACCGATTCCTGGATCCACGGTCTGATGTCTGACCCACAGGGGGCCCGCCTCGCGCGCAACACCCGCCCGATGATTGCCGCCACCGAGGTGCTGAACACTCAGCTTGGATCGTGGGGAGTGACGGCGCCGGACGTGGCCGCCAAGGTTGCCGCCGCCTACGAGCAGAGTCTACTCTATGGCGAGCACACCTGGGGCGGTGCGCTCTATTGGATTACCCAGTATTCCGGGAGCGTTAAGTTCCACTACGGCGACGTGTGGAAAACGGAGCGGGCGGAAGGCCGCTTCCGGCGGTTGGAGCAGTCTTGGGACGAGCATACTGGTTACATCCGATCGGCCCACGACTTGATCATGCCGGTGCTGCACGGCCAGATCCAGAGCCTGGCCGGGTCGGTCAATGCGACCGGCGACCGGATCGTGGTCTACAATCCGCTCCCGTGGCGCCGCGACGGCTTGGTCCACGTCCGGGAAATCAACCTGCCGATCACGGCCTGGAAGCCGCTGGACGGCGAAGGAACCTGTGCGGCCCAAATAAGCGGCTGTGACCTGGTCTTTATCGCCCGCGATCTGCCCTCGCTGGGCTATCGGACCTACGTCCCCGCCGATCCGCTGTCCGCGCAGGAGGCCGGATCCCCCGGAGAAAAACCGGGAAGTGTCGCACCCTCCAAATCGGAATCCATCGACGCGGACATGATCGAGAGTCCCTTCTTCAAGCTCTTTTTCGATCCAGCGCGGGGCACGGTTCGCTCGCTGGTCGAGAAACGATCGGGCCGGGAGTTGATCGACCCGCGGGCCGACTGGGGGTTCGGGCAGTACGTGTATGAGCGGTTCGACGCGAAGAACATCGCGGACTTCGTCGACGCGTTCGTCCCGACCAGACCCGAGTGGGCGCTGGTGGAACTCGGCAAGCCCAATATTCCCACGGCCGACAAGGTCCCCTACGTTGCCGCGTCGCCCGACAAATGGGAGATGCGGATCGAGCGGTCGGCGGTATCGGTGGCAGCCGTCTTCCACGCGAAGCCAACGGCGCGTATTCCACACCCTGTTACCACAAAGTTCATCGTTTACGACGGCCTGCCTTGCGTGGATGTCGAGATCACGCTCCATGACAAGCCCGCCGATCCTTGGCCGGAAGCCGGCTGGCTTTGCCTGCCTGTTGCCGTGCAGAACCCGCGGTTCCGC
>Ga0154737_1157_pt2 | contig 12998 bp, 8 predicted proteins | sample Rifle2008BG16ft_FD_105745 | JGI IMG/M metagenome (GOLD analysis project Ga0154737, IMG submission 105745) | Planctomycetes bacterium RBG_16_64_12 | reverse complement strand
GTGACGGGCAAAGACGGCGTCTTCACCGCGAAGGTCTCCCGAGGACAACGCTGCACGGTGCGAGCCGACCGCGCGGGCTACGAGTCGCAGACGAGCCCTGTAACCGCTGGGAGCAGCGCCACGACCTCGATCGTGCTCAAAGCTCGATCCTCGCCGACCACCCAACCGAGCACGCCGGCGCAGGTGGAGCTGCAATTGAAGGTGGTCGACAGCGGGTCGAACAAGCCGCTCAGCGGCGTGAGCATCCAGCTCCGCCGCGGCGGCCGTGCGGTCGCGGCGCCGGTGCGTGAGACGTCGTCGGGCGCGTATGCAACGTCGCTCGTGCCCGGAACCTACGAAGTGAGCCTCTCCAAGCGAGGTTATCGTTCCAAGGTGGTCAACGTCACCGTGAACGCACAGGGGCCGACAGTCAAAACGGTATCGCTGGACGTCGCTCTCTTTTAGCAACAAGGAGCCCCGTCATGAATGCTCTACCCGCCCGCAAATTGCCAGTGGCCGTCGTCTTTCTGGTCGCGCTGCTGATGGTCGCCTCCAGCAAGGCAACCGCCCAGCCTCCCCAGCCGGTGATCGGGTATTTGGGTTTTCTGGATTGTGCTCAGACGACGGACCCCAGCGACTTGCCATTTGTCGGCGACATCGCTCGCGGCGCCGACCAGCTCGGTGCCGCCTACGGAGTGTTCGTCTTTTACACCGACGGCACCCATCGCGCGTGGGGCAACTATCTCTACCAAGGGGAAGTCAACGAAGGATGGAAACTGGGGCCACGACTTGATAGGCCGCTGTTCATCTATCGCCCCGACCCCCCCAGCCTGCCCACCGAAATCGACATCACCTCGCCGGGCAAGACGGTGGCCTACGTCCGCGTGGCCATCGTGCTCTTCGACAACGATCAACGCTTCGAACTCTCCCGTTCGTTCGAGACCGGGGGTCTAGCCGGACACATCACCTGGATCCTGCGGCGCGGATATTGGATCGGCGGGTGGACGCCTCTTATGGAGGAGTTGCACAGCGACAAAAGGCAGACGATCTTCTCCGACAAAGTGTTCGTGGCGGCCCGCGACGATGATACGGCCGACAAGATCGGCTACAACGAATACAAGTTCACGGCCGCGGAGTTGGAAAACCCGGAGCTTTTCACCCAGATTAGCAGCGCCGCGGAAGTTTATGAGATGAGGACCGGCAGGCCGGGCCGTGTGGGTGGGGTCGCGTACGAGTTTACGAACACCGGCAACGGCAGCCTTTACCTGGGTAGCCTATGGCTGGTGAAGGGCCCACAGACGGAGATGGAGCAGCTCTTGTCATGGGCCGGTCCCGATATTGTTTTTCAGCGGTTCACCAGGTGGGTTTACGTCATGCTCACCAACCAGAAGGATGAGCCCGTTGTCTTCAGCTTGAGGCCCACCGGCCCTGTCAAGCGCGAAGAAGTCACGACCTTCGTGGACGGAGTTGAGCGTACGCGTTTGGACCCGGTGACCTTATTGCCGCTCTACACGGCGGGGTACTGGACGCTTGACGACGAAGTATTGGCGCCGGGGCAATCCCGAGTCTACGCCCTGGAAAGCCCGGAAGACGAACTCTTCTTCTACTTCGACGCTCCAGCGAAGCCGCCGGAGGGGCAGTTCGCGGTGCTCGATCCGCAGCCGGCGCAGCGGTTGCGGCACGGCCAGCATTACTACATCATCGACGCCAACGACCCGCAGTGGCAGAGCTATGGGTCGGTCACGGGCAACGTGTGGCGGTGGGGAGAAATACCCCGTGAGCTTTTGCCGTATCAGGTTTGGCGCGAACTCCAAGGGCTGTAGTATTGCACGGGCGTCCGCCTTGCTCAACGTAGCCACGAACCGACGGAGACTTGCCGATGCCTTCCCCCGTGCCTCGAAATCACCGGGTTAAGTCATTCGTTCTCGCCGTCGCGCTGGCAGCCGCCGCGTGGCCGGCCCACGCCGTCCGCGCTCAAGAGAGCCAGGCGGGGTCGGACTCGAACGACGAGGAGAACAAGTTCGCCGGTCGGGCCGTCGAGTTGATGGACGAAGGGGCCAAGCAAACCGAAAACCTTATCGACGCGATCGGCGGGCTGCTAAGCGGCGGCGGCTCTTCAGGCAACGAGAGTTCCGCTACGCGCTTCATGGTCCGCGTCTTCGATTCCAAGGGGCTCCCCATGGACGGGCTGGTGACCCTGCGGCGCGACGACGGGCTGACCTACGCGCGCAGTACCGTGGCCGCCCTGCTCACCTTTCTGAACGTGCCCGTGGGTGAGTACGACATCTCGCTTGATCCGGTCCGTGAGAGGGCGCCGGCGAGCAAGCACGTCACCGTCAGATCGCACCGGTCGATGATGATTTCCTTCCGCTCGCTCCCCTCAGACCCCTCAGAAACCGACGACGAGGCAACGACGCGGCGACCGCCGACTCTGGGAAGCGGAGCCGGGATCTCGCCACAGCCTCAGACCGGCGCGCGGGTGATGGTCAGCGTCGAAGACTCCGCGGGACGCCCCATGGACGGACGAGTCGTCCTCCGCTCGACCGAAGGGCAAGCCTATGCAGCCCGTACCGTCGCCTCCCGCTGCACGCTGATCGTGCCGGCGGGTGAGTACTACGCGTCGCTCCAGCCGTTTCGCGAACGGTCCCCGCGGGGGAGGCCGATGTCGATCCCAAACGAGAACCAATCGTATCGCCTCCTCATGCAATCCCTGCCCGAGGCTTCCAGCGATCCCGGGACAACGACACAGAAACATGCCCTCAAGGTGATGGTCCGCAATACGTCCTCGGAATCCCTGCGGATCTGGATGCGGGGCGTCGCCGACGCGCAGGAGCACGTCGACGTGATCCCGCCCGGAAAGGCGCGAATCTACACGGTCAATAGCGCCGACGAATACGTCTACTTCTTCTATGGCCCGCAGGGCGGCGCCTTTGCGGAGGCCAAGCCCCGCGAGCTTTACCATGGCCGATACTACGTCGTGCCGGGGCCGCGAGAAGTGCATCTGGCGGGCGACGTGCCGCCGGAATTCCTGCGCTGATCCAAACGCGACAGGTCTCAAGATCACGGCACCGTCAAAACCCCGTGCGCTCAAACAATTGCAGAGGAATCGTTTGTCGCAAGGATGCCAAGCCTGGACCTTCTTCACGTGGTAACGTCCCAAACGGATGTCTGAAAAACGGCCGGGACGGTAGGCTTCGCGGCCTTCCAGGTCGGGAGTTCGAGCCTCCTCGCCTCCACTTGTTCTAAGTCCCGCCGACCATTCCACTTATGTACCCGCCGGCGGTCGGCGGTGCGCCTCAAGGCCTCCGAGCGTGCGGGGGACGCGCCGGTCACCACTCGCCGGGCGAATCGGGGTCGGGGTCGTGATGGGGCGGGGGCGGGGGGTTGTGGCCGAGGTCCATGTCTTCGCCGAAGTAGCACTGGCGGGCTTCCGGGTTGGCGAGCACCTCGCTGGGCGTGCCGTGGCAAAGGACCTCGCCGTCGCGGATCACGTAGCTGCGGTCGGTGATCTGTAGCGTCTCGCGAACCTGGTGGTCGGTAATCAGAATGGCGATGCCTTCGGCGCGCAAGTCGCGGATGATGTCCTGGATGTTGTCGATCGTGACCGGGTCAATGCCGGTGAACGGTTCGTCGAGAAGCATGATTTGCGGGTCAGACACCAGGGCCCGGGCGATCTCCAGGCGGCGGCGCTCGCCGCCGGAGAGCGACAGGGCCTTGTCCTTGCGGAGGCGGGCGATCTGGAACTTCTCCAGCAGCTCATTGCATCGCCTGCGGCGGGTCTTGCGATCCATGCCAAGCATCTCCATCACTCCCAGCAGGTTGTCCTGGACGGAGAGCTTGCGGAACACGCTCGACTCCTGGGCCAGGTAGCCCATGCCGCCGTCGCGGGCGCGGCGGTACATGGGCCAGGCAGTCACGTCGACGCCTTGGAGTTTCACCTTGCCGGCGTTTGGCTCGATCATGCCGCAGGTCATGCGGAAACAGGTCGTCTTGCCGGCCCCGTTGGGCCCTAGCAGTCCGACGATCTCGCCCCGGTGGACTTCGAAGTCGACCCGGTCGACCACCCGGCGGATTCCGTAAATCTTGACCAGCCCTTCAACTTCCAGCATCGCCGTGGTCGCGGGGACAGACTGTCCTGTGCAGACGTCGGATCGATGCGCTGTGACGCCGGTTCGGTCCATGGCTTGGGAGCTCCTTCTCCTGTGCAGTGCCGTCTACCTGACGAAGTGCATGCGCGCCAGATTCGGCAAGAAGCGGATGGGAATGTTGGTGTAGGGGATTTTTTCGAGGGAATGGGGCCAGTAGATGAACAGCGCCTTGCCCATCAGCAGTTCCCGACTGACATAGTGGGGGAAATGCTCGTTTTCCCAGAGGCGGCTGTCTTTGCTCTCGGCGCTGTTGTCGCCGAGCACGAGAAACTGGTCTTCCCCGAGCGGGAAGGCCACCTGGCGCATCTTTGCGGAGGCGCCCCACGCTTGCGGGTCGGAGAGCGCGGCGGCCACCTCTCCACGGTCAGAGCTTCTGTAGGGGGATCTGTCGAAATCGGTAATGGCCGCGCCGCCGGCGCCGGGACCCAGGCGCTGGGCAATGTAGTAGAGATCGCGGAAGACCTTGAGATGAGAAACCCGCAAGGCCGCCCCGCGAGAGCCGATCCGCACCGGCTCGCGGTCCTCTTCGTCGGGCCGTGTGTTGTCGAGATGGGGATAGCTCGTCTGGGCGTCGAAGCGAACGACCTTGCCGTTGACCCATAGCAACAACTGGTCGTCGATGTTCGAGAACATGATCCGGTACGTGCCGGGCCGCCGAACGCGCGTGGTGGCGGTCGGTCGATACGTTTCCAGCCCGTCGATCGACAGCACAGCCTTGCCGGTGGCCACGTCGATGCGGCACTGGAAAATCCGCCCGCCCTCGACCAGCTCGAAGACCGCCTCGCCGCCCGGGCTCTCGACTTCCACGGTACACTCCACGGCCAGATCGCCGACCCAGTGCAGCCCGAGCACGCTCGCGTCGGGGGCCAGGCCGCTCTCGTCGTCGATCCTTTCGCCGTAGGCGTCGTAGCCGCCGTGCGGATCCCAAGGATGGCCCGCCTGAGGCCGATAATCGCCATAACTCGACATGTCGGTGTTGTAGGCGGAAAAGTCGGTGATTAGCTGCGGTTTCAGGTTCCCGCCGGCCGGGTACCCTCTGGGTGGCGAGCCGCTCTTGAGATCCTGCCAATCCTGATAGGAGGGCACGACGTGACGGTAGGTGATCCGGGCGTCGCCCTCGGCCGAGCCATCTGTGTAGAACGAGCGATAGTCTTTCGAGGTCTGCCAGCCGGCGGCCGAGCCGGGGCGGGCCCAGGGCGACCATCGTGCCGGCCAGCCCGCCTCGATCAGCTTCGGCTGCACGTGGTCGTTGTCGCACACCGGCTGCAAAGTGGCCCTGATTTTCGCCGGTGGCTTACGGGCGATCTCGAACTCACGAAGGTCGATGGGCACGTCCTCGTACCGATAATCGGGTGTGCGGAACCGGGTAAAATCTCTCGGCTCGACCGGCTTGATGAACAAGTCGCCGTGGCTGATGCAGACGGCCTCGTTGGGCAGGCCGACGATCCGCTTGATGAAGTTCGTTTTCGCCCCGCCGGGGTATTTGAACACCGCCACGTCCCACCGATGGGGGTCGTCGAACCGGTAGGCCAGCTTGGACACCAGGATTCGATCTCCCTTGTACGACGGGTACGTTTCCCCGGCGCGATTCCCGGGTCTCAAGTCCATCGTGTAGCGACAGATGGGACAGGTGCCGGAGACGACGTCTTGGCTCTTGCGTAGGCCGGTGTTGTTGTCGATCTCGTCGCTGGCGCTGACCTGGAACGGGTACCCGCACTCGGGGCAGATCACGTCCTTGTGACGCCCCATCAGGGTGGGGGCCATGGAACCGGTGGGGATGACGAATGCCTCGGCCTCGAAGGTGCGAAACAGAAACGCCAACACGAAGGCTATCACCACCGACTCGACGACCTCGCGCATCCCCGCTGCCGAAAAAAACGGCTGTGGGCCGGCCCCTTCAGAGGGGCCCGACGCCGCCTGGTGGTCCTTCCCTCCGCGCTCGGCCAAAGCGTCCGCCCGCGCCTTATCCGGTGGCTGCAACCTCTTCGATCTTTTCCTCGACATCTCCAAATTCCTACCGGGTGCTCTACGAAACTAGTATACTCTCCGGTCGCCTCTTTGGTTCGCACTATCGAATATAGCGAATTCTGGCCGGATCCGGAACTTGGAAATGCCACGGTCCCAGGTCGATTCGCCGCGAAGGGAAGTGGACCAGTAGCGGCTTTCCTACGAGGAGCCTTTCGGCGAGCGTCGGTCCCTCCGGCCAACTGCGGCTGTCGTCGGAGATTGGGCTGTTGTCGCCCAGGACGAAGTACTCACCGGCCCCTAAGCGGAAAGGCTCATCCAAGCCCCAGCGTCCCCTTAGCCCGACCGGGTGGGTGTAATAGACGTCCCGGGAGACCCTCACGTCTCGCACGTCCACGCCCAAGCCTCTGGAACCGATGGCCAGCGGTTGCGAAGTCGGATCAGGCACGGGGTGCTTCGGCTTGTAAGGATAGACAACGGCGGGGCGACCGTCGAAGGCCAGCACGAATTGCTGGTCGAACAGCGACACTTGCAGGTGGAGGTCACCCGTCCAATCGGGCAGCCTGCCACGACCGCAGGCGCCGAGCAGCTTGCCGTTATGGTCCACCTGATAGAGGGATTCGACGGGTTCGATCCGGGCTTGAAACTCCTCCTGCCCGTCGCTCGCCCGCACGAAGAGTTCGCCGTCGCCCCACGTCTTGACCAGGCGGAACGAGAGCAGCACGTCGCCCACCGGATGGATATTCTCGGCCCGTGGGGGGCGAGTCTGGTTGTAGGCGCGGTCGTTAGTGATTGGGGTTTCGAGGGTCTGGCCGGGCCGGCCCGGCACGCGACGCCAATGACGATAGTTCAGCCAATCGATCGAGGTCGCGCCGGGTACCGACGGGTGCGTGTAACGTCCGCCTGCGGAACTCCACCCGGTGGCGACCCCGTCGGCTTGCCAGCGAGGCGGGAGTCCCAGGTCCGCTTTGGGCGTACAGTTCGCGTCGTGCACCAAAACGGCCAGCGCCCGCTGTTGATGGAGCTTTTTGCGCTGGATCTTGCCGTCGACATAGACGTCGCCGTTGCGGATCTGGATCGATTCGCCGGGCAAGCCGACCAAGCGTTTCACGTGGATCTCGCTGGGGCGGAGGGGATGGCGGAACGCTACCAGCTCCCAACGTCGCGGAGGACGGAAGCTGAAAATCGACTTGTCGACCAGGAGCCGGTCCCCTGCGACGTCGGGCCGGGCCGCCAAACCGTTTTCGGCGCAGCCGCAGTTCGGGCACACGGCGCGCCCGCTGATCGAGGGCAGATCGGCCCCACAGGCGAAGCGGTGCCCGCAGTCGACACACACCACAACCCGATGGACTCCCCGGAGCGTCTCGGCCATCGAGCCGCTGGTGACCTTGAACGGGACGAAAAGCCCCTCCACACACCACGTGCGCAAAACCAGTCCGGCCGCCGCCAGCAAGACGAGCCGTTCGATGCTCCACCGCCATCGAGCCATCTAGATTGCGCCGACCTTGGACTGTTCCGCGGCAGTCGGGACATCCACGGCGGCCGGCGATCGCAAAAGCGAGCTTGCGGTGTCGACGTCGAGCACCAGGTGGGTCCACACTCGCAACTCGGGCGACGTGAGCAAAGGCCTCAGGGCGTCGGTCTTCAACGCGCCGCATACCGCGCAAGGGCGGGCCAAAAGAACCACGTGCTTGTCTTCGGTCTGTGCCAACCGGACGAGGTCCGATATTTCAAACAGCGTGACGGCCCTCACCGGGCACTCGTCGAGAAGCGGATCGTGAGCCGAATAGGGCCGAAACTGGACCTCGCCGATCCAGCCCACTTCGAGCATCTGCCGGATCGTGTCGGGCGGCAGGGCGCCGGCGGTCACCAGGTGCTCGAAGAACTGGCGCAACATTCCGTGTTCGTCCTGGGCCGAGGAGAACGACGTGATCACAATGTCGATCTCGTCCGCGCGCGCGAAGGCCGTTCGCACGTCGGGACTGCTTTGGATCCGCTCGTAGTCTTCGTTGGAGGCGATGGTGTGTGAGAACAGGGCGACGAACTCCACCTTCGTCAGGGCGTCGTCGAAGTAGTTGAAATACCCGATCGGTGATCTCTGCGGCTTGTCGGCCTGGAAGCCGCCGGCCGACATGGCGTGCAAAACCAGGCTCGGGCAATCCGGGTCGGAGCGGATCCGATAGGCGAGGTGTCGGGCCACCAGCATCGCCGAGTATCCGCCCCCCAAACCGATGTGGACCGGCTGCCTGCGGCGGCCGATCTCCTCCACCAACGAGAGCACCAACTCGGCGCCGGCGGTGCTCACGTGCTGGAGCGCGTCCGACCCGTGCGCGCCGACCACGCGGACGGTCCGGTCGTCGCCCTGGGCGCGGCCGACGCCGAAGGTGTCGGCGATTCGCTGCGCCAGGTGCAACTCGCGCGGAGGCTGCAAGACCAGAAAACGCCGCCGAGCCGCTTCCCAAAAGAGGGGATAGATCTTTTCCCGGGTCAGATCGGCCCTTCCCCATTTGTCCCGGACCCAGTCGGCAGTTGCCGCCGCGGCCCCCTTTCTGCCGCCGTGGCTGTTTGCCGAGTGCGGATTGTATTGCGCGTCGAGCTGGGCCAGGAAACGGTCGCAGACGGCAAAGACAAGCTCGTCGGTCTCGTGCGACGGGTGCCAACGTTTCTTCTTCGACATGACATATAGTCTAGCAGCATCGCCGTACCGTGGCAAGCAGCGCGAGCTTGCGAAGCGGCGCCTCGCGGAAGATAATGCCCGACGATTGCACATCGCCCTTCACGGTAGGGAGGTTGTCCTCATGCCCGACGAATACCTCGATTTCCGTAGCGACACGGTTACCCGGCCCACACCCCAAATGAGGGCAGCGATGGCCGAGGCGTTGGTGGGGGACGACGTGTTCGGCGAAGACCCGACCACCAACCGGCTTCAAAACCGGCTGGCCGAGGTGCTCGGCAAGGAAGCGGCGGTGTACGTGCCCTCGGGTACCATGTCGAACCTGATCGGAGTGCGCCTGCACTGCAAGCCGGGCGACGAGATGATCTGCGAGGCCGGCTGCCACATTCTCAATTTCGAGCAGGCGGGCTACGCCCAACTGAGCGGGGTGGCCGCCAGGCCCGTCGAGGGTGAGCACGGGGTGATGCGGGTCGAGCAACTCGAGGGCCTGGTTCGGCCCGATGACGCCCATTACGTCCGCACCCGGCTCGTCTCCCTGGAAAACACGCACAACCGCGGCGGCGGCCGCATTCAGCCCTACGCAACGGTCGAGGCGATCTGTCGCTGGGCGCACGCGGCCGGGCTGCGGGCCCACCTCGACGGGGCCCGGCTGTTCAACGCCGTGGTGGCCACGGGCATCGAGGCTCCCCGCTGGGCGCAGCACTTTGACACGGTCAGCGTCTGTTTCAGCAAGGGGCTCGGAGCCCCCGTCGGCTCCGCCCTGGCCGGCCCGCGCGACCTGATTGCCGAGGCGGCTCGACATCGCAAGGTGCTTGGCGGCGGCATGCGTCAAGCCGGCGTGATCGCGGCCGGGGCACTCTACGCCTTGGAGCACCACGTCGACCGGCTGGCCGACGACCACGCCAATGCCCAACGCCTGGCCGAAGGGATTGGCCAGATCGGGGAGCTTCAACTTGACCCCGAGACGGTCGACACGAACCTGGTGTTCTTCCGCGTCGCTTCGGCCTGGGGAACCGCGCCGGAGTTCTCCCAGCAACTTCGCAGGCGGGGCCTCTTGATGCTGGCCACCGGCCCCACGAAGCTTCGGGCCGTCACCCATTTGGACGTCACTAGCGGCGACGTCGACCGGGCCATCGCCATGCTCAAGGACGTCGCCCGGACCGGCCGGTAGTTTCGCACGAGGTTACACGCGGAGAAAAATCCTTCTTTGGTAGAGCAGTCGCGCCAGCCATAAGAGCAGGCCGACTTGAAGCACCGCAATCACCAGCCCGCCCAGGCCTTGGACTACTTGCCCGTCGAGAAAAGCCTTGAGATCCCCGCCCGCCAAGCGCTCGGCGAGGCCGCGGAAATCGACGATCTCGGAGATCACGTAGAGGGTGATCGGGTTCATTCCGATCCAGATGAAGGGCCGGCACCAGGCTTGACGGCGCCAGACGTCGACCACGAGGTAGACGAGACCGAGCAGGACCGCGCTGTATCCGCCGGCCACGAGCACGAACGACGACGTCCAGATTTTCTTGACCACCGGGAATTGGAGCCCCCAGGCATACCCGGCGACCAGGCCGGCCAGTCCGGCGATCAGCAGCCATTTTACTTTGCCGACGTCCGTAACCGAGGTGCTCCGCACGAGCAAGCCCGCAAACACGCCCAACAGGCACGTGGCAATCGCCGGCAGGGTGCTCAGGATCCCCTCCGGGTCGAAATAGGCGTCCCATTTCCGTCCGGGCAGGTAACGGAAGTCCAGGTAGTCGGATAAATTGTAGCCCTTCTGGTAGACTCCGCGGACCGTCTCGGTGGCAGCCGCGGTCAGGGCGGCGGGGTCGGCCGAGCCGATCTCGCGGGAAATTCGTTCGAGGTTCGCACGCTCCAGCCGAATGTCGGGAAACGGCACCCAGGTCAACGCGGCCCAATAGCCCAAGAGCAAAGCCGCGCAGATGGCGACCATCACCGCCGGTCGCCGGTGAAAGGCGATATAGATCAGTCCTGCAAAGAAGTAACAGAGGCCGATCCGTTGGAGCACGCCCATCAGCCGGATGTCGGGCCAGGTCGTGCTGAGACCGCCGTAAAAGAAGATCCCCAAGAGCACCAGAATCACGCTCCGCCGCACAACCCGCCGCACGGCGGCGCCGCGCCCGGACTCTGCCAGGATGCGGCCCAGCGAGAAGACCACGGAAGTGCCGACGAGGAAGATGAACAGCGGGAAGATCAGGTCGTAGAAGCGGAAGCCGACCCAATCGACGTGCTCGAACTGGGTCGCCAGCGTTTCGATCATCGGGTTTTTGCTCATCGCGGCGCCGGCCAGCACGAGGTACTCGCCGCCGATGATCCAGAACATGTCGAAGCCGCGAAGCACGTCGACGGAGGTGACCCGCGCGGTCGCTGGGCCGAGCTGCCGGCTCTCGCCGACGGATTGGGGAACCCGGGTGGCGCTACTCATGAAGTCTTCTCCTCCTCCCGAGGGCTCCTGCATGCTCCAGATTGTCGCGACCCGACACATTCCCTTCAACCCTTCGCACCGGATGCACGGCATCCGCAATGGTTCGCGTGGTTCCTGAGCCAGTGAGCGCGGGCGACGCGGACGGGCCGAAAGAGGGATATCGTGGTGCTGCCGCGTATCTCTGGCCCCGGGAGGACCTTTCGGCGCGGCTCCGTGGAGGCTACCATGAAGAGCGGACGAAGGCGGAGTTACTTCCATGACGTCAGCGATTCCGTGGTATGCGTGCCTCGCCGCATCCCTGCTTTCTGCGGGTGCGGAGGAGATTCCGTTCGATGCTGGGCAGCACCGCTGGCTGATCGACCCGGTGGGAATCGTTTCACGCAACGACGTTCTCTACACGACGCCGTCGAAGGAGCCATGGGAGGCGATGCCGACCGGTGGCGGCGATTTTTCCGCCATGGTCCGCTGGGACGCCGGTCTCGATCTGCACCTGAGCAAGTCCGACTGTTGGGGATTCCAGGCACCGCCCGACGCTCTGCCCGGCACGCGACTGTTCAACAACACGAGCCCAGGTCACCTCCGCTTCGACTTCGGGAGTCGCGGCGAGGAAGCGGCATTGCGCCGGTTCCGCCAGCGGCTGGACCTCTATCACGGCCGAGTCGTGGTGGAACTTGGGGACGGGCCTGGCGGCCCGCGGCTGGAGGTCTGGGGCCACCCGACGCGGAAGATCCTCGTCGTCGAGGTGGTCGACCCGGAATCGACCTTGGACGCGGCGACGATCGAGCTTTCCGAGTGGCGCTCTACGATGCAGGTCGGGGCCTTGGAGGAAGCGGTGTACGCCCGGGAAGTCCACGCTCGCCCGGCCCGGCCACACTTGGCCAATACCGGCATGCAGGACTTCTTCGGCCCGGACCAGGACCCGCTTCAGGGCCGGGGGACCGCAGTGATCCTGTCCAGCCCCGCGGTGACGCCGAGAAGCTCGACCGCGAGCGGCTCGACAGCGATCCTGTCGCTCCCGGAGAAGCGGCCCGCCAGCTATCACGTGATCGTTGCCGCCGCGGTCACGCCCTCGGGGGACCCTCTGGCGGCGGCGACGCGTGAACTGGAGGAAGCGGCTCACGTTCCCTTCGAGACGCTCAAGGCCGAGCACCGGGCATGGTGGCGCGACTTCTGGGGTCGATCGTTCCTGCGCGTGACCAGCCCGGACCAAAGTGCGGATCGGCTCTGTGCTGCCTATCACGTGCATCTCTACACTTTGGGATGTGTCAACCGCGGGCCTTACCCGGCCAAGTGGGACGGCGGTCCGGGCCTCATGCGGGGCGACGAGCGGAACTGGGGCCTGGCGGAATGGGTCCAGGAGATCCGTTTCACCTACCTGCCGCTCTACGCGGCCAACCGCCTGGAAATGGCCCGCGGACTCAATCGCCACTACTCTGCCATGGCTCCCTATCTGGCCGAGCAAACCCGGACGATGTGGGGCCTGCCGGGGCTCTGGATCCCGGAGACGGTCTTGCCCTGGGGACACGCCGAGGATTTCGTGCTCGCAGACGACGGGCGCGGCGCCGCCGGCGGCCATTTCCGTCGCCGGGCGACGGAAAAGACGCCGTACGGACGCTTTGAGCTGTACAATCCGTACGTCGGGTTCCTGTTCACCGCGGGCCTGGAAGTGTGCCACTACTACCTAACGTATTACCGATACAGCGGTGACGAGGAGTTCCTTCGCCGGGATGCCTACCCGGTCATCCGCGGCGTGTGCGAGTTTCTCACCGGCTTGCTGCGCAAAGAAGCCGACGGC
>Ga0154737_1303_pt5 | contig 13025 bp, 9 predicted proteins | sample Rifle2008BG16ft_FD_105745 | JGI IMG/M metagenome (GOLD analysis project Ga0154737, IMG submission 105745) | Planctomycetes bacterium RBG_16_64_12 | reverse complement strand
TGGGCCGGCAAGGGACACATCACCCACGCCGTGACGATCGGCATGGCCGCCGTGGGCAACGTGCCTTGGGCCGAGGTGCCCACGTATCTTGCCGCCCAGTTTCTCGGCGGGTTCCTCGGCGCCGTGCTGGTCTGGCTGGCCTACCTGCCCCACTGGCCCCAGACCCCCGATCCGGGCACCAAGCTGGGCGTGTTCTGCACCCGCCCGGCGATCCGCAACTGGAGGGGCAACCTGATCTCGGAGATCATCGGCACGGCCGTGCTGTTGATCGGCGTGCTGGGCATCGTCGACAACAACATCGAGCTGACCAGCGGCGTGGGACCTTACGCGGTGGGGATTCTGGTGTTCAGCATCGGCCTTTCCTTGGGCGGCCCGACCGGCTACGCCATCAACCCGGCCCGCGACCTCTCCCCCCGCCTGGCCCACGCCCTCCTGCCCATCGCCGGCAAGGGAGACTCCGATTGGCGCTACGCCTGGATCCCCATTGTCGGGCCGCTGCTCGGCGGCGTGATCGGCGCGCTGGCGTACACCGCCCTGTTCGCCGGTATTGTGCCCGTCGCCATGCCCTGATCAGGTGGTGGCAACGCCCCGCGATGGATCGCGTTGGCCCAACTTCACCTTTTCAACGCCCCCGCGCGTACTTCAACAGAGGGGGATGCCGCCGGAGCGAACATGCCGCTTCGAACAGTGGTCGCGTGGGAACGACTTACCATCGGCCGCGGCGACGACCACCGCCACCGCCACCGCCACCGCCACCCTCACGACGCGGGCGATCGGCTTTCGGGCGTGCTTCGTTTACCGTGACTCGTCGCCCCGCGATCTCGGTAAGGTTGACGTTTTCGATCGCTTCTTTTGCCTCGTCGTCGTTGGGCATCTCGACAAAGGCGAAACCTCGCGAACGCCCGGTGGCCCGATCGGCGATGAGATTGACGGCCGTCACTTCGCCGTACGCCACAAACGCTTTGCGGACATCTTCTTCCGTCGCCTGATACGACAGGTTCCCCACATAGATATTGGTCACGATCCAATCCCTTCCAGCATAGCCTAGAGAGACCTAACAAAACGGGGCGATCGTCAACCACACTTGCGGTAGAGGCATGACACCCAAAGCAGGGGGGGTTGCTGACCTGCCACTTGGCAATGATTATGCCGAATTGTCCGAAGCATGTCAATTGGCTCAGATCGCTGCGGTTTCCTGCCGTCCAGGTTGCCGACCCCCAAAATTCAGAACCCCACGGCAAGGCTGCCGATCATCCGGACAAGGGGAGCGAGAACGTCTCCCCGGGGCGGAGTAATCTCCGGATTTCCCCGGGGCCGACCATGGGGTACTTCGGCGCCGGCGGCTCGGAAAACCTCTCGACGGGCTCGGCGATCAGCCGGCGGATCCAATCGCGGGCTTCGTAGAGCGATCTGGCCACGCCTAACATGCCCAACACCTGGCACTTCAGCCGTTGGCTCCAGAGGCCGTCGAGTTTTGGCAAGGCCTTGATCATGTTGAGCGGATTGTAGAAAGAGGTGTATCCGGCGAAGATGTTCAATTGCCGCATCCAGGGATGCGGGCTGCGCGTGGCGATGCAGTGATTTCCGTCGAACTGGTATTCTTCCACCGGCTTGCCGCCCACGCGGCGGAGAACCGTGCCGTCGCGGAACAGTTGCTCGTAGCTTCTGCTGCCCACCATGGGCGTGAGCATGGTGATCTGGCAGGTCAACGCCCCGACCCGCCTGAGAAAACGAATCTGGTTGATCAGGCCGTCCAGCCCTCGCCAGGCCCAAAGCGGCTGGCCGTCGTGATGGATCATCATGGGCATCGGGGCGATGCCGTGTTGGACGAGCATGCGGAAGACGGTCCGGGTCTTTTCGGGACTCTGCCCCTTCTTGACCAGTTCCGCGGTGAGGTCCTCGATTCCCAGCCAGAGGTTCCTCAGGCCGGCGTCCCGGGCCAAGGGGAGCAAGTCGCGATGTTTGAAGACGTCGAACTCCGTGGCCTCCGTGCCAAAGCGGATGGCGCGGCGAAACGGCACGCCGCCGACTTTTCCCCGGGCCATGGCCGTGAAGGTCTGCTCAACCAGGCCGCGGTCGTTGAAGAAGTTGTCGTCTGCTCCAAAGAAAGTGCGAATCCCCGACCGTTCGGCGATCCCGGCCATCTCCTCCACCAACCGCTCCGGACTCCGGTATCGGTAGCCGAACTGATTGTAGGCGGGTATGGGGCAATAGTGGCAGTGGAACTTGCACCCCCGGGTCGTTACGACGGACAGGATTCTCGCCTGCCGGCCCAGACGTTCCGTGGGCAACGGGAGCCGCGACAACGAACGATCGTGATGGGGCGGCTCAAACAGGGCCAAGGCGTCCAGCGGCAAAGGCATCTCATTCAGGTCTTGGACCAGTCGCTGCACGCCGGTGTTGATCAGGTATTCGGGAGGCCCTTCCGCCGGATCAGGCCGGAAGACCAGGCCGGGGATATCGTCGAGCAAGCCGGCCTGGCGGACTCGCTCGAAGGCCTGGCGCATGGTTTCCCCGGTCCCCTTGTGCTCCAAAAGGCGGTCGAACAGTTCCAGGATCACAAACTCCTCGCCGGTGACGACCGCGTCTGCGGCTTCCCGGCCGTCGGGCGAGAGGCCGAAAAAGTCCCACGGTTCGTAGATCGCCTTCGGACCGCCGGCCAGGATCAGCGGCCGCCTGTCGCCCAGCCGCCAGGCGTCGCGAATCAGGCGGTAGGCGCTGGCGCTGTGAATCTGCATGCTGGAAACAAACAGCACCTCGGGCGGCCTTCCGTCCAATCGCGCCCGGCTCGGTTGGAGCCTCGGGTTCCACGGCTGCATGACCAGTCGCACGTTCGTCAGCCCGGCCGCGTGCAAGGCCGAGGCGACCGCGATCGGGGCGCCGGGAATGAGGTTTCTGTCGACGTACATGAAGGGGCCTAAACGCGTGCGGACGTCGAACGCGTAGATGAACAAGATCGGCACGTCCTGTCCGCGCGTGCGGCGACGAATCTGCGACTCCAGCTCACCGTAGCGACCGGGAACCGTGTACCGGTCTTCTTTGGCCCGTCGTGGCAACTCCATGGAGGACTCCTTCGTCAGATCAGCGGTTCGAGGAAGTCTTTCGAAGGGGACGACTGCGTGCGATATCTTCCCAAGTGAGAGTGCGTGGTGCGGAAGACAAGGCAAGCCGCCCCATTTGAATCTACATGGTACCAGGCTGGGCCACAAGTAGGGTCGACGCGCGGCACGCGAAAATGGCGGTCGCCCGAGAGCGCACCCGACGCCGCCTCGGCAGCCCCGCCACGCGTACCGGCCGACGCACGCCAGCGGATCGCCCCCCAAATTGACTAGACCGCCCGCGAAAAAAGTCAAGAAGGATCAAGATCGAACGAAGACCGAAGGGGGCGCGCCGTTTTCGGTCATCGCAGATAGTCGTCGCGCTATTTTCCGCAGCAAGAGAAGTCCGTCCTCGCACCTCGTTGCGGCGGCAATTATAATGGCATGTGGACGCTAGGTTTTTTCTTTGTCGGCCGTCGTCTTCCGACGCGGCTTCGGGTGCGGAACCGTTTTGATCGCCCCGGGTGCCGACCCGCAATGAGATTTCCGTGGAAACTGGTCTTGGTGCTCGTCGTGCTGGTTGCGGCAGGTGGCGTGGCGTACCCGTACGCGCGGAGCTACTGGAAGGCGCGGAACGCTCCCAAGTTTCGCACAGCCCAGGTGGTCCGGGGGGAGATCGTCTCGGTGGTCAACGCGACCGGGAACGTTCAGCCCAAGCTGCGGGTGCAGATCGGCTCTTTCGTTTCCGGACCGATCGTCAAGCTGAACGTGGACTACAACGACGAGGTCCGGAAGGTCGACCCCGACGCGGAAATGCCGGAAGAGGAAAAAGAGAAATACCTCCTGGCGGAGATCGATCCGCGGATCTACAAAGCCAACGTCACGCGCGACAGAGCGGCACGCGCGAGGGCCGAGGCCGACCTCGAGCGCGTCAAAGCCCTGCTGCAACAAGCGGAGAACGACTATCAACGGGCGCTGGACTTGCAGAAGGAGAACGAGGACTACATTTCTGGAAAGGAGATCGACCAGTACAAATACAACAAACTGGCCTTGGAGGCCGAAGTCGACGTGGCCAAGGCGGCCCTCGACCAGGCCCAGGCCAACCTGGAGAACTCCGAGGCGAACCTGGGCTACACGAAAATCTACTCGCCGGTCGACGGGATCGTCATCGATCGGAAGATCGACGAGGGCCAAACACTGGCCGCGCAGTTCCAAACGCCGGAGCTGTTCGTCGTGGCGCCGGACATGGATAAGGAAATGTACGTCTACGCCTCGGTCGACGAGGCCGACATCGGCTTGATCCGCCAGGCCAAAGAAAACGAGCACCCCGTCTTCTTCACCGTCGACGCCTACCCGGAGGATCTGTTCGAAGGCCGTATCTATCAAATCCGCAAGAACCCCACGACCACGCAAAACGTGGTCACCTATCCCGTGGTGGTGACTACGCCCAATCCCGAGATGAAGCTTCTGCCGGGCATGACGGCGAACCTCTCGTTTCAGATTGAAAAGCGCAAGGACGTCGTCAAGGTCCCCAACGCCGCGCTTCGCTTCTACCCGAAGAAGGAACAGGTTCGAGAGGAAGACCAAGAGATCCTCGAGGGAACCGACGAAGAGGAGGAGGGCCGAAAGGACCCCAACGAGGATTCCGGCGACCTGCGATCGGCCATCCAGCGGATCCTGGCTCGCAAAGAGCGCAACCGGCGACACGTCTGGGTCCAGGAAGGGGAGCGCCTGAAGGCAATCGAGATCACCCCCGGTCTGAACGACTACAAGTTCACGGAGCTGGTGTCCGGCGACCTTAAGGAAGGTCAAGAGCTGGTCACCGGGCTGAAGAAGGAGTAAGACCGACGTGAACCTGCTTCTGACCATCCGCGTGGCACTGCGGGCGCTCGGCAAGAACAAGATGCGGGCCGGGCTGACCGTGCTGGGGATCGTCATCGGCGTGGCTGCCGTGACCACGATGGTCTCCATCGGACAAAGCGCCACCGACCTGGTCCAGGGCGAGCTTCAGGGTCTGGGAACCAACGTCATCGTCATTTTCCCCGGAAGCATGCGCGGACACGGCGTTCACTACGGCCGGGGAAGCATTCCCACCCTGACCGCCGAGGATTCCCACGCCATGGTCCGCGAGTGCCCGGCGGTGCTGGCGGCCACCCCGCTGGTCGGCGCCGGCGGGCAGATCATCTACGGCAACTCGAACTGGAGCCCCAAGGAGATGTTCGGCGTGGGGCTCGATTACCTCACGGTCCGCAACTGGGGGCTTCGCCGCGGCGGCTTCTTCACCGACCGCGACATCTCCTCGGCCGCCAAAGTCTGCGTCATCGGCCAGACGCTCGTGGAGAAGCTGTTCCAGACGACCAATCCGCTGGGAGAGACGATTCGCATTCGGAACATTCCCTTCCGGATCATTGGAATCCTCGAAGCCAAAGGCGCGAACATGGTCGGCGACGATCAAGACAACGTGCTCTTGGCGCCGTATACCACGATCCGGAAACGGCTGCGGGGCTCGAATTTCGACAACGTCGACGTCATCCTCGCCTCCGCCAGGTCCACGAGCCAAATGGCCGAAGCGGAACACGAGATCAGACAACTCCTGTTCGAGCGCCACGAGATCCGTCTTGGCGACCAGCCCGATTTCGAAGTGCAAAACACCACCGAAATCGCCAAGATGCTCGGCATCATCACGGGAACGATGACGGCGCTGTTGGCCTCGATCGCCGGCATATCGCTGTTGGTCGGCGGCGTGGGGATCATGAACATCATGCTCGTTTCCGTCACCGAGCGGACCCGGGAAATCGGCATCCGCATGGCCGTGGGCGCGCGGGGGCGAGACATCCTCCGGCAGTTCCTCGTGGAAGCCGTGCTCTTGTCGACCCTCGGCGGGATCGTGGGCCTGGGGCTGGGAATCGGCGCGTCGGCCGGGATCACCATGGTCATCAACTCGCTGACCAGCGGAACCGATTGGCCGGTCGTCGTTTCTTTCAAAGCGGCGGCCGTAGCCATCCTGTTCGCCGCGGGCGTGGGAGTGTTTTTTGGCTATTATCCCGCCCGCCGCGCCAGCCGACTCGATCCCATCGACGCCCTTCGTTACGAATGACCGGGGACTGGCAGCCCGCGATTCACGGCCGCTTCCGGCCTTCAGGCGTGGGGGAAGGAATTTGTTCCGGTTCTCGCTCCGGTACGAAAAGCCGGAGACGCTCAACGCCGGGCACCGCTTGGATCAAGCCGTCCGCTGGTGCGTCGAGCCCTCCCGTGGGCGGACGACGCCGGTCGGAGTCGCGTCGCGAGGAAGTGGCCGGCTCCTCAAGATCGAAGGCTTCCATGGCCGGCACGGACCCCCTCTCGTAATGCTCCTCATTGGGACCCGGTCGACCGTCACTCGGGTACCAGCGTCCGCAGGCCAAACGGCCCATCGGCCCAATCGAGCAGTACGGATCTTCCGTGAATCGAATTCCGTGCTCTTCGAGGATCGTCCCCATCTGCTCCTGAAGAACGGCGAGTTGCGTGTTGTATTCCGCCAGCGCCTGCGCTTGCGAGCTCACTGCATTGCCCCAATCGGCAATTGCCACCCGAACCTCCAAGATGCGGATATCCTGGAGGCCTCCGCCGATATTGGGGTCAGCGGCGGCATCGAACTGTTCGACGGTGAACTTGGCGGCTACTCGTGCTCTTTTGAACGCCTGATACTGCTTCTCGGATTCCGCCAGATTGCGATAGGTATCGGCGAGCAGGTGTGTCACGTTGTGCAGCGCCTGCTCCAGGTTTGCCCGGTCGCGCATCAGGGCTAGCTCGCGGTCTCGGAGCACCGCCCGGGACTCGCGCAATCCCAACGGCATCGACACGTTGACTCCCATCTGCCAACCGGTGAACTGCCCTGGCTCCGACGCGATCAGGGTGCCGTCCGGGGCGTCGCCCGACAGGCCGTCCCAACGGTAAAGCGCGCTGGCGTCGACGCGCGGCAAGGCCTGGTTGCGAGCCAGGAGCAACCGCTGCTCGTCGGCCTCCAGGATCAGCTTCCGCTCGATCAGGTCCGGCCGGTACTGTTGGGCCGTTTCAAGCGCCGTCTCCCAGTCGATTTCGTAGAGAGGTCGATCGGGGTCGTCGGAGTCAACCCAGTCTCTCGCGAGCGGAGTGACGGGAACGATTCGTCTCTGATCGGACGGCGGCAGACCCAGGATGTTCCGCAGCGCCGCTTCTCGTCTCAGCAGATTGCCCTCCGAGGCGATCCGATTTGCCTCAAAATTCTCCAGGGCGGTTTCGGCCTGCGACACGAAGCCCTTGTGTTGCCACTGCGTGCGCCAGCGTTTCTCGGCGAAATCATAGGCCTCCTGCCCCCGCCCGACCTGCAGTTCGCGAGCCCAAAGGTCGATTTCGGCAAACACCAAGTCCCAATAGGCTTCAATCACCCCACGGACCAATTGCTGAACGCTGTCCTTGAGCTGATAGAACGATCGCTCCGTATCAATCCGAGCAATCTCGATGGGGGCCAGGTTCGCCCGCACGCGGCCCCCCTGCAACAACGGCTGGGTGAAGCTCAGATCGACCGACGACCGCGTCTCGGGATTCAGCGGCAACCCGGTTGCCGTACTCCTTAAGGGCGTGGTTCCCACGCCCAGAGTGGCCGTGCCGCCGGTGATCGTCGTCTTCGACAGGTCGAGGCCCATGTCATAGCGGTTCATGCCGTCGCCCTCGATCCGCACGCCGGAGGGGGCGAGCGGATCCAACAGCCCTTGCGGCGTTTCCAGCCGATCGAACGTGTTTTGCACCCCGATCGCGGGGTCGAACCGGGCGCGAGCCTGATCGATCTCCGTGTTGGTGATCGCCGGGTCGTAGATCGTGCTGCCGCCGGACGTGGCGCCGGTTCCCGTCAATACGCGGACCACCTCCGAGTTTTCCAGGGCGATGCGGATCGCGTCGTCAAGGGAGAGGTTCAGCGGCTGGTTATCCGGTTGGGGGGCCGACACCGTTGGGGGCTCGGGCACCTCCGGCAGGCGCGCCCTGGGGAATTCGGAAGGCTGGCGGATCTTCATCCGCCGCTGCTCAGGAAAAACGGTTCCCAAGAGGCCCTCAGCACGGGTGGGACTGGACGCCACTGAGGTGACCACCGCGCACACGACGACCAAGCTGGCCAAGTGATTGGAGAGGACCATACCCACTTTAATCGGTGGCGCCGGCCGCAGGGTACAGCATAATCGCTACAATCCACGCAACCGGCATACGCGATTGTGCCGCAGCGCCTTTCCCAAATTCTCCAGTCCACCCGTTCAATTGATGATCGATGATTCTTCACTACGCGTCCTCATGTTGGGAGTGCAACGCTTCCAACGCGCGGTGGATGTCGACCGTGTCTTCGATCAGGTTGCCATCTTTGAGCACGAGTAGCCGTTTGGCATGGCGGGCGATGTCTTGCTCGTGGGTCACGAGCACGATCGTGATGTCGGTTTCCTCGTTCAAACGCTGGAGCAGTTCAATCACTTCCCGGCTGGTTCGCGAATCGAGGTTCCCCGTCGGCTCGTCGGCCATCACGATTGCCGGCCGATTGACCAGCGCCCGGGCGATGGCCACTCGCTGCTGCTCGCCGCCGGAAAGCTGCCCGGGATGGTGGCGCACTCGATCGGCCAGCCCGACGTTCTCCAACACCTCCATGGCGCGGCGGCGGCGCTGGCGCGCCGAGAGTCGCTCCGAGTAGAGCAGCGGCAGTTCGACGTTTTCCACCGCGCTGGTGCGGGCAAGGAGGTTGAAATTTTGGAAGACGAAGCCGAACTTGCGGTTTCGCAGCTTGGCCCGGGCGTCGCGCGACATCGTGCCCACTTCTTCGCCTGCCAGACGGTAGCTGCCGCTGCTGGGCCGGTCGAGGCAGCCCAGCATGTTCATCAGCGTCGACTTCCCCGAGCCGGAGGGCCCCATCAGGGCGACGTACTCTCCCTGGTCGATCGTAAGCGAGACGCCCCGAAGCGCTTCGACTTTCGTCTCCCCCAACGAGTAGATTTTGCGAATCTTTTCGAGCTTGATCAGCGACATGCCTCTTGATCCACCGGAGTGCTGCGGTTCACCACCAGGCCACGCAAGCCAGTATACCACCCCCCGGACAGGGATGTTAGCCCCGTTCGACGCGTGCACTCTCGACAGGGAGTACGAACAGGGGAATTATCGTGCAAGGGGACGAACCATTGACTCCCGACTCGCCCCGGCCACAATCAGCCTGTTGTTGGCTGAGTCATTCGGCGATGGGCACCCGGGAACGTCCACTCTTTCACCAAACTGGAGGTCATGCCGTGTCGAGTGCAAGCAAAAGACCGCGGGCCGGGAACAGGATCGCTCGTCGAGAGTTTGTGAGCCTGGGGGCTTCTGCCGGGCTGGCAGCACTCCTGTCGGAATGCGTCGTCGGCCCGCCAGGTCCCGCCAAGGGCGCCGACGTGTCCGCAGAAACGAGAGGCCCTCTCACGGAGGATCGGATGCGGATCGATTACGCGGGCCAGCGGTACCAGGCCGTCGTGCCCGACACGCTGGACCTCGCCGAACGTGCCGCGTTGGCGCTCAGTGCGCTGGGCGGAACGTCCGACCCGGCGATGGAAGGTCTGCATTACTTCCGTCAGGCGCTGGCTTGCCATCCGCCCTACATGGCCCATCACGGGGCCGACACCACCTGCACGCCCAAGTACATGGAGTCGTTCCCCATGATGCGTCTCATGTGTGGCGCCGACCTGTATGCCGACCTGGAATTGATTCAGCGGAAAATGCTGGTCTCCGAGATCGCCGACGGCCTCTACTGGAACCGCTACCGTGCCGACCGCCCCTGGGCGACCTCCTACAATCCGGCCTTCGACGGCCAGCGCCAAGCGGACGATCTGGCCAATGTGGGCGGCAACGGCCGGATGCTGCGGGCGCTGGTGACCTGCTATGAACTCGACCCCCAGCCCCACTGGCTGGCGCTGATTCGCCAACTGGTCGGCGGGCTTCGCCGCATCGCCATCCAGCGCGACGACTACAGCTACTATCCCGACGGGGGCTTCGGCGAGCCGTTCAACTACCCGCGCTCGGGTTGGATTCGCACCGATGAGCCGAAGAGCGAGATCGAAGGAGGCGAAGGCGCCGTGACCGCCTACCAGGGGCACCAGATTCAAGGGCTGGCGCGCTGGCATCGTCTGAGCGGCGACAAGGACGCGCTGGACCTGGCCGGACGACTGACCCGCTTCTGCATGCTGCCGAAGTTCTGGGGCGGTCTGCCCGACCCGCAAAAACGCGAGGGCCTGGTCGGCCACGTGGTCGGGGCCATGCCCGATCCGGTCTGCATCTCGGGCGCCGAGCAAGGACATTGGTTCAGCCACTTCCATGCCCGCGCCATCGCCCTGCGCGGCATCCTGGAATACGGCATGGTTGTGGAAGATCCGCGGATCCTGGAGTTCGTCCAGCGGGCCTACGAGTACACCTGGACCTTGGGCATTCCACGGATGGGCTGGGTGAACACCTACCCCGGCGCGCTGAACCTCTGCGAAGGCTGCGCCCTGGGCGACCTGGTCGCCCTGGGCATTCGCCTCACCGACGCCGGTCTGGGCGACTATTGGGACGCCGTGGACGCGGTCGTCCGCAATCAGCTCGTCGAGCAGCAGTTGGTCCAAGCCGATCTCCTGGAGCGGATTTCGGCCGCCGGGCCGGAGCGTCCCGAAGACGGGCGCAGCCCCGATCCGAATCAGGAGTTGAACGAGGACGTCATTCGGCGTAGCCTCGGGGTCTTCGGCGGCACGGCCTCACCGACGAGCGTCCCCAATACCTCGAGCATGACCTGCTGCACCAGCAACGGGACGCAAGGACTCTACTATGCCTGGGAAGGCATCGTGCGCTGCTCGGGGGGAGCCGCACAGGTGAACCTGCTCGTCAACCGTGCGTCCGAACTGATCGACGTGGACAGCTACCTGCCTTATGAGGGGAAGGTGATCCTCCGCAACAAGGCGGCCCGCCGCGTCGCCGTTCGCGTGCCGTCCTGGGTCTCGCGCCGCGAGATCCGCGCCGACGTGGACGGCCGGACGGCGCCCCTTGAGTGGACAGGCAACTTCCTCCTTTTCGACGGCCTCGATGGCGGCGAACTGCTGACGATCATCTTTCCGGTCAAGGAAACCACGGCCCGCTATACGGTCAACGCCCGCACCCCGGCCGAGCAAGCATACACCTGCACCTTCCGAGGCAGCACCCTGGTCGACATCTCCCCCCGCGACCAGTCGCCCACGAGCTATCCGCTCTACCAGCGCGATCACCTCCGCAAAGAGAAGGCCCCGGCCAAGACGGTCGAGCGATTTGTATCTTCCAAGATCGTCTTGAACTGGTAGGGCTCGAAAAAGCCGCCGCCTTGCGATGTTCCCCCGTCGATTGTCGGGAAATCCTAATCAATCGGTGCCTCCGGCATAACCGATAACACCTACGGGACGTGGATGACCGCGCGCGCGTTTTTCCCGCTTTTGGTGTCATAAGCGTCTCAGATTGCCCAGAGGAGGCTATCGCTGAACGTTTTCCGATATTCCCTGTTTGCGTACACCTTTCTTGTTGGCGTGGTGGTTCACACCAACATTTCCGCCGTGTGTGCGCAGCAACCGCAACCGGGATATGTCGTTGATTCGGAGGCTCTCGTTCACCGTTTAGAGGCGGCCGAGCGGAGAATCGAGGAACTCGAGTCGATTGGTCCCGACGAGAAGCCGAAACCGCCGGTCACTCTCGAGATCGAGGGGCGAATCCATCTCGATTCCTGGACTTTCTTGGACGACAGCCAGGGGGTCCATTACTTCGAAAACCCGGCGACGGGGGCCGACCCAGAGGACCGGATCTTCTTCCGGCGGATCCGGCTGGGGTTCGAGGGCGACATTTTCGAGAACATGGAATACTGCATGCAGGTCGACTTCAACAGCCCGGCAGAAGGCGAGATGAAGGACATGTACATCGGCTTCAAGGATCTGCCGCTTTTCAGAACGCTCCGTGTCGGAAACCAGAAACGGCCGCTGGGTCTGGACCATTTGAACAGCAGCCGGTTCAACGTTTTCATCGAGCGGCCGCTGGTGGTCGAAGCCTTCAACGAGGACGCTCGCCGGCTGGGCATCGCGTCCTACGGCGTCTCGGAAAACGAGGTGTACAACTGGAGGTACGGCCTGTACGCCCTGGAAAACCCTTTCGACGATGGGGAGGTCATCGGCGACTCCCGGCAGATGAGTTTCAACGCGCGCCTGGCCAGCAGCCCCTGGTACGACGAGGTGTGCGACGGTCGCAGGTACTTCCACTGGGCAGTCGCCGGCATGGTCGCGCGGCCGGACGGCGATGCCTTCCCCAACGACACCAACGAGAACGAAGCGCGATTCCGCACGCGCGCGGAACTGCGCTCCGACCGGCGGTGGTTGGACACCGGCCGGATTGCCGGCGCCGAGTGGTACGAGATCCTCGGACTGGAGACGATCTTCAACGCGGGTCCCTTCCAGGTGGTGGGCGAATACCAAACCAACTGGGTCCAGCGCGACGGCACGACCCCCGGCACCGGGCCCGACCTCTTCTTTCACGGTGCGTACGTCTATCTGGCTTACCTGCTGACCGGAGAACACGTTCCCTATGAGCGCGACAGCGGCACGATCGGCCGCGTAAAACCCCTCAACAAATTCTTGTGGCCGAACCGGGCCGGCGCCGGAACCGGGCGGGGTTGGGGGGCGTGGCAGGTCGCCCTGCGCTATTCGTATCTCGATTTGACCGATGAAGACATTCGCGGAGGCATCGAGAACAATTTGACCTTCGGGCTGGTGTGGTACCTCAATTCACACGCCTCGCTCCAGCTCAACGCCATCTACGGCGATATCGAGGACCACGAAGCCGTGGCCGGCTTCACCAGCGGGCACTTTACCGCGCTGGGCACCCGGCTTCGAATCGACTTCTAACGACCCCCGTCGGGGAAACTGCGTCGCTCGGGCACGAAAAGGGCATCCTCGCAAACCCCCCGCTCGGGCTGCTTCTTTGCGC
>Ga0154737_1253_pt2 | contig 13046 bp, 8 predicted proteins | sample Rifle2008BG16ft_FD_105745 | JGI IMG/M metagenome (GOLD analysis project Ga0154737, IMG submission 105745) | Planctomycetes bacterium RBG_16_64_12 | reverse complement strand
GTACTTCCAGTGGTAGGTTATGCTTCAGCATATCCCAACACTTGTTGGCCGATACGCTGAAGCGTAACCTGCGACTGCCTGCAACGATCCAGCCCGAAAGGAGACTCACCATGTTGAACGGGTTGCGCGTCCGGCACGTGACGGCGGTGTGGTTGGCGATTGGCTTGGGAGTGGCCGCGTGGCACTCCACCGAGCCTGCCCGCGGCGAAGCGCCGGGCGGCTTGAAGTTCTCCAAGCGGTGCCTGTTGATCAGTCCGAACGAAGGATGCGACGTAGGCGACGTCGACCGCGACGGCAAGCCGGACGTGGTTGCCGGGACCCACTGGTTCAAGGGCCCCGAGTTCGTGCCCCGGCCGGTCCGCGACATACCCCAAGTGATGACCGAGTTCTACGCCAACAACGGGGACCACCTCTACGACGTCGACGGCGACGGCTGGCTCGACGTCATCTCCGGCGGCTGGATGGAGTCGGAGATCTTCTGGTACAAGAACCCGGCCGAAGAAGGCCTCGCCAGGGGTTACAAGTGGAAGCAGCGTCTGCTCAAAGATACGCGCCCCCACAACGAGGTATTCGAGTTACGCGACTTCGACGGCGATGGCGTGCCGGAGCTGTTCGTCAACTCCTGGGAAAAGGACTGGCCCGTCGTGGCCTGGAAAATGGCCAAAACTCCCGAGGGTGAGCCGACGCTGGAAGAGATCGTGCTGGGCGCCGACGGCGGCGGACACGGCTACGCGCTGGGCGATCTGAACGGCGACGGCCGGGAAGACCTGCTCGTGGAAACCGGCTGGTACGAGCGTCCCGAAGGAGATCCGCTGGCCAAGCCGTGGAAGTTCCGGCCGGAGACGGCGCTTCCGCATCCGAGTTGCCCGTTCCTGGTCGTCGACCTGACCGGCGACGGCCGCAGCGAGATCATCTGGGGAAAAGCACACGATTTCGGCCTCTACTGGTGGGAGCAAGGCGAGCCGAAGCCCGACGGGACCACCACCTGGAGCGAACACCCCATCGACGATTCCTGGTCGGAGGCCCACGCGCTGGTCTGGGCCGATCTGGACGGCGACGGCCAGGGAGAGTTCGTCACCGGGAAGCGGGTCCGCGGCCACGCCGGCAAAGATCCCGGCGGCAAGGATCCGGAGTGTCTGTTCTACTACACCTGGGACGCCTCGGCCCGAGAATTCACCCGGCACACGATCAGCCCCTTCGGCGGCGGCGTGGGCACCGGGATGCAGATCCGCGTGGCCGACCTCAATGCCGACGGCCGCCCCGACGTTGCCGTCTCCGGCAAGACCGGCACCTGGGTCCTGCTCAACGAAGGGGCGGAGTAGCCGGGCTGGAGCGCGGAAAAGGTTGCTTCCTCGAATCGAGTTCCACCGCGTGAAAAAGACGGGAGAGGTTCCATGAGTAACGGTCGATTCAGCAGACGTTGTCTTCTCAAAGGCGCAGCCCTGGCTGCGGCGAGTGCACCGTATGTGATTACGTCGACGGCGCTGGGCAACGCAGAGACACCGCCAGCCAGCGAGCGTGTGGTGCTGGGGCACATCGGCGTGGGCAATCGGGGCCGCTCGCTCTTGCGAGGCTTCATGGACTGCCAGGGGGCCCAGTGCGTGGCGGTCAGCGACGCCTACAAGAGCCGCCGCGACTCCTGCGCCGAATGGATCCAAGGCCAAGCATACGCCGACTTTCGCGACTTGCTCGCCCGCGACGACATCGACGCCGTGGTCGTCGCCACGCCGGACCACTGGCACGTGCCGGTGGCCATGGCCGCCGCCACGGCCGGCAAAGACGCCTACGTCGAGAAGCCCCTGGGCATCAGTGCCGAGCAGGACCTGCTCTGCCGCAACCTCTTCCGCGAGAAGAAGCGGATCTTTCAGTACGGCACGCAGCAGCGGAGCTCGCCACACTGCCGCTTCGGTTGCGAGCTGGTTCGCAGCGGGCGGATCGGCAAAATCCAGAGGATGGAGGTGATCGCGCCCAACGGCGGGGCGGGCGGGTCCACCGAAGAGATCCCCGTGCCGCCCGATCTGGACTACGAGGCCTGGGTCGGCCCCGCCCCCATGGCCCCCTACACGGCCGGCCGCTGCAATCCGCCGGGAACCTACTGGATCTACGACTATTCGATCGGCTACCTGGGCGGCTGGGGAGCCCACCCCTTGGACATCATGGTCTGGGGAAGCCTCGACGACCTGACCGGACCGATGACCTTCGAAGGCACCGGCGTGATTCCCAGCGAGGGCCTCTACGACACGGTGTACGACTGGAACATGAAGATCCAGATGGCCGAGGTCGAGTTGGTCTTCACGCCGGGCGGCGACTCGACGAAGTTCATCGGCCCCGACGGCTGGGTTCGCATCTGGCGGGGCGGGATCGACGCGGAGCCAAAATCGCTCTTGGACTCGAAGATCGGGCCCGACGAGGTCCACCTCGTGGAAAGCCCGCTCCAGGACCAGAACTTCGTCGACGCGGTCAAGTCGCGTCAGGACCCGGTGAGCAACATCGACGACGCCGTGCGGAGCGACCTCATCAGCCACCTGTGCGACATCGCCGTGCGCACCGGCCGAAAGATCACCTGGTGCCCGAAGAAGGAAGAGATCCTCGGCGATCCCGAAGCGTCGAAAATGCTCCACCGAGACATGCGCCCGCCCTGGACGCTGTAGCAGCCGGCCGCGTTGCCTTCAATACGTAGGTCTAACTCGCCTTTTTCAGCGGGCTGCTAGCCCAGGGGGAGCAGCATCGCGGCGATCATGGTTGCCGCCAGGCCGGCGATGCCCATCAGGGTGAGCATCGGCGTGAGCGCGCGGAGCGCTTCGATTTCCGTCATGCCGCTCATTTTCGAGATGACCCAGAAGCCGCTGTCGTTCATCCAGGGAAACGGTTTGGAGCCGCATCCGATGGCCAGGGCAAGATAGACCGGATGGAAGCTCAACAGGCCCGACGTGGCGAAGTGTCCCATCACGCCCACGGCGGTGATCATCGCCACCGTGGCGGAGCCCTGGGCCCCACGGACCAGGGCGGTGACCAGGAAGGCGACCGGGAGGATCAAGACGGGGTCGAGGCCTTCGGTCAGCTTGGCGATTTCGTTGCCCACGCCGCACTGCTCGATGGTGGCCCCGAACGCCCCGCCGGCCGAGGTGATGAGGATGATCACGCCCCCTCCGGCCAGGGCCGTTTCGACGGCCGCGGCAAGTTCCCTGCGAGTCGCCCGCTTCTGCCACGCCAACGTGCCCAAGGCGATCGCCGCCCCGAGAATCAGGGCGATGTTCTTGTCTCCCAGCGTGTCGACCAGCGGCTTTGCACAGGCGACCCACGCGGGCCTGCGGGCGGGTTCGAGGGAGCCCAGCCACGTGTCGACGCCCGTCTGGCCGGCGATCAGTACCACGGGAAGCACGATCGGCAAGAGCGACAACCACACCGGGGGCAGCTCTCGCTCGTCGCGGTCGGCGAGCTTCTCCAGCTCAGTAAGCGACACGTCGGCCGACTCGCGCAGGGGCAAGTCCCAGCGTCGATTGGCCCAGCGGGCGTAAAAGTATCCGACCGCGACCGGCACCAGCCCGATCAGCGAGCCGCCGATGATCATCGCACCCAGGTTGACGCCCAGCTCGTTGGCCACGTAAAGCGGCCCCGGCGTGGGCGGGACCAGGGAATGGGTGATCGAGCCGCCGGCCACGATCGACAGCACGTACAACAGGTAGTTCCGCCCGGTGCGAAGCCGCATCGCCTTGGCCAGCGGGATCATCAGGTAAAAGACCGTGTCGAAGAAGATGGGGACGCCCAACAAAAAGCTGCTTCCGACAAACGCCAGCGGCGCCCGGGCTTGCCCCAAGAGCCGCAACGCAAAACGCACGATCCGGTCGGCGGCGCCGCTATCCAACAGGCACTTGCCGATGATCGACGCCATGGCGATCAGGATGCCGATCTTGCCGCACGTCTGGCCGAACGCCACTGCCACCCGCTCCGCGGCACCCGAGGCGACGAACTGTTCCGCCGCGCTGTCCGACCAGGGCGGTCTGCCCTTTGCGACCTGCTGTTGTGCGTAGCCTTCCAGTGCCTCAGAGGGCGTGAGCACGGCCACCACGAGCGCGGCCAAGACAAGCGCCAAGAACGCGTGCAGCCGCACGAGCAGGATGCCGCCCAGCACGATGGCGATCGCGATGAGTAGAATCAAGACGGGCTGCATGTCGGCCGGACGTTCATCGGTCTTCGACCAGGACGATTGCCTCTCGTGCTGCCAGTTGAAGCGGGATTTTCCCGGCTTCGTCGCTTTCGGCCAATCGGATCGTGCCGGCGGCGGGGTCCATAAGCTGCCAGGTGATTGCGGCACCGAAGGAGAGGCTGCCTTGGTACGCTTCCCGGCCGACGTTCACCACCAGCAGGATGCGGCGGCGGGCACCGCCGGGCACCATGCGCAGCATGGTCGGGTGGTCCCGGACGAATTGCCCCATCGCCAATAGCGGCGAGGCCGGCAATAGGCGGAACGGCGGCTCAAGCGTTCGTGTGAGCACTTCACCGGTCAGGCTTCTTGCGGACGGTTCGTCGACGACCACCTTGCCGCCCTGCTGGCGGAACCGGTCGACAATCCCGGCAGCCTCCGGCGGGAGCCCGGCGTCCTCGGGCAGGAGGACGGCGCCGAAGGAATGGTCGCCGATCGCCAGCTTGCCGTCGGGGCGGACCTCCGCCGAGGCGAGCGTCTCGTGGTCGACCAGCGCAAAGGGGATCTGGTTCTGTTGGAGTGTTTGCCCCAGTCGCATGAACGAGCCCACGATCCGCTGCGCCCGGGGCGACTGCGAATCGAGCCGGAGCGGCTCGGCAACCGGCAGATACTCCTCCCAAAGATCGTGGATCGGATAGTAGAGCAGGACGTCGCGGTCGAGCCGGGCCGGCTTGAGCACCGCGTTGAGCCGGCCCACGTAGTCGCAATAGGCCCGGTACTCCTCGACCGATCGGTCGCCCAGGCCGTAGTAGAGGGTGAACTCGGTCACGCCCCAGGCGGCCTGCCAGGCGGCGGTGGCCTGCATTTCCGCAAGACTCACCGGGCCGGCGCCGCCCATCTTCTGGCTGAAGTCGCTCACTTCGGTCATCACCCGCCGCCGGCCGCCCAGGATCGCGGCGGAGCTGGGCAGGCCGGCCGTCAGCCAGCCGCTGTGGATCACCGCTTCCGGATTGGAAGAGAGCATGTCCAGCCCGGGGATGTCCATGCGGCCCAACACCTTCAAGCTGTTTCCGTTCAGGGCGACCTGGTGCATCACGCTCTCTTCGTGCAGCGAGTGCCCGGACGACGCGACGTGGTGCTGGGAACACCACTCTTGAATGGCGCCGAAGTAGCGCTGGGCAAAGAGGTCGGCCACCAACCCCCAGAACTGCCGGCGGACCTTGCGATCCTCGGGCGCGTCGCCGGCAAACAGGCTTCGTCGATGCGGCACGAGGTCTTCTCCATAACGCTCTTGATACCGCTGGGGAAGATCGTAGCACCACGGCACACAGGGAAGCGGCTCGACCGCCGGGTCCAGGGGATCGACGACGCGGACTCTCTTGCGGGCCGCTTCGGGGATCTGCCCGATGTTGATCGCGATCAACGACGGCTCGTCGGTGAACGTGGCCTGGATCGTGCTGCCGAAATAGGGCTCCAGTCGCTCCCAGTAGGCCCCGTGCGTCCTTTCGATGAATGAGCGGCACGCCCGATCGTCGATCAGGTTGGCGTAACGCCGGGCCGCGTAGTAGTTGTTGCTGGCGTGCGTGTGCTCGTAGGCGGGCCGGATGAGGAAGGGATCGTCCCGGGCAGGATCGAACGCCAGCTCGGTGGCCTCGAGCGCGGGGTTTTCCGCGAGCACCAGGCCGCCGGCTCCGCCGCTGGGATAGCCGTCCTCGTCGTAGAGCCAGACGACCAGGCCCAGCTTGCGGCAGGCTTCCACGCCGGCGACGAGCGTCTTCCAGTGCTCTTCACTCCGCATGTAGTCCTGAAACGCCACGTTGCACACCACGCCGCCCAATCCGCGATCCTTGTAGTATCGCATTCCTTCCGAGGCCACTCGCTTGGGGTCCGACTCGCGGAGCATCTGGTCGATTCCTTCCGGCATGGCCCGGCGGGGATCGATCCCATGGACGATCTGAAGCGGCCGGTCCTCCATGGGCGGTCGCTCCCAGGAGGCGAGCCAGCCGTCCGGGAGCGACTGCTCCGCGTGCCGCTCACCCGTCCCGCCCGCCAAGACCGAGGATCCTGCTGCCGCCATCAGCACCAGGCCCAGGACGACGGTCATCTTCGGCTTCATAAGGGCTCTCCTTGTCAGTGACGCAGTGGGCTGCTAGGGATTTCCGGGCGCCGGCTTGTCGAGCGTGATCCCGGCTGCGTCGAGGTCGGCCAGCACGCGCGGGGCCATGCGGTAGTACATGGAAAAACCTTTGCCGTACGGGCTGCCGCCCGCGCCGCGGGGTAGCGCCTCGGTCAGCACGCGGCGGAACCGCTCGTCTTTTGTCCAGAGGTAGGCCCGGGCCACGCCCTCCACCATCAGCGGCGAGGCCCCCGACCCGTAAGGCGTGTTCGGGCACGACGTGTAGCGGAACCCGTGGGTCTCGTCCGAATACGTTTCCTCCAAGAGATTGTAGGCCCCCTGGATGATGCACTCCTTGACGCGCGGATCGCCGGTCACGTCGTGATAGTACTTCAGCCCCGAGAGGAGCACGGCCACCATGAAGCCCGCGTTTCCCCGGTGCCGGGGCTCGCACTCGCAGTGGCCGGGGACCAGCATCCGCGACCAGCCGCCCACCTGATAGGGCTTTCGCCCTGCTGCCTGGTAGTCGGGGAGCGGGCGGGGCTCTTTGTCCTGCGTTTCCAGCACGCGCTCGACGATCACTTTCGCCGCGTTCAGGTAGTAGGGGTCGTCTGTAGCGGCATACGCGGCAGCGAGCATGATCAGGTGCCAACCGGGCGTGCGGCAGCTCAGAAAATCGTAGGGTTGCCCCAACTCCTGGCGGATGAAGAAGTCGGCCACGGCGCAGCCGGTCTCGTACGACCGCCGGTCGCCGGTGAGGAAGTAGTGGTCGAAATGCCCCTCCGTCCAGGCGTGGCTGACGGTGTATCCGCCGCTGGGAAATCCCAGGGAGCCGGGCACAGGCTTGTCGTAGTACCCGCCAACGTGGCACATCTGGTGGACGTACACCGCGCCGATCTCCCTGGGGTCCTCGCTCCACTGGACCGTGTCGACGTCGCGGTTGTGAAGCTCGGTCACTTCGCCGAGGAAGAAGGCGTCGGGATTGCCCGAGCGCACGTATTCCAGGAAGAAGGCGTGCTGGGTGTCGTACTCGATGTTCCCCCAGTTGGTGCCCCGCTCGCCGTACCAGTCGCCGTAGTTGAGCATGCCGAAGTCGTGCTGGCGCTGGCGATACTCCCCGTAGGCCTGGACGTTTTTGTCGATGGCCTCCTCGTAAAGCTTGAACCGCTCCGGGTTGCGGGGGGCCACGTCGTAGAAGACCTTGGTGCCGCAGTACCACTCGCCAGGGGCCGTGGCCGACAGGGGCTCTTGGAACAGGGCGCACGTCTCGTCCCGCTTCGGCTCCTCCGGCTGGAAACAGAGGAGCATCTCGTGGGTCTTCGACACGCCCTGCTTCAGCCGGTACCGGCCGTCGAGAAGATAGTAGTAAAGGTGGTGCCCTTCCTTTTCAAAGGGGAACTCGTCGTACAGGCCGGGGGCCAGCGCGGGGCAGAGCCCGACGTCGAGACCTTCCGGACGAAGCGTGAAGCCCTTGGGGTAATTCTGCCAAAAATCGCGGACCGACACGGCGCAGCCCTGCTCCCCTTCTCCAAGGATCGACCCGACGATCCGGTCCTTCTTCGGTGTCTCCACGTCGCCGGCGATCGCCACCAGCTCGTCGTCGAAGCGTTGCCGGACCGCGGGCAGTGCGCTGTCGAGTTGGAGTGACTCTCCACCGGCCAGCGGCACGCGCAATCTCGTCGTGGCCGTGGACACCGGGATGCGGTAGGAAAGCTCCTTGACGCCGATGAACGTCTCGGGGCGGTCCACGATGAACGTGTGGTGGACGCGAAGCACCGCCTCGCCGCGATACGCTTCCACGCGCTTCTCGATCCGCATCAGCTTGGCGCCGTCCGCGCCGGCCAGGTGGCTGGCGACCTTCACCACGGCCCGCAACGGGCCCGCCTCTTCCACGGTAAGCTCGGCTTCTCCCGCCGCGGTGCTATAGAGCGAGCCGTCCGCGTCGACGGCCAACGAGTGGCAGACCCCGTCGGCGGAAAGCAGCGGCTTGCCCTCGCGCTGGAGATCCGCCAGGTTCCCGTGCGGGTCGATGCGGAACCGGAGTGTGCCGGTGTCGATGGCGACGCCCCCCGAGTCCTCGCTGACCGAGACACAATCGTCGACCGGCGCCCGGCGTATCGGACGCCCGAACTCCAGCCGGTAATCGCTCTTGGCTTCGGCCGAAGCGGTCGCCTGAAACGTGACCAGAAGCCACTTCACGCTCCCGTCGGGCCATCGAGCGGTCAGACGAATCTGCGCGGGCACCTCTTCGTCGCCCCGCACCAAGCGCACGTGATCCACGCTTCCCAGCTCGCCCCGCGGAAAGGGAATCCCGGTGGTCAGGGTCCAGCCGTTGACGGGGAACGGGTGGGGGTTGCGCACAGCGAGGGGCACCGAGCGGACCTCGGGCGTTGTCTCCGGCGGGAGGGGCGGCGCGGCACGGAAGGCGAAATCGCTCGACAAGAACGGCGAGCCGTCGCGGGCGGTTCCGATCGCGCGGCCGTGATACTCGGCCTCAGGGTCGAGCCCGTCGAGCACCACCCGGTGCACAAGGCAGTTGCCCTCGGTCTGAATCGTCTGGCCGTAAGTGGCGTCCTTGCCGTACTCGAAGTGCGTGGGCGAGGGCCAGGTGGTGGTCCACGAAACGGTGACACGGCCCGGCGAGCCGACGTGGGACGACGCCGTCATGTTCTGGACCGCGTAGCGGATCGTGCGAACCTCGGGCGGGCTGGGCAGGAAAAGAACGTTCACGATGCCGTGCTTGCCGCTTGCGCCCGCGGCACGAAGCTCCACCCGCTCGCCGCCTCGGAACGCGATCGGCTCGCGGAGCCAATAGAGCCACGTGCGGTTGTTGTCCTGGTTGGCCACGGCGACGCCCTGCACCTTGTCGTCGACGGAAAACACAACCCGCTCATCGTTGGCGTCGTCGAACATCATGAAGCCCACGTGGTATCGGCCGGCCTTCGGCGCCTGGGTCCACACTTTTCCCTGGCTTCCTTGAAGCAGGACGTGGGGCCAGCGGCGGGAGGTGAACAGGTCGACCGAAAAACCGTCCATCTGCAGCTTGTCGTGCGGGACGACGATTGTCTCGTCCAAGCGGAGCACGGCCTGGAGCAGATCGTTGCCGAACGTGGCCTCGACGCGGAAGTTTTCGGCGTAGTCGCCGGGCCGCATGGTCTTCTTACGGCTGGAGACGGGCACCCCTTCGATCAGCCGCTTGCCGCTGGAATCGCTCATCCGCGGGCTTTCGCCCGACTGGGTCGTCGTGTGGCACAGCACGTACAGCGCGTAGCGAACGCCCTGGTCGTTTTGGCCCAGGTTCACGTCGGCGGAGACGAGGAGCGTGTTATCGCGGACGACGTGCGTCACCGGCGGACCGTAGGTGCGGTTGCCCTGGGGATCGTAGTAGCCCGAGGTGCCGCGCCCGCCCACCACGCTGAGCATGTACTCCGTGCCGGTGCTCGCGGCGCCCTCCGGGCCCTTGCGGCCGGTGGTTTCGTCGGCATCGGCGTCGACGTAGAGATGAAAGACCGTGTCTTCTAAGCGCGGCTCGGCGGCAAAGGTGGCCCGCCAGAGATAACGGTCGTCGCCCACGTGGCAGAACTCGATCGTGGCGAAGTCCTTGGTGGCGTCGTATCCCTCCTGCGCGCGACGCTCCTCCGGCTCGAGCCCTTCGTCGAGCACGACCTGAAACCGGTCGGGCGAGCCGGCGTCGGTGCCGAGGATTTCTTCGTGCTGGTCGGAGATCCCGTCGCCGTCGGTATCCGTTTGGGTGTCGGCCCCTGCGCTTACGGTCACGGCCATCACGGCCGCGAGCATACTGAGCACACATGTCCTCCACATCACCGGTTCCCTCCCTTTGGCCTGTCGGCTTGGTTCGTCGCTTCGAGCTTAGGGGCCGGTGCCCCGGATGTCAATGATTTGCATTTCAGCACGGGATCAGGTATCCTGCTTACGCTTCAAGTCTCGTGGTGTTTTCGACCGGAGGTGAACTGCAATGTCTGACAAACGTCCCGAAAAGAGCACTCTTTCGCGGCGCCGCTTCCTGGAATCGGCCGCCGTGTCACTGGCTGCCATGGAGTGCGCTGGGGTGGCTTGCGCCCAATCCCCGGCAGAGAAAAAGATCGTCGTCGGGGCGCACCCTTGGGTCTACGCGGCCACGCAGCCGGGATATGACATCACGCCGATACTCGACCGCATCTTCGCCGACATGAAATACGCCGGCATGGAAGCCATCGAGCTGATGCACACGGCCCTGCGACCGGACGACGCCGTGGAGCGGATCGCGTCATTGTCCCAGAAGCACGGGCTGCCGGTCCTCGGCACTTCGTTCGGTGGGAAGATGTACGACCGGGCCGAGCACAACGCCGTGCTGGAAGATGCCGAGCTGGTGATCACGCGACTGGCCAAGCTCGGCGGGCGGACGCTGGGCACCTCGGTCGGCGGGGCCCCGCAGCGCAAGACGCCCGAGCAGCTCGACGCCCAGGCCGACCTCTTGAAGAAGATCATCGCCGTGGCCGAGGCCCACGGCGTGGTCCTCAACCTCCACAACCACACGTACGAAGTCGTCGACGACATGCACGATCTCCGGGGTACGCTCGCCCGGATCTCCGACGTCAAGCTCGGCCCCGACCTCAACTGGCTGGTGCGCGGCGGCGTCGATCCCGTGGAGTTCATCCACCGCTTCGGCGACCGGATCGTGTTCCTGCACCTCCGCGACCAGAAGTCCGACGGCACTTGGTCCGAGGCGATGGGGGAGGGCGACATGGACTACGCGGCCATCGGCAAAGCCCTGCACAAAGTCAACTTCACCGGCGACGCGGTGATCGAGCTGGCCCACGAACCGGGCTTTCAGCTCACCCGGCCCCTGCGGGAAAGCCTGAAGATCAGCCGCCAGTACGTGCGCGAGACGCTCGGGTACTAGAGCTTGTCGACACCTGCGATACGGAGACCACCGTGCAACCCTGGAAGCTGGCCGAAACGAATTACGGCGCCGTCAAGCAGCAGAAATACGAGGTGGCCGTGCTGCCCTTGGGAGCCACCGAGCCGCACAATCTGCACCTGCCCTACGGGATGGACATCTTCGAGGGCGACCTCGTTGGCGAGAAGATCTGCGAGACGGCATGGCAGCGCGGCGCGAAGGTCGTGCTCTTGCCCACCATCCCCTACGGCACGCAAACCAACCAGCGCGAGTTCCCGCTGGCGCTGAACCTCAACCCGTCGACGCTCAACGCGGTGATCGGCGATCTGGTCGATTCGCTCGTGGGGAGCGGCTTTCGCAAGATCGTGCTCTTGAACAGCCACGGGGGCAACGACCTGAAGGCGGTGTTGCGAGAGCTTTACGGGCGGACTCCCGCCCATCTGTTCCTCTGCAACTGGTGGACGATCTTCAGCGAAATCTACCACGAGATCTTCGACCAGCCGGACGATCACGCCGGCGAGATGGAAACTTCGATCGCCTTGGCCTTCTGGCCAAAGCTGGTTGCCCGCAATCCCGACGGCACGCTCACCGCCGACGAGGGCCGCAAGGCCCCCACGCGGTTCGAGGCGGTCAACCGCGGCTGGGTCTCGATTACCCGGCCCTGGCACCTGTTAACCACCAACGCCGGGGCCGGCAATCCGCACGCCGCGTCGGCCGAGAAAGGCCGCCGATTGATCGACGTTTTGGTGGACCGCCTGGCCCCGTTCCTCGTGGAACTCTCCCAAGCGGAGCTGGACGATCGGTTTCCCTACTGACGGTGCGGTCGCGAGCCGTACCTTCCAGCGGGTGGTGTCTTCCGGCCCATTGACCCACGACGTGCGTCGGGTATATTGATCTCTCAACTCCTCCGTGGTGGCTGTAGCTCAGTTGGTTAGAGCACTGGATTGTGGATCCAGAAGTCGAGGGTTCGAGTCCCTTCAGCCACCCTCTCGCCGGCAGTCGCCGAGACTCGCCGGCTCTTCTCATTTCTTGCCAGCGTAAGGATTTGCGGCTTGTCTACATCATCGGTCGTGTTGCTTGGCTTTTCGCCACCATCGGCCGCGTCTTGCCACGTTTCGCCGCCCAACTGCTGCCCCAGATGCTGCCCCTTTTCGCCGCCGTAAGTCCTTTCGGCTCGGGCGTCATCGGTCCCCGTTGCCCCTAACGACTGCTGCCCTAATCCCGCGTCGAAGGAGGAATCTGGGCAGTCGGGCAGTAGTTCGTTTGCCGCCGCCTTATCTGAAACTCCCAGATGGGTGTAAGTGTTCGCCGTCAACTTGGGGTCGGAGTGACGGGCCAGCTTTTGAGCTGTTGCCAAGGGAACCCCCGCTTTGCCGACATTGCTGATGAAGGTGTGACGGTGGCCGTGGAAGTCAGCAAACAGGCCGTCTTCGTCCACGTAGGATAGGCCCGCCGCCGCCAAGTCCAGCCGCATCATCTTACCGGTCTTGCGCCAGCCGCCGCCGGGAGTGCGAAGGGCGAATAGCGGGGCGTCCGGCCGTCACGCCAGAGCCGCCGGGAAAATGTCTTCACTGCCCGCAAGTAGCCGTTGCAGATCCGCAGACTCAGCCCCTTATCCCGAAGGGCCCCTACCGCTACTGCTACCGCCGAAGGGCTGAGGTCACCAACCCTTTCCGCGTTGCACGATTCGAGGATTCGGGCAAGTCGGGCAAATGTGGTTTCGATGTGGTCGGCTGTATCCCCTTTCGCTTCCAGGCTCTTGCGGAAGTCTGCCAAGTGTTCCGTCAGGGGTCGCCGGCCCTCGGCTGCCGTCTTCTCTTGGCGCGGGTCAATCAGCCCCCGCCGCCGCTGCATTTCCAGGGCTTCCATTCGTGCGCCCAGGGCTC
>Ga0154737_1024_pt6 | contig 13069 bp, 13 predicted proteins | sample Rifle2008BG16ft_FD_105745 | JGI IMG/M metagenome (GOLD analysis project Ga0154737, IMG submission 105745) | Planctomycetes bacterium RBG_16_64_12 | reverse complement strand
CTTGCCCCCGGGCCTCAACCCCTTCAAATAGGCCAGCGCCGCGGCGGCCGCCGGCATCATCCCCCGGTTGAGCGTGGAGGAGCCGATGGCCACGGCAGCGGCGTCGAGAACCTCGGTGGCGATCCGGGTCAGGCTCGTGTGCCGGATATGGAGGAGCACCACTTCCACCCCGCCCGAAGAGGCCCCCTCCGCGATCGCCTCCGCCATCCGGCCGGTGCTCTCCCACATCGTATCGTAGATCACCAGCACCTTGGGCTTGGGCCGGCAGACGGACCAGTGCTCGTAGGCCTCCAAAATCCGGCCGACGTGGCTCCGCCAGATCACGCCGTGGCTGGGCGCGATCATCTCGACGTCGAAGCCGGCCACCTGCCCCAGAACCTTGGCCACCTGCTTGCCGAAGGGGACCACGATGTTCGCATAATAGGCCTTGGCCTCCTCCATCACCGCCGACAGCGGCAGCTCGTCGTCGAACCGCCCTGAAGTGGCGTAGTGCTGCCCGAAGGCATCCATGGAAAACAACAGCTTGTCTTCGGGGACGTAGGTGAACATCGACTCGGGCCAGTGCACCATCGGCGTTTCCAGGAACTGGAGCGTTCGCCGGCCCAGCGACACGGTATCGCCCGTGGCCACGATCTCGGTCTTCCAGCCCGACGTGTCGAAGTGTTGCGCCAGCGTCGCGGCGCACCTCTTGTCGCACAGAAGCGTTGCGTTGGGCAACGCCTCCATCACGCGGGGCATGGCGCCGGCGTGGTCGGGCTCGGCGTGGTTCGAGACGACGTAGTCGACGCTCGACGGCTCGGCCAGCGCGGCGATCTTCTCCAGCAACTGCGACCCGTAGGGTTCCTTGACCGTGTCGATCAGCGCCGTCTTTTCGTCGCGGAGGAGATAGGCGTTGTACGTGGTGCCGTGGTCGGTGCTGTAGCCGTGAAAGTCGCGGACGTTCCAGTCGATCGACCCGACCCAATGAGTCCCGTCGCAGAGCTTCACCGAATTGGCCGTCTGTGCCATCATCGTGCCTTCACTCAATAGTTTCCGCAACAGGAACTCATTATGGGGATCGGCGATCGGTCGCTCAGGCGGCAAACGCGGTGCGGGCGCTACCGGAAGGTCTCCAACAGGCCCTCCAGAGCCGCCACGTCGTTGACCGGCTGCTTGCAGGCAAACCCCTCGCACACGTAGACCGTCGTTTTTCCCGAGATCATCGTCTTGCCCCGCAAGAGCGGGATCCTCTCTCGGGCCGCCTCGGCCTCCGCACCGTCCGGCTGGACCATCGCGAGGACCTTGCCGGGGATGAACCTGGCGTGGATCCGTTCCAAGAGCGCGCGGGTCTGGTCACTGTTCGGGTTGCCGGCGATGGCGATCTGGCGCGTGGGGCGGAGGTGGAAGTCGGCTGCGCACAACAGGTTGAGATGGGCTTGAGGCTCAAGCGTCATCGCGTCCCGCATCGAGGTGAGCACCTTTTCCGCCTTCGTCAAGTAGTCCTCATTATCCAGAAGCCGCGCCAAGCGGACAAGTGCCAGCGTGGCCGCGGAGTTTCCCGACGGCACGGCGCCGTCGTAGAAGGGTTTGGTCCGCACGAGGAGGTTCTTATGGGCCGCGGAGGTGTAGAAGAACCCGCCCTCCCCGGGATCCCAAAAATCGGTGACGATCTTTCGCGCCAAGTCGTCGGCCGCCTGGAGCCAGCGGAGCTCGAACGTTGCCTCGTAGAGGTCCACCAGCCCGTTGGCCATTTCGGCGTAGTCGTCGAGATAGGCGGGGAGCTTGGCCACCCCGTCCTCCGCCGTGCCGTCCCGAGACCGGTAGGTGCGCAGAAGGACGCCGTCGCGGACCATCTGCGAGAGGACGAAGTCGGCCGCGTTTTCCGCCGCGGTGCGATACCGCTCGTCTGGCAACACCTGGTATGCCCGGGCGAAGGCCGAGATCATCATCCCGTTCCAGGCGGCCAGCACCTTGTCGTCCTTGGCCGGCCGAACGCGCTTGGCCCGCTCGGCCAGAAGCCTTTGGCGAAGCGGCTCGAGGCGCTCTTCGAGTTCCGTTTCCCCGATGCCGGTGGTTTGGAGAAAGGCTGCCGGATCGTACGGGGCGTGCAGGATGTTGTGTCCCTCGAAGTTCCCTTCTTCGGAGACGCCGTAGTACCGGCAGAACAGCGTACCGTCCTGGTCGCCGAGAACGGCTTTGATCTCCTCGGGGCGCCAGACGTAGAATTTTCCCTCTTCGCCTTCGCTGTCGGCGTCTTCGGCCGAGTGAAACCCGCCGCGGGGGTCGGTCATGTCGCGGATCACGTAGTCGAAGATCCCGGCGGCCACGCGGCGGTACAGGTCTTTGCCCGTCGCCTGCCACGCATCGAGATACACTTGACCGAGGATCGCGTTGTCGTAGAGCATTTTCTCGAAGTGCGGGACGAGCCAATGGGCGTCGACCGAATAGCGATGAAAGCCGCCGCCGATCTGATCGTGGATGCCGCCGTAGGCCATCCGGTCGAGTGTGACCGTGGCCATGGCGAGGAGGTCTTTTCTGCCCTCGTGCCACTGTTGACGGAGCAAGAGGGCCACGGCACCGCTGGGGGGAAACTTCGGCGCGCCGCCGAACCCGCCCCACTCCGGGTCGAACTGGCGCTCGAGCTCCGCCACGGCAGACGAGAAGAGCGAGCGTGAGAGCGCGCCGGAGGGAGGCCGCGCGATCGCCGTGCCGGCCCGCAGCGCCAGGACCATTTGTTCCGCATTGTGGGCGACGTCGTCGCGCTGCTGCCGCCACACTTCGGCCACGCGGGTTAATACCCGCTTGAAGCCGGGCATCCCGAAACGGTCTTCCGGGGGAAAGTACGTTCCTCCGAAAAACGGCTTCAGCTCGGGCGTGAGGAACACGCTCAGCGGCCACCCGCCCCGGCCGGTCATCAATTGCACGGACGTCATGTAGATCTCGTCCAGATCGGGCCGCTCCTCGCGATCGACCTTAATGGCGATGAAATGCTCGTTGAGGATCCTGGCCGTCTCGGGGTCCTCGAACGACTCCCGCTCCATCACGTGACACCAGTGGCACGCCGAATAGCCGATCGAGAGAAAAATGGGCTTGTTCTCCTCTCTGGCCCGGCGGAGGGCCTCCTCTCCCCAGGGATACCAGTTGACCGGGTTGTGGACGTGCTGCAAGAGATAGGGGCTGGTCTCTCCTGCCAGCCGATTGACGCGGTTCATGTCTTCACCTGTTTCTTCTTGGCTGGGCTGACTTTCCAGGGCGAGAAACAAGGCCCCTCCCCCAGCCAACACGGCAATGAACAAAATGAACAAGAGGGATAGCCCCTTCATGGCAGCGAGGCCTCCTCTTCGGTCTGGTGACGCTGCGCGGCCAGGCGCAGCTTCGGGATAAACCGGGGACTGACGCTGAGTGTCGTCAGCCCGAGTGCCATGAGCCTCGGCAGGAAGCGAGGGTTGCTTGCCGCTTCGCCGCAGACCGAGACCGTGCGGCCCGTCTCCGCCGCCGCCGCGGCAATCTGGCCCAGGATCGACCAGAAGACCGGCCGGTCCGGCGTGTAGTCGTAGGCCACAAGCTCGTTATTGCGATCCACGGCAAAGAGGTATTGGATCAGGTCGTTTGTGCCGATGCTGGCAAACTCGGCGACTTCCAACAGCTCTCGGGCTTCGAGGCAGGCAGAAGGCACCTCGAACATCACGCCGTGCCGCAACGCGCCCGACGGCATGTCGGCGACGGCCTCCAGGAAGAGCCCCTTGAGCTTGAGAAACTGTTGGCGGTCCACGATCATCGGATACATCACGTCGACCGGGCCGTAAACCGCGGCCCTGGCCAGGGCCCGAGCCTGGGTCCGGAGCAGGTCGCTCCGATGCAAGAGGAGACGGCTTCCGCGAAAGCCCAGGTAGGGGTTGTCCTCCTGGGGGAGGTCGAAGAACGGGGCCCCCTTGTCGCCGCCGATGTCGAGCATGCGGAAACAGACGGGCCGGCCGCCCATCGCCTTGACCACGGAAACGTACCGCCGGAACTGCTCCTCCTCGCCGAGAAGCTTGCCCGCCGCGAGGAACTCGAACTCTGTCCGGTACAATCCGATGCCTTCGGCCTGCTGCTGGACGGCAACGGCGACGTCGGCCGCGTGGCTGATGTTGGCCATGACCGAGAGGCCCGGCACGGGCCCAACCACCGCTCCCCTCTCGGCGGCGACCCTTCCCGCCGATCGCGCCCGGACCACCGCCTGCTCGCTGGGCCAGACGACCACCTCGCCCGCGTCGCCGTCCACGAGCAATTCGGTTCCACAGCTCAACAGACTGTGGATGCCCTTGATGCCGCTGACGGCCGGGATGCCCAGCGCCCGGGCGAGAATGGCCGCGTGGGAGGTCGGGCCGCCGCGCTCGGTGACGAACCCTATCGTGTGTTCCGCGTCCAAGTCGACCGTCAGGCTCGGCGTCAACTCCTCGGCGACGATGATGCGATTGTGCCCCTGCTGGCAGTGTTCCTGGTCGCCGCACCGGAGCGAAGGGTTCATGTTCCGAAGCACGTCGAGCAGCCGGCGCCGGACCTCGCCAATGTCGCTGGCTCGCTCCCTGATGTACTCGTTGTCCACTTCAGAAAGCCGCGCCTCGTAGACGTTCAATGTCTGCGTGACCGCTGCTTCCGCGTTGACGTTGAGCGTCTCAATCCCTTCCAGAATCTGGGACACGAGGACCTTGTCGGCCAGAATCGCCATCTGGGCTTCAAAGATCTGGGCCGCCGCCGGGCCGATCCGATCCGCCACGTCCTGGAGAACGCCGCCGAGCTGATCGGTCACTACCGCGATCGCTTGCCGCACCCGGTTCCTCTCGCCCGCGACGTCGTCCCCGGCAACGCGATACTGCGGAAGGTTGCTGTGACGACTCTCGTTGAACAGGCACACCCTGGCGACCGCGGTTCCCCCGCTGATGGGTAAACCGACGAATCGGGCCCCGGCGCTGATTCTTGGTGCACTCATCCCAGCCGCGTCTTTCGAGCACAACGATTCATCCAACCGACGACCCGGTGAAACGTTCCAATCTTGCCTTGATTTCATCTCGGATACGCCTGAAAACGCGAAGCACCTCTTCCTCGCTCCCCGTGGCCTCTGCCGGATCGTCCAAGGGCCAGTGAAGCCGCTCGCCGGCTTGCCCCAGAAACACCGGGCACGGGCCGCCCTGGGAACTGTCGCAAACCGTGACCACGTAGTCGAAGGTCTGCCCGGCGAACTGCTCCACCAGCTTGCTCCTCTGCCGAGCAATGTCGATGCCCAGCTCTCGCATGACTTTGACTGCATTCGGGTTCAACCCGCTGGCCACGGCACCCGCGCTGTGGGCCTCGAACCTCTCCGGCGCGAGATGGCGCAACAGGCCCTCGGCCATCTGCGAGCGGCAGGAGTTGCCCACGCAGAGAAACAGCGTCCGCTTCTTGGTTGCCATGCTCTTGTGTGGTTCTCCGTTCGGGCGACGGGCCCCGGCGGGTCGGGCGTGGCTATCAGTGAATTACTACGACCGGCGGAGAAAATGTCAACCATATCTGATAAAAACAAGCCCTGGGCTGTGAATTCGATCACCTGCCCCGCCAGCCCACCGCAGAGCCTGTTCGCAAATTCTTTTCTGAAAGCAACTTGCGCGCAGCCCCCGGCCCCCGGCGGGCATGTCGCGCATCCGTTTCCAGCGCTCGGCGGGGACAGGAGACCCGCGACGAGCGCGTGGGGTCACCAGACCCCTCGCCGAGCGCGTCCATGGGCGCTGTCATTCCTTTAACGCCGCCACCAGGTCGAGAATCGCCTTCTTGCCGTCGCCGAAGTACATCAACGTGTTGTCCCTGGCGAAGAGCGGGTTGGGGATGCCGGCGAATCCGGGGCTGAGGCTCCGCTTGACCACCACCACCGTCCGCGCCTTGTCGACGTCGATGATCGGCATCCCCGCGATGGGGCTGGCCGGATTGGTGCGGGCCTCCGGGTTGACCACGTCGTTGGCCCCGATCACCAGCGCCACGTCGGTCTGAGCCATGCTCGGGTTGACCTCGTCCATCTCCTTGAGCTTCTCGTACGGCACCTCCGCCTCGGCCAACAGCACGCTCATGTGGCCGGGCATCCGGCCGGCCACCGGATGGATGGCGAACTCGACCTCCACGCCCCGCGACTCCAGCAAATTGGCCAGGTCGCGGACCGCGTGCTGCGCCTGGGCCACCGCCATGCCGTAGCCGGGCACGATCACCGCGCGCCGCGCCCCGTCGAAGAGCATGGCCACCTCTTCGGCCGTGGTCGACTTGATCTTGCCGGCGTACACCTCGTCGGCCGTCACCGTCTCTGCCGACGGCCCCAGCACGCCGAACAGCACGTGGGCCAGCGAGCGGTTCATCGCCTTGCACATGATCGACGACAAGATCAGCCCCGAGGCGCCCACCAACGACCCGGCGATGATCAGAACCGAGTTCTCCAGCACGAAGCCGGTGGCACAAGCGGCCAGCCCGCTATAGGAGTTCAACAGCGCGATGACCACCGGCATGTCGGCCCCGCCGATCGGGTTGACCAGCGTCACGCCAAGCACCGAGGCGACCACCACAAGCAGCCAGTACATCCACACGGTGCCCGGCGAAAAAAGAGAGCCCCCGATCAACAACAACAATGCGGCGGCTCCGAGGGCCGCGTTGATCGATTGCTTGTACGGGTAGTCCAACGGTTTTTTGAACGCCTGATACTCTTGGAGCTTGGCGAATGCCACCAAGCTGCCCCAGAACGTCACGGCGCCGATCAGCCCGGCGAGCAGGCCGGCGATCACGATTCCCGACATCGCCCCCCAGCCGGGACCGAAGGTGATTGCCTTTGCGGTCTCGTGGATAACGCGCTGGTGCTCATCGGCCAAGCGCCGCACGAGGACGAACAGCTCCGCGCCGGCCACCAGCACGCTGGCCCCGCCCCCGAAACCGTTGAACAGCGCGACCATCTGCGGCATGGCCGTCATGCGGATCTTCAGCGCCAGGACCGCGCCGACGACCGAGCCGATCACGATCCCGATCGCAATCAGCCAGTAGCCGATGATCTCCTGGTGGATGAGCGTGACCAGAATCGCCACCAGCATGCCTGCCGCGCCGATCAGGTTGCCCCGCACGGCGGTTCGCGGGTGTGTCAGGCCTTTCAGCCCATAGATGAACAGGACCGAAGCCACCAGGTAGGCCAGGGCGAGAATCGCTTCTCTCATTTCCACGGCTTAACCCTTCCTGCGGAACATCTCCAGCATGCGATCGGTGACCACGAACCCGCCGACCACGTTGATCGTGGCCAGGATCACGGCGAGGAAGCCGAGGATCGATGCGAACACACCATGGCCCGCCCCCGCCGCCAGGATCGCTCCCACCAGCGTGATCCCGGAAATCGCGTTGGAGCCCGACATCAGCGGCGTGTGCAGCGTCGGCGGAATCTTGGTGATGATCTCGAAGCCGACGAACATCGCCAGCACGAAGATGGTGATCGCCGCCAGAAGCGGCAGCGCCGATTCTGTGGCGGCCGGGACCGGCGTTTCGCCGGTGCCCGCCGCCGTCGCCTGCGCGGCCAAGAGCAAGAGTTGGGTTTGCATCACTCGTTCCCTCACTCGGCGAGTCGGTATTCGTCCGCGTTGTCGTCGTGCGCTTGGTGAAGCTCGGGCGCCGTCTCCCCGGCGTCGGAAGGCGGCTCGACGCCCAGCAACTGGCACACGCGGGGGTGGACGACGTGGCCATCCCGTGCGATCAACGTGTCGCGGAGGATTTCGTCTTCCAGGTCGAGGCGGAGCCGGCCGTCGCGCAGAAGATGGAGCAAAAACGTGGTGATGTTCCTGGAGTACATCTGGCTGGCGTGATACGGCACCTCGGAAGGCAAATTGACCGGCCCGAGGATCGACACGCCGCCGGAGACCACCGTTTCTCCCGGCTTGGTCAGCTCGCAGTTGCCCCCCCGTTCGGCCGCCAGGTCGACGATCACCGAGCCGGGCGCCATCCGGGCCACCATCTGGGCGGTGACCAGCGTGGGGGCCTTCTTGCCGGGAACGGCCGCGGTGGTGACGAGCACGTCGCTTTCGGCGATGACGCGGGCGATCATCTCGCGCTGTCTCCGCAAGAAATCCTCGCCCATTTCCTTGGCGTATCCCCCCTTGTCCTCGACACTCGACGTGTCGATCTCCAACTGCAAGAACCTGGCCCCCAGGCTTTCGACCTGCTCTTTGACGGCGGGGCGGATGTCGTTGGCCGAGACCACGGCCCCCAACCGTCGGGCGGTGGCGATCGCCGAGAGCCCCGCCACCCCGACTCCCATGACCAATACCTTGGCCGGCCTGACCGTTCCGGCGGCCGTCATCAGCATGGGGAACATCTTGGGGAGTCTTGCCGCGGCCAGGATCACGGCCCGATACCCGGCCACCGTGGCCATCGACGAGAGGACGTCCATGCTCTGTGCCCGGGCGATGCGGGGAAGCATTTCCAGGGCGAACAGGGTGACGCCGCGGGCGGCGATTGCCTGCGAAGTCTGCGGGTCGCCCAAGGGATCGCACGTCCCGATCACCACTTGCCCCTGGCGAAAACGATCGAGATCGGCTCCCCCGGCGCGGACCTGGAGAATCACGTCGGCGGCAAAAAGGTCCGCGCGATCGGCGGCGACCTTGGCCCCGCTTTCGGCGAACTTCTGGTCGGGGAAGCCGGCAGATGCCCCGGCGGAACTCTCGACCCTCACCTCCAGCCCCGCCTTGACCAATGCCGGCACGGAGGCTGGGATCAGCGCGACCCGGCTCTCGCCGGGAAAACTCTCTCGGGTGATTGCGACAATCATGCTTTCCACAACCCGTGCAGATTGCAGTACGCGCGTGCCAAAAGCTGCCCGCCTTCGACCGGGAAGAAGGTCTCCGGCGGCTCGCCCGCGTTGAGCGACTGGCGGTAGGCCTTGCCGTCGGCGATCAGCTCGATCCAGCGGATCAAGTGCGATTGTTCCATCGGGTGGGCCACGGAGCCGACCTTCACTTGCACGCCCCCTTCCACCCGCTCGACCACCGGCACGTGCTTTTCCTGCGACGCATCGGTTGTGTTCTCGCGCAACAGGTCCATCGGCTTCTTGCAGCACCACAGGGTGCCGCCCCCGACATAGATCACCTCCACCTCGTTTCCGCAGACGCTACACTTGTAGACCTCGAAGTTCGCAATCGCCATGCTTCTGACTCCTCTTTGAGAAAGCTTCCCTAAGATGCGTGGGCGGCCAGATACTCGGCCACGCCCTCCGCCGTCGGCTTCATCGCCTCTTCTCCCTCATGCCAGTTCGCCGGGCACACCTCGCCGTGCTCCTCGGTGAACTGCAACGCGTCGAGCACGCGCAGGGCCTCGTCGACGTTCCGACCGAGCGGCAGATCGTTCACCAGCGCGTGGCGGACGACGCCTTCCTTGTCGATGAGGAACAGCCCCCGAAGCGCGATCCCGGCGTCCAGCAGCACGCCGTAGTCGCGGGAGATGCTCTTGCCAAGGTCAGCGACCAGCGGGTACCGGACGGCCCCAATGCCCCCCTGATTGCGCGGCGTGTTCTTCCAGGCAAGATGCGTGAAGTGCGAATCGACCGAGACCCCGATCACTTGGGCGTTCTTCTGCTCGAACCTCGAAATCGCCTTGTCGAAGGCGATGATCTCCGACGGACAAACGAAGGTGAAGTCCAACGGATAGAAGAAAAGCACCACGTATCGTCCGCGCAAGGAGGAAAGCGTCAGCTCCGCGAAAGAGTTGTCCGGCATAACCGCCTGCGCCGTGAAATCGGGCGCTTCCCTGGTCACCAAAGTACACATAAACTTGATCCTTTCTTCATCGTGCAATCAGTTACCCAAAACCGTTGTGTTCCCAGACGGCTCAGGCCGCCGTCGGGGTGGGAGGCACAAACGTGCGCTGGCCAAGCTCTCCATCCAGCATGAACAGGGCTACGCCGTTGTCACCCGCCAGCTTGAGCTTGTCGACGATCATCAGGGCCGCCGACTCCTCTTCGACCTGCTCCGTGATGAACCACTGAAGAAACGCATTGGCCGCGTGGTCCTTCTGCTTGATCGCAAGGTCCGCCAGCTCGTTGATCAGGCCGGTGACCTTGCACTCGTGCTCGTACGCGCCCTCGAAGGCGTCCAGGGGGGATTTCCACTGCGTCTGGGGGGCCGCCACTTCGGTCAGCGTGACCCGGCCGTCTCTCTCGTTGATGAAGTCGAAGAACTTCATCACATGGGTCAGCTCTTCCTGGGCCTGGATCCGCATCCAGTTGGCCATGCCGGCTAGGTTCTCCGCCTCAAAGTGGGCCGACATCGAGAGGTAGAGATACGAGGAGTAGAGTTCTGCGTTGAGCTGTTTATTGAAGGCATCCTGGATTTTCTCGTTCAGCATGCTGGACACTCCTTTCGTGAGTCGTTTGCTAGTGATGATCCTCCCGCCTCGTGCGGGCGTTCCTTATTTTCCACAGCCCGATCGCTCCTGCAACCGGGGCAGACGCCGATAAACTCCAACCGATAGCCGAGAATCTCGTAGCCGGTGGCGTGTTTTAGCCTGCCCCCTGCTAGGGTGGGTTCCGGAGCGTGTACGTCGTCCACCCGACCGCAGCGGATGCACCGCACGTGGTAATGAGCGTGCATGTCGCCGTCGAACCGGGCTTCGGAACCGCCCGGATCGAGTTTCTGAATCGTCCCCATCTCGGCCAGACGGTCCAGGTTGCGATACACCGTCCCCAGGCTGATTTTCGGCATGCGGCGCCGCACCATCTCGTAGAGTTCGACCGCAGTGGGGTGGCCGGAAGATTTCCGAAGCTCCTCCAGAATCACCCTCCTCTGCGGGGTGTTGCGTTGAAATCCCATGTTGTCCACGGCGAAATCTTATTACTGTTAATTCCTATTACTATTTATTTAATTGTCAACCCTGTTTGGAAAAATTAGAGCCCCGGACCTTCGAAACACGGATTTTGGGCTCCGCGAAATCGCTGGACACTTTCACCGCCGCCAAGATGTTGCCACAATTACGAGACCAGCGACGTGACCAGCCGGATCTCCTGACACCGTGAAAGGAGCTTGCCATGACCAGGATCCTCAGTCGCCGTGCTTTTCTCGAAAGGGCCGCGGTGATCGGTGCGGCCGCAGCGGGCGTCGACCAGCTCGCCGATCGTACGCTAGCGGAGGCGCCAACGCCGCGCGAAAACCCGGAAACCGTGAAGAGCGAGCCCGACGTGATTCTCCACCGTGGCGGCTATCCCGGCTGGCCATGGGTGACGCGAACCGCAAGAGGGCTCGTTTGCGTGTTTCGCGACGACGGCGTGCACGGCTTCTCGCCCACCGGCAAGGTGATGTGGACCTTCAGCCGCGACGACGGCAACACCTGGGCACCGGCCCGGGTCGTCGTCGACGAGCCCGAAGTCGACGACCGCAACGCAGCCGTGGCGGAGCTGCCGGACGGCACGCTGATGGTCTGCTACAACACCTACACGAAAGACCTCGTCTCGCAGTGCATGGTCACCTGCTCCAGCGACCACGGAGCTACCTGGGCCCCGCCCCGCCCGATCGCGGAGCTTGATGCCCGCACGCGCGGGGCCCCGATCGCGCTGGCCTCGGGCGACATCTTCATCCCGATCTACCGGGCGCCCGGGAACGGGTCGATCGCGGCCCGTTCGGCCGACGGCGGCAAGAGCTGGGAACTGTCACACGTGCCGGACACGGAAGGCTTCCTTGGCGACGAATGGGTGGTGTTGGAGGTGGAGCAGGGGCGGATCGTGGGGATCATCCGCAACAGCGGCGCCCGCGACGGCCACTTCTGGAAGACCGAAAGCCGCGACGGCGGCCGCACCTGGGACGTGCCGGTGAAGACGAACGTGCGCGATGCCCGATCCACCTCGCCGGCCCATCTTGATCTCGACGGGAAGACGCCGCTCTTGACCTACGCCGACCGCCGGATGGTGTCCGTCTCGATGGTTGCCAGCGGCGATGCGGAGTTCCGGCGCTGGGACCTGGAAGGGCGTTTACCCTGTTACCAGTACCGCCCCGACGGCGAGCCGATCGCCGACGCGAGCTACCCCGTTTCCGTGGCCGTGGGCGAGCATCGCCGCTTCATCGTCGACTACGAGATCCGCCCCGAAGGCAAGTGGATCGCCGGCTACTTCGTCGACTTGCCGGAGCACTGGCAATAAGCTGGAGGCTTTTCGCTCCTATGTCGTCCCCTGCCCAGAGCCGTCGTGGATTCCTTAGGAAGCTTACCGTGGTTGCCGGTTCGACGCTCCTTACGGCCCGATCGGCGGGAAAACCGCGACTTCAACGCGTCGCTCGACTCGGGGCTGGCGGAAGTCGCCCGGAGCGGGGTCGATGGCTTCGAGCCGATCGTGAACACGCCGGAGGACATCGATCAGCTTGGGCCGCTCTTGGCCAAACACGGGCTGGCTTTGCGGGATGACGCGACCAAGACCACGTTCATGCGAAAGGCAGGCAGATGAAACACCTCGCCACGACGATTCCGCTGGTCGTTCTTGCCTTGGCCAACTGGTCGGCGGCTGCGGCCGAGGAAAAGGCCCTCTTCGCCTCGAACTTCGACACGGAGCTGGCCCAACAATGGAAGATGATCGGCGGGAGGTGGGAGCTGGACGAGGGCTGCCTCAAGCAGACCGAGCCCAAGCCGGAGGACCCGACCAAAGCGGTCCTCGTGGTCGGAGACGTTGACGACGTATCCAGCGAGCTGGTGATCCTCGCCAGGCTGCGGCTCGACTCGTGGAAAGACGGGGAGTGGGCCCGGGCAGGGGTCAGTGTCTGCTCGGATCCCACGACCGGCCACGGACTGAACCTTGTGTTCCACAAGGGACGACTGGAATTCGTGCACGACTTTGTTGCCTGGGGGCCGGGCGTCGAGTTTCCCTATCGCCCCGGAGCATGGTACTGGATGAAGCTCTCCAAGAAAGCGGGGGAGCTCCTGGGAAAGGCGTGGCCGGAGAACGATCCGGAGCCGGCAGACTGGATGGTCACCTGGAAAGGGACCGACGAGCAAGTCACAGGATATCCGGCGTTGGTCGGGGGCTCCGGTGGGTCCGGGGACGACCTCTGTACGGTGTCGTTCGCTCGATGTGAGGTCTTTTTGGGCG
>Ga0154737_1186_pt1 | contig 13300 bp, 4 predicted proteins | sample Rifle2008BG16ft_FD_105745 | JGI IMG/M metagenome (GOLD analysis project Ga0154737, IMG submission 105745) | Planctomycetes bacterium RBG_16_64_12 | reverse complement strand
GTAACGGCTGCGGAGCCATAGGCTTCGACCGCTCCGGCGACGGTGATGTCGCCGCCGGCCGTCACGTTCAGGTCGCCGTTGACCAAGCTGTCGGCCAGTTCCACGGCGATGGCATTGACGATCGTGGCATTCCCGGTCGTGCCCTGAGTCGCCACGCTGATTGAGCCCGTCACCGACAATTGATCGAGGATGATGTCCGCGTCGTCCTCCTCCGTGGTAAAGTAGCCGTTGCCCGTGACGGTGACGGCTCCGACATCGGTGAGGTTTCCCTGCACGGCCGTCAGGTCGAGGTCGCCGTTAACGGTCGACTCCGCCAGGACGATGGCCCCGTCGTTGACGATCATCACGTTGGCCCACCCTCCACTGGTGCTCAGCGCGATCGAGCCGGTCGCCGCCAGGTAGTCCAGGTAGATTTCCCCCTCGTTCACGGTGAAGGCGGCGTTGCCGGCCACGGCCACCATCCCCGTGCCGTCGTCTTCAATGCGGCCGTCGGCTACGGCGACCGTGAGGTCGCCGGAAATGGTCGATTCGCCGAGGATGATGGTCTCGGCGACCAAGAGGGTCACGTTCCTGGCGCTGGTGATGGAGAGCGAATCGTTGAAATAGTTGCCCGAGTAGTCGAGGATGATGTCGTTGTCGGCGCCCGCCTCCAGAATCGTTTGCCCCCACTCCACTCGAACCCCGCTGGGGTCCTGGTCCATCAGGTCGTCGTCGTCCGTGATGGGGCCGCCGGCCGTGGCCACCAGGGAGCCGTACCACACGCTGCAGTCCCCGAACGTGATCGCGCCCCCGGCCGTCACTTCCAGGTCTTCGACGCTGGAGTTGTCCAGAACAATGTCGTTCGCGTCGTGCACGATGACGGAGCCGCCCTCGAGGGTGACGACGCCGACGAAATCGTTGTCGCTGTTGTCGAGCCTGATCGAATCGGAAGCGCCGATGTAGGTTGTCCCGGCGATAGTCAACACGCCCGTCTGAGTGATCTCTCCGTCGGCCCACACCTCCAGGTCGCCCTTCACCGTGGACGCGGCCAACGTCACCGCCGCGGCGTTGACGATTATGGCGTGGGCGTCGTGCGGACCGCTTTCACTCGTGGTGGTCAGGGCGATCTCGCCGCTGACCGCCAACTGATCGAGTTCGATCGTCGCATCTTCGCCGAGCGTGACGAAACTGGCTGTCCCTACCACCGTGACCGTGACCGTGTCGGTCAGGTTGCCCGTGACCGACCGGGCGACGAGGTTTCCGCTGACGGTCGACGCGGCCAGGGTGAGCGTGGCGTTGCGGACCGTCACGTCGTGGCCGCTGACGACCGTGAACGTGCGGAAGTCGTTCGCGGCGTCGTCGATCGTGACGTTGGCCCCGCCGGCAGCGACGGCCACGTCGTACGCGTTGCCGGTGACCGCGCCGAGAAGCTGGATCTCGCCATCCGCGCCGTCGCCGTCCGTGTCGATCGTTATGCTGGTGCCCAGGGCGATCGTCGTCGCGGTGATCGTCACCGTTCCGGCGTTCGTGCCGCCGTCGGTGTTGATGGTGGCGTTGTTGAGACTGACGGTCTCCGCCGTGAGGCTCAGGTTGCCGGTGTTCGTGCCGTTGCCGAGATTCAACGCGGTGCCAAGGGTGATCGAGTCGCCCGCCGTGCTCTCTTGCCCATCGATAGTCAACGATCCGCTGAACCCGCCGGTCAGGCTGTTGATGGAAATCGCGTCGTCCCCTGCACCGCCTTCGATGGTCAAGGCCGCCTGAAGTCCCGAGCCGGCTCCCGTGCCGAAGCCGGTGACGTTGATCGTGTCGTCGCCGCCGCCGCCGCGGATGGTCAGAGAGTTGGTGGGATTGGCGAAGCTGACACTCTCGGAGGCGACATCGGAATCGACGTTCGTCAGCGTTGTGTCGCCGGAGTCCTGGCTGACGGTGATCGTCTCCGTGGCATCGGAGAACTCGAGCGTCACGTTGGCGGCGGTGATGTTTTGCGTAATCGGTTCCAGGCCGTCGTACTCGATGGTGAACGGGTTGTTGCCGCCGGCGCCGTCGGCGTCGATGATGATCGAGCCGGCATCGGCGCTGGCGAACTGGTGCGTAACCTCCTGGTAGGTGCCGGTGCCGGTGAGGACGAGCGTGTCGTCACCCCCGGTGCCGCCGTGGAAGGTGATCGTGCCCGCAAAGCTGCCGGACAACCCGGTCAGGTCGACCGTCAACGTATCCGTCTGGTCGTCTTCCCCCTGGAAAACGAGCCCCGTGACGGCCCCGACGGGTCGGGACTCGATGACCGTCAGACCGTCGAGGACTTCGAGCACCTCGCCGTTGAGGCGGACGGTGAACTCGTCCTGTTCCCCGTCGATGTCTGCGGTGACCGAAAGGACGGAGGGCGCGAGGACGACGATGGCCACGTCGTTGCCGTCGCCGCCACGGTAGGTGATGAACGCCGTGGTGTCGACGCCGGCGAGGTTGCCGGGCACTTCCGCGCCTTCCACCAGCCCTGCAAACGTCCCGGTGACCGGGTCGCTGCCGTCATTGTCGATGATGATGAACTCGTCGTCTGCCGAGGCCGTGAAGCCGATGGAATCGAGGTTCAGCGTCGCCCCATCCAGGTCTACGGTTCCGGTCACCCGGACCTGGTCGTAGTCGTCACCGGGCGTGGTGCCGAAAATTTCCACGTCGAAGGTCGAGCCGGGGTTGAGCGTCAGGTCGCCGGTCTCAATGATTCCCGGGCTGTTGCCCGGTGCCAGGTGGCCGCCGCCGGCGACGGTCACCGTGCCGGCGATCGTGCCGCTGCCGGCGAGCGTTGCACCGCTGGCGACGAAGACGGCGCTGGCCGGATCGGTGGAGCCGTTGACCAGGAGCGTGCCGGCTTCTACGGAAGTCACGCCGGTGTAGGTGTTGACGGCCGAGAGCGTCATGGTGCCGCTGCCGGCCTGGATCAGCGGCTGCGCTCCGCCGGTGTCGCTGATCACGCCGCTCAGGTTCGCAGCGGCAGACCCCGCGTCGAACGTCGTCTGGGCCGTGAGCACGGCCGCGGCGACGTCGATCTGCAGGTCTATGGTGGCGATGGTGCCGGCAAGATACAGCGTGCCGGAAGCGCCGGTCGTGTCGAGCCCGTGAACGAAGGTGAAGCTGTCCGAAGCGTCGTTGCCCAGGGTCAGGCCGCCGCTGGCGATCGTCACCAGGTCCGACGCCGCGTTGCCGAAATGGAGGTCGTTGTCGCCGCCTGCCGAGCCATTCGTCTTGTAGGTGTTCCCTGTCAGCCGGATCGAGTCCTCGGCCGACAACTGGTACGATTGGCTCCCGGTCGTAAACACGTCGTCGATTTGGATTCCGCCGCCGCCGTCGACCGCGACATTTCGGAAGCGGGCGGCCTCGGTCCCGATGGCCCCGCCAATGCTGATATCGCCGCCGATCCCCGCACCCGTGCTGATCTGCACCGCCGCGGTGTCTACTTGGACGGGACTGTGCGTGAAGCTGCTCGCTGGGCTGTCGGTGTAAGTGACCGATACACCGGCGAGAGTGACGACGTTGCCGACAGACGTTGCCCTTGCCGTCGTCGCCGAGGCATTGATTGCAGCAGCCATTTTGGCCGCCACTTGTGCGTCGGTGTCGCCGGGGAGAATGCTTGCAACAACGTTAGAAGGAAAGCCTCCGTCGCCGTTGGGGTCAAAGTCATAGGTAATCGCCTGAATGCCGTCCTCGATGGTGAACCATTGCCCGTCAGCAATGAACGGGGCGGGGACCCCCTGGACCTGCCACCTGGCATCGGGGTCTGCCGCAAGGATCTCGTCGTTCTCCAGGACGTTGCCGTCCTGCGTGCTATAACCGGACCCATCCGTGATCGTCAGGGTTGACGGATCGAGCAGAAGGGTGCTCGTCTCGCCGTTGGCAGCGCGTGTGTCGACCGTGCCGTTGAAGTCCAGGTACTGCTCCCCCGACGCCTCGACGAAGCCCCCGTTTCCGCTTGCCGCGCCGCCGGTCGCGTCGATGTGACCGTAGAATCGGGTAACATGATCAGCCCAGACAATGACCCTTCCGCCGTCGCCGATTGCCGCGGCGGCGGCGGACACGGTCGCAGCGGGACCGACTTCGGTGAGCCATGCGCTTCGGATGGCCGGGTTGCCTCCCTGATAGTCGCCGCCGACCAGCACTGTTCCGCCGCCGGAATCACCGGAGGCATTGATGTAGGCACTGCCCACCAGAGCCACCTCGTTGCCCAGCAGATGGACGGTCCCGCCGATCTGTCCGGCGGCGAAGTCGGAAACGTTGATCGTGCCGGAGACGGACAGCGTTCCTTCGGCGCCGGCATCGAGGTGAACGGTTGCCCCCCGGCTGGCAATCGCCCCGTCGACGCGGATGGACCAGCCGTTGACATTCAGGTTCCCACCGCCCAGGTCGGCCGCGCCGCTGAAGCGGACCGTGTCGTCAGCATCGCCCTTGATCGTCAGGTCCGCCGCGAACCGGGAATCGAGCCCCTCGATACGGATGGTGTCGCTGGCGCCGGCACGGGCAGTATCGGCATTCACGGTGAGTGCTGCGCCGGGGTTGACGAACGCGACCGGCGTGCCGGCGGAGGACGCAATCCGCGACTCGGCGTCGCCGAGGTCGCCGTCATCCTGGCCATCGAGGGCCACGTGGACCATGCCTTCGCCGATGCCGTCAAATCGGTGCGTGACGCTGTCGATCCCGCCGCCGAATGATCCGCGATCGATCAGCAACCAGTCCGCGCCGCCGTCCATGCCGTTGAAGATGATGCCGCCCGTGGGGATCGGGTCGCCGCCCGAGAAGTCCACGATCAACGTGTCGTTGTCGCCGGAGCCGTTCACCGTGATGGCGGGCAAATCGGCCAGCGGTCCCGCGTGGAACGTGGTCTCTTCCAAACCTACGTCCGTCGTCAGGTTCCGCACCGTCGCCAACTCCCCCGTCACCCCGTCGCGAGCGATCGGGTCTTCTTCGGATACCTGCCCATCCGCGTGCTCGAAATCGGCCGTGTGGTCCCCGTTGGGGCTGATCTCCCTGACGTTGCTTCCGGGATCCGCGTGGCGAGGCTCGGCCCCTTCAAGACTGTGAACCCTCTCCGGCTCCGCGTCGTGAGCGTCCAGATCCTCCTCGGATATCCGCCGATCCCCATGCTCAGACTCGCTCGCGCTGCCGCGGTCGATATGGAAAGCGACGCTTTCAGCTTCGGAAGCCGAGGAAGGCTGACACACGGGGGGATCGCTGATCGTCCTGGTGTGGGCAAATTCACCGGCGCTATCGAAGAGGCTGAAGGCCGGGCTAACACCACTGCCAGCGTCCGCCGACACGTTGATGAAGCCCTCGCCAATGCGGTCGAATCGCTGCGTGACGGTGTCGATTTCACCCCCGAGGGATTCCTCTTCAGGCAGCAACGAAGCCTCGCCAGCGTCCGAACCGTGCGCGCCGCTAAAGGTCATCCCATCGGTGCGCAACGTAGCGGCGTGCGAAAAGTCCGTGATCGAGGGGCGCTCGCCGCCCGAGGCGCTCGCCGTGACCTGGGACCCATCGGCAAACCGCCCGGGATGACACCCCTCGAGGGCGTCGCCGGAAATCCGGAACTCCTCTCCCCGGTGGACGACGTTGAAGCTGTCTGGGACGCCGTCGTCTACGAACGGGCTCGCGTCAAGCGTCGTTTCGTCGATGCCATCGTCCCAAGTCAACGGGGTTCCGTTCAGTACGCGGCGTTCTTCCAACTGCCTCACGAACAGGTTCGGGGAGAACTCCTCGCGACAGTAACGGGAGGATGGCTTTCGCAAGACGCGTCCGCAATTTCCCAATAGTCGTCGAATCCAGGCTACGATTTGCATTGGATCAATTCCCCGCGGTCATTTGATCTCTAACGTGCTATGGCAGCGACGCTCGACAACACGCTCCCCTCCGCTTCGCGCCGTCCCTCGCGGGCGCAGGGTGCCTAACAGTCCTGAACACCTAGCCCGGCACAGAGCAGACGACGCAAACACCGGGGGCGCTCGGACCGCCTCAATCGCGATTATCTCTCGATTCTGCTAAGCCGTCGCGTGTGGTGTCAACCAGCAAGTTCGCAGTACATACATATAGGGGGGTATGAAGGCAGTCTATAGAGTTACAAACAACCGTTTGAAGCCCGGTAGGCGTTCACCGAGGAAAGAAGAGAAATATGCGGTGAGTAAGACGAATGAGATGTCTGGTGACTCTAGGGTGACTTGGGCGGATCTGAGAGTTTGTCCGACAGATGTGATGATAACGGTTACTCATGGTCGAAAAGAATCACGAAGCGGGCCATGAAGGTTCCAGCGGGCGCGATTTGCGTCCCCACCACAACACGGGCAGGAGAGTGATGGACGACACCTACGTATCGCGCTTCCAAGAGTTCTGCCATCCGGCCAGCGGCAGACCGGCCATCACGAGTTGTGCCGGCAGGTCGGTAGTGGGCCTCAAGATCACCGGGTTTGTGTTGGTTTGTCTCTTGTGTCTGGGTTTGGGGTCCCAGATGATTCGGGCCGACATGGCCTCACGATCCAACCCGTCGGTGAATCTCGGCCCGTCGGAGTCGTGGAGGGTCGCCGGCGCAACTGCCGGCACGGACAACCCTCAGCCTTCTGTTTCATCGCTGATGCGTCGTAGCGGCTTGTCCTATCTCGAAAGGCCGAGAAGGCGCAGCACGTTCGGTCAAGTCCCGTATGGAGGGCCGAGTATTGGCCCGGACACTGTGGTCGTCGGCGATACCAACATGCACGACCAAAGGGCCGGGGGAGCAGTCTCGATTCCCGGCCCGACGCGTCGCAGCGGCTCGTCGCCCTCGCAAGTAGGGGAAGAGTTGAGTGAGCCCAGGCCGCCTTTGGTCACAACTCCGGAGGTGGCTGCTAACCGCGAAACCGACCGAGACGACAGAAGAGGCCGTGACGACGTCCAACGGGTAGGCAACCGGCCGTCCCCTGCTTTGGCGTTTGTGCCGGAACCGATCCAGGCGAGTAGCAGTCCGCTAGAACGCTCCGAGTCCGGCTTCGGAAAAATCGATTCGCTCGACAAAGCGTCGGCTTTCCTTCTGGCGAGTCGCACTGGCTCGTTGGGCTGGCAGGCTAGGCAGGAGCCGAGCGGGCCCAGCCGTGGTCCGGTCGCAGGACACGGGACGACCCCCTCTGAGGATACCCGTGTGCACAGGGAGACAGTCCAGGAGGACCTCCAAGGGATCCGCAACCGTCCGTCTTCAACTTTGGCGTATGTGCCAGAGCCGATCCAGGCGAGTAGCAGTCCGGTGGAACCCCGCGGCACCGGCTTCGGAGAAATCGATTCGCTCGACAAGGCGTCGGCCTCCCTTCTGGCGAGTCGTAGTGGCGCGTTGGCCTCGCACGCAGGGCAGGAGCCGAGCGGGCCCAGCCGTGGTCCGATCGCAGGGTACGGGACCGCCCCGAGCGAAGAATTCGGTGGGTACAGAGAGACACCCCACGACGACGGTCAGGAGATCCGCAACCGTCCGGCTTCTGCTTTGGCGTGTCTGCCGGCGTCGAACCAGCCGAGCCGGGCGGGTGAAAGTCTGCTGGAAACTCCCGACATTGTTTTCGGAAAGACCGCGGTGCCCGACAAAGCGGCCGAGCAAGTCGTCGAGCCGATCCGCACCCATTTGGTTTCAAACGCGGCGCGCCTCGTCGAAAGCCCGGAGGAGCGAAACCTCCGCAGCCACGACCCGATCGGCGTCAACAATCCGTTCGTCGAGGAATCGCGTTTGTCTTCTCAGGAAAAGGCGATCGCGGATCCTGAATGTCCCGAGATGGACTTCTCTTCCATCAGTTCCGTGACGGCGGACATTCGCCTCGAGGAACAACGGCCGCGGGACTGCGCCAAAGAGAAGTTTCTCCCATGGGGAGAGACGCCGGACGGGGCGATGCCCGGCCGTGAATGGACGCAAGTCGTGTATCAATATGAAGCCTCGTCGCTTTGTCATCGCCCCTTGTACTTCGAAGAAGTGAACCTCGAGCGTCATGGTTACATGTGGCGCGACCATCGCTTGAAGGGCGTACCGGCGGCAATCGTGCAGCCCGTGTTGTCAGGAGCCCGCTTCTTCGCCACAATACCCGCTCTGCCGTACCTGGTCGTGGCTGATCCGCCAGGTGAAGGCATTTACGCGCTGGGCCACTACCGGCCGGGAAGCCCTGCCCCCTACCAGATTCATTGGCCCCCTGTGAAGCCGCTGGCGGGAACGGTGGAGGCATGCGCGGTTACCGGGCTGATCTTCGCCATCCCGTGACGTCAGAGTGAAAAGCGGAAGGTGCGTCCCAGGAATCGGTAGAGCCGCCAGAAGAGCGGCTGCGCGTCGACGAGGATCTTGGCCCGGCCGCGGGTTCCCGTGAGCAGGTCATGGTTGTGGTCGTCCAGCGTCACGCGGGCCTGATAGGAAGTCTTTACGGGACGCGGAACGCCCTCTTCGTCCACGCGGATAGGCAGCTCACGCCCCGTGGCAAGCTCGCGGGGCGCCACCTTCAGATCGGTGCTGGCGATCTCCGCAATGGTGCCCCCGAGTATCCTTCCCGGCAGCTCGTCGAGTTGCATCCGCACTCGCTGTCCTTTGCGCACGAACTTCCTATCGGCTTGATCGAGCACCAAGAATGCTTCGAGGCGAGCCGGATCGCCGATCAGGCAGAAAAGTGTTCCGGTCTCCAGGTGAGCACCGGCGTTCTCGTCATCCAGCGGACTGCCCTGCCACGTTTCCAGTTCACCGGGCGCGTAGGGCCGCTGCGGGCGACGTGGAGGCGGCAGTACGGCTCCGCCGACCGGGGCGCACAAAACGAGCCGCTGCTGGTCGCGCTGCCGCTCTCGGAGCCGCTGCTCGATGTCGGCCAGCGCCTCTTGGGCCGCAGGAATTTGCGACGCCACGCTCGGGTCTTCTGCAAGCCGCAATTGAAGATTCTCCACCTCCAGACGCTGTTGGTTCCGCTTTCCGGTAATCTCCATGATCTCTCGGTCGATGTCCCGATCAACCAGTCGCGCCAACTCTTGGCCGGCGGCGACCGTCTCGCCGACCGAAACCGATTCGACGAGCGTTCCCGGCACGACCACGTAAACGCGGTGCACTCCCTCAGGTTCGAGCACCAGCGGAGTGCCGACGCGAAAAGGCAGGGGAATCAGGCCAATCACCACGAGGGCCGCAACAAGAATGCCGCACGTGAGGACCGCCCGTCCACGATGGATGCGGCGCCGCCACGCCGGATCCCGTAAACGGAGAGCGAGGCTGCCTGCGGGCACCACGAACAACCCGACGACCACGATGAGGGCAAGCGCTTGGGCCAGTAATTCGAGATGGTACGGCTTCACCATCTGACCGCAGAACCACAAAATGGCGATCACCACGAACCAGCGATACACGGTCGACGCCACGCCGTACGCCGCCAGCAGGAAGCGTTTTCTCTCGGGCAGCGATCGGTCACGGGGCAGCTCTACTCCCAGGAAAAACCGGGCCAGCGCGCGACCCACCAGTGCGCGGGACTGCTGAGCGAGGTTCGGCACCTCGATGATATCGGACAAAACGAAATACCCGTCGTACCGCAAAAGTGGGTTGCCATTGAACAAGAGCGTGTTCACCGAACAGACAAACATCATGCTCAGGCACAACGTATTGAGCAGCCCGGGCTCACTGAACCACCAGAGAAACGTGCAGGCCGAGGCCAGCATGACCTCAACCAGGATACCCGCCGCCGTAATGGCGATCCGTTGCCACTTGCTCGACAGCATCCAGGAGTCCGACACGTTGCAGTACAGGCAAGGCGTGAACACGAGGAACATGATGCCTATTTCATGGCATTCTCCGCCGAAATGTTTACACGTCAGCGCGTGTCCCAATTCGTGCAATACCTTCGCCACGGCCAGGGCCGCGGCGAGGGTGATCAGATTCCGCGCGGTGAAGAAGTCGCGGAAGTCGGGCAGCCGGGATTGCAGGACGTCGAACTGAACTGCCACCAGGGTCCCCGCCGACGCGGCGAACACCAGGCACCCGGCAAGAAACCAGAGAGAGAAAAGCCAGCGGCACTTCGGATAGAGCCGGCGGAGAAACGGCTCGGGATCGACCCCCCGGAATCGGATGGCCAGCACGTTGGCCAGCGATTGGATAAGCTCGTGGCGACGGCGGCGGCCGCGGCGGAGCAACAATTGATCGCCCTGCCCGGGGGCATCCGCCAGAACCAGGCCCAACTGGTGCAACCGTCCCAGAAACGCCTGTAGCTGTTCGATGCTCATCTGAAGTGGGGCGAACGCCTCTTCAAAACGCTGCTTGATCGTGGCGAGGCTCGTCTGGCCGTCGAGCATCTCGAGGATGGCGTGTTCCTCCTCGCGCAAATGGAAGTACGCCAGGGCCACGGGATCCTTGACGACCCAATAACTCTCCTGCCCGAACTTCTGCCGGTGTATCGAGAGGTCATGCCGCACGCGCAGGGCAACGGGGCGCGTGGTCGCTGAATCCGGCTTGCCGTGGACAGGTCTCATCGGATCGTCAGTTTCGCCCGCATTCCCGGTCGCAAGCGCAGATCCTCGTTGTTGATTTCGACCCAGATGTCAACCTGGGAATTGACGGGATCGATTTCCGGGCTGAGAAAGACGACCCTGCCCGGGAATTCCGCGCCGGGATCGCCGGGCAGGTCTACGGTGAGCTTGACTGGCCGGTTCTTCAAGTCGTGGCTCAGGTGCTGAGCCTTCAGGAAGCCCTCTGCCCGAAGCCGATCAAGCCGGAGGATTCGCACGACCTTTTCACCGGGCTCGACCCATTCTCCTCGGCGCCGGTTGACCTGGACGACCACACCACCCAGGGGAGCGGCAATCCTGCACCGCTCTACCTTTTCTTCGGCAGCCTGGTGGTCGCTTTCCTTGATCTCGCGCGTGAACCCGGCAATCTCAAACTCGCGTTCCGCCTGCTCGACTTCCAGCACGGCCCTTTCCACCACAAGCCGCAGCCGGTCCATTTCCGAATCCGAGATGCTCTTGGCGTACGTCTCGATTGATTCCATCGATCGCTTTAGCTCCGCTTTGGCAACTTCGACGGACTTCTTCGCAAAACGCGTGTTGACGTCGTTTTCCGCGTTTCTTCGCGCGATCTCCAGTTCGCCCTTCACCCTGTCCCTGGCGATGCGGGCTTCCGTATCCACGATCTGCGCCAACAGCTCGCCCTCCTCGACCATCTGGCCTTCTTCCACGTTGACGGTCGCCAGGACCCCGGCCTCCCTGGCCGGCACGTCAACCTGTTCGATCGGCTTGATCAGCGCCGAAGGGATTTCAATCGGATCCAGGGGCTCCTGCGGGGCGGGAGCCGCAGCGGTCGTCGAGAGAACAAGCAAGATAGCGAAATGGATCATGGTCGTCGCCCTCAGACACGCGCGTTCAAAACAGGACCCAAGATTGAACGGCTTCCCAAAGATCGTGAAACCACACGTACCCGATCGGCCGCCGGCCGCAGTGGACTTTCGCCACCACCGTGCCGCCCGGCACGAGTTCGGGGATCTCGTCGCGGTTGATGTCGGCCGTCGCCAGGACAAAGGCGCCCTCCGTGTTGTTCACCTCGGTCCGAATGCCGACGCGGTCGATCGTTCCACGCAATTTGACGCCCGGATCGGTAGCCAGAACAAACGACACGTCGAGGTTGTCGCCGGACTCTTGCTGTGCCGCCAGGACGGGGGCGATGCGATCATCCGGAATCCGGAGCTCCAGCACCCACGGGCCCTGCCGATCTGCAACGGTCAAGAGAATCTGCCCGCGACTGACCGGCCGGGCCTCCAATAGCTGCTTCAGGTCCCAGGTGAGGACCTCCCCGTCCATTGGGCTGCGGACCATCAACTCAGATTGCTGCTGTTCGAGAATCTCGTATTGCTCCTGGAGGCTGCTGATCGACTCTCGAAGCTCCTCTTCTCTGGCGGTCAGTTGGCTGTGGCGTCGCCGCTCCTCCGCACTCTCGCGGGGGTTTTGCAGTCGCTCGGCTTCTGCGGCAACGAGTTTCTTTCTCGCAGTCTGCAATTCGCCCCACACGCGTTTGAACTCGAAATCGAGCTCGGGCTCGCGCATCACCAGCAACACTTGGTCGGCGCGAACTTGCTCGGCGTGCTGTACTCGCAAGTCGCTGATCACGCCGGCGCTGGGAGCGAAAATATCCCGGCGCTTTAGCGGCTGAAGCTCGCCGCGTGCCTCGATCGCGAAATCCGCGGGCACCGTTGTCAAGGCGGTTGCGACGGCCGCCACGCCCAGAAGAGCGATCCCCGTCTTGCCTAGGTGCTTTGCTCGAACAAACCAGCGGGCCTTGCCGAGCGCGCGCATGAGCCCCAGAAGCGGGGCCCCTTGGACCTCCATGGCGTTCAGCAGCGCCAATTCGCTATGGCCGCGGACCGCCGTAATGGCTCCCCGCAGGCGCTCATCCAGGCCCCCCAGGAACCGCTCCACCACCAATGTGCCGAGCACTTTCGGCTGTTCAGCAAGTTCTTCGCCTTGAGGCGTCTTCAGGGGGAGGATAACCAGAGTGCGAACGTGAGATTCATCGACATAGGCGTTCAGCGGTTTTTCGATCTCCGGCGGCAGCTCGTCCGCGGCACCGGTATACCACAGCGGTTCGCCGATGGCCGTCACCGCCTTCGACAGCCGCTCCAACTGTCGAACCACATTCGCACGGCGGTCGAAGCGATCGACCCCGCTGATGGCCAGCAGCCGACACTTCGAGCCGCGGATGACGGCCACGCTGACGCGATCGCAGCCGATGAATCCCCGGCCTTCGTTGGCGATTTGGTAAGCCGTCGTCGTCAGGTTGAGGCTGCCGTGGACCCGTTCGGAGAACCGCTCGAATCGTCCGAATTGCTCTATCCGCTGCCTAAGCCCCCGCAGTTGGAGGTTCCGGTGAAAGTCGGTCACCAGTTCGCAGATTACCGTAACAAAGCGCAGATAGCCCTGCTGCGCCGAGGGACTCGCGCCCGGACGCTGAAACACCTCCACGACGCCCGCCGAGGCCTCCCCGAGCCTCCAGGGACCGAGAACCAACGCAAAGTCGCTCGGATTCGCTCCCTGCTGGCTGTCGGTAGGGCCGGATTTGGGGGGCACCAGTCTCGCTTTGCCGGTGTTGAGCACCTGTTCGACGAGTTGGGCGTGACGCCGTCGGCCGGCCGGACTTTCGCCGAAAATCGTCTGCGGCAGGTTGATCTGATACTCCAGATCGACACCCCCTCCCGGACTACCGGTCCACACCGCCCCGCCCACGGCCGCCAGTGCCGGCACGATGCGGTCCATCAACTGGGCATAGAACTCCGTCGGCAACAATTCCGAAGTCGAGAGCTTGGCGACTGCCTCAACCAGCTCGTCGATCTCCCGC
>Ga0154737_1408_pt4 | contig 13642 bp, 7 predicted proteins | sample Rifle2008BG16ft_FD_105745 | JGI IMG/M metagenome (GOLD analysis project Ga0154737, IMG submission 105745) | Planctomycetes bacterium RBG_16_64_12 | reverse complement strand
CGGCTCTCCGGCCAGGTCTGCTCCAATCGGAGTCCCCTGCGGATCGAGACGGAGGTTTTTCATCGCGGTCCGGAGGCGGAGCGGACCATTGAGCTGTACCTGCTGGAGGCGGACCCTGCGAAGCCGGAAGATGAGGAAGCGACTTCGCCCCAGAGAAGGGGGCAAGAGACCGTCAAGCTCGGGCCCGGCCAGGCGCAGCCGATCGAGTTCGACTTCGGCAGCCGGGAGATCGGAACGCACCAGGGGTACGTCGAGATCGTGGGCCAGGACGGCCTGGCCTGCGACGACCGCCGGTTCTTCACCGTGGAAGTCAAGTCCCGTTGGCGGATCCTGGTGGCCGCACCGAAGCCGGCCGAGCGATTTGCGTTGTTCTTGACCCAGATGCTGGCGCCGGCGTCCTACGTGCGGAGCGGTCAGGCCCGATTCGAGTGCTCCGTGATCGCCCTGGACGAGCTGGTCCAGCACGCCTTGGAGCCGTACGCGGCGGTCTGCCTGGTCGATCCCACGCCGCTGGAGCCGGCCGTTTGGCAGGAGCTGGGCGACTTCGTCTCAGACGGTCACGGGCTGGCCGTTTTTTTGGGGCGCAAGGCCAACGCGATCGACTCGTTCAACCACGCCAAGGCCCAGGAGCTCTTGGCCGGCAAGCTGCTCAGGCAGGCACGCCGACCCGACGGCGACCTGCACCTGGCGCCGCAGGACGTCGAGCATCCGATCCTCAGCGCGTTCCGGGGCGATGCCGGCTCGATCCCCTGGCAGACCATGCCCGTCTTCCGCTACTGGCAATTGGACAAGCCCGCCCCCGGCGTCGACGTGGTGGCGGCGTTCAACGACGGCCAGCCGGCGATCCTGGAGCGCCCGCTGGGCAAGGGACGCGTTTTGACCGTGACCACGCCGGTCTCCGACGATCCCAACCAGGACCCGTGGAATCTGCTGCCCGTGGGCGGCCAGTCGTGGCCGTTCTTCATCCTCGTCAACGAGATGGCCTCGTACCTGGTGGGCGCAAGCGACCAGCAACTGAACTACTTTGCCGGGCAGACCGCGGTGCTGAGGCTCGATCCCCAGCAGAGCTTTCGCTCCTACGTGCTGACTGCGATGGACGCCCCAGACGACGTCGACGTTCGCCTCACGCCCGATCTGCGCGAGCACGTGCTGGTGGTCACCTCGACCGACAAGGTGGGCAACTACCGTGTGCGCGCCGGGGGGAGCACGCAGGGCGTCGACCGCGGGTTCAGCGTGAACCTGGCGCCCGAGCAGACCCGGCTCGACCGCCTCTCAGAGGAAGAGCTGGCCGACCTGTTCGGCCCGGTCTCCTTTCGCGTGGCCCGCGACCGCCACCGGCTCGAAGGCGACCGCACCCAAGAGCGCGTCGGCCGGGAGCTGTTTCCGCTGTTGATCCTCCTGGTGGCCGCCGCCCTGGGCGTCGAGCACCTCCTGGCCAATAGGTTTTACAGAGAAGGATGAAGGATAAAGGATGAAGGATGAATGAGCCCGGCCTTCGCACCCCACTGACGATCGTTCCTTCTTCATCCTTCATCCTTCATCCTTCATCCTTCATCGTTCCGTATTAGCCCATGCTCCACTGGTCCCTGTATCCCGTCGGCGACAGCTACCTTCTGGTAGGCTCCGTTGCGCTGGTGCTGTTGGGGCTTTTGGCGGTGGGGCCGGCTCGGGAGAAAACCTCCCGGGGCAGGCGGGCAATTCTCTTGGGCATCCGCCTGGCGGTCGTGGTGCTGGTCATCCTGGCCATGTTGCGGCCGACCTTGGTCTACACGCAAACGGAGAAGCAAGCGGCCACGCTGGTGGTGCTGGCCGACCGGTCGCGGAGCATGTCGGTCCCCGACGAGATCGCCGGCCGGACCCGCTGGGAAGCCCTCCGTCGCACGCTGGCCGACGCAAAAGGCCCGCTGACGAAATTGGCCGAGGACTTCGAGATCAAGGCCTTCACCTTTGACTCTGAGGCCCATCCGGCCGACGTGGTGGGAGGCGAGATCCGCTTGGACGGCGAACCCGACGGGCTCCAGACCGCCATCGGCTCCGTACTGGAAGACGTGCTTCGTCTTCAGGCCGGCAAACGCCTGTTGGGGATCGTTCTCTTGAGCGACGGTGCCCAGCGGGCGTATCCCCCTCGCGACGTGCTGCCCCAAACGGCGGCCAGCCGGCTGAAGCCCTTGGGCTATCCCCTGTTCACCGTCCGGCTGGGCAAGTCCAGGGGCCTCGGCCAGGCCAAGGACGTGGCCGTCAAGGATCTGCTGGCCAACCCGCGGGTTTTCGTCAAGAACGAGCTTCTGGTGACGGGCCAGATCCGGGTCGACGGGTACACGGGCCGCGAGATCCCCGTGCAATTGCTCGTGGAAACTTCGCCCGGCCAGATGGAGCCGGTGGCCCAGGAGAACGTGAAGGTGACGGCCGACGGGGAACTGATCCCCGTCAAGTTCACGCACATACCCCAATTGCCCGGTGAGTACAAGATCACGCTCGCAGCGGTCGGTCAGCCGGGGGAGCTGGTGGAAACGAACAACCGGCTGAGCACGTTCGTCAACGTGCTCAAGGGCGGGTTGAACGTGCTGTACCTGGAGGGTTTTCCCCCCAGGGCAGAGCAGAACTTTTTGCGCCGGGCACTGGACAGCTCGGCCGATATCCACGTCGACGTGGTGCACGTCAATCCCCGCCCGCCCGACACCCGGCCCCCCGACTTGCCCGAGCGATTCAAGCCCGGCAAATACGAAGTGTACGTACTGGGCGACCTCGATTCGTCGGTCTTCGAAGACGGCGAGCTGGCCGATCTTGCCGACGCGGTCTCCAAGGGAGCAGGCTTGATTATGATTGGCGGCGTCCACAGCTTTGGCCCCGGAGGCTACGCCGACACGCCTTTGGCAAACGTGCTGCCGGTGAGAATGAACCGGTTCGAGCGGCAGGCGCTCGACGACGAGATCTCGGAAGACCTGCACGTGCCCGGCCCTCTGAAAATGACGCCAACCCAAATCGGCAGGCTCCACTTCACGCTGATGCTGGCCGGGGATCCGCGGGAAAGCCTGGCCGTTTGGGGGCAGTTGCCGCCGCTGGACGGGGCCAACCGATTCCGCGTCGAAGCCCTGAAGCCGTCGGCCCTGGTGCTGGCGGAGGCCGGCCCGGGACAGCCCCTTCTGGTCGCCCACGACTACGGCAACGGTCGCGTGATGGCCTTCGCCGGAGATACCACCTGGCATTGGTGGATGCACGGACAGGAACCCGCCCACAAGCGGTTCTGGCGACAAATCGTGCTGTGGCTGGCGCGCAAGGACGAATCGCTGGAAGGCAACGTCTGGATCAAGCTCCGCCAGCGGCGGTTCAATCCGGGCCAACGGGTCGAGTTTACCGTTGGTGCCCAATCGCCCAGCGGGGGCCCCGTCGAAGACGCCGACTACCGGACCGAGATCGTCTTGCCCGACGGCACCCAAGAACCCCTCGACGTGGTGCCGAGCCAGGAGGAGATGACCGGCTCTTTCCGCACCACCAGGGCGGCGGGTGACTACACGATCCAGGTCACCGCCTCCAAGGACGGGCAACCTCTGGGCAGTGCGAAATCGCGGTTTTTGGTCTTCGAGCAAGACTTGGAGCTGGACAACGCAGCGGCCGACGCCGCCGTTCTGGAGAGCTTGGCTGCCATGACGGGGGGCCGGTCGCTCGTCCCGGAAGAACTGTCCAGGCTGATCGAGCATATGACCGAAGATACTGATAGCCTTGAAGTTCGCACCGAAACGAAAAAGCCGCTCTGGGACACTTGGGGCTTCTTTCTCCTGCTGGTCGGCCTACTGGCCGCCGAATGGTACCTGCGCAAACGCTGGGGACTGGTATGAGAGCGTGTTCGAAAAGCCGGGTCAGACCGGCCCTTGCGCCCCCTTCGCGCCAAGAGCGAGCCAACTTGATATACTTAAATCAACGGCCCATGAGCCATCCTTCAGAGCCACCCCCATTCAGGGTTAAGTCGTTTTCTTCAAGGATGTCGAATCGGGATAAATCAGCCGATTGCGCAGCGCAATGAAAGATTGAAGACCTGGCGCTGTCCTAACTCTAAGGTAGTCTTGAGCATACGGCAGACACGGGATGGTTGACACGACTTGTTCCCCCGATCGCCAGGCCGGGCACACACCCGCCCGATTGATGACCGCATGAGCAGCAGCGAACAATCCCTCGACCCCCAGTTGATCGAGCAGACCAAGCAGCAGATCCGCATGCTGGTCAATGAGATCTCGAAACTGGCCAAGTCGGACATGGCTCCGGAGGAATTCTACGGGGAGTTCCTTCCGCGGGTCGTCTCCGCGTTGGCGGCCGTCGGCGGTGCCGTCTGGGTCGCCGAGGGCCAAGGCCGCCTGGCGCTGGGCTACCAGATCAACCTCCAGGAAACCCGGCTCCGCGACAACCAAGAGGATCAGGTCCGCCATGGCCGCTTGCTGCACAAGGTCTTCCTCAGCGGTGAGGGGAATCTGGTTCCGCCCCGCTCCGGCGCGGCCGACGACGAGCAAGGAGCCAACCCGACCGACTTCCTCTTGGTGCTGGCCCCGCTGAAGGCCGCCGAGGAAACCGTCGGTGTCGTGGAGATATTCCAGCGCCCGGACACCAGACCCGCCACGCAAAAAGGCTACCTGCGGTTCCTCGTGGAGATGTGCGACAGGGCGGGCGAGTTTTTCAAGAGCCACCAACTGCGGCACTTCACCGACCGCCAGGTCCTGTGGACCCAGTTGGAGGAGTTTACCCGGAGCGTACACGCCAGCCTGCACCCCCGCGAAACCGCCTACACCATCGCCAACGAGGGACGGCGACTGATCGAGTGCGATCGGGTCAGCGTGGCGATCCGCAAGGGCCGCAAGTGTTTGGTCGAGGCGGTGAGCGGCCAGGACCTGGTGGACAAGCGTTCCAACACCGTGCGTTTGTTGGGGAGACTGGCCACGGCCGTGGTCACCAGCGGCGAGCCGGTCTGGTACACCGGCGACACCAGCAACATGGCCCCCCAGGTGGAAGACGCCGTGCAGGAGTACGTCGACGAGTCGCACTCCAAGACCGTGGCCGTGCTCCCCTTGAAGCGCGCCGTGCCGGAACCCGACGACGAAAAAGAGGAACGCCAGCAGCGAGAGAGCCCGGAGGAGCCGATCGGGGCCCTGATCGTCGAGCAGATCGAGGACAGCCGGGTGCCGCAGCGGATGCTCCAGCGGGTCGACGTGGTCGCCGAGCACAGTTCCACCGCCCTGGCCAACGCCCTGCAGCACGAGAACCTGTTCCTCATGCCCGTGTGGCGCGCCCTGGGCAGGGCCCGCTGGGTCCTCAAGGCCCGAACCTTGCCCAAGACGGTCGCCATTACGGGGGCCATCCTGGCACTGCTCCTGGCCCTGGTGGTCGTGCCCTGGGAGTTCAAGATGCAGGCCAAGGGGACGCTGAAGCCGGTCGATCGCTACGAGGTGTTCGCCGGGATCGACGGGGAGGTGATGGAAGTCTACGTCGAGGACGGCCAGAAGGTCGAACAAGGGCAGCCCTTGGCCCGGCTCCGCAACACCCAGTTGGACTTGGACATCGAGAAGAACGTGGGAGAGCTGGCGACGACCCTGAAACGCATCAGCTCGATCCAGCCGAGGCTGAAGGAAGCGGAGAAGAGACGGGACTCTCGGCTGCAAAGTGACCTGATGGCCGAGTGGGACGAGCTTAGGGGGACGGAAGCGAATCTCCTGGCCCAACAAAAGCTCTACCAGCGGCAGGCGGATCAGCTCGAGGTCCGCAGCCCGGCCGCCGGCCAGGTGCAAAAGTGGGAGGTGAAGAATCTGCTGATGCGGCGTCCGGTCCAGCGGGGCAACGTCCTGATGAGCATCGCCAACACGGAGGGACCTTGGGAGCTGGAGATTCTCATGCCCGACAAACGGATGGGACACATCGTCAGGGCCGAGCAAAAAAAGCGAAAGCAAGACCAGGGCGAGGCGCTCCGCGCGGAGTTCATTCTGGCCACCGAGCCGAACACGACCCACGTGGGCCAAGTGAAGGACATGGCCGAGAACGCGGAACCCCGCGGCGACGAGGGGAACGTGGTGCCGATCAAGGTGGAAATCAGCGAGGAAGTGAAGAAGGCGTTACAAGCCGGCGACGAAGGGGAGAAGCCGTTGCGTCCCGGGGCCACGGTCACCGCCAAGATCGACTGCGGCTACCGCCCGGTCGGCTACGTGCTGTTCCACGAGTTGATCGCCTTCGTCCAGTCGAAAATCCTGTTCCGTTGGTTCTGATCCCGTTTTTCGAGGGAATCTTCCGCCATGCAAGTTGCCCTGATCGCGCTGGCCACGTCTCTCTTGCTCGCCGGGCCCCAACCGGGGTCCGCCGAGGAGGCCCCGGCCGAGTCGTACACCATCCCGGGCTGCCTGGTTACGTTGATCGAAGACGTCGACGTGCCGGCGCAGGAAGCGGGCGTGCTGAAGGAGCTCTTGGTCCGCGAAGGCGATGAAGTGAGCAAGGGAGACCCGCTGGGGCGAATCGACGATGAGCTGGAGCAGAAGCTCAAGAAGGTGGCCGAGTACAAGCTCCAGGTGGCCCAGAAAGAAGCGGGAAACGACTACAGCGTCCAGGCCGCGAAGGCGAATGAGCTGGTTACCGAGGCCGAAGTGAAACAGGCGCAAGAGGCGGATCGCCGGAAACCCGGCACCGTGGCCCCGGCCGAGTTCAACCGCATGCTGCTTCAAAACCGGCACGCGAGCTTGCAGTGGAAACAGGCGGTCTACGATCAGGAGATCGCCGCCGTTTCGGTTCAGGTCCGCGAAGCCGAGGACGGAGTGGCCGCCTTGCAGATCGATCGCCGCCGGATCGCCGCTTCCCTGGACGGCATCGTCATGGAGCGGTATTTCGACGAAGGCGAGTGGGTCCGGCCCGGCGACCCCGTGCTGCGGATCATCCGCATGGACCGCCTGCGGATCGAAGGCTTCGTCGACGCGACCAAGGTCTCGCCCGCCCAGGTCAGCGTCGGGCAAAAGGTGACCGTCGTGCCGGATTCCGACGAGCCGCTTCCGGGCGGGCCGGACGCGGCCCAGGAGCCGCGGGAAGGCGAAATCGTGTTCGTCAGCCCCGTCGTGGAAGCGGGCCCCCGCTTCCTGGTTTGGGCGGAAGTGGCAAACGAGGGGCACGACGGCTACTGGCCGTTGCGTCCCGGCTTCCACGCCGACATGACGATCAGCCTGCGACCGATCGGCCCTCCCAAGCGGACCGCCCAGCTCGCCAACCCCTGACAGGCTCACCATGGCCACCCTGGCTGACAGCCTCGTTTCCAGCTCCGGCCGGAGCATGCCGATCCGCAAGCGGCCCGATCTGACGGCACAGCGCCAGCGCTACCTCGGCCGGAGCTACTGGGTGGTCAAAGAGCCGGTGGGGATGAACTACTTTCGCTTCCAGGATGAGGAATACGCCATCCTCCAAATGCTCGACGGCCAGACCAGCCTGGACGAGATCAAGGAGCAGTTCGAGGCGGAATTCCCCCCCCAGAAAATCACCCTGGAGGAATTGCAGCAGTTTCTCGGCCAGTTGCACCGCAGCGGACTGATCGTTACCGGCGTGCCGGGCCAGGGCCGGCAGCTCCGCAAGCGCCGCGACGAACGCCGCCGCCGGCAACTCCTCGGCGCCCTGACCAACGTGCTTTGCATCCGCTTCAAGGGCATCGATCCCGAACGGGTGCTCACCCGGCTGTACCCCAAGGTGCGGTGGCTGTTCACGTGGGCGGCGCTGGTGATTTACTCGCTCCTGGCTTTTTCGGCACTGACGCTCGTGCTGGTCGAGTTCGACGTTTTCCGCGCCAAGCTCCCCGGCTTCTACCAGTTCTTCAGCCCTACCAATGCCCTGCTCTTGGCGCTGACGCTGGGGGTCACCAAGGTCCTCCACGAGCTGGGCCACGGATTGACCTGCACGCACTTCGGCGGCGAATGCCACGAGATCGGGATCATGATCCTGGTGCTCACCCCCTGCCTGTACTGCAACGTGTCCGACTCCTGGATGCTTCCCAGCAAGTGGCATCGGGCGGCGATCGGCGCGGCGGGGATTTTTGTGGAGGTCACCCTGGCCGCCATCGCCACCTTCGTCTGGTGGTTCACCGAACCGGGGCTTGTACATTACCTCTCGCTGAACGTGATGTTCGTCTCCTCGGTGAGCACCATCCTCTTCAATGCGAACCCGCTGTTGCGGTACGACGGCTACTACATTCTCGCCGATCTTGTCGAAATCCCCAACCTCCGGCAGAAGGCCACCGCGATCGTCAGCCGCAAGCTGGGCCACTGGTTCCTGGGGCTCGAACCGCCCGACGACCCCTTCCTGCCCGAACGCAACCAGGGCTTCTTCGCCTTCTACACCGTGGCCGCCGTGCTCTACCGCTGGTTCATTCTGGCGTCGATTCTGACGTTTCTCTACAAGGTTTTTGAGCCGTACGGGCTGAAGATCATCGGCCAGGTGATCGCGGTCGCGTCGATTTACGGGCTTTTGTTCCAGCCGATCTACCAATTGGGCAAGTTCTTCTACGTGCCCGGGAGGTGGCACAAAGTGAAAAAACCTCGCATGTACGCCACGCTGGCCGGGCTGGCGGCGGTGGTGCTGGCGATCTTCTATCTCCCCTTGCCCTATCACGTCGGCTCCGCCCTGGAGATGCGGGTCTTCGACGCCAAGTCGGTCTACGTCGCCGTGCCCGGAAAGCTGGAAGAGGTCCGCGTGCAGCCGGGCGATCGGGTGAAAGCGGGCGAACTGCTCGCCCGGCTCACGAGCATCGATCTGGAGCTGGAGATCAAGCGTCTGGAGGGCCTGCGCGACCAGAACGCCAAGCAACTGGAGACCCTGAAGCGGCTCCGGCACGACGATCCTCAAGCCAGCACTCGAATCCCGGAGAGCGAGGCCACCCTGGAGGCGGTCGAGAAGCAGTTGGAAGAGAGGAGGCGCGACCGCGAGCGACTGGAGTTGAAGGCCCCCCGCGACGGCGTCGTTTTCTCCCCCCCCTGGGTCCCCACGCGCGAAGGTCCCGAGGGGCAGTTGCCCTCCTGGTCCCGCACCCCCCTTGAGCCCGAAAACCTGGGATGCTACCTCGAGGCGGGCGCGAATTTCTGCCTGGTGGGCGAACCGGCCGAGATGGAAGCCCTCTTGGTGATCGACCAGGCCGACATCGATTTCGTCGCCGTGGGGCAGGACGTGGAAATCAAGCTGGACGAGCTCCCCCACGACACGTTCACCGGCGAAATCCGCAAGATTGCCGAAGAGGAGCTGGACGTCAGCCCCCGGGGCCTCTCGGCCAAGTCGGGCGGGGAGGTGCCCACCAAGACGGACCCCTCCTCGGGCGTCGAGCGGCCGATGAGCACCTCCTACCAGGCCAGCGTCCCCCTGCCTGACCCGAACGGCGACTTCCGCATCGGCCTCCGCGGCCGGGCGAAGGTCCACGTCCGAGCGCAGACCATCGGCCAACGCGCCTGGCGCCTCGTCACCCGCACGTTTAATTTCAAGTTGTAGTGGGAAGGCTACACGGAGGCGGGCAGATTCCCGTCGCCTTCCAACGGCAGTGGGCGGAGGTCGGTGAGGATTTCCAGGTCGTCGCGGGCGCGGGCTTCTTCCAGATAGGCCGCCGAACACTCCATCTCCGAAAGCTCCAGCGTGTTGCGGATCCAAAGGAGCTTCGCCTCGGCCGGCTCGACCAGGCCAACCGCGCCCAACGCGAGGTCGAGGATCTCGCGATCAGTCTCGTAGTCCAAAGGCGTCATGGCGCCGGACACGTGGGCGGCCACGATCGCGTTCAGTCGGGTCGCCTCGAAGTCGGTCTCTCGCAGCATCTGCGTCTTGCAGAACTCGGCGAGCCCCAGGCCCACGGCGTTGCCGTGCGTCTCCGGGGTGAGCCCCCGCAGCACGATCAGCTTGACCTTGGGGAACTCGTCTTCAACCGCGCAGTGATCGCTGAACTTGCGTCCCACGACGTTCGTGTCCATCCCGGTGCCGCTGATGTTCTTGCCGATCTGGTCGATCAGGAGGACGTCGACGTACCGGAACGGGAGCCGGGCGATCCACTTTTTGGCCAATACGAGCAGCTCCTTCTCGCGGCTTTCAAGCTCCTCGGGGGCGATGGCTTCGATCTTCGCCGTTTCGTCGTAGGCGTTCTCGAGGATGGCCAGGCCCGCCAGGACCCGACAGTTGCGGATCACCTCGGCGGCCACGCTGCGGACGATCTGGTCGAAGCTGTAATCAAGGATCGCCCGGTGGTAGATCCCGGCCCCCTCGCACTTGCCCAGGCCGATGAGCATCATCTTCATCAGCCCGCTTTCGATCTCGCCGACGAAACGGGTGTGCGGCTTGACGCGGTTGACGACCAGCACATGGTCGGCCTCATAGGCGAACCGGTCGAAATGGACGGGAAAGCCTTCCGCGGTCCGGCAGACGACGACCGTTTCCATCGTGGAGCGGATCGGACAGCCGACGTACTCTTCGGTGATCCCGTACGACGCAAGGAAATTCCGCTGCCCTTCGGCCGTCCCGCCCGCGTGGCTCCCCATCGCCGGAACAATGAACGGCTCCGCCCCCAATTGTCGCAGGTGCTCCACGACCGACCGGAGGATCACGTGGATATTGGCCACCCCCCGGCTACCGGCGGTGATGGCCACGCTCTGGCCCGGCTTCACTTTCTCGGCCAACGGAAGTCGCGCCAACTGGGCGTGCACTTCGCCCGGCAGATCGTCGACTCGGGGAGCCTCGAACCTTTGCCGCAGCCGGAACATCAACGGATAGGATGACATCAGGCAGGCCTTCCAGAGGCGGTCGCCGACGTGCCGTCGGAGGTTGGCTTCTGCGACGGTTTCTTCCTCTGATTCCCCGTCCGGGCCTTCGGGACCCACTGACTCCCAGTCGCCGCGGCTTCGGCGTCGGCTTCGGCGGCAGCTTCCGTCGCTTCTTCTCCGGCTTCTTCTTCCGCAGGCTGCTTGCCGGCACGCTTCGGGCCTTGCGCGCACTCCTTTGCGGTGATTACGCCGTCGCCGTTGTGATCGTAACCGGCGAACTCGTCAAGCTGCGACTGCGTGGCCTTGGGGGCAAACTCCACCATGGTGAGCTGGGCGTCGCCGTCGGCGTCGCGCAGGACGAACCAAGAGGGCAGGCCCTGCGGAAGCTGTGTCGTGGGGACAAAAAACTTGGTGCCGCGGCGGGCCGCCGGGCCGGCCGGCGGCTCTTGACCCCGCTCGCCCGTCGCCTCTTCTCGGGAAGGCTTCGGGCGCTCGGTCGCGTCGGCAGCACCGGGGCCGATCGTCGGATTCAGAAACGACGGCGTCGCGAGCCTTCCCTGCAAGTGAGAGCGGTTTAGCGCAATCGGCTTTCCCCTACCGAGCGTCGTCACTCGCCGCGCCAGTTCGTCGACCGCAATCCCCGCTTCGGAGCCGGCCAGCCCCAGCGACTTCCATATTCTTTGCCACTCCGCTTCGTCCAGCGACCCGTCCCGGTTCGAGTCGTACCTTTTCACGCGGGGGGCGTCCCATTCGTCCGGCTCCAGCCGCTTGTCGCCGTCGTGGTCGTACTTGTTCAGGAGCATTGCGGCCCATTCGTGCTCTTGGAGACGTCCGTCGCTGTTCTGGTCGTATTTCTCGACCAGTCGCCGGCAGTAGCGGAGGACTTTCACCGGAGCGGGAGCGTTGGCCGGTCGGATTCCCGCTGGAGGAGGGAAATTTTCAGGAGCCGCCGAAGGCGCCGCCGCGAGCTGGAGCAAGACGAGCAGCGCCGGGGCCATTCGGCGTGTTCGCGTCCACCCGTGCAGGGCAAAACCGGTCCGGCAGTCGCGTTTTTGCATGGGTCCGGTCCGTTTTGGGTAACGGGGGGCGGGGCCGTTTTTCAGACGCACTGTCACCCGATGGGGTGCGCGCCGGACCCCGTCGTGCCACCAATTTGAGGGGACAGTTCCCGCTTCCCAGTCTGCCGCCTGGCCAAACTCTCTTGACGGCGGGGCGGGCACGACTACAATTCATCTGTACTGGTATTGTACCTTGACGGTGCTGCCCACCGTCAACCCCCCACCAAGGCAGCCCTGCCTTGTAATTCGCCTGCCTACGAATCTCACCGGCCGGAAGGAAAGATTGCGGAAAACCGTTCAGAGGACCAGGGACGGTTCTTCGCCTGGCGACCGGTGATTGCTTTGCTAAAGGGCATTGAGGAAACCGACCGACTGGTCCGAGCCTCGGTTGACCATGATTACCGCAAAGACCGCTGCTCCCCGAGAGGGTGTTCTCGGCGCGCGCGAATTGGATCTTGCGCGCCGCGCCCAGCAAACGGACGGGCGGATCGACGGGGTCGCCCTCGAACTAGGATTCGCCACCGAGGAGGAGGCCCTCGCGGCGGTTGGCCGGGCGTTGGGCATGGAACTGGTCGACCTGGCCACCGTGAGGATTGACCTCTCCCTGCTCGAAGATTTTCCGATCAAGTTCATCCATCGCTATGGAGTGTTCCCGATCGGACGGAGAGCCGGATCGCTGGTCGTGGCCACCGGCAATCCCTTTGACTTGCACGCCTTGGACGCCGTCAGCGCTGCCGTGGGAATGAGTGTGCTCCCGGTGGTGGCGCTTCCGGACGAATTGACCAAGCTGGTCAAGGCCCATCTGGGGGTCGGGGCGGAGACGATTGACGACTTGATTGCGCTTGCGGAGCAGCGTCAAAGCGGAGTCGAGGTGCTCGAGGACATCGAGTGGGACCATTCCGAGGCTTCCGAGGAGGCCCAGGAGGCGTCGGTCGTCCGCCTGGTGAACGAGATCCTGATGGAGGCGATCGAAGCGCGGGCCACCGACATCCATCTCGAGTCGCAATCGAAGGGGATCAAGATCCGCTATCGGATCGACGGCGTGTTGCAGCCGCAGCCGGCCCCGCCGCAGATCAATCGCTTCCAGGCCGCGATCATCAGCCGGCTGAAGATCATGGCCAAGATGAATATCGCGGAGAAGCGCGTGCCGCAAGACGGGCGCATCAAGCTCAAGGTCGCCGGCCGGGAGATCGACGTCCGCGTTTCCATCATTCCCATGCTGCACGGCGAGGGGGTGGTGATGCGGATCCTCGATAAGGACCGCATGCAGTTTTCCCTCCGCGGCGTGGGCATGGACGAGGACATCTACCGCGAGTTCAGCCACTTGATCACCCAGCCGCACGGGATCATGCTCGTGACCGGGCCCACCGGGTCGGGCAAGACGACCACGCTCTACAGCGCCTTGAACGAGATCAAGAGCGAAGACACCAAGATCATCACCACCGAGGATCCGATCGAGTACCAGTTGGACGGGATCAATCAGATCCAGGTGCACAACAAGGTCGGGTTGACGTTCGCCAGGAGTTTGCGGAGCATCTTGCGGCACGATCCCGACATCGTCCTGGTGGGCGAGATCCGCGATCTGGAAACGGCCCAGAACGCGGTCCAGGCCTCGCTCACCGGGCACCTGGTGTTCAGCACGCTGCACACCAACGACGCGGCGGGGGCCTTCATGCGCTTGATCGACATGGGGGTCGAGCCGTTTCTGGTGTGCAGCACGGTCGAAGGGGTGATGGCCCAGCGCTTGGTGCGAACCCTCTGCCGGGAATGCCGCCAGCCGTTCACTCCCAGCTTCGACGACGTGCCCGACGATTTCCCCCTCCAGGACTGCCTGGAGAACGGGGCCACGAT
>Ga0154737_1032_pt4 | contig 14049 bp, 11 predicted proteins | sample Rifle2008BG16ft_FD_105745 | JGI IMG/M metagenome (GOLD analysis project Ga0154737, IMG submission 105745) | Planctomycetes bacterium RBG_16_64_12 | reverse complement strand
CCCCGGGCCAGTCGCTTGGCAGACACGGTTTCACCTCGAGCTGCTGCCAGGTCGGCGTGATTCCCAGCACGCCGTGGATCACGCCGGCAGTGGCGGCAACCATGTCGGCCAGGTACGGCTCACCGTCGCCCTGGGGTTCTCCGGTGATGGTGAAGGCGTTGTCGCCGGCCCAGCTAATCTCCCTGGCTCGCTCAGCGAAGCGGCTCAAGCGGTGATAGGCACCTTTTGCGTCGCCGGCGCGGGCCCGGGCCACGATCTCCCAATACGTCTGGCACAGCAGGGTGCCCCCGTTCATGTAGACCCCGTAAGTCTGCCAGCTCTTGGCCAGCGGGTTGACGCTTTCCGGCACCGGCCAGAGGGCCGACAGCCCTGCATAGCCCTGATAGCCGTACTCCTTCTCGAGTTGGGTGATCCTGGCATCGGCGGTGGCCACGATCTTTCGCGCCTGTTCGGGCGAAGCGATGCCCACGGCAATCGGCGGCCACTGGCAGAGATCGCAGAAGTAGGAGACCGGCTGACCCTGGGAGTCGATCCAGTCGAGATAGCGCGGCCCTCCGGGGGCGTCCTCCTTCCAGAGCACCTCGTTGAACGCCTTCTTGATCAAGGCTGCGATTTCGCGATACTCTGCCGCCTTTTCAGCGCGCCCCGCCGCGGCCTCCATTTCCGCCAGGTCCACGGTCGCTTTGTAGAAGAAGGAATTGTGGTAGCCGTTGATCCCACTGGTGCTGACCGCGTCGTAGTACCAGTGGGCGCCCACGTCGTCCAGTTTGAACAGGCCCTGTTCATTGCGCCGTTGGATGAAGTAGGCCAACATGCGTTCCAGGGCGGGCAGGTTCTGCCGGACGAAGTGCAGGTCGCCGCTGTGCAGCAAGTAGGCGTGGGTGCCGATGATCGTGTGGAGATTGTCGTCCACCCACTGGCCGCCCTGATTGTAGCCGAAATGCGCCCGCCCCTGGTCGTCCAGTCTGGTGAGGATGTGCGCCATATGCTCCCGGAACGCCCGGGCCACGTCGTAGGGGTGCGAAGACAACTTTCCGGGGGCAGGCGCGCCGGCCGCCACCGCCATGCCGTACATCCAGCTCGAGCCCGCATAGTACCAGCCGTCGCTCTCGTTGCCGAAGTCGAATCCCTTCTGGTCGTTGACAGCCCCGCCGTTGAGCACCGAGACGTAAAAATCCCTCAGCGAGGATTCGGTCTCCTTGTCGGGCAGCGTAATCGCCAACTGGTAGCCCGTGCCATACTTGTCCACGCCCCCGATCTTGAGCGAGATTTCTTCCACCTGCCCTTTGCTGTGGGTCGTGGTCACGTCGCCGGCGGTTACGGCGCCGGCTTCACTCAGCCAGGCGAAACTGCCGCGACGATAGAGCTGCCCGCCCTCGACCTCCAGACGCAGGTCGGAAGGAGCGTGCCAGTTCGTCCACAGCTTGTAGATCGCCCACGTGTCACGGTCACGGATCGTCTGGATGTGGTTCTGCGACACCCGACGGGGATAATCTTGCAGGGCGTACAGTTCGCTGGGGCGTGCAGCGATGCGGAACGGGTCATACCAGATGGTGCTGGTGACCGAGTTCTCGCGCTGCCGGGCATCAAAACTGAAGAACAACCCAGGGCTGCCCGACATCACCGAGGTAAGATCCTTCTCCCAACGCCGGACGATGCTCCAGATCAACTGCGAACCATCGCCCGGTGCCGACAACGTCCAGTCCTCGGTGGCCACCGGCTCCCCGTCCCCCCCGGGGGAGAGTTTTACGCCCTTGATGTGCAACACGGTCCGGCCATCTTCTTCGGTCAACTGGACCTCTTCCGCCAAGGCCAGCCGACTCTCGTATCGCTTGTTGTCCGCGCCCACCACGTAGGTGCAACCACCCTTGGCCCAGGGACGTCGCCCCGCCTGCGCGAGCAGCGACTGCTCGTTCAGTCCGTCCGGTCCACGGAGATAGAGCCGCACCAGGGCCGGGTACGTGACGTTCACTTCGGTCTTACCGAAGGGCCCCTCAATGGTCACCACCTGAGGCGTGAGCCCCGGCGCCTGCACCTCGACCTCCCCCAGGCAGAGGTAGCCGTCGTATTTTGCCCCGGGCTGGTCGCCGTCCGGAAAGAGTAAGCGCACGTAGCGGGCGGGGGTTGCTTCCGTCAGCGGATAGGACCACTCCCGCTCCGCGTCGCAGGGCTGTTCATCGCGGGGAATCTCGTCGGCCGCGATTTTCCGCACGTCCTCCCAGGAGCCTTCTTTTCCCGTGAGGCTCACCTGCACGGTCGCGCTGGCCGGCGGGCAGTGGTACTTGTCTTCGTAGCGCGCCCAGGCGACTTTCACGCCTTTGACGGGAAAGACTTGGCCCAGGTCGACTTGCCACCAGGCGTCTTTGTCCTTTCCCTCCACCGTCTGCCAGTAGTTCGAGTTTTCGTGCGTAATCCCATCGGCGGCCGCCGCTGCGCCGTAGCCCGGCCCCCATTGGCTGGAGGCCGCTGGATACCCCGGCTGTGCTTGGGCAAGGTGCACGCCGGTTTCGACAAGCGACAGAACCAGCGCACCTGCCACGCTCGGCCACCATGGCATTGCCGTTGTCATCATGTCCTCCAGCTCTTTCTTGGCTTGAGGTCCGTTTGGACTTTCATTGCCCGGAAAGCAACGCAAGCGAAAGGGTTATTCCACCAAAGCAGAGGGCAGTGTAACTTGCATTTCACCCCGGATCAAGCTCCCGGATGGGGCTTTTATCGCCTGGGGGCCGAGCGCGCACGATCCAACCGATCTTCGAAGGAAACAGATCGTAAAATCTTGCAATATAAAGAGTTGCGCGCGGACGACCGGTTTCCCACACGGCGCGGCCCTCATTGCAAAAGGCGCTCCTGCGGATGACTGCTGCGACTGGATTCCTCATCATCGCTGAGATATCATACGCTCGATTGAAGCGGCGCATTGAGGGTTGACGTGGCCTCTACGGCAGAAATCTGAGAAAAGCCCGCGCCAGTTCTTGACCGGGCATGAAATACACGTTACGAATGCTCCTAGCTACCTGGAACCGCAATTTCAGGAAGACGTTCCATGGCAAGTGCGCTGATCAAGATCAAGGCACTCTACGACAGTCTCTCCCAGGCTCACCGGCGGTTGGCGGACTATATTCTCCGGAACGGCGACGACATCCCGTTCTTGTCCGTTCACGAGCTTGCGCGGGTCGCAGGCGTCAGCGCGGCCTCCATCAGCCGGTTTGCCCGAACCATAGGCTACCGAAGCTTCAAGGATTTCAAGACGCAACTCGGGAAGGATTCGTTGTCCTCCTTCAACGGCATTTATGAGGCGATCACTCCCAGGGACAACGACGAAGAGGTCATCGAGAAGGTTTTCCTTGGGAACATCAGGAGCCTGGAGGAGACGCTGACAATCGTGAATCGGGGTGATCTCATCCGAGCGGCCAAGATCCTTTCCAAGTCGCAAAGAACGGTTTTCGTGGGCATCGGCAGCAGCGGCAACATGGCTCATGACGCGGCCCTGCGCTTTTCCCAGCTAGACATCCAGGCAGAAGCGTATGCGGATTCCTATCAGATCCTCGTTCAGGCGCTTCGGGTGAAGAATGGCGAGGTCGTTTTTGGTATTTCTCACAGCGGTCGTTCCGTCACAACGGTGAAGGCTTTGGAATTGGCTTCAAACAGCGGAGCAACGACGGTCGGCATGTCCAATTACCTGAAGTCGCCTTTGCATGAGAGGAGCGACGCCTTCTTGTGCACTTCGTTTCCCGAAAGCCGAGTGAAAGTTGCGGCCTTGTCTTCAAGAATCGCCCAGATGTGTCTGATGGATGCGTTGTATCTGCTGGTGGCCCGCTACAAGAGGATTTCGCTTCGCAATGCAGAGCGGCTGAACGCCCACGCCGAAAAGACGCTGAGGTTCCCCGCGAAATGAGCAAGCCAGGAAGAGTCTACCTCGCGATTGATTTGGGTGCCAGTAGCGGTCGTGCGGTGCTGGGTTTGCTGGAAGGCGGCAAGCTCAAGATGGAAGAGGCCAACCGTTTTCCCAACTCACCTGCGCCCTTGGGAGGCAGGCTGTACTGGGATTTCCTTTCGCTCTGGAACCATGTCCTCAGCTCGATGCGTCTTTGCGCCGGGAGGGGCTACTCACGACTTTCGGGCATTGGCGTGGATACATGGGGCGTCGACTACGGCTTGCTCGGAGCGGACGGCAAGCTGCTGGGCAACCCGATATGCTACCGAGATTCGCTCACGGAAGGAGTCGAGCGGCCGATCCGCTCGGCGGTCGGCGAGAGAGAACTGTACCGGCTGACGGGTAGCCCGCTGATGCGGATCTCCACACTATCGCAATTGGTGGCCCTGCGGAACAGTCCCAGCGCCGGCATGTTGAGGTTGTCCAAGACGCTGCTGATGATGCCGGACCTTTTCCGGTATTTTCTCTCGGGACACAAGGCGGTTGAGCTTACCGCGGCCGGCACCTCCCAATTGGCGAACGTGCGAAGCGGCAGGTGGTGCTCACGAATCCTCCAGAAGTTGCACCTTCCCAGACGGATCATGCCGGAAATCGTGAAGCCGGCAACCGTCGTCGGGCGGCTGTCGCCGGAGCTGGCAAGGCGCACCGGCTTGAATCGGGCCCCGGTTGTCGCCGTCGTCGGGCATGATACGGCTTCTGCCGCTTGCGCCGTTCCTTTGGCGGGTCCAGATTGTGCCTTCCTCAGTTGCGGCACGTGGTCGGTCTTCGGTGTCATTCACGACAGTCCGATCACGACGGATGAAGCATTCTCGCGTGGCTTCGCAAACATCCTCGGCCTGGAGTCCGTCCTTTTTGTCAAAATCGGCATGGGCCTTTACCTGTTCGAGAACCTGGGCAGAGTGCTCGCGAGCCGTGCCCGTAAGACGACCTATGCCGAAATGATTGAAGGGGCGTCGCACGCGAAGCCGTTTGCGTGTCTCTTGGATGTGAATTCGCCCTTGTTCTTTGTCGCCGAGGACCCGGAACCGTGCCTCCAAGAGTTCTTGCGCAGGACCGGCCAGAAGGTTTCCCAGAGCACCGGCTCGATCATTCGATCTCTTCTGGAGGGCCTGGCATGGAGTTATCGCGCGGCGACCGACGATCTGACAGCACTTACCGGGAGGGATCTGACGAGAATATCTCTGGTCGGCGGGGGGAGCCGGAACAAGATGCTTTGCCAAATGGTGGCCGATGCCACCGGCCTGGAGGTTGTCGCGGGACCGGCCGAGGCAACCGCGGCCGGGAACCTGGCCGTGCAAGCCCTTGCCACCGGGCAACTGCGCAAGGCAGCGGATATTCGGGAACTTATCAAGGGCTCGTTCCGGCTCACCACCTACAGACCCGAGTCGACGGCATCGTGGGATAAGAACTTCACTCGCTACCTCGAGATCCTGGACAAGTCAAGAAGGCTCAAGTAATTGGAAGGGACTGGTCGTGCAACGCTATTACCTGCCTGAAGTCTTTGTCAACACGTTCGATGGTATTGATTTGAAGAACCATATTGTGGCGACGTACTACATGAAAGACACGTTGGAGGGAGAGGACTTCATCGACCATTTCGCCTTGGTGCAGGCCTTGGCTTTGGAAGGCTCTACCGGCACGTGGGAAAAGGTCGAGGAAGACACAACCGACGTGAGAAAAGCGCTCTCCGGCAAGTTGGTGGGCTACTTTGAGATCCCCAGCGGGGACAGGTTCACCAAAGAGGCCGTGGTCCAGCTCGCGTTTCCCGTCGACGCATGGGACGACAACGTACCCATGATGCTCCTTTCCATCTCGGGGAACTGCTTTGCCTACTCCGACGCAATGAGACTGCTGGACATTTACCTGCCCGAGAATGTCTTAAAGAACTTCAAGGGGCCGAAGTTCGGCGTACCGGGTATTCGCCAAGCGACCGGGGTCCCCCAACGGCCGTTTTCACTGCACATCATCAAGCCCAAGATGGGCATGACGCCCGAACAGGTGGCCAACCAGGTCTACCAGACCGCTTTGGGTGGCGTGGACATGGCCAAGGACGATGAGATGACCTCCGACGTCTATAACAGCAATTACCTGGACAGGGTGAAGGCCGTACGAGACAAGCTGGAACAGGCCGAGGCCAAGACAGGCAAGAAGGTGATCTACTACGTCAGCATCACCCACGAGCCAGCCCAGATCGTCGAGCGGGCGCACCGGGCCGTGGAAGCAGGGGCCACCGGCCTGCTGGTAACGTATTCTGCGGGCCTTCCGGTCCTCAGGCAGTTGGCGCAAGATCCTGCGATCCATGTTCCCATCCTCTGGCACGCTTCACACCAGATCGCCGCCGTGCCTCGTATTGCCTGGCCGGTGTTTGCGAAGCTGGCGAGGATTTGCGGCGCGGATCTGATGCTGACCCCGACCAATTGGTCGTCGATTCCCATGGTCAGCTTGGAAGAGGGTCTGAGGACTTCGCACATGAAGCTGGCTTCCATGGGTCACATCAAGCCCATGTTTCCCATGCCCTGCGCGGGCGTCTATCCGGGGCTTGCCCCGATCCTGATCGGCGAATACGGCCCGGACATCGTCATTCCGGCCGGAGGGGGGATGTTGGGCCATCCGGACGGCTACACCGCGGGGGCCCAAGCCTGGCAGCAAGCCATCGAAGCGACCATGGCGGGCGTCGATCTCGTCGAGTTCGCCAGGAGACCGGAAAACAAGGCTTTGCGAGGTGCCCTGGAGAAATGGGGCTACATCGAAAGGCCCAAGACTCCCTGGCTGCGGGTGGCTCCGAAATTCCATCCCAAGAAGATGAAGTTCGACCAACAGGTCGCGTGTTTCTGAAACAGAAGTAAGGAGAACGCTGTGGAACTTCACGTCGATGCCCATCTATGGTGTCTCGGCACCTATGGGGAACGGTACGTCCCGGGGGGATACTTCGAGCCCATGAGCCTGGACGAGCAATTGCAGAGCATGTCCGACATCGAAGGGCTGGAGGGCTTGTTCATCTTCTATCCCACCCCGCCTCTGCCCGACGATCCGGACCAGCTTCTGAAGAAGCTCTCGGACTACAATTTGCGGGTCTCCAATTTGTGCCCGGAATTATGGAGCGACAGAAAATGGAGATACGGTGCCTTCAGCACCGTGGAAACAAAGATCCGGAAGGAAGCCATCAAGGTTTTCAAAGAGGGGATCGATTTCGGCAAGGCAGTTGGCGCGGACAGCATCCTGTTCTGGCCCGCGCACGACGGCTTCGACTATCCCTTTCAGACCAACTACCGGGACGGGTGGACGAATCTCGTGGAGACGCTTCAAGAGATCGGCGAGCATGACAGGAGCATGAAGATAGCGGTGGAATACAAGTCGAAAGATCCCCGACAAAGACAATACGTCAGCAATGTCGGCAAGCTCATGATGCTGTTGGCCGACGTGGGACTCGACAACGTCGGCGGGGTGATCGACGTCGGGCATGCCTTGATGGCCCAGGAAAGCCTGGCCGAATCCCTGACCATCCTCGACATGCACGACAAACTGTACCAGATCCATCTCAATGAAAACTACAAAGATGCCGACCCCGACCTGATTTTCGGCACGATCAATTTCTGGGAGATTCTGGAATTCTTCTACTACCTGAACAAGACCGACTTCAAGGGCTGGAGCTCCATCGACATCATCGCCCCCCGCGACGACAGAGTACGATCCTTGAAGGCAGGAGTGAAACTGGTTTACAAATACCAAGCGTTGGCTGAGAGACTTCAGGCACGTGCGAGCGAGATCGACGCTCATTCAAGAGCGTGCAGTTTTGTCGACAACATCGATTTGATCAGCGACCTGCTTTTCCCGAGCGCTTGACGATGAACTCCAGAGAGAGGGTGCTGGCTGCACTCCAGCGGAAGACGCCCGACAGAGTTCCCACGTTCGAGTTTGTGATCGACAGTCAGGTCATGGATGCGATTCTGCCCAGGGCGGATCTGTTTGAGTTTGTCGACGCCATGGGGCTGGATGCGATTGCCGTAAGGCCGAACATCAGGAAAGAGCAGATCGAGGAAGACGTCTTTCGCGATGAAAGAGGGGTCGTCGTCCGAAGAACGACCCAGGATTATCTTGAGCCCGTGAATACGGTAATCAGGAACGAGGAGGACCTGCGGCGGTTTGAATTCCCTGATCCGCATGCTTCCCACCGACTGGACGGCCTAAGCAGGGCCGTCGAGCGATTCAAAGGGAGGCTGCCCGTCATTGCCTTCTTGCGGGATGGATGGTCGGAAGCGAGAGACCTGCACGGCTTCGCGGAGAGCCTGGTCGATTTACATGACAACCCCAGATTGGTGCGGGGAATCGTGGAGAAAGCCGTGGATTACTATTCCGAGCTGGGAAGGCTGGCGGCGAAGCTCGGGGCGGAAATCGCCTTTTCCGGCGACGATATCGCCGGGAACAACGGCCTCTTGATGTCTCCCCAACATTTCCAGGACGTCATCTATCCCGCGATGAAGAGGCTGTACACGAACTGGCACCGTTGCGGATTGCATATTATCAAGCATTCCGACGGAGATCTCAGCCCCATCTTGGATTTGCTGATCGATACAGGCCTGGACTGCCTGCACCCAATCGATCCCCTGGCGGGCATGAGCCTTGCGAAAGTCAAGAAGGAATACGGGGATCGAATCTGCATCATGGGCAATGTGAACTGTGCGGGCAATCTCGTTTTCGGCAGCGAAGATCAGGTGATCGAAGAAGTGAAGCATTGCATCGAGGTTGCTGCCCCAGGCGGCGGCTACATACTCTCGTCAAGCAACTCGATCCCGCGGAGCGTTAAGCCGGAGAACTATGTCGCTATGCTTGGTGCTGTCAGAGAGTATGGGAAGTACTAATCCCATTGCAAAGAGTCGGTGACCACCGGCGGTGCAGCGGGGGCAGTCCAGGAACGTCTGCGCGTCTGAGCCAGGTAACATGGACCCGCTACTCGAGAAGATTTACTCGCTGACTGAGGAAGACTGCCGGGACTGCGCCCGGCATGTGATGCTCGGTGGCGGAACGCGCGGGGGGCCGGTTGTTGTTCGGGGCAAGGGGGTGCGTCTTTATGACCAACAGGGCAAGGACTATATCGACTGCACCTCGCAGAGTTGGGCGATGTACCTGGGGTTCGCCCACGCGGCGATCAACCGGGTTGTGGCAGAGCAAATGGAGCGGTATTCCCATATTCACCAGGGATTCGATACGCCCGCTCGCTTCTATCTCGCCCGGAAGCTGGCCCAAATAGCCCCGGGCGATCTGAACCGCGTGTCGTTCACGGTAGGTGGAGGTGCCGCCTGCGAGGCAGCGATGAAGATCGCTTACAAGAATACGCAACCGTCCCGCGACTTCATTTGCCTTTATGACAGTTACCACGGAAGCACGCTCGGCTCGATGGGCGCTTCATGGATCTCCACCCGGGCGGCGGGGAGCCTTGTGGGCGGAAGCAGATTCCTGGGCCTCACGCGGCCCTTTGTTCGAGTTCCCAACCCCTATTGCTATCGCTGCCCACTTGGCCTGAACAGGGAAGACTGCGGATTGGCCTGTTCGCAAATGCTGCGGCTGACTCTCCAGCGAGGAATCGCCGGAAACGCCGCGGGGGTCCTTCTGGAACCGATCCAGGCAAGCGCCGGCCAGATTATCCCGCCGAAGGAATACCTGCAGGCGGTTCGGCAGATATGCGATGAATTCTCGGTTCCGTTGATTTTCGACGAGATCCAGACCTATGCGCGGGTGGGCAGGTTCTTTGCCGCCGAACACTTCGGCGTGACTCCCGACATGATTTTTCTGGGAAAGGGCTTCGGCGCCGGTCTTCCGATTGCGGCCGTCATCGTCTCCGACAGGCTGGAAGGCCTTGAGCCCGACGCCGAGGAACTGCACACGTTTGCCAACAATTCGCTTTCTCAAGTCGCGGCGGCCAAGCTGATTGATATCCTGGAAAACGGCGTGCTGGAAAACGTCCCCAAGATGGGTCGGTACTTGCACGGCGGCCTGGAAGAGCTTCAGAGAGAATTCCCCGAGATCGGCGACATCCGCCAGCTTGGCCTTCACATCGGTGTGGAGTTCGTGCGCGACCCGAAAACCAAGGAGCCGCTGATAGAGCAGTGCAAGGCGGTGAGGAGTGAAGCCATCGAACGGGGCGTGATCTTTGGATTGGCCGGCCCCCGCCCCAATATCCTGAAGATCAAGCCTCCGTTGGTGGTCACAGAAAATGAGTGCGATGAGATCATGGACAAGCTCCGGGCCGCGATGAACAAGGTGCTTCGCAACGGAAGGACGTGCCGCCGTGACGGTGGAAGCCACAATACGACAGATGGCTCAAACCCGCCGTGAGTTTGCCGGGAAGCTGCGTTTCTTTGATGCCGGCATCTGGCTGGGACGCCCGGAAGGATTTCCCCTGGCCCGGCCTTTGCCGCCCGAGGAGCTTGCCTCGGCGATCGGCAGGGACTTCGTAACCGGCGGGCTGGTCTCGCACTGGCGAGGCAAGACGGCGTCGGCCCAGGACGGGAACCTTGCCCTGCAAGCGATCCTGGCGGATTTTCCCGAGGATACGTACGCCGTCTGGACGGGATTACCCCTTTACCCGGTGGAACCCGGCCCGCTGCCGGGCCAGGGGGACTTGCCGGAAAAGGTCTGCGGAGTGAGGGTCTTTCCCAAGTCTCACAACTATCCGCTCGCCGGTTGGGTCGTCGGCTCTCTCTGCAACTGGCTGGTCGAGCACCGCCTGCCGCTTTTCATTTGGCACGTGGAGCTGGACTGGTCGTCGCTTCACGCGCTGGCTGGGGAGTTTCCGGAATTGCATATCGTCGTGGAGACCCAGACGCAGAAGATACTCTATCACAGCCGGCCCTTATTCGCGCTGATGCAACAGTGTGGCAACGTGCTGGTGGAGCTTTCCAACTTCATCGGCCCGCGATTCATCGAGTATTCGGTGCGAGAGTTCGGTGCCGAGCGTCTGATCTTCGGGTCGTTTCAGCCGATGAACGACCCGTTGGTTCCCATCGGGATGGTGATTGACGCAGAGATTTCGGATTCCGAGAAATTCTTGATCGCGGGTGGAAACCTGCGTGAGCTGATAAGCAAGGTGCGGCCGTGAGTGAACCGTTCATCGTCGACGCACATGTGCACACAGGATTGCCAGGGGTGTTTTTTGCGCCGGAAAGCGGTCCGGATCATCTGCTGGCCATCATGGATCTCGTTTCCATTCGCTTTGGTGTCTTGGCCTGCGACCATGTTACCTTGCACGAGGGCGCTCAGGCCGGTCTTCCCATACTGCGCCAGGTGTACGAACAGTCCGAAGGGCGTCTTCTGTTCCTGGGGGTCTTCGACCCGAGAGACGCCGATGCCGGCCTGGCCGCTTTGAAGCAAGCCGCCGATTGGCCGGGGTTTGCCGGTCTGAAGCTTCACCCTTCGTTGCATCGCGTCTGGGCCGACGACCCGAGCTACGAAAGGGCATGGCGGTTTGCGGCCGACGGTGATCTGACCATTCTGACGCACAGTTGGAGCGTCTCCGACTACAATCCCGCCCAGCGTTACTCCACCCCCGAGCGGTTTGAAGGCTATGTCCGCCAGTTTCCGCAAGTCCGCCTGGTTCTGGGGCACGCGGGAGGGCGAGGATCGGGTCGACGTGAAGCGATCCGCATGGCCAATGAGCATCCGAACGTGTACCTCGACTTCGCAGGCGACATATTCTGCTACCGCCTCCTGGAGACACTTGTCGCGTCCGTACCGCCGGAAAAGGTACTCTTCGGTTCCGATTTTCCCTGGATCGACCCCAGGGCGAACCTTTCTCGAGTCCTTCTGGCGGACATCGACGACCAGCTCAAGCGGAAGATTCTCTCAGATAACGCACATGCGGTATACAAGATCCGATGAAAAGACCTCAGCATACAAAGGATCCCTGTTATGCCAGGTATTAAGCCTTTTGTTGGCGAGGCGGACAAAGAACGTCTGCATGCCACCTTGCGAGGAGAAATACCGGATCGCGTTCCCCATTTCGAGGCCCTGATCGAGGATCAGCACGTGGAAAAGCTGCTCGGGCGTTACGCGGGGAATACGCTTGGCGTGGGTGGCGACCCGGCCAAGGGCAGCGCAGCGGCGGAAGGCACCCGGCCCATGGTTGCCAAGGACTATCTCGAACTGTGCCGGATGATCGGTCAGGACGCGATGATCGTGGAGAATTTCTGGACGCCGATCAAGACGAGAGAACTCGATGGAGCCGTCACGCTGCTGAACGACCGAAGCTTCAAGAGCAGGGCCGACATGGACCGCGTGGTCTGGCCCGACGAAAGCGACATGGAGGAGCGGCTGCAATACGTTCGTGAATATGTCGCAGAGGCCGAGGGTACGGGGGTCGGTGTTTGCTTTTGCCCGCCCTGCATCTTTCAGACGCTGTACGAGTTCGTGATCGGCCTGCACGATTGCATGATCATGATGGTGGAGGACCGGAACCTGTTCGAAGAGCTGATGGCCCGCTCGGCCGACTATGCTTCGGAACTCGCCACACGAGCCGTCCAGGAAGGCATCGACTTTCTCTTTCTGGCCGACGACTTTGCGTACAACAAGGGCCTGTTTGTGCGGCCGGAGCTTTTCGAAGAAGTATGGCTGCCCCATTTTGACCGGCTTGCGGCTCCCGCACGAGAAGCCGATATCCCGATCATCTTCCACTCCGACGGAAAGCTCGACGACGCCATGGAAATGCTGCTGGACATGGGGGTATCGGCCATCACGCCGATGGACCCCTCCGGCGTCGATTACCGCGACTACAAGAAGCGATACGGTCATCGGGTGACGTTCTGGGGCAATATCGACATCACCTGGCCGCTTGCCACGGGCACGCCCGCCGACGTGGAAAAGGACGTGGCCGAGCATGCCGAGGTGATGAAGCCCGGCGGAAGGTGGATTGCCGCCAGTGCCCACAGCATCGTCAACTACATCCCCCACGAGAACTTCATCGCCATGATCAACGCGTTTCACAAGTACGGTCTCTACCAGTAGAGAGGGAGCCATGCAGCGCATCTGTTTTATCCTCCGGGTGAAAATGGATCGGATACAAGACTATCTGAACGCCCACCAGGTCTGGCCGGAAATGGAGAAGGCCATCAGCGATGCAGGCATCCGCAACTACTCGATGTTTGTTCGCGAGGATGGGCTGTTGGTCGGCTATTTCGAGGCGGAAGACCCCGAAGCCTCGCTCCGCACGCTCGGCCAGACCGACGTCAACCGGCGGTGGCAGGAGCACATGGCCGACTATTTCGAGTCCAGCGGCGACCTGCAAAAGGGGGGCGTCCCGTGGCTCACACCGTACTACTATCTGAAGTGACTTGGAGCGTGCCGGGGCACACCGCGGTTGTCCTGGAAATTGCACCAAGAGAACGTTAGGAGAAGAAAATGAAAAACGGCCTCAGGGTGACGATGATTGTCTCGACGTGCTTTGCCTTGCTGGCTTCCTCGCCAACCAGAGCAGAAGACCGCCTGGTCTTGCAGAACGAGCGATTGGGCCTGACGTTCGACCGACAGACGGGAACGCTCACGGCACTGGAGAACAAACTGGCCGAAGAGACCTACAAGATCAGCGGCGACGAGTTTGCCGTGGAAGCGGAAGCGTTTCGCCTTGATTTCCCGGACGCCGCGCTCGCTTCGCTGGAGATTCAAGGCGAAGCCGTGCGGGCGCGGTATCAGGGCGCGGGCTTGACCGTGGAGGTGAGCTACACGCTCGGCAGAGAGAACCACTTTGCGGAAAAGCAGATGATTCTCACGTCCAACCGCAATTACGCATTGAGGAAGGTGGTATTAAGCCGGCCGTCATTTTCCGCTGCCGATCTGAGGATCGCGGAATATCGTTATCCGAAGTTCGGGCGGGCACCGGGAACGGAGCCGACCTGCACCTTTTTCGGCCGCTCTCCCCAGGGAGGGTTTTTCGCCGGAGTGGAGGAGCCGTTCGACGCCTCCACCCTCAGCGGGAATCAGCTCGTCTTGGGGTACGCGCCGAGCTTGAAGGTCTCCGCGGGAGAAACGCTGAAATGCGAGCCGGTCTATCTTGGAGTTTACCAAAGGTCTGCCGCAGAGCAGGAGGAAGAAAGCCTCCCGCTGCGGTCTGAATCCGACGCGATGGT
>Ga0154737_1199_pt2 | contig 14095 bp, 11 predicted proteins | sample Rifle2008BG16ft_FD_105745 | JGI IMG/M metagenome (GOLD analysis project Ga0154737, IMG submission 105745) | Planctomycetes bacterium RBG_16_64_12 | reverse complement strand
GAGGGAGGGCCCGCCGGCAAAAAAGACCGCATGACCTACCATCCCCATCAGGCTCAACCCCAAGCCGATCACGAGCAATCCCGCCAGGCCGCGAAGCACATTGTGCAGGGCCGGGTTGTCCGCTCCGGCGATGCCCCGGAGCCAATCGTCGATGATACGCAACGGGGTCCGCAGTGGTTGGGAGCCGAAAGGGGACGGCTCCTCGAGATGCTTTGCTTTCTTCAGGCCTGATTTGGGACCGGCCGTGGCCAGCTTCACCGCCTCTTTGGCCGATTGCCCGGGCTTCATCCCGGGAGTCTGCCCCTTGATGCCCTCCGGTTGCCGCGGCGCGCCCTGGGTCTGCGACGGTCCCGGCCGCCGGGGTAAAGCCCCCTCCGAAGGTCCTGCAAACGGGCTCGCCTCGAGGGGCTGCTTGATTTGGAGCTCGCTATCGTAGACCTTCCTTTTCTCCGGATCGACGAGGCACTCCATGGCCTGCGAGAGTTCGGCCAGGATCCGCTTGGCCTGTTGGTCATACGGGCCGCCGAGTTGCTGCTTGACCAGCGTGTAACGCGTCACGGCGGCCTTTCGGATCCGCTGGGGGTCTGTTTCGTAGTTCGGAATCCCCAGCAGCGTATAGTAGTCAGGCGGCTGGCGATCGGGAGGAATCTTCAACCACTGCCGGTAGGGATCGAAATCCATCGTATGTGCTCCTTAAATTGAGGCCGATCTGCCGACGATGCGATTGCGGACGTCGGCTGAGGTCGTTGGCTCCGTTTTGCAGTCCTCATCGCGCACTATTCGCATCGCTCGAACAGGGTGCGCAGCTCATGTGTCTGGACGCACAACAATCACCGTGGTGTCGTCGGGGCTCCCCTGGGTGACGGCCGCTTCAATCAGCGAGTCTGCGATGGCAACTGCCGGCGCGTGGTCAGGATGGATCTTTGGTCTCATCGTCAACCAACTCGGTTGTTCGGGTGGCCTGGTCGTCTGCGGCGCCGGGTTGCTTGTCGTCGTCGGATTCCATTTTCTGAGGCTCGGCGTCGTCCCGTTCAAACAATTCGGTTGAGGCGACGGCCGCTGCCTGGCCCCCAGTCCACTGCTTGAGGATCAGGAGCCGTCGTTGGCGAAGAGATTCGTCTGTTTCACACTCGACGGCGCGCTGCATCGTGCGGATGGCTTCCTGTTGGCGACCGGTGGTGTTGAGCAATCGCGCCAGCCGGTGAAGAATCGAGGGGCACTCAGCGAACGCCAAAGCCCGCCCGTACGCCTCGATCGCCCGCTCGTATTGCCGATTCCATGCCTCATACGATTGCCCGAGAAGATCGAGCGCTTCTTGGGAGGGCGCGATGCGGACGACCTTGTCGAACTCTTCGACCGCATACCGGTACGAGCCGTCACGAAAGTAGATCACCCCCCGTGCGAAGTGCGCCTCCGCGTTACCCGGATCGATGCGCAAGGCGAGGTCGATCCGATCGCAGGCCTTGAGCAGTTCCGCGGGGCTGCACCCGGTCGGGTATGCTTGCAAGGCGTCTGCGATCAGGGCGCCGACCGTGTCCTGCGGCCAACGGCATGCCCGGAAAGTGGCGGCCATTTCGGCCATGTCACGGGGGCGGTCATGGGGGTTGAATCGCAGGGCTTTGGTCACCAAGCCCGCCACTTGGGGAGGGACGAGCGGGTTGCCGTTCCGGGGATTGTAGGAAGGCTCCGCTACGGCCCCGCCGAGCATGAGCCGGTGTCGATCCTCCTGTTCCAGCGGCGGCCGCCCGACCAATAGCGTGAAGAGAACGGCTCCCACGGTATAGATGTCGTCGGCAGGTCCCGGATCGTGGCTCGCGGCCAACATCTGAGGCGACATGAAAGGCAGCAGGGGGCCCAGGTCATGAATCGATTCATCCGCCGAGCCCGCAACGCGCCGGGCGCGGAGGACGGGGCCATTGCCCGAATCGCGCAGCCAGATCTCGCCCGCCTCGATGCCGATCGCAGACGGTGACAAGAACCCGTGGCACAGACCGGCCCGATGGAGCGAAGCGAGCAGATCGCACACGCGAGCCACCGTATTGCACAGTTCATGGAGCTTCTCCAGCGATTCCAGGCTCTTGCCGCCGTACCGCTCCAGGAGGTCCGATCCGCGCGGCTCGCAGGAGACGATGCCCACAAACTGCTCGTTGGAGAACTGTCGCAGGGGAATCTCCACGGCCGACAGATTCAGGCTTTCCAGTAGGTTGCATTGATGGGCGAATTCGCTCAGCGGAGCGGCGGTACGGACCAGACGAATCGCCACCCGCTGGCTCGTCTCCTCATCGGTCGAGAGGCAACGGCCGTCGTCCAGCCGAGAAATTCGCGTATAACGCGAGGGGAGGGGATTCAGCTTGGCCTGAAGCTTTCGCAGGTCCGATAGGAGATCGCCGGCGGCCGGGTAGCGGGCCGACAGTTCAGTCTCCAAGGTTCGCAGGACCACCGCCTCGAGGTCAGCGTCGAGGTCGGGCACGATCTCGGTGGGTGGTTGGGGGGGGCCTTCCAGGCGCTGCTTGAAGTCGCTGAACGGCAACTCCCCCGTCACCATCTCGTAGATCACCACTCCCAGCGAATAGAAGTCGGACTGCACGGTGGCCCGACTATGAAAACACTCCGGGTCCATGTAAGGGTACGACCCCGCGCCCGATACTTGAGCCGAGCTGCGATCGATCACGCGCGAAATGCCGAAATCGCTTAGCCTGGCGATGCCCGTCTCGTGGTCGATGAGGATGTTGTCGGGTTTGATGTCGCGGTGCAACATGCGTATGGAAGCGTCTCGGAAGCCATGGGCGGCTTCCAGCCCTTTGCAGACGTCGACGGCAATTCGCACCGCTTCTTCCAGGGGAAGCCTGCTGCCGCTGCCGGACCACTTCACGTTGCCGTTCTCGTCCAGCTCGGTCCGCAGCGGTCCCAGCTTGGACCGCAAGCTGGAGCCCCCGAACGCCATGTTCAGATAGTAACGATCCTCCTCGACCCCATTCCACTCCATGCGGACCTTGCCGAACTGGTGAAGCCGGATGATATTGGGATGGAGCAGCTCGCTGAGCTTGACCAGGTTCGCCCCTTCCTTACAGAGCGCATCGGTGGTCCTCTTGTCTTTGGGCAGTTTGAAGACCTTGCGGACTTGTTCCACCTCGTCGAGGACCAGGATCGCGATGCCGAACGCACCCTCCCCCAGCTTCTTCAGGGGGCGAAACTGGAACAAACACTTGAAGAACTGGTCGATTTCAGCCTGGGTCTCGTACATCATTCATGCCTCCGGTGGATCCGGGGCCGTGGCTTCCGTTGACTCGGGCTGCTTGCACAGCGCGTCGCGACGGAGGTCGGCCAGTTGCTCTGCCTTTTCCAGCGCGGCTTGGGTCCCCTCGTTGGGATCGAGTCGACTTGCTCTTCGCAGTACGGCTGCGGCCTCGTGGTAGCGTCCTAATCGGCCCAGCACGCGACCGTAGGTGTCGAGATACGCGGCCTCCTCGGGCGCGAAGGTCACGGCTTTCAACAGCGACTCGGCAGCCTCTTCCAGCCTTTCCCGGGCGACCTGCTCCAGGCCGCAAGCAAACGCCTGCTCTGCATACATATCCAGGTTCTTCCAGACCGTAAGCGGCGCGAGGCACAGGGGACAGCGGAGCTCATTGTCGGGCACCGAATGACAGCAGATCGGACACTTCATGAGCCGGCCTCTCTTTCTACCGTCTCAAATTCCATGTAGACCACCCGGTCCTTCAGCCGATCGACTACCAACACACCTCCGTCCAGCAGGGCGATGTCGCCCCCATCGCTGCCCTCTTTTCCACTAGGTGCCAGGTCGATCACACCCGACAGCGTTCCGTCCGGGCGAAAACGCCGGATGCGCGTATTCCGGCTGTCGCTGACGTGCCACGCGCCGTCCGCCCCGACGCGGACGTCGTGCGGCGCTTCGAACAACCTCTGCTTATTGCCGGCCGGGGGCAAGGACTGGAGAGGGCTTCCGTCGGGCGAAAGCTTGATCACCAGCTTGAGCTCCACGTCGGCGACGTAAAGGTTGCCCTCGGCGTCCATGGTGACCGCCACGGGCATGCGGAAGCGGCCCCATGATCCCAGGTCCTCGACTTCCAGGCTCACTAGGCCGTCAGCCGAGAGTTTTTGGACCCGGTGATTGAACGTATCGGCCACATAGAGGAAGCCGTCGCTGTCCACTTCCACACCGCCCGGGTGGGCAAATTGGCCAAGCTGGCTGCCGGCGTCTCCAATCCAATGCGAGAACTTGCCTTGGGAGTCCCAAACGGAGATCCGGTCGTTGGCAGCGTCGGAAACATAGATCCCACCGGCCGAATCGACGCAGAGATCCTGAGGGTCTTCAACGCCCCCTTCCACGTCTTCGGCGGGAATCTCAATCAGCACCTCCGTGCAACGCCCCTGCTTGTCGAGTCGCAGGATCCGATATTCTTCCGGCTCGTCGAGCACCAGGATGTCTTTCGAGGGATGCACGGCCACGCTTATCGGCCAGACGCACTGGGCTCCTCCCGCCGCGGTCGACTGCCACAGCTCGCGTCCCCGGGCACCGCGCGGACCGTGCCGGCCGGTCTCGGGAATCTGGGGCGCCGGCTGCTCGCCCGCTTTCTCCGCGAGCACTTTCGAGTCGAACGCGGCCGACTGGAGCTTCTCTCGACATGCCTGACAAAGCCCTTGGTTGGGATCCAAATCGGACTCTGCTTGGCAAATCCTGCACTTCATAACATGCCTCCGTTGCGCGGATCATCTCCCCGCGAGAGTGGGCGAGCGGGTGGGTCAGCCGTACTTGCCCCGCGCGGCACGGATTTTCTGAGTGAGTTGCTGAGATTCGAGGCGCAGCCGGCTGTAGGCATTCCAGATCGCATCGGCGTCGGTCTGGGCGGATTTCAAACGGGCGATCTCGTTGGAGATGTCTTCGATGGTCACGCGCGAGTGCTCCATCGCAGCCCTCTCTTCCGGGCGGATCCGGTCGCCGAACTCGGTGAAAAGCCCCTCTATTTGCTGAAAAATGTGGACTTGCGAGGTCGGAGAGCGCAGGTTGACCGTCACTTTACCATACGCATTGACTCTCCGCACCTCCACTTCGGCAGTGAGGGCAAAATTCTCGTCCACGTGGTAGTGCACGGTCACTTCTTCCCCAGCCGGCACGTTAGGAGGGAGATCGATCTCGATCTCCGCCAGTTTGGTGTTGATGCCCGCCAGGGGCAGGTCTCCTTCCAAAAGCTCGCCCTTCAGTTTTCGTTGGCCGTCGCACATCGTGCTAAACTGGGAGGAGCTCACGCTTGCCGGGAGTTCGCTCTGGGCATTGAGAATCACGGCGGTGGAATCCTCAACGATTCGTTTGGCACCAAGATCGAGCACGCAGGAGAAGCTCAACGCGCGAGTCAAACGTGGTGGCGACGGCGCTGGAGGCGGTTCCTGCACCTCGGCGTTCGGATCGTAAACGACGGGCTCGGGCTCGATCGTGGCCCTTCGGCCGTCTGGGGCGACGGCCACGAGCTTCAGCGTATTGACCCCCGGATTCAGCGGAACGCACGCCGTAAAATATCCCTGCTCGTCGGCGGTCAAGTTGACGGTCTCCGCCGCGCCCGAAATGTGCACTTGACTGTTCGCACTGGTTCGTCCTGCCAGCTCGATCTCTTTCTCCGGGGTGGCTTCGGGAATGAAATCGACGGTCACCACGTGGCCAGTCGGCTCGCCAATCATCACGCTGGCCGCGGCCCCCAAGGCGACCGCCAGATCGGGGTTGATGGTCCGGTTCGGGTCCTTGCCGAAGAACTCACGAACCGTCTGCTGAACCAAGGGTATGTAGGTCGAACCACCCACCAACAAAACGGTGTCGATATCCTTCGTGTCCAGCTTCGCATGGTTGAGAGCCTTCTCGATCTCGGTGAGGGTTCCGGTGACCAAATCGCGGATCATGGCATGGAAGTCGTCGGTTTTGATGGAGGTCTCGATGCCGACTGGCCGCCCGTTCACCTCGGTGACCTTGGGGATGCTGATCGGTGCCTGTCGTTTGCGGCTCATTTCGATCTTGGCTCTCTCCGCCGCTCCTTTGAGTTTCGACCAGGCGTAGATGTCGTTATCCAGGTCGATGGCGACCCCCTCTTTCTTCTTGAGCAGTTCCACGAGGTGGTTCATGATCCGGCGGTCGAAATCGTCGCCGCCGAGGAAGTTGTTACCGAAGACCGCCAGCGTGGTGAGGATCCCGGCGAAGAAGTCTACGATAGCCACGTCGAACGTGCCTCCCCCAAGGTCGTAGACGAGGATCTTCTGGTCTTTCTGAGGGCCGTAGGCCATGATCGCCGCCGAGGGTTCGGCAAGCAATTGCTGCACCTTGAGGCCCGCCAGCTCTCCGGCCTCCTTGGTGGCGGCCATCTGGGACATCTGGAAGTAAGCGGGCACCGTGATCACGGCTTCCGTCACCGACTGGCCGGTTCGCTCCTCCACTTGGCGCTTGAGCAGTTTTAGGATTTCTGCCGATACGTCTTGCGGCCTCCACGAGTGCGGCCCCACCTGAATCCGCTCGTCCGAGCCCATCTTTCGCTTCACGGACAACACGGTGCCATATAGCTCCGGGCTCTCCTTGGCATCGAGGCCGAAAACCAGCTCGTTCAAGTCCGAATCCCAGCCGACTGCGGAAGGCACGGTGCGGTTGCCCATGAAATCCTCGACGATCACGGGCCGTCCTTTGAGGATGGCCACCGCCGAGTTGGTCGTACCCAAGTCGAATCCTGCTGTGTTCATGTTCGTAGTCTTTCCTGGGCGAATGGATGTCGTCCTCGTTTGGCCTGGTGTTTCACACCATAACCTCTCCCCTTTGAATCGGAACCAGTCGGCCCTCCAACTCTCCAACCCATAGTCCGCGCATCTCTTTGGTCACCACGAGCTTGTCTTGGCGAGGGCGGTTCTTGACTGCGACCCAGCGTTTGACTTGCTGCCCGCGAAAAGAGAGGTCGCGGAGGTCTTGGCCGCGCAAGGGCACGTGGAAAATCCGTTGTGACTCGAGCTGGTTGATTGCGGTGGCCGCCAGCCGCTCGAATGTTAGAAGCCAAGGAGCGGAGCCGCTCGGCGGCGTGTCAGATTGACGCCGGGCAAACAGTCTGCCCAACAGGCCCGGCCGGCGCGTCGTTTTTTCGGGTTCCTTGAGCTCCTGCTCCGTCTGGCTGCCAGGCTTTCGCTCAGCCAAGTTCCTGCGAGCGTCGGCCAGCAACAGGCGTAGCTCGTCCACGATCCCGACGGCGGTTGCAGCGATCTTCAAGGACTGGCCTCGCTGCGTCTGGTGCGACTCATCTGCATCCCTTTTCTGTTGACTTAGCTCACGCTCGCGGCGGGTGAGCCAATCGCGGAAGCCGAGAAGTTGCTCGAGATGGATGCTTCCATCGGCAGGATCGAGGGGCCGCGCACCGCTCGTGTCTACCTCGAACTCCTGGGGATGGCCGGAATCGGGGCTTGTGGTCATGCCTGTCTCCTCGGAACGGACCTCTGTCGTTCAAACGTCGCCGTGCTGAAGCCGAAGCGTCGGCTGCTCTTGATCGGCGTCGTCGTACCACTCCCAATCCTCCACCGGCCGAAACTCTCCCAGGAATTGCTCCAACGGCCGAGGGACCAGGTCGTCGTGCCTGTGTTCCGACAGCAAAGCCCCGAGTGCCTTTTGGGTAGGTGGCTCCGCGCCGGTTAACTTCTGGCCGAATCGCATGCACAAGTCGGCGAACAGGTCGTTCCCCAATAGGAAGAAGTCGACCAGCACGCGGTTTTCCGGCCGCTGCAATTGCTCCTTGGCCCGGTCCAGCTTCTCCATCCGGGCCGCGCGCTCTTTGAGGTCGGCAATATGCCGGGCTTTGCGTTTCTCCTTGTTGTAGGCCCTGCCGATTTCCCTGGCCGTGGCGCACAGTCCGCTCGGCACGCCCAGGATCTCGTAGGGCGTCGGGCGGGAGTACGGATCGTAGTTTCCTTCGGGCATGAATCAACTCCTCAAGTCCTCGGTGACGATCGTCATCACATGATTCATCGCCAAACGGACGTGTTGCGGTCCGAATCCAAAGGGAAGGTCGCTGTTGGCGAAAACCATCACGGCGCGAAGCAGCACCTGGCCGTACATGTCCGGCCGCTTGTCCCGGACGGCGATGCCGATCGGGTGCCTATGGACCTCGGAGAGGACTTGCGAAATCAGAGATCGCCCGAGCGACTTTGCCTTCCGGGCAACGGGCTGAAGTTCCGCGTCCGCCGCCGCGGCCACGTCGAGCCGATCGAGAAACGTGGAGACGTCGCCGCTCTTCAGCGATTCGATCGCCTGGCGGAAGGCCAGGTTGCTGATCGCACCGACGTATTCCTCTTTGGCACTTACGTGCTTGTGCACCCATTCCAGCAGCCGGTAGACTCGGTCCGGCTGTCGATTGGGATCCAGCTCCTTGACGAGCGCATCCACCTGGACGACCTCGTCGAAAAGCTCCGGGGCGTCGACTTCTCCGACCAACCGCCTGCTTTCGTTCCAGTGGTTCAGCGCCTCGTCGAGAAGCTGGTCGTCCGACGCGGCCTTCCCGCGGCCATCGACCCAGCGACCTTTTCCCACCAGGGCATCGCGCATGATGGAAAGATGTAAGCCGGCCATTCTGCGGAAAACCTGGGCCCGCAGCTCCGCCGGGGGGATCGTCAATAGATACTGTTTGCCCTCGTTGTATCTGTCGATATACTCGCGCCAGAAGTCTTCGTCGCGCGCGATCTGTTGAACCCATAGAATATCGGCCTGATGCCAATATGCCCTGGCCTGTTCGGACCGGCCATTTTGCGTCAGCTCGCGGCCCACCAGTTGATAGGCGAGACCCACTGCCCGGACAATCATCGGGTCTGTCGAGCGGCTGGTATGATACAGCTCGCTGAGGAGATGGACGGTTTCCTCGTTGATCTCTTCGCGCCCATGGCCGGCCTGGCTCGCGGCGGCCGTCAGCTCGGCGAATTGCCGCAACTGGGGATCGTTGTCCCGCGCCGAAGCGCGGCGGAGCAGGCCGGCTGCCGCCCGGAAGTCTCTCTGCTCGCACTGTCGGGCGGCGATTTGCCGGTAGACCCAACTAAGGACTCTCGAGCCAACCGTCGGTCGGCCGGTGGCCGGGACTCCATTCTCCAGGTACGGGAGCGCTTCCTCGAAGTGTCCTTCGTGGGCCAACAGGGTTCCGAGGATGGCGTCGGCCTGGCCGGTTTCGCCGCGGCCGAGCAGACGAGTGGCCAATTGTTTCGCTGCCTCGACCTTGCGGTTCCAGAAGGTGCACAAGACAACCTGGCAGCAGGCCGCGCCGTAGTAGGGGTCTTTCTTGGCACCAGGGGCACGGACGGCGCGGAGGGCGGTGGCCGCCGCCTCGTCGAATCGTTTGTCGGCCGCCTGTTCGGCCGACAAGACTAAGGCCGCACGAACGGCGTACCTCCCTTGCCCCTGGGCGATCCTTGCCAGCTCGGTCAAAGCCGACGCGGCCTGAGCCGTTTTCAGTTCGCATATCGCCCGGCTCAGTTGTGCAGCTTCGCTTTGCGGCGACTTTGTCAGGATCTGATCACAGACGTCGACCGCCTCCTGGTAACGCTTCTGTCGTGCGTAGAGGCCAACCAGCAACCCGCGCAGCTTCGCCGAGGGACGGAGCTGAATGGCTTTCTCAAGCAGGCCGATCGCGGTGGCGATGCTCTGGCCATCCTCGGCACGCAGCGATGCCACGCAGGCGTGCACGTAGCACTCGGCCAGATTCTCCGTGACGACCTGATATGCCGCGGCCTGCCCGTCGAGATTGCGGCGAAGCACCTCCAGCGCCTTGGCCGCCTGCAAATACATGCCGTCGCTGATGTTGGCCCGGGCGATTCCGTGATAGCAAGCCAGAGCGTTCTTCCCGGCCCGTTGGGCGAGCACCTTGAGATCGGCTTTGCGTGCAAGGTTGTACGCGCGGATGAAGTAAGTCAGCCCTTGGCCTGGATCGCCGTCTCGATACAGCGCGACGCCTGTGTAAAAGGCGGCCTCTGCCGCTTCCTCTTGACTCAACTGCTTGGCATCTCGCAGCACGGCGCGCGCCTCGGCGTATTCTCCCGATCGCAGCAGACACCGGGCATGGTACAGGGGGATCTGTCCGGTATCCGGCTTCCGGCGGGCGCAGCGTCGAAACCAGTCGGCCGCTTGCCCGTATTGTCCGCAGTTCCACAGCGCGCAGGCCATGGCGTATGCTTCTTCCCGATCATCCGTCTCAGCAGGGATTGAGGAGTTCAACACCGCCACCGCTTCGTCATGCTTCCCGCCTTGGCCATAAAGATCGGCCAGGAAGATGGCAAGTTCGCTATTCTCCAGCGCGCTGGCGTGCGCCCTTTCCAGCAAAGCAACGCCTTCTCCGGAGCGGCCGGACAAGAGGAGCGTCCGCCCCTTCGCGGCCAAGGCCGTCGCGCTGGCGGACAGACTCTCGTCCGGGACTCGCTCCAGCAGTTTAACGGCTTCTCGAGCGCGCCCCACGGCCGCCATGTGCTCGGCGATTCCCACCAGCACGGCCGACTCCGCCTCCAATTCCTCGGCCGTCTGCGCGAGGATGTCGTAGGCGCGGTCGTGTTCGCCCATCGCGTGGCAGACTCGGGCTAATCGCATTCGGGCGGTCGGACAGCCCGGGAACTGATGAACAGCGGTCTCCAAGAGCCGTCGAGCCCGCCCGAAACCTTCCATCTGGAACCAAGCCTGCGCTTCGCCCAAGAGCGGCCATGACTCCGCGGACAAGCTCTTTTGAGCCGAGTGGTTCCACTGGACACGATCGCGCAGCTCCTGCTGGCTCATGCCCGGTCGAACTTCACAGGCTGCGTGCACGCGCTGGTAGACGCGATCGCGGCGCGGATCTTCCTTGCCGAGGCTACCCGGCCCGGACATCGCCTCCAGATAGCATTGCACGGCTTCCCCGCCAACTTTGCCGGTGAACAGGTAATACTCGAGCAGCCAGCGGCGGCCCTCCTGGCTGGCTCCGAATCGCTGTCGGATCCGGTTGAGGGATTCTTCAGCGGTCTGGACAAGGCCCTCACGATGATCCGCACACGCGCGGAGCACTTCCGCCCAAAGGCATGCTCTTAACCCGGTAGAGTCGTCCGGAAAAGCACCGAGGAGGCTTTCGCCTGTGGCACGCCGACCCCGTGCCAGCCGCTCCAGCGTCTTGTGAACCCGCGTGCAGGTGCGACGCACTTGCGGAAGATCCTGGTCCAGGAGCGGCAATGCCTTCTTGACCCTGGCGAGACAACGTCTTTCAACCGACTTGGGGTCAAAGTAGACGACCAGCCCAATCAGAAATGCCGTGAAGACGAGGAGGCTAATCAGAATCGCTATTAGCGGCAGCAGCATGTCGACGTTCCTCGTGGCCCGCTACGATCACTCCGCGCGGCCGGGACCGCTGAGGCAAGCCAGAACGGACCTCCAACCTAGCACTCCGACGCGTATCAGGGAAGCCCCAGTACTACTAGCGTCTGGCGTCTGTTCCACCCGACGAGGGGGCTATCTACTTCGCACGGAAATCGTCTGGCGGCGTCAGGCGTGCCATCCGCTTGCGTCTCCTGTGGGGCATGACGCTGACTCCGAGAAGGGAGGGTGCCATTCTCGCCGGACGGGGTTTGCAAGCATCGTGCCAAATGCCGAATCGTCTTCAGCCCCCTGTGCCAGCCCCAAGCCTGACAACCACTTAGAAAGTGCGAGTTGCGCGTGCGCTGCGCGTTTGGGGCTTAGCGGCTTGGCCGGGCAGTCCGGTTTCCATACGCGTTAGTCCGGATTCCGAACGGCCTCGACTTACCCTCAATGCGGTCAGGAATAGGGCCCGTTTCGAGCGGCGGAGGGAATCCAAACGGAGCCACCGGGCGGAGAAGAGGCTTCAATTGCCGTTTTCCGCGAGACTGGCCGCTCCCAGACCATAAAGCTTCTTCTTCCTGAAAAACTGCTCCCGGCTGACGCCGAGCATGCGGATCGCCCGCTCGTTGTTCCCTCCCGACAGAACCAAGGCACGGCGGATGTGCTCATGCTCCACTTCAGCCACCCGCTCCTTGAGGAGTTGGAACTCGGGCGCCGGGCCGGCCGACTGCTTTGCGAAGTGCGGAGGCAGATCCTCAGCCGTGATGACGTCCGAGGGGCAAACGGCGTTCATCTCTTCCACGGCACGGATCAATTGCCGCACATTGCCCGGCCAATGATAAGCCTGCAACCGGCAGATGGCCGGCTCGTCGAACCGCTTGCGGGAACGGATTTTCTTCAAGATGTAGTCGACCAGTTGGGGGACATCTTCGAGCCTTTGGCGCAAGGGGGGCAGTTGGATCGTGACTCCGGCCAGCCTGAAGTAGAGGTCCTGCCGAAACTGGCCTTGGTCTACGGCCTTCGCCAGATCGACGTTGGTGGCGCAGATGAGGCGGATGTCGGTGCGGATCGTCTCTTCCCCTCCGACGCGTTCGAACTCGCCGTCTTCCAGGACTCGCAGCAACTTGGCCTGGATGCGTCGGGGAATCTCAGCCACTTCGTCCAAGAAGAGCGTTCCCCCGCTGGCGAGTTCAAACCGTCCCCTCTTGTCGCGCAAGGCACTGGTGAACGCGCCTTTCACATGTCCGAACAGCTCTGATTCCACAAGGTCCTCGGAGAACGCGGCCACGTTGACGGGAAGGAACGCTTTTCCCTCGCGGGGACTGAGCCGATGGGCCGCCTTGGCAAACAGCTCCTTGCCCGTACCCGATTCGCCCTGAAGCAGGATCGGCCCCTCTTTGGGCGCCACCTGCCGCAAACGCTCGTAGGTGCGGAGCATCACCTGGGAGCTGCCCACGATCTGATGGTCCTCCAGCAGCTCTTCCTGAAGGATCCGGCACCGCTCGTCGCTCAGTTTTTGTCGGGCAGTCGCTTGTTGGATTTCCCGGGCGTTGCGAATCGCCGCGAAGATGTAATGGCTCAGCGCGGTGAGAAACCGCAGGTCCAATTCGGAAAAAGTGCCCTGCTCGACGCGGTTATCGGCATAGACCACGCCGATGAGCGAATCCGGAGTTCCCAGAGGCACGCAAAGGATGGAGCGGATGCCGTGGGCACGGACGCTGCTGACCGAAGGAAAGTCCTGGGGCGCGTCGGAGCTGAGAAGCGACATGCCCTCGGCAAGCACGCGCCGGACGACGCTCTTGCTGATCGGCCAATCCTGGGAGTCGGCCGGGAACTGCGAAGGGTGCCCGGCCGCCGGGGCCAGCGCACCCTCCGCATCCACCGTAATGACAAAGCATCGTTCCGCCCCGGTCAGCCGGACGACGGCCTCGAGGGCCGCGCGAAGGACGTCCCCCGGCCGGATCTCGCCGCAGATCGTACGCCCCACCGCATAAAGCATCTGCAAGCGGCGGTACGACTCCAAAAGCAGGGCGCGGTCACTGCAACTCTCGTCGGGAAAGAGGCCGGCGGCCGAGGAAAGCACGATCTCCTGCAAGAGGTTGGCGGGAGTCTGGCCCTTCACCTTGGAATCATCCTTCCCCATGACGCTTCCCATCTCGATTAGCTGATGCGAGTCTCGATCTCATGCGAAGGGCCGTCCTTGGCCAATCAGACATAGAGTCAACTTCCTTCCTTTTCGGCCGTCGGAGTGCCGCTTGCCGGGGCAGGAGCGGCGGCCGTCGTGGGCACCTTCTTCAGCCCTTCTCTGAGTTGGGCCAGTTCTTCGCCGATCCTGGCGAGGAAGGCCTCTTGCCCCAAGTCCTCCGTATTGCACAAGTCGACCAGGACATGGACGCGTTTCAACAGGTCGTCGACGATGGGCTTGTGAGCCGGATTTGTGGCCAGGCCGGCGATTCCCTTGGATGGGTGATCCGTGCCCTGCCGGGTTTGCGCCGGCGGGCCGGTCAAACCGATCACCACCGCGTTCAGGCAGCTTTTCAGGCCTCTTCGCTCGTCCGGGGCATTGTCGGTGCGGGCTAACTCGGCGGCGCAGGCGTCGGCGGCGAGTTGCCCCAGCGCGACGGCCAGCCCCGACGGGTCCAGGTTAATTGCCGATCGATAGTCGAGGTTGCCCAGCGCCTGAGCAGCCGCGCAGCGGAGAGTGAGGGGGCCGCCTTCCTCGGCCACGATCCCGGCCAAGGTCCGCACCACGACGTTCTGCTCGCCCACGGC
>Ga0154737_1013_pt4 | contig 14116 bp, 10 predicted proteins | sample Rifle2008BG16ft_FD_105745 | JGI IMG/M metagenome (GOLD analysis project Ga0154737, IMG submission 105745) | Planctomycetes bacterium RBG_16_64_12 | reverse complement strand
GCCTGCTGACCCTCGAAGCCCACGTACTCGCCCACCGGGGCGATTCAGCCGGAGCCGCCCAGTCGATCCACACAATCCTCATGTTGGCACGCTCCTTGGAGCGAGAGCCGGTGCTGGTCTCCGAACTCGTGCGGCTCGCCTGCGACGGCATCGCGCGGGAGCAGCTCCAACTGCTGCTGCCCACCGTCGATTTCTCCGCCACTGATCTCACCCGGCTCCAAGAGGAATTCCGGGCGGTGGACTACCACGAAGGATTGTATCAGGCCCTGTTGGGCGAGCGGGTGACGGCAATCGTGGCCTTTGAATCCCCGGGCTCCGTGGGGTTGGAGATCGACGTCGGCGAAGCCAGGTTCTGGCGATTCACGCAGCACGGCGGTTTCACCTTCTATCTCCAGCACATGGATCGGCTGATCGCGGCCTCGAAATTGCCCTGGCCGCAAGCGCTCGAAGCGGTCGAGCAGGCCCACGCCCAGCTAGAAGACTTCACGCAGAACGCATCCATCCTGACCAAAGTGACACATGTCTTTCCCGCGCTCCTAGCGCCGGCGGTAAGCGCTGCTTTCACCGCAACGGCTCGCAACGTCGCGATGAACGGCGCGGCCGACGCAGCCGTGGCTGTCGAACGGTATCGCCGCGAGAAAGGGAGTCGCCCGGAACGATTGGAGCAACTGGTCCCCTCGTTCCTGCCCGAAGTGCCAATCGACCCCTACGACGGCCGGTCGCTGAAGTACGTCGTGGGTGAAAACGGGTATCTTGTCTACAGCGTGGGAGAGAACCGCACCGATGACGGCGGGAACCCAAGCCAGGGCTCCGACGGGCGGGAACTGGACTTGGTGTTTCGGGTCGGACCGCTTCCCGAGAGCGAAAACGATCCCGATGAGGAAAAGACGGCCGAGATCGCGAACTGACCGCGATCTTCGCGCGATGGGATGGTTCTTGGGAAGCCTGGGAGGTTCAGGGACCTTGGGTTAATGCCCTCAATGGGTGGATTAGCGTCTGATTTGGGCCGGACGCTTTGGCAGACCGGCAATCGCTGACCGGCGCGGTGTTTCCGGTGCGGAGGGCACGTTGCATCGCAACGTAATTCGACGTATAATTCTCAGTTACGTTGATTTGTAGGTTCGGAGTGGCCAGACCCACCGACCAACCCACTCACCCTCGTCGAGCTGTCGTTCGAATTTAGCATCCTGTGGCAGCGTCTTCTCGGGCGACGACGGTTTTTCGGTGCCTGCTGGGCGCCTCGTCCGATCTTCCGGCGAGTTGGCCGGGGGATCGATTTCCGCGGGCTGGTGCCCGCCTCACGACCGTAGGAGCACTGACTATGCCACAGGGTACGATCAAGAAGCTTGTCTCAGACCGTGGTTTCGGGTTCATCGCCGGCGAGCGGGGAGAAGTCTTTTTCCACTCGTCGTCGGTGGAGGGGACAAGCTTTGACCACCTCCAGCAAGGGCAGGTTGTCGAGTACGAGATCGACACCGGCAGCGATCCCCGGCGGCGCAACAAAGGGCCACGAGCCTCCGTGGTAAGGACTGCCTGATCCCCGGGGCCAAAACGAACCGCCCGCGCGGTGCCGCGGCCAGCGCCGGCCGCTTTCCGGGTGCGTTGACCTCCGTCGGCCAGCGGATCTGATATCCGTAGGGCGAGCCATGCGCTTCGCCGCAAGCCAAGGCCCAACGTCTGACAGCGATTCGGCTTCCCTTGGGGACCGCGGGAGCGCGAAGCAGCCGGCAGGTTCGCAGGGAACCGCCACTGGTTGAACCGACTATTCCTCTGATGAAAGTGAAGTGACTCATGACCGTGCCAAGAGACAACCCTTTGGACGACGTCGAAGCTCCGGCCGAGGACCGCCCCCAACCCGCTTCCGGCGAGCGGACCCCGCAACTGCAGCCGCCGGCGCAGGTTCAGGTGGACGATTCCAGGGCGAATTCCTGTTATGCCAACTTTTGCCGGGTGACGGGAACGCCGGAAGAGGTGATCATCGATTTTGGGCTCAATCCGCAGCCGTTCGGGGTCCCCAGTGAGCCGATCCCCGTCACCCATCGGATCATCACCAACCTCTATACCGCAAAGCGGATGCTGCACCTGCTGCAGTTGACCGTCCAGCGCCACGAGGCCGCTTTCGGCGCCCTGGAAATCGACGTGCAACGGCGTGCGGGGCGGGGCCGTCCCTGAGGCAAGCCAGCCGGTTTTCCAGCTCTCCAGAGCAGGAGGAAATGCAATGCTCGAGATTACCGAGGCCGTGAGTCCGATGACGGATAAGCCCGATCAGAAAAAGAGGCCGAAGCGAACCGCCTGGCGGCATCCGGCGGATCGCGACCTCGTGGTGCCTTACCGGGCGGCCGCGGTGGTCGCACTGATGGAGATCGGCATCTCTGACTATTCCGTCATCGCCAACGCGTTAAGCCTAACGGTCGAAGAGGTCCGGTGGATCGACTCGGCCGAAGACGGCTCCATCAGGCGGCTTTCCGTGGAGACGATCCCGTATGGCGAGTACTTCAAGCTGGACGCGGAGATACGCTGCCCAAAGTGCAACGCGATGATTCGCGTTGTCCCGTGCGTTGCCTGCTGCGGCCCAGCAAAACTCGGCCTGGAGTCACGCCCTTCCTGAAGACGGCATCTTCACTCCCCGCCGTCGCGGCCGAAGTTGTGGTCGAGAGAAGCACTGCCGCCGGTGATCTCCTCGAGCGTCCAGCGGTAGTTGTGGCGGCCCACGAGATCGTCGGCCCGGTAAAAGTACTTCGTCATCTCGCTGAGGTCGAGCTCGTCGATACCGGTTTCCTTATCCCGGGCGGTCTGTCGCGAGATGATCAGCACGCGGTACTTCCCCGCCTCGGGCAGCACGACGCTGAAGGCGCCGGCCTGGTCGGCCCGCGCGTAAACTCCGCCAAAATCTTCGAGCGTGCGCACACTCTCGCCCGTTGGCGCGGGAGGCGGATCCCTGGGGCGAAGACCCTGGATCGAAAGCGTCGCCCGAGGGAACTTCCCCGCCGGCAGCGCGATGAACACCGCGCCGGCGTCGGGGGCGATGCTTCCGGCCCCGGTGTCGTAGTAGAGCTTCCCATCGAGCAGCACTCGTTCTCTGGAGGCGTGTTTGCGGGCGACTTGGCGCGCCAGCGTGGCGTCCCCCCGACCCACGAAATAGCCCCCGACAAACGCTCCGCCTGCCAGCAACAGGAACAGGATTCCGTGGATGTAAAGCGTCCGCCGCCGATAGAGGATGGTGCCGGACGGCATTGGCCGGCCCGCTTCGTACACCGCCCGCGGCAGGGCCTCGACGGAGGCACGCGGGATGGGCACGGTGTGGTTCACGCCGCGCCCCCCCAGGGCCCCGATCATCGCCGCCTCGTCGTCGTAGCCCCCCGCCCCGGACCCCCGGCCGACCTCCTGCTCGGGCCGTGCCGACCTGCTCATGGCCACCGTGGCGGCCGCAGCAACCCCGGAAGGCACCGTTTGGGGAAACGTACAACTGGGGCACTGCACTTCCGTACCGGCCTTGCGCGTGGCGATACCCAGCAATTGACCGCAGCGTCTGCAATGGAATCGAATCGGCATGGCCGGTCGAAGAAGCGGCAGAAATGAAGGATCGCCCGAGGCGAGACATCTCCAGTTCAAGCCTATCAGACATTCGGGCGACTGGCCAGTCTGGAGAGCGTAATTTGAGGCCCTCCGCAAAACGGGTACGGTGGGGGCCCCCAGCCGGACGCTGTCCTTGCCTCGCTCGCTCAGTTTGCGTCGGACGAATCGTCGCTTTCGTCCAACGAGTTCACGGCCTGAGCCAGGACGAGGCATATCAGGTCGATGACGAAAAGCACCCCGCAGCCCAGAGCGACGTATTTTACTGCTTTGGCCCCCAACTGGTCATTCAATGCTGCCAAGAGTTCGGCCAGCCCCAATGCGACGAGGGTGCTGATCAACAGCACGACCCCGGCGGCGATCAACCGAAACAGCACACGCTGCGAAATAGGGCGGTGAGGCATCAAATTTTTCCTGAATTAACCAATTTTGCCGACCGTTACAGTCGGCGTCAATGCCCCCGATCTGGCGGGTCGCTTCCTTGACTTGACTGTGCCAGAGTCCACAATAAAACAGTGCAGGGTGTGGCAAGAGAAGAGGAGCCCCTGGTGCGCCAACTCCGCTGGAAGCTGGTCGCTCTACTGCTCGGCGCGTGCGTTTCGACGACCGGTTCGAGCGCGGCCTTCGCTGCCCAGGTCTGGCTCAAGGACGGTCGGATCCTGGAGGGCAAAGCGGCCCCGGTGTCGGGATTGGCCGAGGTTCCCAAGGCCCCTGATCCTACCGGTTCGGGGCCCCTGCAATTGATGGTGATGGTCGACGACGACCTCCGCCGCACGTTCGTCTCCAAGCGGCAAATGCAGGACTACCGCCAGGAAGACTCCACCGAAATTTTTGAAACGTTCCGCATCCCGCAACGGGTCCTGCACTCCGGCCCAACGGTCAAGAGCGTGGGCCCCATCATGCGGGTCGAGCCGTTCGACGAATTCGGCCGGCGCATCTTCACGATGAATACCAACCGGGGGCCGATCAACGTCATCCAGTGCATTACCGAGATCACGCCGCTGTGGGCCAAGGTGGAAGGGACTACGCACGTCTGGGACATGCGCATGAACACCACCAGCATCCCGCGGGAAACCCTGGCCAAGATCCTGGCCAAGCAAACGAAACAGGACGACTTTGACCAGCGAATCAAGGTCGCCCGTTTCTATCTTCAGGGCGAGCGCTACGAAGAAGCGAACCTTGCCCTTCAGAGCATCCTCGCCGACTTTCCCGACAACGCGGACGTCCGCGAGCAATTGGAGCCCTGGATTCTGGCAATCCGGCAACGCGGCGCCCAGCGGTTGCTGGACGAGTTGCAGTTGCGGCGCGAGGCGGGCCAGCACCAGTTCGTCCTGGGGAAGCTCAAGGAGTTCCCGTCCGAAGGCGTGGCCGGGAAGATCCTCGAGGGCGTCCGCCAGATGACCCAGGAGTACGAGTCGCTCGACACGGACCGCAAGAGAGCATTGGACGCGTTCGACCAGTTGCTGGGCAAGATGGAAGACGAGGCCGTCCGGCAGCGGATCGAGCCGATTCGCCGGGAGATCGCCGCGGAACTCAGCGCGAATACGATGGACCGTCTGGCCTCGTTTCGGCTGATGTTGGGCGACGACAGCCTGCTGGCCGAGGAGAAGCTGTCGCTGGCCGTCAGCGGATGGCTGCTCGGCGGCGACTCCGCCACCGTGAAGCTGCCGGTTGCCCTGTCGGTTTTTGAGGTCCGCGAACTGGTCCGGCAATATCTCAACGCCCCCGACACGCTGAGCCGCGCCCGAATCCTCGAGCGTTTTCACTCCCAAGAGGGGGGCACGCCGACGCTGGTGGCCAAGTTGCTGGCCCACATGAAGCCGCCCATCGACCAAACCCAAGCGACGCTCCCCGACAAGCCGGGCTACTACGAACTGGAGGTCCCCGGGCTGGGCAACGCGCCGCCGGTCAAGTACTTGGTCCAGCTTCCGCCGGAGTACGACCCGTATCGACGTTATCCCACCATCCTCACGCTGCACGGTGCGGGCACCACGCCTGCTCAGCAGGTCAATTGGTGGGCGGGAGACTGGGCGCCGGGCGGGTGGCGGAGCGGGCAAGCCGCTCGGTACGGCCATGTGGTCATCGCGCCGAGCTGGGCCGGCGAACATCAAAAGGAGTACCACTACTCCGCCCAAGAACACGCGGCCGTGCTGGACTGTCTCCGCGATGCCTGCCGGCGATTCGCCGTCGACACCGACCGAGTCTTCCTTTCCGGACACTCGATGGGCGGCGATGCCGCTTGGGATCTCGGCCTGGCACATCCCGACCTTTGGGCCGGGGTGATTCCCATCGTCGCCCGGTCCGACAAGTACTGCGCCCTCTACTGGGAAAACGCGGAACTGGTGCCTTTCTATTTCGTCGCCGGCGAGCTCGACGGCGACAAGACGGCCCTCAACGCCCGAGACCTCGACCGTTATTTGAAGCGGGGTTATAACGTCACCATGGTCGAGTACCGCGGCCGCGGACACGAGCACTTTTCCGACGAGATTCTCCGCCTGTTCGACTGGATGGGCCGCTTCAAGCGGAACTTCTTTCCCCAAGAGTTCACCGCCTCCACCATGCGCCCGTGGGACAACTTCTTCTGGTGGGTCGAGCTGGACTCGCTGCCTCCCGGGGCAATGGTCGACCCGATCGATTGGCCGCCCCCGCGAGGCAAGCTGCCGGTGGAGACAAAGGCCTCCGTCACGGCGACCAACGGCGTCTATATTCGCACGGGCGCGGGGACGGTCCGCGTTTGGCTCTCGCCCGAAATGCTCGACCTCAACGAGAGGGTCGACATCGTCGTCAACGGCCAGCGAATCAACTCCCCCAGCCAGTTCATCGAGCCCGATCTGGAGACCTTGCTGGAAGACGTCCGCACCCGGGGTGACCGCCAACACCCCTTTTGGGCCAAGGCCGAATCTCCAACCGGACGCATTAGCGCGAATCGGTGAACGCGGGTGGTCGGTTCGAATCGTCCCGCACCGGCAACGATTCCGCCTGCTGAAGACGTCGACACGCGGTGTGCCGCTCGGGCCATGGGACGCAAAAAGATCGAGTCGTTGCCGCTTTATCCCGAGAGCCGGCCCTGCCACCGTCCAACCACTCGCCGCGTGATCGACCTGTTTGCCCGCGTCCAACGTCACACACTCGCCTATCGCAAGCGCCGCCTTCAAGTGCTGGTCACCGAGTTGACCCGCCTCCAACGCCGCCTCCTCCGCCTCTTCGCCCTCAACCCCACCACCTACGGCCACTGACCACACGCCCCAAAAATTCGCGGAAAACCGAACCGAGTTGTACGGAAAGTAGGGTTGATGAATCTGGGTCGTCAAGCAGTTGGTCGGAAGATTTTGGGAAATAGTGGTAAGGCGAGTGAGGGCAAGGGGTTGCGATGCGAGGTTGGCTTCGGTCTAAGCCTGTCATTACAGCACTGGTGGCTGTGGTTCCAAAAGGTGCCAAGCGGAGGTTGGGGGTACCCGGTGCCAGAGGTGGGCAATACACTATCCGGTGCTGTTTCACAGTAACCGCCAGCCGTCGTGTTCAACAGAATTCCCACCCACACGGAGACTCGCCGTGACTCTACAGCGGTTCTCATCGCAATCCTGGGCACTTGCTTTAGGGCTGCTCTTTGCGGCGGCAAGCAGGCTGGCGGCGGCCGGACAAGTGCAGGACATCCCCGCCGACTGGGTTCCGACCGAGATGCGGCGATTGTCCGTCGTCGAGGCCCTAGCGTCCTCTACCCTTTCGCCCGAGGGAGGACAGTACTTGCCGGCCCGTGCGGTCGACGGCCAGCGTGGCACAAAATGGGTGGCGAGTATTTCGCCCAGCCCGGAGAAGCCCCAACGGATCGACCTGGAACTGTTCGGCATCCAGGAGGTGATCGCGGTGGCCGTTTTCGGCGAGTCGGTGGACAATGATGGAATTCTGGACGCCCAGGTCCAGGTTGCCGGCTCTAAAGCCGCCGAGTTCACCACCGTGGCCGCAGTCGAGGGCGCGGAATCGTCTCGCTGGCTGGCAACCTTCGATCCGGTGAAAACCACGACCGTCCGGCTGCTCATCACGCGATCCGGTGGGCCGTCGACGCACACCGACGTCTACGAAATCGAGGTCTTCGGTCGCCCCATGTCCGGCGGGGACTTGAAAGGCTATGGGGCCGATCGGCTTCGCGGCTGTGAGGCGCGGTGGAAGGAGTTCCTCGCAAAGGCTGACGAACTGGGGCTGACGAGCGATCTCCGGTTGGCCGGGCTTACCAGAACGATCGCCTCGATCGACAGCGATCAGCGGTCTCTGGCCGAGAGTTTCTCCAAGTGGGACACGCTCAGCGAGCCCGCCCGCCAGTCGCTCGTGGCCCAGATCGAGCGGTTGGAGGTAAGAGTAGAGCGACTGATCCCGGGGCTTGGGCGGGTGGCATCGGTCTGGCCCGAGCGGGCAGAGGACGTCTCTGCAGCCCGTGAAGCTGCTGAAAAAGCGGTGTCTGGAGAAGATGTGGTGGCTGCCCGGGTGGGGGCGAGGCTGCGGCTTACAAACCGTCGCGTAAGCGTCGTGCTCGACGAGGCCGACGGGAGTTGGGAGGCGACCTGGCTCGGTAGCGTGAGCGCGGCGGTGCGCCGCATGCAGTTTGCGGTCGAGGCAGGTGACCAGAATCTCTCCCCGGCGTCGGCCAAAGCCCAAACAGCGAACTTTACAGACGCTCTCGGCAGCGGCTTGGAGATCCGCCGGCGTTGGGGAGACGGGATTGAAGTGGAGCGCCGCATCCGCCTCTACCACGGGAAGCCGGCGGTGGTCCTTTCGGCCGAGATCACCAATCACTCCGATCACGACATAACCTTGGGCCCCGTGAAGATGTTCGACCTCTCGGAGACGGACGGCGGCTGGTGGCACCTTGGCGATCTGATACCCTCGCCCTCCGCAGCCGGCTACTCCGGCGCTTCGCCCCCATGCCGCCCGTCCCCCGACGAAGAATCCTCGGCCGGTGCCGATACCCAGTACGGCAGCACGGCCGTGCTTGCCTTGACCCAGAAAGGATCGCCGGGCGGAATGGTCCTGGGCTTTCTTTCCGCTCAGGAAGGCTCGCCTTCGGTCGGTGCCCGTTTCCGCGTCTGCGAAGGAGGCACGTCGCTGGGAGCCATGTTGAACCTGGGCGGCCGGATCTTGCGGGCGGGTCAGACGGTGGCCGTGGATCCTGTTTGGCTGTCGGTGGAGGAGAACCCCTTTGACGCCCTGGAGCACTACGGCGACGCCGTCGCCGCGCTGGCTCCGAAACCGGTTCGCACCGGCGCCAATGCCCTCTGGTGCAGTTGGTATCCGATCCGCATGGGGATTGACGAGGAGATCGTGCTCGAGCACGCGGCCATCGCCGCCAAACACTTCAAACCGTTGGGCCTGGACGTCATCCAATTGGATCACGGCTGGCAGCGAGGCGACGTCTGCGGCGACTGGATGCCGAACGAGAGATTCCCCCACGGGCTAAGGTGGCTCTCCGATCAGCTTCAATCTCGCTACGGAATGAAACTGGGGCTTTGGATCGCCCCCACGCAGGTGGCCGTCAATAGCCAACTGTTCCAGGATCATCCAGAGTGGATGGCCAAGGACGCCCAGGGCCAGCCGGCGCGCACGGGGCGTTGGTTCTGGGTGCCGAACCCGGAGATGACCGTCCTCGACTCCTCTCAGGCAGCCGCCGAAAAATGGATCGAAGAGACCTTCGCCCGCCTGACTGCGGAGGGTGCCCGCTACTACAAGATCGATTTCATTGCCGGATCACCGGGCTTGCGACGGGCGATGGCCGCAATCCGCCGCGGCGCCGGCCCGGACGCCTGGATCCGCTACTGCCAGACGCCGCCCCTGTTGTCCGTGGGCCTCGCCAGCAGCGCATACATCGGCATCGACACGGGTGACGCGGGAATCGGCGACTGGCTCCGCCTGGAGCGCGAGAACGCCCCCCTTTTGGCAGCCAGCTACTGGGCCAATGACCGGCTGTACCATCGCGAGGTCTGCGACATGAGCGTGGGCATGAAAGCCGACGTGGAAGAGGCGCGGTTCCGGCTGGCCCTGATGACACTTTCCGGTTGTAGCATCTCCTTCAGCGACGACTTCCGCCTTCTGGAGCCGCCGCGAATCCGCATGATGCAGCAGTGCCTCCCGCCGGGAAATCCCCCGGCGCGGCCGCTCGACCTTTTCCAGCGAGAGTTGCCCTCGCTCTGGCACATGCACTGCAAGAACGAGGCGGGGGAATGGGACGTCGTGGGCGTGTTTAACTATGAGGACGAGCCGCAAAAGCGGTGCGTGGAACTGGCCGCGCTAGGACTCCCTTCCAAGAGCCAGGCTGCCGTTTTCGAAGTCTGGGAGGAGAAGTTTCTCGGCCTGCACCCAGAGCGCGTCGCGATCACCCTTGCGCCGCACACCGCAAGGATTCTCCTGATCCATCGGCTGCCGGATCGCCCCAGGGTTATCGCCACGAACATGCATCTGTTGGGCGGGTATCACGAGATCAAGCGCCTGAATTGGGACGAAGAACAACTCCTGCTTTCCGGGCAGTACCAGCGAGCGGTCGGCTTGGAAGGAAAAGCCTACCTGTACGTTCCCGGGGATTTCCGGCTACGGCTCGAAGCGCCGGCAACCCAAGGCTTCGTCCACTTGACCCCCGCGGGCGACAACCTCTGGGTGCAAGAGGTCGCATTCAAAGAGCCACGGCTGGGCTGGTCCATCGCCTTCGATCGGACGAAACCGTAACCGCCAAAGGTGACCAGCATCTCGATGACTTGAAGGAACTCGGCCCACCGCTTTCGCCCGTTCAAACTGGACAACCAACATCGCCGGGCGCGTCTGAATTGCTTCATCGATCTGCCAGCCCGCGATGCCCTATTCCGGGGCACGTGGTGACACGCGCGCCGCTGCAAGCGCCGCCTTCAACGCCGGCGCCTTGATGTCCTTTTCCCAAATGTAAACCGGCAGGCCGTAGCCGTCGACGTAGAGCGGCACCCGAAACCGGCCCTCCTCGCGGGGCACCGTCACCGGCTCGCCTTTCTTATTGGTGAACTCGACAGATGCCGGATCGACCACGAGTTCTACGTAGCGGTTCGACTCGCCGTCGCGCAGGACTCCGGGAAAGAAAATGGCGAAAGACCGCCCTTCCTTGCTCTCGGAAAGGTACAGGCTCACGTCCGAGTCACCCAAGGCGACACGCTCCAGGAAGTTGCCGGTCATGGCAAACGGCGCATCGGGGAAGGTCAACTCGTAGCGCATGGGAAAGCCCTTGGCCAGTCCCATGCCCTCCGCAAAATGCGCGGCGAAATTCACGACGCAACCTTCGGTGGACTGCCCCCAACTCTCGGTCAGCACCATGGCCGGATCGTAAGTGTACCCTCTCTCGCGCAACTGCCGCTGGATTTCCCGGCCCCACTCGTTTCTGGGCTGGGTCCCGAAGAGGAGCAGATACCGATCGCCCAGGTGCTCGCGCGCGGCCCGGAGCAGCGGAGCGATCGGCCCTTTCTCCAGCTCGGCATCGGGAGGCCGACCACCAAAGTAATTGAGGATCAAGGCGTCTTTCGAACCGAGCTTGCGGATTTCTTGCGGCCAGCGGGACGACACTCTGCGTTCCATGGCAACCAGGTTCGCCGCACTGAAGTTCGCCCAACGATAGGTTTCTGCGCTTTCCGGATGCCTCGCGAACTGCAGTTCCCAGGCGTAGGGATGGCTGAGAAAGACCAGGCGTTCGAGCTGGCGGGGCGACGAGTCTTCTCCGTTGGCAGCTCGGACTACCGTTTCCTGTGCCGCCGGGCCGCCCCCGTCACGCTCGCCCCCCCAAGTCGGCACGGCACCCGCCAGAAGGGCCATGACCGTCATTATGGCCGCAGTGATGTCTGCTTGTGCTCGCATGAGAATAATCTTCGGAATCCACCGGCCCAGTCGGTTGCGAATCATACGGGCTTGCTGAAGGTCTTTGCTGGTCCAGTGGTCCGGATGGCCGGCCAGGGCGGCCTGGTCGTTGGTGTTCTTCGTGTGACTGCCGTTGGCGGCCTCACAGGAGCCGTTGTATTGGGGCGTGGCGCCGGGGCTACGAAGGTGCAGTATACCCCATGCGGCAAGCAGGTCGCCAGTATCTCGGACGATGAACGCAGAAGCGTTCCCGTTGCTGAGAAACGCGTCCACCCGATCGCTGCCGTGATCGACTAACGCGTGCCTGGGGTTTTCGTCATCGCATTGTATCCCAAGTGCCGTCAGCGTCTGTCGGACAGGCTGCACCTCTTCTGGGCCGGTTGCCACGCACTCCTGAGCGTTATGCAAGATGCCCGGAAGGGCAGAGGGCAATAGCCGATACGCTGATACAAGGATACGTTTCACGTTTCAGGGCTACCGGCGATGCTTCCCAACAATAATAATGTTGTGTGCCGCAAGGCAGTGCCGTTTGGAGCAGCGTTTCAGCGTGGGGCCGAGACTCCTCAACGGTTATCCGGCCTGTTTAACGTACGCACCTACGTTCTGACCACGACCGGAACGCCTGGGCACGGAACCCGCCGTCACGCAATTGACCGGGATCGCCTCGATATTCTGGCGCAAGAAATCCGGCAATCCCGGGTATCGAGGACTGAGACCGAACCTGTTCGGAATGATTCTTCGAGATGTGTAGCTGGCAACCCTATTGCATGGGCTGCTGCGAGAGTAGAATTCCGGCATGGTCTGGATGAAGCACGTTCCTTCAGCAGAAAGGGATAGCGCGATGAGATGCACGCTGTTGTCGCTGGGATTGGCGGCGTTGGTCTCTGCAGGGATGACCCGGTCGCTGGTGCAAGCCGACTTTCAGTTGGACACCGATTCGGAGGCGGCGGAAGCGATCCGGACGCTCGTGGTCCGGATCGACGTCGGCGCCGACGGCGACGACCTCCAGGAACCGGTGGCGCTGGACCTGGGGCTCGGCTTCCCGTTCTGGCTGCACCCGCTGGGGCAAGTGGAATCGGAAAACGCGCCCGTCGGTGCGGTTCCGCAGCAAACGACGGCGGGTACTACCGTGTCGGCCGGTTCCAGCGCCACGTTCACCTTCTCCTTGGATGCCGAGGCGGGGCAGGACGTGTTACACACCACATCGCAGCTCTTGGCCGGCACGCAGGTTTCCGACATCGCAAGGATAGGCTTTGCCAGCCAGGGATCGACCAATTGGATCCTGGCCGGATACGAGATCCAGGTCAACGGCCGCTCCTTCGCCTCGAACGATGAGGTGAACCTGAAGGCCCAGGAGGCGCAAGACTCGGCCCGGTTCGAGCTGGCCGAGCTGGGACTGAGGATCGCACCGTTGGAAGCAGAGCTCTCCGATCTTGCAGCTCTGGAAGAGGCGCAGTTGGCCGAAGAGAACGATCTGGACCGGCTAGCGGCCGTGCGAGCGGAACTCGCCCCGTTGGAGACCGAGCGCCGACGGCTGGAAGGCCGAGTCGAGGGGCGCTATCCTTGGTTTGAAGAGCCAGGTTTCCGCTCGCCGTGGCGGGAGGACACTTCGGTCGGATCGGCCATGGTGACATTGGTCACTCACACCCACCCGGGAGCGGATACGAAAAACTACGTCTTTTTCCGCACCGGAGGACACAAGTATTTCCTCAATACCGAGACCGAGCCGCTTTCCGGGGCGTCGGGCTCGCAGGAGTTTGAGTTGGACCTGCTTGCCGGTCCGCTCACCGCGGCTGACATGCGAGGCTACGCCGTGGGGATGCTCGCACACAACCTTCCCTTTGGCGATGCCCCCGATCGTTGGCACCCGCAACGGATGCTGGTGAGCGTCGACGGGCGGATCGTCTACGACAGCGATGAAAGCCCGATCGACCACGACTCCCTGGCAGCAATTCGCGTGATTCCCCCAGCCCACGTTGACGAGGAAACCAACTTGGTGGTCAACCCGCCCACGTCGCGGGAAACGTATCTCTGGGAAGCCGGCCAGGGGCAGGGTTTGGATCTTGTGGCGGGCGGGGCACTGCCGCTGCCTCCACCCGATGCCCCGGATTTTCCCTTGCCCGAGCCAAGCCTTCCTGAAGAGCAAGCCGGTTTTCCCGAGAATGCGTCGGGGCTCGCCGGTGGCCAGGACGAGTTCCCCCCAGGCTTCGGACCTTTCCCCGGTGAGGTCGGAGGAATCTGGATCGTTCCTGATGGCGGTTGGGGGATGGCGGACGGCGGCGGGATTCCACCGGGCGGCTGGGTCCCACCAGTTGGCTGGGTTCCCTGGGCCGGCGGGCAGGGTGGGGGGCTCGGGGTTCCACCGCTACCGCCTTGGCCGGGGGGAATCCTGGACTGGCTCGAAAACCTGGTAGACCTCAACTGGCCCTTCGACGCTGGCTCGGCCGGCGACCCCTTCCAAATCGAAAGCGTTCATATCACCGAAGGCTACATGTACGACGAGGGCTTCACCGTAGAGTGGACCGTCTTGGGTGATGAGAGCGAAATCGAGTACTACGAGGTCCTGTTGTTGCCGGTGCATCCGGATCGCGACGATCCTTTCGGCGCAGCGTGGACGATCGACCCCGTGCCGGTCGGCACCCGGCAGTTCCGCCCCGTGCTGCCGGATCCCGTCGACGTCGAGGATTGT
>Ga0154737_1271_pt2 | contig 14316 bp, 19 predicted proteins | sample Rifle2008BG16ft_FD_105745 | JGI IMG/M metagenome (GOLD analysis project Ga0154737, IMG submission 105745) | Planctomycetes bacterium RBG_16_64_12 | reverse complement strand
ATACGGCTTGGTCTGAATGTGCGGCCTCTTCTTGCCACCACCAGCCCACACCCAATTCTTTCGCCTTCTCCACGGAACAGATCAATAGGCGAAGCTGGATGCTCAGCAGCTCCACGTCGCACAGCTTGATCCGAATGTCACCGGCGATGACCACCCCCGTGTTGAGCACTCGTTCCAGGATATCGGCCAGACTGTCTCCGTGGGTCGCTCGGGTTATCACCTGTGCTTGGGCCATGGGGTGTACTGCTCACTTCCGGCTAACGCAACTTGCCAAGTGGTCCGAGGCTCAGGTTGAGGTCTTCGTCGGTGAAGCCGAAGTATTCTTTGAGCTTCTCGATTTCTTCAGCTAGCCGGAGGAACGTCTCGCCCACTCGCTCGATCTCTCCTTCCCTGAGCGAACCGGCGTCGATCCGCCGCAGCGCTTGCCGTTCCAGTAGTTCCCGGAGCAGCTCGACCAGAGCGAGAACAAGCTGCGCGAGGCCATTACGGACGTTTTCTGGATTGAGCTTGATCATGGACGATTTCCGATGAGCAGCGGGTTCTCAAGCATGGTGCGGCTCCGGTTGCTTCGGGTAAGAGCCTGCGGGGGAAGCGTACCAGCCTGCCTGGCGAGCCGTCTCCACCGAGGAGAGCGTCAGTTGCAGGCGGGCATAGATCAGGTCGATATCGGCTACCGAGATGGCCAGATCACCGCAGAGAACGACTCCCTGGTTGAGGAGACGATCGACCAGTTCGAGCACGGTGCTGTCCTCGGCCTCCGTGAGGTCCACGTGGTCTTCCATGGCGACTCCCTCCGACGGAACGATCCGGCAGTCTGGCAGGAGGAACGGCAAACGCTGGGACTCTCCAGACTAGCCCTCCGGGTTCAAGGTTCTCTCGATGCTTTCAAGCTGTTCCAGGAGCCGGGCTTCCTGGACATCGAATTCTTCTTCCTCGATTCGGCCTGATTCGAGTTCTTTATGGAGTTCGGCCAAAGCGGCCAGGGCAGCCTTGTGTTGACCATCCAGCTCCTGCCGCGCTGCGTCCTGAACCTGCCGACAAACGGCCGCCAATCCCTTGAGCGGGGCAAGCAAGATGTCATCTATGAGGAACATGGAAAAGCTGCCTCCTGCGATCTTCCAAGTAGTCTTCATTCCTCCGGCTCACCGACCTCCACCCCGACGAGCAGAGGTTATGCCGGCTCCAGATTGAGGTCAATGTCGGCGAAGTTGTGCGGGGCCCAGGGGCCGGTGTATTTGAAGCAGTAATGATTGTCGAAATGACGGGCGACGATCTCGATCCCCTCTTCCCACTGCTGTCGACGGTTCTCTTCCACCAGGCACGCCAACTTCATAATCGTTTTCTCCTCGCCAGGGTCGATGGAGCGAATCTCGGCACAGTACGGCGACAGGGCCTCGATGACCTGGCGCGTGTGGCGCTGCCGGCTTTCGTGGAGCAAGGACTCGAACAGCTTGCCCATTTCGACCTTCTCTTCGAACGTGGGCTGCTTTCCCGGCCGGAACAGCCTGTCACGCATTTGCTCCAACTCCCGGTGAGTAGCCACGAAAAACTCGAAGATGTTGGGGGTCTCCCAGTAGACGCTCAAACCCATCTCCACCTTGCCTCGCAGCCGCTTGAGCCGCTCGACCAGGAGATCGTGATTCTGTCGGAGGACTTCGCGCAATCGCTCTTCGCTACCGGCAATCGTGCCGAAGGCGACGGGTAGAATCGGCCGCTGGTCGGTCAAGTCGCGAAGTACGTGATGATGTGCGGCCAAGTTCGATCGCTGCGCACGGATCTTCTTTTGTGTTGTCACCCGGGTCACGATAGCCGCCAGAGGCCCCTCGATGATCTGTTCAACCTCTGCATTCTCAATGCCGGGGACCTCAACCGGCACGGCTCCTTCCGCCAGGGTGATTCCGTAAAGGTACAGCCCGGCGTCAAGAGCGCTGGTGGTAATTGCCACGCCATTTCCTCCTGAAAAGAATCTTCCGGCGACGGCTCTGCTGGCACGTCGCCGCTTCCGTGCTATATCGTCCCTTGCAGCGTGGAATCGTGGTCCCGCGGCCGGCTTACTACAAGCTCAACCCATTTGATCTGGCCGTCCTGGGTCCGGATGGCCATCAGGCCCCCGCAGGTGAAGCACTTGACCTGCCCGTCGTAGTCGTTGTAGCCGTCGCGCAGATCGACGGTGTGACCGCAGGAGAGACAATTCAGTTTCATTGATTTTCTCCCTCTAACGTCTCGGGAATGTCCAACACTACCGGCCGGCGGGCCCTTCCAGCTCGTAGGCCAGCACCTTGAGCAAGGTGTCGAGTCGCAGCAGGTAGTGCCTGTGATCGAGCACCGGCCGTTGGGTTTGAATCCCCAACGTCTTCAGGGTCGGATTGGGTTGCCACACGTCGGCTTCTGCCTCCCAGGCCGCTTCGCCTGCGTCGACCGGGGCCATCCTGGTGACGTCGACTCTCTGCACTTCAGGCAGGGCCGCTTCCAGGAAGTCGCGAACGGCGGTCTGGGCGTCGTTGATGGCCGGCCGGCCGGTTTCGTGTCCGCTGGCGGTCATTTCGATCCTCTCCGGCCCGGTTCCGGGCGTCCTTGCGTTTCAGTAGGTTAGTCTGAAGCCTTGCTCGGCCTGGGACTCGGAATCCGTTGCTTTGCCCGATCTGTTGGTCAACGAGGATTCCGCCAGTGCGGCTTCGGCGGCGACCAGAAGAGTTGCCTGCTCCTCTTCGATTTCGGCCACTCGCCGATCAATGTTCTCCACGCGCTGGTTGGCGTTTTGTTTTTCCTTGTTGCGGCGCGCCTTTTCCAGCTCGAGCATTGCCAATGCCAGGTACTTCCGTTGCGGATTGTCCGCGTCGCTGATGCGCTCGGACATCGTACGGATATCTTGCAAGCCTCTGGATGGTTTTGACTTCATGTCGGTCGTTCCTTGGTTTCCTGTTCTGCCGGGGGCCCTCACTCCGAACTGCGCAGTGCTGCCTCGACCACATCGCAGGTTCGGCCAAACTCCTCCTCAATCAAGTCGTCTGAAAGCGGCCGCTCGGGTCCGCGGGCGTTGATGCGGTCCAGCCCCAGCACGTCGCGACAGGTACGCTGGAAAACCGGGTCGAGCGGATCGAACGACGCGCCCACGCGGGCAACCACACGAGCGATCATGATCGATGCCCGAATGCTCGGCCGATGCCCGCGCATCCCTTGCGCCCGACAACGTCGCACCATGTCGACCACGCGCGCCGCGTCGGCTTCGGAAGTGCCGCCGCGGGCGGCGGTGATCACCACCTCGGTGTCGCGGTCGTAGTGGTCCACGTGGATCGGGATCAACCGGTCCATCAGAGCGTCCTGGCTCTTGTGAATGCCGGCGTACTCCTCGGGATTGGAAGTGAAGATGGCCCGAAATGCCGGATCGACCTTCAGGTAGCCCTCCCCGGCATAGCGGAGCTTGGGCAGACTCAGGAGTCCCTCGCCCAGCACGCTCAATAGCACGTTGTTCGCCTCGGGGCGGCTGCGAGTGAACTCGTCGTAGACGAGCGTATGGCCGTAACGACAGGCGGTGGTCAGCCGGTTGTCGACCCAGAGCGTTCGCATCGTCTCCTCTTCCTTGAGGACCGAGTGAATGTAGTTGTCGACGAGCCGATTCTTGCGGTATCCGGTGTCGTTACCTACCAGGTCGGAACTGCCGAACTCGTCGTCGCCGTGGATCAGCGTGACCGGCTGCCCCAGCTTGGAGGCCACGTGCAACGCCAGCGTGGTCTTGCCGGTGCCGGCCGGGCCGGAGAGGTTGATCGGGTAACCGGCGTCGAGGTAGGAGCGCGCGCGCTCCGCCAACTCCTCGATTTGGGGAGTCACGACAAACGTTTCGCTCGCCTGGGGCCATATCCGGTCCGGGGCATGCACGACCTTGTTGTGGATCACCCGTTGGCTATGGCCGTTTCCCAATCGTGTCATCAACCGGCTTCCTTTCCTCATCAGTGAGGCATGGACTTCTTGCGGAAGATTTCCCCACCCGTCCTCAGGTCCGTGCCGAATTCCCTTAACTCGGTCCTGACGCGATCTGCCGCCGCTGCGATTTCCCCTCGCATCTGTTGAAACTCCTGCCGGAAACCTGCCAGTTGCTCCTGGACGCCGCAGGCCATCTGTTGGACCTGCTGGCGAGTCTGCTCGAAGAGTCGTCGGCGATCTTCCTGCGACTGGTCGAAATCATGTCGCATCCTGGTGAAGTCTTCGGTAAAGGCTGCCATCTGAATGTTCCTTTCGGTTTTCTGTTGGATCGCGGGAGTGAGTCTCCCAACGTTTTCTGCTGGTGGAATCAATCCGCTTCGGAAGGAGGCTGACCTACCGGTGCCGGTTGGAACGCCGATCACCGGACAGGCAGCCCTCCTCCGAGCGGGGAACTTCCCTGAGACGTTGGCTCCTTCTTGGCAGTGCCGCTTACGCCGGGGCGGCGGCCGTGGCGGTCAGGCCAATCGCCTCGGCGTACTTCAGGTACGTCTCGACGCTGGCGATCACCACCCGGGCTTCGACCGACAACAGCTCGATGCCCACCAGCGACACCTTGGCCCAGACGTCGATCACAATACCCTTGTCCAGGATGCGATCAACCACTTCGGCCAGACTGGACGAATCAGTGGACTTCTGCACGTTCGCCATAGAAGCACTCCTCGCAAAAAAGGGGGCAAAGTCGCCCTGGGCTCACGTCACCCAAGGCAGCAACTCAACAAGACTCCGCAGATTGGCCCCATCGCAGATATGGATGGTCTTCGTCGCATCCTGCCGCAATTCTCCAATTTATCTTCGGGTTTTCCACGGTCATTGAGGGCCAAAAAGCAATTCAGCGTGGTTATGGTGCATTAAAGCTTAGTTGACATTCGGATAATCCACATCTACACCGGGACATTGAAACGTAGTTCACGGCGAACCCGTGTCAAATCGGGCCGCTCATTTTTTTCCTACCCGCTCAAACCGCCTGATAATCACGGAAAAACGCCTTACGGCCCCGCCAAGGCGCCAACTCGCTGCTCGGCGATTGCATCGTCACGGCTCAACGGGCTGGCCGAGCGGGCCGCAAAATCCTCCCAGAACACCAAGAGTCCCGCAGAAAGACGTGCGGAATCCTGGGCGGGACGTGGCTATGCCACAGATTGGGTCGGAGAATGCCGATAAGGCAAGAAACAGCAATCCGCAAACCACTAGCGTTCGACTCAGGTGCCGGGGAGGTAAGCGTTTACCCGATCCGAGCGGTGATGACGAGCCTCGCCACACGAGCGCAACAGACGCTGCTCATTCCATGCCGCCAGCGCCAATGCTGGCACGGATCGTAGAACAGAAAGGAGGACGTCGTGGCAAAAGTCCAAGACGATGAGAAGAAGAGGCCTGGTCCCGACGATTCAAATTCGCCCGGCAAGCCCACTAAGATTCCATTTAATCTGGGGGCCATTCTCGGGGGTCTCGGCGGCCTGATCGAGAAACTGGGTGAGTTGGCCGAGGCCGGTGAAAGGCTCTCCCAGTCGGGGGAATTCCAAGATGCCAGCGGAAAACTCCGCGGTGTGTACGGCATCCACGTCAAGACCGGACTCGGCGAGCGAGGGGAGCAAGAGCTGAGGGTCGAACCCTTCGGCAATGTCCGCCCGCGAACCGCTGGACAGCCTCCCGAAGAAGATGTCCGCGAACCGCTGGTCGATATCCATGAAGAGAAAGACCACTTACTTGTGCTGGTAGAGCTGCCCGGCGTCGACAAGGACAACGTGACCTTGGAGCTTGCCGAGGAGCGACTCAACCTCTCAGCCCAGCGCGGCAAGACCGGCTACCGCAAGGAGATCACTCTTCCCGAGCGGTTTTCCGAGGAAAACATGCAGTGGGACTGCAAGAACGGCGTTTTGCAGATCCGGTTGAAGCGGTAGTACGGGATCGATCCATTTTTGAGAAAGGGCACGCCGGACATGTCAGAATCTTCCACCGTGGCCCGGGAAATCATGCTGAAAGTCAGCGAGTCCACCGGCAAGGACGTGGGGCGCGGCTTGGCGCGCATCGATCCGGCCGATATGCAGCGGCTTGGCCTCGACGTGGGCGACATGGTGGAAGTGGTAGGCCAAAAGGCGACCATCTGCAAGCTCTTACCCACCTTCAAGGAGCATCGCGGCAAAGGGCGCCTGCAAATCGACGGGATTGCCCGCGAAAACGCCGGGGCGGGGCTCGGCGAGTCGGCCGTGGTCCGGCCGGCCGTCATCCAACCGGCGATCGAGGTGGTTCTCGATCCCCAGGGGTACTCTCCCTCCAACCGCGACCTGGAGTACATCGGCAGCAGGCTGGACGGCCTGCCGGTGGTCTCCGGCAACCGGGTGCGGGCGACGTTGTTTGGCAACCGCTATGCCGATTTCCTGGTCAAGGGCACCAGCCCGGAAGGGCCGGTAGTGATCGCCTCCGAAACCGTGCTGAAAATCGGCAGACCGCGTCAGACCGACGGCCAACCGGCAATCTTGGCACCGGCGCTTTCGTACGAAGACATCGGGGGCCTGAAACGGCAATTGGAGCGGATTCGCGAAATCGTCGAGTTACCGCTGAAGTACCCCGAACTGTTCGAGCGCCTGGGCATCGAGGCTCCCAAGGGCGTATTGTTGCTCGGCCCGCCCGGTTGCGGCAAGACGCTGATCGCCCGGGCGGTGGCCCATGAGACGGAGGCCAACTTCTTCGCCGTCAACGGGCCGGAGATCATTCACAAGTTTTACGGCGAAAGCGAGGCCCACCTGCGCAAGATCTTCGACGAAGCCACCCGCCGCGCACCGAGCATTATCTTCCTGGACGAGATCGACGCGATCGCCCCGCGGCGAGATCGGGCAGTCGGCGACGTGGAGAAGCGGGTGGTGGCACAACTTCTGGCGTTGATGGACGGGCTTTCGCAGCGGCAGCACGTGATCGTGCTGGCGGCCACCAATCTCCCCAACGTATTGGATCCCGCCCTGCGCCGGCCCGGTCGATTCGATCGTGAAATCTCCATCCCCATCCCCGACCAGCACGGTCGCGAGGAGATCCTTGAGATCCACAGCCGCGGAATGCCGCTGGCCGAGGACGTCGATTTGGCCCGTCTGGCAGCCATCACGCACGGCTTTGTCGGTGCCGACCTGGGAGCCCTTTGCCGCGAAGCCGGCATGATCGCCTTGCGACGGATTCTGCCGCAGGTCGACTTCTCGCAACAGCACGTTCCCTACGAACTGCTGAGGCAACTGGGAGTCACGATGGATGACTTCCAGGAGGCGCTTCGGGAAGTCGAACCTTCGGCCATCCGTGAAGTCTTCGTTGAGGTCCCTGACGTGAGCTGGGACGACGTCGGCGGGTTGGAAGACGTCAAACGCCGCTTGCAGGAGGCGATCGAATGGCCCATGAAATACACCGAACTGTTCAATTCCTTCCGGCTGAGACCACCCAAAGGAGTCCTGCTCTCGGGGCCGCCCGGTTGCGGCAAGACGCTGATTGCCAAGGCCCTGGCCTCCGAGACGGAAGTGAACTTTATCGCGATCAAGGGACCTGAGTTGATGTCAATGTACGTAGGAGAGTCGGAACGCGGCCTGCGCGAAGTCTTTCACAAGGCACGCCAGGCGGCGCCCTGCATCGCCTTCTTCGACGAAATTGATGCCCTGGCGCCGACACGCGCCAGCGCCGGTCGCGAGGATTCCGGCGTGGGTGCCCGGGTCCTGAGCCAACTGCTGACCGAGCTAGACGGCATCGAAGAACTCAAAGGTGTCCTGGTGCTGGCGGCCACCAACCGTCGTGACCTGCTCGATCCCGCGCTATTGCGTCCGGGCCGATTCGACCTCGAAGTGGACCTTCCACTGCCCGACCAGGCTGCCCGCGCGAAAATCTTCCAGGTCCATCTGCGCGATCGGCCGATCGCGCCGGATGTGACCGTCGAGTGGCTGGCCGATCAAACCGACGGCTTCAGCGGCGCCGAGATCGAGGGCGTCTGCCATCGTACGATGATGGAAGCAATCGCGGCCCGAATCGAGGCTTCGCCCGAGCGGCCGGATACCGCGGGCCTGGAAATCAGTCGCGAACACCTGCGGAAGGCCATTCACGAGATCACTCCTCGAACGCCACGCACCGAACATGCCTGACCAACATTACTACCAGTACGCCTTTGCGTGGCCCCACTGCTCGGTGCGGGAGATCGGTTCAGGAGTCGACCCGCGCTTTGCCGTGGAGTTGATCTCGAGCAGGCCGATAGCCGTGGTGGCCAGCCCGGTCGGATTGGACCAGTTCGACGTGGCAAGGCTTCAGGGCGAGACCACTGAGGACGTCGGCTGGTTGAACCAGGTGGCTATCCGACACCACGAAATCGTCCGCCAGGCCGCCAAGAGTTCGCCCGTGCTGCCGCTGAGGCTGGGAACGCTTTTTCGATCCCAGGCTTCCTTGCTGGCCGCGGCGGCACGTTGCCAGAAAACCGTCGCCGATTTCCTACATACGCTCGGCGATCGGCAGGAATGGGCCGTAAAGCTCTACCTGGAAAAGCAGCCTGTCGAAGAGACTGCCGGCCATGGAAGCTCGCCTCCTTTAGGCCACGCGCCGAGAACAGTCGCGGGAGCAGAATACATGAAGCGTAAGAAGGCCCAGCTCCGGCGCCATCGTGAATTGCGGGCTGGCCTGAAAGAGGAAATCCAGGTCGTGGAACACCAATTGAAAACCGGGACCGACGGCTGCTGTCGGGTCCGTCTGTTGCCCGCTGGTTTGACCGGCCGGTCCGAAAAGATGCTCTTCAACGGGGCGTTCCTCTTGCCCGCGTCGCAAGTGAAAACCTGGCTGGCTACGGTCGGACGAGTCTGTGGCTCTGTCCGCCGCAAAGGCCTGCTGTTGGAAGTGACCGGTCCCTCGCCACCCTACCATTTCTGCCCGACACCGGAGCTGTGAGCCGACTGGCCGAACAGTCCGTTTCCATGTCCCTGTATCCATTGGGCATCAGCCGCAGCCGAGACCTGCCGCGCCTAGCCGAACAGTCCACGCGGGGTGGCGGGGTATGGCATCCGCACATACCCCCCACCCCCGGGCAGGTCGCCGTGCGTTGGGTTCTTGCGGATAAACTGGCAGGCGCCGTGATCGATGCGCCGCAGGCCCCCCCCAAGCCCCTCGAGCATGCCGCCGCGCTGGACGCGATCCATCGCCGGATTTGCGTGCTGCCAATGCGATTCGGGACGGTGCCGCGTGACGAAGCGGAAATCCGCTCCCTACTGGAAACTTGGCACCGGGATCTACTCCAGCGGCTGGATCGTCTTGATGGTACTTGCGAAATGGGTCTGCGGATAGCGCTGCTGAAATGCCCAACCGTTCAGGCCAACCCTTCCCCCCGTACTTCGCCGCCCACCTCCTATTTGCACGAGCGCCGGGCCTACTATCAACGCCAGGATTCGCTCGGCGAACAGGCTCGCTTGACAGTGGAGCATCTTGTGCGAGAACTGAGGGGTACGTTCCGCGACTGGCAAAGGCTCACGCCGTCGCCGCCGGGCTTGGTCCGGCTGGCCTTTCTCGTTGAGCGAGAACGCGTGGGGTTCTTTCAGAAACGCGTGGAAGCTTCTGCCGCTCAACGTCCGAAGGAACAACGGACTTTGCTAGGTCCCTGGCCCCCTTACAGCTTCGTCTGACTCCTCCCCAAGCGTCGCCACCCGGATGTCAGTCGACTGCAACCCGTCGAGCCGATGCAAAGCCCCCAGGAATAGCAGGCCGGTTTCACCCGGCTTGAGCGTCGCGTCAATCCGCTTTGCGATGTACGCGTCCCGGGCCTTCAATAGATGCTCGGCCTGCCGGACCCGTTCTTCACAGACTTGGTCCGGAGCGGACTGGCTCTCCATGTTCTGCTTCTGCATCTCGTATTCTTCCATCAGCAACTGCGGATCCTCTGTTGCTTCCAGGGTTGCGCCCCGGTCAAGAAGTGCGACGATCAACTGGTGGTTCGAGCTACCCGCCTGGGCAAGTTTGCGGACAATCTTCTCTTCGAATCCGCAGACCGGCAACCCGTCCTGGTAGATCCGCACGCGCTGGTCGTCGAGATGCAGGGCCTCGATACTCTCCCCGATGTGCTTCCAGAGCTCTCGAACGACCTGCTCTCGTTGGCTCCACCTCCCCGGCCCAAACGCCTTTGAATAATGAGCTTTCACGGAGTCGGATAACGATCCGAGGTCTTCGGACGTGTGAACGATCGGGATGTGGATCAGTCGTCTAATCATTTCCGGGCCTTCTGCCAATGAAAGCGCTCCCAAGAGGAGGTGCCGAGTTCACCGTTTCTTCCTTTCGGCGGCCCGACCTCTTGGCTTCAGTCTGGAAACGGGAGAGCATGACTGGGCGGGAACGTTGGACCGGCGATCAAGGACCTGATCCTCCCCGATGCCCATCTTACGAATACTAGCTGCGTCCCCGTTTCGACTCCCAGCTATGACGATCTCGCAGCCCGGAAAGAGGCGTCGAATCTCGACGACAGTCTCCTCTGTCGCATCGGTGTCCTTGAGGTCGATGCAATCCAGACGTGGCAACTTCGACAAATGCGTTACGAGCGCTTTGCCGTCCAGTCTGACGGGCGCAGGTTGCCACAGAATACTGAAATCCAATTTCACGCGGTGTGCGAAGTAAAAATCACCCAGAATCGACCTCGCCCATGCCGGACCGGGTGGGTCCGTATTCAGATAAGCGATGTCAAGCACCATATCCATGTCGCTCGGGTACTCATGGTGCTCGCCGTAGTACCTGAAGAGGAACGCGCCGCCCGAGGCCTCGATGGCCCGGACGGCCTCCCGCTGGGTATTGACCCGGCTGAACCGGAACTCAAGCAGTCCGAGGGCCGCGCCCACGATTGTCACGAAGGCGAACAGCCCCCGAAGACCAAACTGGAGTCGCTTGCGGTTGAGCGCCATTTCGTTGCACGCTTGTGGGAGGTCGGCGATTTCGGCAGCGCCAACGGCCAATCAGTAATCAAGCGACAGCCCCGGCAGTGCACTCTCCAAGTCCTGCGCCCCCTTCTCCGTGACCAGTGTCTCCTGTGCCTCAAGGCTCTCAAGTTCCGTCAACCCGGCGAGATGTTTCAGTCCTGCGTCCGTGATGCCCGTCCGGCTGACATCGAGGCATTGCAGCTTCCGCAACTTGGCGATCTCCTCCAACCCTCGATCGGTGATCTTCGTGTCGATCAGGCTGAGGTCCTCCAAGTCCCTGAGAGCGGACACTTGTCGCAGCCCGTCGTCGCTGATCTGGGTGGCCGACAGGTTGAGGACTCGGAGGCTGGGCATGCTCCCGATTGCCGCCGCCTCCTGGTCCGTCAGAAGCGCGAGGACTAACTCCAGTTCCCTACCGTGCGTAAAGGACGGGATCTCTCGTATCGTCGCCTGGATCTGATCCGGCTTCAGCCCCTCGTCCGCGAGTCTCTCGATATCAGATTCGTCCATGAACAGGGCCACGCGGACCACGCGATGGGTGCTCCGCAGGCTGCCTCCCCCGACCAGCTTCCGCAGCCACACGGGGCCGGCAAAGCCCGTCTCAACGGTTCCCCCGAGCGATTCGATTCTCCGAATCAACGCCTGCTCGCCGAGAGCCGCATCCGCAAGCGTTCTCCACCACCCCAGCACGAGGGCCGCGAGGAGGAATCCGACAAGAACCGACGATAGGGTGAACTGCCGCAGACTCTTCACTCGGCGCACCCAGACACAGCTCATGCAGGCGAGCACTCCGGCTACGAGCAGTGCAATCCCGACGTCGGAAACGAGCGCCCAGGGACGGAAGTCCGTTGCCTCGTTCGTGAACGACCATCGGTCGCCTTCCGCTCCGCGACGCCATAGGTAGACGAACGGCCAGCCGTGCTCGTAGTCAACCCACGCCACGACCGATCCTCCCCCGCTCGGGCCGTCGCCGAAATTGCGGTACTCCTTAACGGCATCGCCAGGCACGACGATCCAAAAAAGAGCTAGTCCGAAAACCGCCGCAGCCGTCGGCGCGAGGAGTCTCCTCGCTCGAAACCGCTTCGCCGCCGCCGGTGTTGCGTTCGCGCCATTCATGGCTCGAAATTGAGATAGCGACGCGCGGCAAGAAAGAGGCTCTTCCGGTCTTAGGTGCGAACGCCGCGCAGACCGGAGCCTTATCAATAACGGCCATTGTAATACAAGCGGTAACGCTTTGAATGCCCTTGGCGCGTGAATCTCGGCTTACTTGCCCCCCGCAAGTAGCATCGGCGGCGCGAAGTCGCGCTGCTCGTCTCGCGGATCGTCTGGCGTCGGGTGGCAGGGCGTCGCTTGCGTCGCCATGAGGCGCCACGAACATGCCCACGCTCCGCGAGGGCATGCCACCCGACCGCGCGAATGGAGAAGCGGCTGCCGACGGGGCGGAGTCCATCGGAAAGCTCGCGCCGTGGCGCGTCCTGTCTACGCGGTCCGAGGGAACCGGTGCACAGGGTCTTTGCGGAGGTGCAGCGTCGTGGCCTTGGACTTCGCTGCCGCGGCAGCCGTTTTGTCCTCGGCGGCCTCGTCCAGTGCTGCTTCGTCTAGAGCCGCCTCGCCCGGCAGCGTGCCGGCGGGAGAGGGCGCCTGAGATGCCCTTTTTTTCTTCCGAGGGGCGAAGACCCGGCCCAGCGGGCCGGTGAGCAGGGCGGGAAGGAAGATCAGGTCGCCCATCAGGGCGGCGAACAGGAGCACGAGCATCAAGGTGCCGAACCGCTGGGTGGGCGTGAACGTGCTGAAGGCGAAGGCCGACAGGCCGAGCCCGCCGATCAGCGTGGTCTGGGTCATCGCGGTGCCGCACCGCTGGTAGGCCATCATCGCGGCCCCCTTGCGGTCCAGGCCGTCGTCCAGCCCTCGGCGGAACCAGGTCAAGTAGTGCAGCGTGTCGTCGACGGCTATTCCCAGGGCCACGCTGGCGGTCATCATCGAGCCGACGTCGACCAAAATCCCCGTCCAGCCCATGATCCCGAAAACAATCACCACCGGAAAGATGTTGGGAAGCATCGCCACGAACCCGGCCGACGGGCTTTTCAGCAGGAACATCATCACCACGGCGATCAGCAGGAACGACGTGATGAGACTGCTAAACAGCCCCCGCATCAACTCATGCTGCGTCTGGTAGACCAGCGGCACCAGGCCGGTGTAGACGCCTACGATTCCCTCGCCCTGCTGGAATCCCAACTCTTGGCGCTTCGCGTCGAGCACCGGTTCGACCACCGCCTTGAGATCGTCGACGAACACCGCGTAGTCGAGGTCGGAGAGGGCATCCACACGGGCGCTAATGCGCCACAGTTCCTCGCCGTGCTCGGCCTTCCACCGGCCGATCGCTTCCTCCACTCCGGCGGCCTGGTCGGCGTCGACGCCCTTGATCGACACCAGATCGGCCCCGGCCGACCGCGGATTGCCGTAATGTTCGATCTGTTTGAGGGTGCTGAGCCCCTGAGCTTCGAGCCGCGAGGCGAGCTGACCGGTGATGCCGAGCTGGTCGAGCGTGGCCTCGGCGTCGACGGTGAGGTATTCGCGAAAGTCTTTGCGGTATTTTTCCAGGCGCTCGCTGAGTTCCTTGTCGCGTATGCGCCGCTGCATTTTCTCGTTCAGCCCCATCACTTTTTCCATCGCCGACGGCTTGCGCGTGCTGGGGCTGATGTCTGGAGCAAACGTGGCCGCCGAGAGGGCACCGCCCACCGAGTCCAACTTCTGCTCGATCGTCTCTTCGACCTGGTGTGCCAGTCGCATCCGCTCGACGAAGCTCAGATCGCACTTCTCGTTGTCGATCTTGATCACCACTTCCATGGGGACCAGCGGGCCGAGGTGGTCTTCCAGCCAGCGATAGTGGTGGATGATCTCGGCGTCGGGCGAGAAGAGCTTCATCAGCTTCACCGAGGTCCGGATGTGCGGCAGCCTCGCGGTCCAGTCCGTGCTGGTGGAGACCAGCGGCACGGCGAAGAAGAGCATCACCGCCAGGCAACAGCCCGAAACCGCGATGTTATGGCGGATGATGAACCCGCCGGCCGTCTGCCACCAGCGGGAAACGGCCGTCTCGGTCGGCTCGGCGTCGCCCTTGCCGCCGTATTGCTCGTTGTATTTCCGGGAGGGGAAGTAGCTCAGCAGCGCAGGCAAGAACAAGAACAACAGGACCAGGGTCGCCAGCACGCCGACGGCCGAATAGAGCCCAAACTTGCTGATCGGCACCACGTGGCTGCGGAACAGGGAGCCCAATCCGATGGCGGTGGTCACGGCCGCAAAGGTGCAGGGGAACCAGCCGTGGACCAGGGCCCGCTCGATGGCCGAGTGCAGCCCATCCTCCCGGATTGCGTCGTGGTAGTAGTTGATGAGGTGCACCGCGCCGGACATTGCCAGCACGTACACCAGCGAGGGC
>Ga0154737_1194_pt7 | contig 14902 bp, 13 predicted proteins | sample Rifle2008BG16ft_FD_105745 | JGI IMG/M metagenome (GOLD analysis project Ga0154737, IMG submission 105745) | Planctomycetes bacterium RBG_16_64_12 | reverse complement strand
ACCGTGCTCATGACCGGCTCGCTCGACGACCGGGTGGAGCCGCTCACGTGGACACGAACCCACGGAGACCGCCGCGTGGTCTACGTCGGACTGGGCCACCCGGACGACTTCAGAGATCCCCAGTTCCGGCAACTCCTGGTCAACGCGGTCTTCTGGTCGATGGACAGGGCCGTGCCGGAGGTGGCCAACCCGAGCGAGTAAGAGCTTGTCCCAAGACCGGCTCCCCTCGCCCCGCTTGCGGGGAGAGGGGGTGGGGGGAAGGGGACAGTCCCCGAGTTATTTTTCGGCCGCCCCTTTCTCGATCTTGCCGCGGAGGAAGCTTACCAGGTTCTCGACGTCGTCCGAGCCGATGCGAATGACGCGCTTGCCCAGGTGCAGCGTCGCGCAGTCGAAGCCCCAGATGTTGTAGGTCATGCCGCGTCCGGGTACCCAGTGCACGCCCCAGCCCTCAAGAAACGAGGTCCGGCCCGGCTCCACGGCGGTGATGCTGGCGTACGGGATGCGCCTGCGAAGAAACGGGAGCGGTCCGAAGCGGATCGCCAGGGCGTCGCCCTCATCGCGGACGGTCAGATAGTGGAACGCCTGCGCGAAGAAGAACATCACGACCGCCACGCCCAAGAGCAGGGCCATGGGAACGTGGCTGTCTCGGGCGAGCCACGCCCCGACGAGCATGCCGGCAACGACCAGATAGAGGAGATAGTGAAACCGGCCGCGCTGGGTATGGCAGTACTGCATCTTGCCCTCCGATCAGTCGTGCGGTTTGAGAAGCGTCATTCGATCCACCCCCCGCCGAGCAGGCGGTCGCCATCGTAACAAACGGCGGCCTGGCCCGGGGCGACGCCGTGGCGGGGCTCGTCGAAGCGGACCCAAAACCGGTCGCCGGCAAGCGGCTCGACCGTCGCCGCCACCGCCCGGTTGCGGTAGCGGATCTTCACCTGGCAGCGGAAAGGAGCGACCGGCTCCTCAACGAGCCAGTTGACTCCGCCGGCCGTCAGCTCGGTTCGGGCGAGCTCGTCTTTGGTGCCGACGACCACGCGGCGGGTGTCCGGCTCCAGGCAGACCACGAAGCGACGCTCCCCAAAGGCGATGCCGAGCCCTTTGCGCTGGCCGACGGTGAACCGTTCCAGGCCGCCGTGCCGGCCGACCACCGTGCCGTCGGTGGTGACGATCTCGCCAGAGGTGTCGACCTCGCCGCGATGCTCTCGGATCAGTCGGGTGTGGTCGCCGTCGGGCACGAAGCAGATTTCCTGGCTGTCGGGCTTACCGGCCACACGGAGCCCCAATCGGCCAGCGATTCGGCGGATTTCCTCTTTGCGGTGCTCGCCCACCGGAAACAGGAGCCGGCCGAGCAGCCGGCGTTTGATTCCGAACAGCACGTACGACTGGTCTTTGCCCGCGTCTCGCCCCCGGCACAACGCGGGCAGGGCAGGAAAAGGGGACAGGTCCAATTTGCCGGGCACCGACCGGAGGTTGGTCCGGCCTGACCAGCCTTCGGCCGGTGCCCGGTGCTTCGCACAAATTGGACCTGTCCCCTTTTCCCATACCAGCCGGGCGTAGTGGCCGGTGGCGACGTACCGGGCGCCGACCCGGTCGGCATACTCGAACAGCTTGCCGAACTTCAGCCACGTGTTGCAGAGGATGCAGGGATTGGGCGTGCGTCCGGCCGTGTACTCGTCGACGAAGTAGTCGACGATGCGGCCGAAGTCCGCGTCGAAGTTCAGGGCGTAAAAGGGGAGGTCGAGCATGTCGGCTACGCGTTGAGCGTCGGCGGCGTCGGCCGCGCTACAGCAGCGCTTTTTGCGACTTCTCGGCTCGCTGCCGGTGGGACAGGCTCGTTCTGCCCCCACCCCGTGCCGCATGAAGAGCCCCACCACGTCGTGCCCCTCTTGGCGGAGCAGCCAGGCTGCCACGCTGCTATCGACTCCGCCGGACATCGCCAACACGACACGCGCCATCGCCCAAAGAATCCCTATCGAGGACGGAGAAACCCCACTACCGAAGTCTATCGGCGGGCTCAGACCGGGGAAAGAGGGGAGGCCCAGCCGTCCGCACCCGATCTTTTCCCCCCGCGCAGGATGCGATATAATCCAGTGTTTCGCCGCGTTGGTGCCGCGTTTTTTTCCTTGGGGAGGAAAAGAGTGATGGATAGGGAACTGATCGATCGGGCTGAGATGATCCAGGAGCGGATCCTCCAACTCAGGGACTCTCTTTGACTACGACGCCAGGCGAACCCAGGCGGCCCAGATCGAGGAGCGGATGGCCGCCCCCGGTTTTTGGAACGACCAGGAACGGGCCCGGGCCGTCGTGGCCGAGCTGAAAGGGCTCAAGTCGCTCTTGAAGCCGATCACCGAGGCGCTGGCCGCTTCGGAGGACCTGGCGGCGATGATCGAGATGGCCGAGGAGGACGAAGGGTTTGCCGGCGAGGTGCCCGGGGAGCTTGAACGTCTGGAAACGGCCGTCGAAGCGTTGGAGCTGAAGGCGCTGTTAAACGGCCCGCTCGACGCAAACGGCGCCATTCTCACGATCAACGCCCGCGACGGCGGCACCGACGCCAACGACTGGGCCGAAATGCTCCTGCGGATGTACATCAATTGGGCTCGGGACCACGACTACAGGGTCGAGCTTCTGGACCGCCAGGACAACGAAGAGGCGGGCATCAACAACGCCAGCATCGCGGTGCGCGGGCCGATGGCGTACGGGTATCTGAAAGGCGAAAGCGGTATCCATCGCCTCGTGCGGATCAGCCCGTTCAACGCCGAGGGCAAACGCCAGACCAGCTTCGCCGCCGTGGACGTCGCCCCCGAGGTGAACGACCAGGCGATCATCGAGGTGGACTGGGAGGAAGACGTGCGGGAAGACACGTTTCGCTCCAGCGGTGCGGGCGGCCAGCACGTGAACAAGACCTCCAGCGCGATCCGGCTCACGCATCTGCCCACAAACCTCGTGGTGCAGTGCCAGAACGAGCGGAGCCAGCACAAGAACCGGGCCACCGCGCGGAAGATGCTCCTGGCCCGGCTCGCCCGGGTTGAGGAAGAGAAGCGCGAGGCGGAGCAGGCCGCCAAGTACGACAAGATGCCCAAGGTCGGCTTCGGCTCGCAGATCCGCAACTACTTCCTCCATCCCGACCAGCGCGTCAAGGACGCGCGCACCGGATTTACCGTCGGCAGCTTCCACAGCGTGCTGGACGGAAACATCCAAGGCTTCCTCGACGCCTATCTCCGCTGGAAGGTCGAGGGGAGTTAGGGGAGAGGGGTTAGTGGAGAGTGGCGAGTGAAGAGTGGCGAGTGGTGAGGGGCGAGGAGCAGGTGAACCAGAAACGCCCACGGGCTGCGCCCCGTGGGGTCGTCCCAACCATCGAGTCGCAATATGCAGCCTGAACGCATCGCAACGCTGAAGGGAGAATACACCGACAAGTACGTGGTGGTCGACGACGGTCGCCCGGAGCTGGCCCGGTTCAAGGGCATGGTCGGTCAGGTGAAGACGGTCAACTTCAACGGTCGGGCCCTGGTCCAGTTCGACGGGAACGACAACCGCGGCTGGTACGACATCGAGCTGGACTACTTGAAGGTGGTCGACAAGCCCGAGCCGAAGCCGCCCGCGACGAAAGGCAAAGCGGCGGCCGGTGCTCCGTCTCCACCGGCCGACAAGCCGGCCAAGCCGGAAGCCCAAGAGAAGCTTTCGCCGTTGGAGCTGGCCCGGCTGGAAAAACAGACCCAGCAGACGGGCGGGAAGCCGCCGGCAAGCGACGCCCCGGCGGAACCGGCGACCGAGCCAAGAGACTGATCCCGTAAGATCCTGTAGGGTGGGTCGAGCGAAGCGGGACCCACCCTACGTTCTGTCGCAACGTTTCCAAGTCCGGCTGTGGCCCGAGTCGGATCTTACTTCACCTCCAGCATTCGCTGAAGGGCTATCAGGGCGTAGCGGGCCGTTTCGTCGTCGAGTTCGATGACGTTCACCGGGGTCCCGGCGGCCAGGTTCTCCAGCGACCAGCAGAGGTGGGCCAGGTCGATCCGGTACATCGTGGCGCACATGCAGACCACCGGCGAGAGGAAGTGGATCTCCTGCTCCGGGTGCTCGTGCTTGAGCCGGTTGACCAGGTGCAGCTCCGTGCCGATCGCCCAGCGGGTCCCCGGCGGCGCTTCCTCCACCGCCCGGATGATCTTCCCCGTGGAGCCGATCACGTCGCTCTTGGCGACCACTTCCATGGTGCACTCGGGGTGGACGAGGATCTTGATCCCGGGGTACCGCTGGCGGAACCGGTCGACGTGTTGCGGGAGGAACATCTGGTGCACGCTGCAGTGGCCCCGCCAAAGGACGACGCGGCTTTCTTCGATCGCTTCCTCCGTGTTGCCGCCCAGCTCGTCGTGAGAAGGGTCCCAGACCGGCATTTTCTCCAGGGAGATTCCCATCGCCAGGGCGGTGTTGCGGCCCAGGTGCTGGTCGGGGAAGAAGAGCACTCGCTTTCGCCGGGCGAAGGCCCACCGGAGCACCGCCGCCGCGTTGGCCGAGGTGCAGACGATCCCGCCGAGGCGTCCGCAAAAGGCCTTCAAGGAAGCGGCCGAGTTGACGTAGGTGACCGGCATCACCTCCTCGACGTCGATCACCCGGGAAAGCTGGTCCCAGCAGTCTTCGACCTGGTCGATCTCGGCCATGTCGGCCATGGAGCATCCGGCCGCCATGTCGGGCAGGATCACGGTGACCCGGCGACCGTCGCGCTGCTGGAGCCGTTCGGGCCGGTTGGCCAGGACCTCGGCGGTCTCGGCCATGAAGTGCACGCCGCAAAAGGCGATCGCCCGGCACTCCTCGTGCTCGGCCGCCAACTGGCTGAGGCGATAGCTGTCGCCGCGGAGGTCGGCAAGGGCAATCACCTCGTCGCGCTGGTAATGGTGCCCCAGGATCAATAGCCGCGGCCCGAGTTCGCCGCGGACCGCGTTGATCCGATCGGTGAGCACCTGGTCGTCAAGCGACCTGTAGGACTCCAGCTCGAAGGTCGCCGAAGCGGTGTGGTGGGTTATGGAAGTCATCGCGGGCGTTCCCTACAGGCTCGAATTCCCGAACGCCCTCAATTGCTCCCCTCTTTGGCCCCGTCCTCCGGCCACGGCTGCTCCAACTGATCTTTGTGGAGGTCGACGACGTCTTGGAGGATGAAGTCCTGGGGGAAGGGCTCGTCGCAGGCGTCGAGGATTCTACGGTACGTCTGGATCATTTCGATCAGATCCCGGCCCAGGTCTCGGTCTTGCACCAAACCGGGGAACTGCTCCGAGTCCAAGAGCGCGCGCCACGCGGTCAGCCCTTCCTCGTACTTTTCCTTGGCCAGCCGGAGGTTCGTCTGTTCTTCGAAGGCCTGGCGTGCCTCGTAGATGCGCTTTCGCGCCAACAGGGCCTGGGGAGTCTGCTCCAGGTCGGCTCGGCGCCGCCAATACTCGAAGTTGACGATGTCCTGATAACGGCCGATGATGTCGGCGATTCGCTCCGTTTCCGCCAGCTTTTTGGCCAGCTCCAGGCCCAGGCTCCGCTGGTCGCCGGTGAGCCGCTCGGCAAGCTGTTCGTCGGTGACCCGGAGCTTCTGGTCGACTGCGGCGGCTGTTTGGTGCTGCTCCATGGTGCGCTCGGAGACCGGTATCTCCATCACTTGCCGTTCCGCGTCGGTGAGCCGGGCTTTTCGCTCCTCGACGATCTGTTCTCGCAAGCCCGGCGGCACCATCTCCTCGAGTTGGGCACGGAGCTCGGCGACACGATCGAGGGACGCTCCGCGATCATTAAGCCGGATGACGTCGCCGAAACTGGTAGGGATTTCGCGGGCGCCGTACTGGTGCCACTGGCGGCCGGCCTGGTTCCAGGAGAGGCGGGCCTTTTCCTCGAAAATGCCCTCCTCTTCCAGGGCTTCGGAGTAGTTCATCTGGCACATCGGTTGCTCGGAATAGAAGAGCACCGGGCTCATCTTCCTCAAGGAGGCGCCCGCTTCGACGAGCTCTTCGGCCTCGGCGAACGACTCTTTGCCCACCAGCCAGTTGTCGCGGAGCTCCCGCGGCCGGGAGCCGTGGAAGTCGTCGTCCTCCTTGAACAGCCTGCGGAACTGTTTGTGCTCATCGGCCCGACCGATCTTCTGGGCGGTGAACCAGCCGACGTCCCAGTAGAGCACCGGCTCGTTTTCATTGTAGCGGATGCCTTCCTTGAGGAAGTTAATCCCCTTGATCACCCAGCGGTAGCGCCCGCGGTAGTCGTCGAATTCGGCCGAGACGTTATAAGAGACCCTCCAGGCCTGGAATCGCCAGACGGGAATGAAGTGGGGCTCCAGCTTGGCGATCTGCTCGAGCGTGGCGGAGAGGTTGGTCCAATCCTTCTTCATGTTGTAACGGTTGGCCTTCTCCCAGAGGACGTTGGCCGCCACGCCGCGCAAGCCGAAGGTGGCCAGCTTGATCGTCTCGCTGGTGGGGTCGATTTCCCCGAGTTGGGCTTCGCTCAGCCCGCACTCGGCTCGCGACCGCGCCAGTACTCCGCCCGCGCTGTCCTTGGTCGCTGGCACGCTGAGCCAGAATAGCGGCAGCAGCAACAGGGCGATCGCCACCAGGTAGGCAATCTTGCGGTAAAACGAGCGCCGGGAGGTCATCGAGCCACCTCACGAATCTTGAGGAAGAAGTACGCGGCCACAAAGACCGGCAGCAGAAAAGCCACGGCATTGACGCTACGCATGAGGAGCAGTTCCCTGGAGATGTCAAATCCGTAGGCCACGTACTCCGTGTAGCTGAACCGGCCGAAGGCGGGCAGGATCGACGAGATCACCCAGAGTCCGCCTTTCAACACCGTGTCGGCCATTTGCATAATCGTGGTCCACACGCCGGACTCCAACTCGGACATCAGGTTCTCTTGCATCACCAGGCGGGTTGCCGCTTCCAGCGGACCGCCGCCATGCACCTGGCCGCGGGCCAATTCGGTCATGAACTGGCTGAAGAACCCGCCCACCAGCGCACCCAGCGTGGCAATCATCGCCACGGATCCGCTGAGGAACGTGCTGAACATCACGCCAAATCCGATCACCAGCACCATCTGGAGCCAAATCCCAAAATACCCCTTGACGAAGTTGAGCACAAACGGGGCGTCGGCGGCGCGGAGATAAAGGTCCGCTTGGGCGGCCCCGAAATACTGCCCCGGCTCCAGACAACGCACCCAGACCTCCAACCGGCCGTCGTCGACCAGGTCTTCGAACAAGTCGAACTCGCGCCTCTCGGCCAGGCTTAAGTCGAGATCCGCTTGCTGCGGCGTGAACTTGACGCCCTCAGGGGTCTCCTCCTTCCGGGGGACGACCTGCGGACTGGCGACAAATTTGGTGATCTTTCGGGGGATGGTCAGCTCCTTGGTGGCAAACTCTTTGGACTCGAAGACCTCCAGTTCGACCGTCAGGCCGGTTCTCGGGTTGCGCAACGACACGCTGCCGAGAATCCCCCGTTCGATGACGCCCTTGTGGGTGCGAAATACGCCGATGGTCATCTCGACGGGCAACCCTTCGGGGAACGTTCTTTCGTCGACATCCTGGAAGCTCCAAATCAAGGCCGCCGGACTTCCTCCCTGGATGAAGCCCCGGTAGCTCCACTCGTCGCCCACGTTGATCCCCTCCGGCCTGTCGATCCCCTCGGGATCGCGAAAACGCAGACTCCCGTACACCGGCACCCTGGCCACGAGCATGTCCTTGGGCGGGCCCACCTTGTAGCGGACGTCCGTGCCGGAGCCCGTGACGCTTGACTCATGCCAGTGGCCCTGGTCGACGTCCGTACGGCCCTGGCCGGAGGCCTCGATCATCACTTGATGCCGGTGGCGACGATCCTGGCTGGTTTTGCCGATCTGGAATCTGGGTTGGCTACCCTCCGCCTGGCCGACCGACCTCAAGTCCTCCGCCGTCAGGGTATGGGTGTGGCCGAGCCCCTGAACCACGAACCCGTAGCTCACCAGCGCCATGATCAGCAGCAACCCTGTGCCGATAATCGTGAACCCCAGCATCCGCCCCAGCACCACCTCGCTGGGGCGGACCGGCTTGGTAACCACCGTGTGGAGCGTGCGCGTGCGGATGTCCGTCGGCAGGCTGAACGCGCTGAGAAACAGGGCCAAGAGCAAGACCAGATAACTCGTGGCGGTGAGCACGAAGCTCAGATACAGACGGGCCGGGTTCGGGTTGCCGGGGTCGAGAAACAACCCGGCAAAGGCGAGAACAAGGATGAATACGGCGAACACGACAACCACGCGGCGACGAACCGATTCCTTCACGGCCAGCCGCGTCAGGGCCCACACCCGGCGGGGGGATATCCGCACGACGTCGGCCACCCCCGCAGTGACGACCCGCCAAGTCTTCCCGACCGCGGCCCACGGCCCATACTCCACTGCGGCAACCAATAGCCCCAACAGGCTTGCCGCCACCGTCAGGATCACGACGGCCAGGAGCCAATAGAGCACGGCCCCGGGCAGCCACTGGAGAAAAGGGATGATTTCGGTTTCAACTGGCATCGGCGTCTCCCCCTCCTCGTGCCCGACGCCCGGGATGGGCTTCGCTCTCGGCAATGATGTTCAGGAACAGTTCCTCCAGCGTGGAAGTGGGGTTGCCGACGAAAATCAGCTCCCCGTTGTGGCGCTCGATCACTTGCTTGATTTCCTCTTGCGCCGCTTCGTCCAGGCCCGAGGCCCGAAACTCGGTCACGTTGCGGACCTTCAGGAGACTGTCGACCCGACCCAACTCCTTCAGCTCACCCTGGTAGAGGATCCCGATCCGGTCGCAGACGTCTTGCACGTCGGCCAGCAAATGGCTGCACATGACGACCGTCTTGCCTTGGCTGCGAAGATCGAGGATCAGGTCTTTCATCGCCCGGGTGCCGATCGGATCCAACCCGGTGGTGGGCTCGTCAAGAAGGATCAGCTCCGGGTCGTTGATCAGGGCCTGTGCCAACCCGATCCGCCGGGTCATCCCCTTGGAATACTCCCTCAACTGGCGACGCTTGGCCGAACCGAGGCCCACCATGTTGATCAACTGGGCCGCCCGCTCGCGGCGGACCGACGACGACATGTTGAACAGCCGGCCGTAGAAGTCGAGAGTCTCCTCGGCATTCAAGAAGCGGTACAGGTAGGATTCCTCCGGCAGATAGCCGATCCGCTCGTTCTTGGTCACGTCGGTGGCGTCCCGACCGAAAATCAGGGCCTGCCCGCTCGTGGGAAACAAAAGGCCCAAGAGCAGCTTCATGGTGGTGGTCTTGCCCGATCCGTTAGGCCCCAGAAGACCGAAGATTTCGCCCCTTCGGATCTCCAGGTCCAGCGCCTTCAGGGCGCGCACCTTCTGCCGGCCCCAGAAATCGCGATAAACCTTGGTGAGATTCCTGGTTTCGATGATAATGTCTGACTGCATACTTCGCCTCGTGCTGGCGGGGAACTGGAGAATCGTGCTTAGTACGTTGTTTGTGGGGTAGGAGTTCGGCTACCCCAAGGACACGGGTTTCAGAAGACAGTGAATTTCCTACTATAACGCGCGGTCGGGGCCCGTTTCAAGCGAGACGCCATTGCGGGCCGGTTCTTCCCCCCGAGAGGGCTGGCTTCGAGAGGTCTTACCCGTAAACCGCCGTTTCCGCCCCGGCGTGGCCGCCGGGGCTAAACAACCGAAATCACAAGTGCCCACAGACTTATGTCATCCTCGGCCAGCCTCGACCCCGATCGGGCCCGTCAGGAGGCGGTCTGGCGGTTCCTCTCGGGCCGGATCGACTATGAACGCGCCCTTGTCGTCCCCTATTCGTCGCGGGACTTCAAACTGGATCGGATGCGGGAGTTGCTCGCCCGGCTCGGCAATCCACATGAGGGTATGCCCGCCGTCCACGTCGCCGGGACCAAGGGCAAAGGGTCGACGGCCGCGATGGTCGGCGCGGTGTTGACGGCGTCGGGGCACCGCAGCGGGGTTTTCACGTCGCCCCATCTGGATCGGGTCGAGGAGCGGATCGCAGTGGACGGCGAGCCGTGCTCGGGGACCGAGCTGATCGAACTGGTCGATCGACTCTCGCCCGCGGTTGCGGCCATGGACCGGGCCGCCGCGGCCTGCGGCCCGCCCGAGCACGGCCCCACGTACTTTGAGGTCGTCACCGCGATGGCGATGTTGCACTTCGCTCGCCGCCAAGTGGACGCGGCCGTGCTGGAAGTGGGCCTGGGCGGCCGGCTCGACTCGACCAACGTCTGTCGGCCGCTGGTTTGCGCGATTACCAGCATCAGCTTCGACCACACCAGGCAGCTAGGCAACACCCTGGAATCGATCGCCGGCGAGAAGGCGGGGATCGTCAAGCCCGGCGTCCCGGTCGTCAGCGGCGTGTCGGACCCGGCCCCCCGGGAGGTGATCCGAGGGATCTGTCGGCAGCGGGGCAGCCGACTGGTTGAGTTGGGCGTGGATTTCGATTTCGACTACCGGCCCCCCCGGAATTTGGAGTCAGCCCCGGCGATGGGGAGCATCGATTTTCACTACCACGGTCCGGCGGGAGAGTTCGCCTGTCGAGACGTTTCGATAGCACTTGTGGGGGGGCATCAGGCAGCGAACGCGGCGGTGGCCCTGGCCGTGCTGGCCGAGCTCCGCCAGAGCGGGTGGGAGATTCCCGAGCGTGCCATTCGTGCCGGACTGTCCGAGTTAAGCTGGCCCGCCCGGGTGGAAGTGGTCGCTCGCCGACCGGCGGTCGTGATCGATTCCGCCCACAATCTGGCCTCGGTCGACGCGTTGGTTCGGGTGCTGGACGAGAGCTTCTCGGCCCGACGCCGGCTGCTCCTATTCGCCACAACTCAGGAGAAGGACGTCCGGGGCATGCTCTCGCGGCTGCTGGGACGCTTCGACCACGTGATCCTGACCCGCTACTTGAACAATCCCCGCGCCGTCCCACCGGAAGAGCTGGGCGCCCTGGCGGCCGAGCTGACCGGCCATGCCTTCCCCGTCTCCCAAAGCCCGGCCGATGCCTGGGAGCAGGTCCGCGCCCTCGCCGGGCCCGAAGACCTGATCTGCGTGACCGGCTCTTTCTTCATCGCCGCGGAGATCCGCCACCTGCTCCGCGAAGGTCTGTTCAAAGTTTGAACTGGACTTTTGCGGAAAGCCGGGTTAGGCGTATAGGAACGAGACAAGACGCGAATCCGAGGAGTCATCGCCATGGTACCGAAAAACTCCGTTGCAGTGGGACTGTCGGCGTTGCTGGTGTGCTCGATGGCCGCTGGGGCCGCGCCAGGACAACCGGCACCCGACCCCGATGCCGAGATGCTCAAAGCGCGAGCCAGCCGGTTCCTCGAAGGGGTTTCCCAGGGCACCGCGCAAGCGGCCTACCAGGAGCTGCTGGCCGGCAGTCCGCTCTTGAAGCAAGCCAAAGAGGTGGAGGCCCTGGTGAAGAAAACCGATCAGCTCAAAGACCGTTTCGGCGCGTATCGGGAGTCGGAGCTGATCGCCGTGCGGCGCGTAGGCAACGACCTGGTCTTGCTCAAGTACCTCTACAAGTGCGAGAACTTCCCCGTGGTCTTCTACTTCGCCTTCTATCGCACCTCTCGCGCCGAAGGCCCCACGGAAGCCGGTAGCACGTGGCGCGTGATCATCGTCCGGTTCGACACCGAGCTTGAACTCTTGGGCTTGGGTCCCGACGTGAAGTGAACGGATGCCGGTGGTGCGTCAACTTCGGCCGACGCGCCGTCGGCCGCTAAACGGGCAAGCGACCATTTCGCAGTTGACGAACGACTACGCGCCCTCGGGGAACGGCGGCCAGTCGCCGTCGGCCAGACGGTCGCTGGCGGGATCGCACTCGTTGTTCGCCGTGAAGTAGTTGTCCCACCACTCGTCGAGCCGCCGCAGAGTCGTGGGCAGGTCGTACACTTTCAGAATCCGACGAGGCGCCGATTCTTGCGGCCCGACTCCTGCCGATACGTCCTCTCCGGGGATCTCCCGCTCGGCGGCGGCAGCGGCCGGGACCACGCGCTGGACCATGAGGTCCTTCTCCACGAGCTTGCGGACCGCGTCGCCGACCTCGAAATCGATGTCCAGCTTGAACTGCTCCGAAAGCCACTGCTCCACGCGCTGGTCCAATTCCTCCATCGTGTAATCGCGGTCGCGTTCGATATAGAGCGTGAAGTAGGCCAAGAGCAGCTCCTTCGCCTCTTCGGCTTCGGCTGCGTCGACCAGCCGGGTGAGCGCGGTGACGTTGTTCGCCATGTTCTGGAAATAGAGGCTCGAGGAGAGCGTCTGCATGTACTTCGTTTTGCTCGAGAGGAAGCTGAAGACCCCCTTGACAAAAGCCACGACGCAGCCGCCCAGCACGACCACGAACAACAGGGTGTTGAATGCCGCGGCCATCGCCAGCTTCAAAAGCGGCGCAAACAGGCTGCCCCCCACGGTGCAACCGATCTTCAGCTTGGCGAACACGGGCATTTGGATCCGCACGCGCGGCGTGGTCATTTTCAGGTCTTCGAGGACGACGTCTTTGAACAGCTTCAAGAGGACAACGTCTTCGCCCTTCTCGATGGTCCTGACCAACAAGGCCACCCGCTTGAAAACTCGCACCTTCCGGTGCTTCGGCCTCCAAGGGAAGATGCGAAAGGGGCAGGGGCGCTCCTCCCAACGGAGGCCGCGATAGAAGACGTGCAAGTCGGCGTATTCGTCGAGATCCACCTGGATCGCCAGGCCGCCGAACGGCTGTAGCTCCAGGCATGCCAACAGTTGGTCGCGGCTGAGCTCCACGTAGTTGCCGTCGATGAGCAGCTTGCGAAAACCTCGCTCCAGCTCGGCAAACTGCGATTCCCGCTCTTCCCCGGACAATACGCGAAGCGGCAGCGTATCGCGGTCGGGATCGAAGGGATCGTAGAGGATCTTCATGCGCTCGATCTGCTCGAGAAACTCGAAGTGGAAGCGGGCTTGAGTCATCTCGAAGAGCGTGTCGAGCTGACGGCGCTCCCCGTCGGAGAAGCGTGGGTCCCGCAGCACGCGTTCGAAAATCAGCGGCGTGGGGATGGGAAGGAATCGTTCCCGCGCTTCCAGGAAGGCCAACGGTTCGTCTGTTTCCATCGGTCCGCTCCAATTCCTTTTCTCGGCCGACCCTCGTTACGCGGGCTTCATGATACCGGGACCACCCGACCCCGCTCAAGTGGCTAAGGGCCGCCCGCTCGCACCGCTCACGCGCGGCGGAGTTCGACGGTCATCTCCCGGTCCACTTCGATTCTCGCGTAGTGGCCCCGGGCCGCCATTCCGCAGTTGACGACGGTCGTCCGTCCCGAGCGCTCGATCCCCCGGCTTTCGTGGATGTGCCCGCAGACGACCAGGGCAGGCTCCGTCCGATCGACGAACGTCCGCAACGACTTGCTCCCCACGTGCCGGCCGAACGAGACCCGATCCAACGACAGCCCGTGAGGCGGGACGTGGGCCAGCACGCAGTGGTGCCGGGCGTCGGTCACCTGGCCGTATCCGGCCTCGAGCGCCGCGGCCAACTCCTCCTCGGTGAACTGGTACATGCCGGGCATCCAGCGAGGAATGGCCGATAGCCCGTGCAAGCCCACCCCTTCGAGGATCGTGCCCCGGCCGTGCAGCGACACACCCAATTCGATGAGTCGCTCCTCGATCTCGGCCGAATCACAGTTGCCGGCCACCGCCAGGACGGTTGCCCCGGTGGCCTGGGCCAGCCGGACGGCTTTTTCCGCGTCGATCGGGGAGCCGAAGTTCGTGATGTCCCCTCCCAGGAGGACCACATCGGCCCGGCCGGCGTGGGCAACAATTCGCTCCAGCGCCTCGTGGCTGCCGTGCAGATCGGTGATCGCCAGGAGTCGCATTCGTCCGGTCGCCGGTTATCGTTCCCCAGTCGCAGGATCACCCGATCGCCGAGAGGTTACGATACGACAGATCCGGCCGCTTGCAAAGACCGGGCCAAAAGCCGACACTATGAGTTGGGCCGTTCGGGTGAGCCGGCCAGGAATTCTGCCTGGACCTTCGGCATGCACCCTGGCTTTAGTCCGCGGAGATCTCCATGAGCGAATCGACCGAGACGAAACCAGAAACCCCTCTCGATTGGGATATGATGTACCGCGAAGGGACCCCTTCGTGGGAGACGGGAACCCCCTCTGGCGAGCTAATCCGCATCTTGGACGAGGCAGTGGTGCCCCCCGGGACCGCGCTCGAAGTGGGCTGCGGCACGGGGGCCGATGCCGTCTATCTGGCCCGACGCGGATTCGAGGTCACCGCCGTCGATTGCTCGCCGCTGGCCCTGGAGCGCGCCCGGATTCGCGCTCGGCTGGAAGGTGCCGCCGTTTGCTTTGTGCTGGGCGACGTGTTCGAGTTCGTCGAGACGGCCGAGCCGTTCGATTTCGTGTACGACGCCGGCTTTTATCACTTCATTCGCCAGGCCGACCTAACCCGATACGTCGACCTGCTCTGGCGGACGACCAGGCCGGGCTCCTATTACCTCGCGTTGGCCGGCAGCACCGGGGAAGCGGCCGAAGGAGGGCCGCCCCAAGTTTCCCAGGAGGAGATCCGCTCGGAGCTGGGACGATTGTTCGAATTCATCCACCTGCGGCATTTCCGGTTTGAGAGCCCGCATCGTCAAAAGGGCTACCTGGGCTGGTCGTGCCTGATGAGGCGGCCGCACATTGCCCGTTGAGTCTCGGGGAAGTCGACGGCAGCGGCGAGAGCGTGGGCCTTGCCGTTTACCTTGTACACCTTACGGAGAAGTCGACCATGAAGAGAATCGTCTGCGCCGCGACGTTGACGGCCGTGGCCTTGCTGGCGGTAGGCTGCCGCCGGCCCTTGCCGGAACCGTCCGAGAGCGTTCCGTATGCCGCGCCGGCCGCGACCAACCTTCGGTCGGTGCCCGCCGACGCCCCGGCCCCGGTGACCGGCGAATCTACTGCCCCGGCGGAGGTCGTCGTGACACCGCCTGCC
>Ga0154737_1181_pt1 | contig 15127 bp, 11 predicted proteins | sample Rifle2008BG16ft_FD_105745 | JGI IMG/M metagenome (GOLD analysis project Ga0154737, IMG submission 105745) | Planctomycetes bacterium RBG_16_64_12 | reverse complement strand
GGTTTTCCGACAAAGACTGAGGGCGGATCCGGAGTCCGGGAGCTTACTCGACCGAGTCTGCGTACACTTCTCATGTCCTCCATGTTGTCTATTCTGGTCCTTGACCAACGGGGGCAAAACTCGTAAACATTCAGGTGTTCGGTATCCCACGTTTTTCGTTTCGCTCGCCCCCTGAGAAAGGTAGTAGGCATGGAGTCCCCACCCATCAAACGAGCCTTGATAAGCGTGAGCGACAAGTTCGGCCTGGCCGGATTCGCTCGGGGGTTGGCCGATGCGGACGTGGAGATCTACAGCACCGGGGGCACGCGGCGCCACCTGGAGAGCGAAGGCATCCAGGTCTGCGACGTGGCCGAGTACACCGGCTTTCCCGAGATGATGGGCGGGCGCCTGAAGACGCTCCATCCGATGGTCCACGGGGGCATCCTCTGTCGTCACGACAACCCCGACGACATGAAGGCCCTGGCCGAGCACGGCATCGTGACCTTCGAGTTGGTGGTCGTGAACCTTTACCCGTTCGAGGCGACCGTCGCCAGGGAGGGGGTCACGGAGGCCGAAGCGATCGAGCAGATCGACATCGGCGGCCCGACGATGGTCCGCGCGGCCGCCAAGAATCACGCCTTTACCACGGTGGCCACCAGCCCGGAGCAGTACTCGTCGATCCTCGACCAGGTGACCGCGCAGGGGGCCACCACGTTCGAGTTGCGCAAGAGGCTGGCAGGCGAGGCCTTTGCGCACACCGCCAGGTACGATCAGGCAATCGCCGCCTTCTTTGCCGGACAAGCCGCGGAGGGCGCCTTCCCGGCCACCGTCACGGTCAGCCTGACGCGCAAAGCGGTGCTCCGCTACGGTGAGAATCCGCACCAGCAGGCGGCTCTTTACGCGAAGGGCGGCTCGGAGGTGGCCAACGTAGTTTCAGCCAGGCAACTGCACGGCAAGGAGTTGTCGTACAACAATCTGCTCGACCTCGATAGCGCGTTGGAGATCGTCCGCAGGTTTCGCGAGCCGGCCGCTTCGGTGATCAAGCACAACAACCCGTGCGGAGCCGCCACGGGCGCCACGCTGGCAGAGGCCCTGAGAAAGGGACTGGCCGGCGATCCGGTCAGTGCCTTTGGATCGGTCCTGGGGTTGAACCGCGTGGTCGATGCCCAGACCGCCGAAGTGCTGGCCGAGCCGGGTCTTTTCATCGAGGCGATTGCCGCCCCCGACTTCCAGCCGGAGGCCCTGGAAATCCTCACCACCCGCCCCACCTGGAAGGCCAACGTCCGGCTGTTGAAGGTCGGCGATCTCGGCCAGCAGCCGGAGCGCTGGGTCTTTCGCTGCATCGAGGGAGGCGCGCTGATGCAGGAGGCCGACATGCTGCCCGACGCGGAAGACCAGTGGCAGGTCGTCACCGATCCCAAGCCGACCGACGAGCAGATGGACGACCTCCGCTTTGCCTGGGCGATCGTACGGCACGTGAAATCGAACGCCATTGTCCTGTGCAAGGACCGGATGCTGTTGGGCGCCGGTGCGGGCCAGATGAGTCGCGTCGATTCGGTGGAGATTGCCGTCAAGAAAGCGGGCGACCGGGCCCGCGATTCGGTGTTGGGGTCCGACGCCTTCTTTCCCTTCCCCGATTCGATCGAGCGGGCCGCGGCAGCCGGGGTGGCCGCCGTGATCCAGCCCGGCGGCTCCAAGAGGGACGACGACGTGATCGCCGCCTGCAACGAGCTCGTCCTGCCGATGATCTTCACCGGGCGGCGGCATTTCAAGCATTAGAGCTCGGGGGCCAGGCGTCAGGGGCCAGCGACCAGGAAAGCACGCTCGTGGTGCCGACCATTCTCGAGAACATCGTAGCCACGAAGCGGCGGGAGATCGACCGGGCGAAGGCCCGAACGTCGGAGGCGGCATTGCGCAGGCGGTTGGCCGAAGCCCCGCCGCCGCGCGATTTTTTCGCCCCGTTGGCCCGGGACGGACCGATCCGACTGATCGCCGAAGTGAAGAAGGCCAGCCCTTCCAAAGGCGTGATTCGGGAGGCCTTCGATCCGGTCGCGATCGCCTGCGCCTACCAAGAGCACGGGGCCACGTCGATCAGCGTGCTCACCGACGAGCCCTACTTCCAGGGCAGCCTCGACGATCTCCGCCAGGTCCGCAGACTTGTCGATCTGCCCGTGTTACGAAAGGACTTCATCGTCGACCCGTACCAGGTCCTCGAAGCCCGGGCGGCGGGCGCCGACGCAGTGCTCTTGATCGCCGAGTGCCTGGACGACGCGGCGTTGAAGCAGCTTCACGAGGCGGTCGTCGAGCTGGGCATGACACCCCTGGTGGAGCTGTATGAGCCGGAGAATCTAGCACGGGTGTTGGCTGTCGGCGCGAGGCTGGTGGGCATCAACAATCGCAACCTGCACACGTTCGAGGTCGACCTCGGCCACACGTTGCGGCTCCTCGGCGAGATCCCTGCCGACCGCGTCGTCGTTGCCGAAAGCGGCATCCGCACCCGGGCGGACGTCGAACGACTCGAGTCGGCCGGAGTCCACGCCATGCTTGTCGGCGAAACCCTCATGGCCCGCGACGACGTCGGCGCGGCCGTGCGGGAACTCCTGGGCCGATGAGAAAGGCCGTTCGATGAACAACGAAGGGGCCGCTACGGGTGCACCGCTGTCACGGCGAGCCGGCTCAGTTTTCGGCCGGTGGTGTTCAGGGGGTAGTGGTCCAACTCAACAGGCTGGACCCACCGTACTCGCGTCGCGTCGATTCTCCCGTTGGGGCCGGAAAGGTGCTTGGCCTCGTAGCAATCGAGCGTGATGCGGAACCGGGTGACGCCGTGCTTGAGGGTCTTCAGGTGCTTGCCCAGCTCGATGGTCACGCCGAAATGCTGTTGGACGCTCTCCACGAGCTCGCGGCGTAACGCGGCGGCTTGTTCGGAGCGGACGACCAGTCGCGGGAAGTCCCAAAGTCCTGCCCAGCGGCCGTCGTCGGGGCAGCGGACCAGCAACACGCGGCCCCGGTTCCGAACGATGAGGGCCACCTCGTGCCGGGCTTCCAAGCGAGGCTTTGCCTTGGGCCGTGGGATTTCTTGCTGGGACCCCTCGGCCCGGGCGCGGCATAATGGCGCGACCGGACAGGCGTCGCACCGGGGGTTACGGGGAAGGCACACCTGGCTACCCAACTCCATCAACGCCTGGTTGAACCGGCCCACGTCGCGCCGCGGCAGCACGCACTCGGCCATCGTCCAGAGCAGGCGCTGGCCGGGCGCCGCTGTCGTGCTGCCGCGAAACGCCAGGAGCCGGCTGTGCAGCCGGGCCGTGTTGGCTTCGAGGATCGGCGCCCGGGCGTCGAAGGCGATGGAGAGGATCGCGCCGGCGGTGTAGCGTCCGATGCCCGGCAGACGGCCAACCGCCTCCAGATCGCAGGGGAATCGGCCGCCGTGCTCTCGGGCGACGATCTGCGCGGCCCGGCGGAGATGTCGGGCACGCCGGTAGTAACCGAGTCCTTCCCAACGGCGCAACACCTCTTGCTCCTCGGCCTGGGCGAGCGCCTCGATGCTGGCGAATTGCTCCAGGAATCGCTCAAAATACGGCCCGACCGTGGCCACCTGGGTCTGCTGTAGCATGATTTCGCTGACCCAGATCCGGTACGGATCCCGGCTGCGACGCCACGGCAGGTCCCGCGCGTGCCGTGCGTACCAGGCCCGTAAACGCCGCCGAAAGGTCTTGCGCCACGCGGCGTCGGGCAGCGGCGGGGCCAGGAGAGAAGCATCGTCGGTACAGTGTCTTGGCATCGAAAAGCAGGAACGTCAAGCGAGGGTCTTCGGAGAAATCAGCGTGCAAGATATCGCAAGTGTCTTCGATTGTCACGACCTGTCAGGGAGTCGCAAGCGAGCCAAAAGGCTCCCACCGCTGGACAGCACGGCCGCCCGCGCGTTATCTTGCCGGCTAGAAGCAGCGATGGTGGAAAGCCCGTGAAGGAAGCTTTTGCGTGACGAAGAAACGGAAGCGCCGGCAAAAGGAGAAACGGGCAAAGCGCTCGATCGAGGGTCTCGCCCTGCGTCGCGTGCCGGACGAGAACGTCTTCGAGCTCGTACATTCCCCGTGCATGACGGAGCGGGCCGAGGACCTCGAAGAGGTTTACGCGATGCTCGACGCCGGCGAGGTCAACCTCGCCCTGATCGAACTGCGATGGCTGCTGGAGGAGTGCAAGGAGCTATTGGAGGCCCACAAGCTCCTGGGCGAAATCGCCTTCGCCGACGGCGACCTGACGCTTGCCCGCTCCCACTTCGGTCGCGCGTACGAGCTTGGGCTGAAGGCCTTTCCCAAAGGGGGGCCTCCCGGCCCGCTCCCCTACGCCCGGAGCCCCAACCGGGCTTTCTTCGAGGCAGGCCGGGGCCTGGCCCGATGCCTCGCGGGGCTGGGTGAATCGAAGCTGGCAGCCGAGGTCGTCGGCCAACTGCTCGCGCTGGACCCCGGCGACCCGTTGGCAGTGAAACACTTGCTGGGGCGAACGTAACGGCTGATCGCTTCGGTTCCGCTCGTGGCAGCGTAATCTGCTGAGGCCCTTTCCCGGCTGCTCGTTACGAGCGGTCACAGAATAACATGACGATTTGAACGAATGTCATCCTGAGCGCAGCGAAGGATCTCACTGCGTTTTCTGCAAGATTCTTCGCTGCGCTCAGAATGACTGACCCACGATTCGGACAGTTTATTTTGTGACGAGTGCTTACGGCAGTTCGACGTCGCGGATCTCGTACTCGAACGCCTTCGACAGGATCAGCGCGGGCGTCTTGTAGACGAAGGTGTAGTCGTCCAAGGGACCGTCCACGCCGAAGTAGTAGGCCACGCCGATCCCGTTTTCGCTCTGTCCGGTGGTTTCCAAGGTGGGCCGGGCGACCGGCTTCCCGTCGGCGTCTTCCAGGTAGACTTCGTTGTCGTAGATCCAGTTCAGATGCGACTCCAGGGCCCCCTCGGCCTCGTCGAATCGCACGCGGAGGCGGACCTCCCACGCCTCGCGGTTCTTGCGGACCTGCTCCAGGGTCACCGTCACGCCGGCAACCCGCTGTTCGACCTCCTTGGCGTGCTCGATATCGTCGAACCGGAACGCGGCGGCCTTGCTGGGCAACAGCGCGGTCAACGTCCCCTTGAGCCGGGCGATCTGCTGGACGTCTCGCGGCGGGAGCTTCAGGGGGATCTCCAACTCCCCGCCCATGGAATCGGGGGTCACGAACACTTCCGAAACGGCCTCGGGAGCGTCGACCTCCAGCGGGCGGCCCTTTTCGTCGAACGCCTCGACGTCGGCCATCCGCTGCTTGAGCGTCACCGGCGCCAGCCGCGGTTCCCAGCAGACCTCCAGCACCAGCCGCAGCAACTGGTTGCTCGGAGCCCGCAGGTCGCGCTGGGCATGAATCATGACCGGCTCGAAGCGAAAGGGGCCGCTGTAGCTCGCCCGAGCGACACGCGACGACTCCCGACCGGGCCGCGGCACCACGTAAACCGCCTTCTCTTGACCGTACGTGTAAACTCCCAACTCCGCCTGGTCCATAAGACGGTCCACGACTTCCCAAAAGGGGCGCTGGTCGAAGTCGACGTTAAGTTTCGGATCGACAGCCGGGCTGCCCTCCGGCTGTTGGGAGCCGCGGAAGACGATCTTGTTTCCGGTCTGCTTCTCGATCTTGGCCAGGATCTCCGAGAGCGGCCACTGGCCCTCGAGGGTGACCGGCGACGCCCGGCCGGCCGATTCGGCCATCGTGTGTTGAAGCTGCTGCCGGATCCGCGCGACCCGCTCTGCGACCTCCGCCGACACCCGCTCCGACGACTCGGGCAACAGATCGAGTATGTCCGGCCCCATCTCGATGAGTCTGTTTTCGGCCGCTTGCCGTTCGGCCAACTGGGGCGCGTCGAGCTGTCGGATCAGCCTGCGGACCTCGAGCTTGAGGTCGTCGTTGGCCGCCGTGTGGACCTGGGCCAACAAGAGCCCCCCCAACAAGACTAACGTGCCCGACACGCTTTGCACCTCCAGAAGCGTAAGGCGTCGCACCGTCCTTTTCCCAATTGTAAGCCTCTACTGGCAAGACATACAGCGCCGCACGTCCCTCTGCTAGGGGGGCCCATGGGGTTGTTGGAATAATGGAATGATGGGGTGATGGCCCCCGGAAGCACGCTCCCCCACCATTCCGTTATTCCACTTGTGCAGCTTCGCCCAGGGGAAACCTAGAGTTGTAATGAGTTCCTGTTGTGGAAACATCCTACGATTCTCGGCTTTCCGCAACAGAAACTAATGACGAGCAAGCCGCCGGATGAAGCGGGAGTGCGAAGTCGGAAGTCGGAACGCTGGTGCGACACACACTTCTCTTTCAGACTCCGACCTCCCACCACGACCGTGCGTAGACCTCCTGGCTGCCGAGAGAGGGCGTCATGCAGAAGGTGCTGCCTCCTGTTCTCCTTGTGCTGGTCGCGCTGGTTCCTGCGGGCGCCGATTCGCCGAGCCGCCCGATGGTGGAGCTGACGCTCCACGGCCGGAAGATCGAAGGCGCTCCCCTGGCGTGGAACACGCGGGAGGTGTGCCTGTTGGGCCGCGACGGGCGGTTGTGGCAGTTTGCCCCCACCGAAGCGGAAGACTTCCGCAAGACCTCCGATCGTTTCCAAACCTACTCGACGTCGGAGCTTCGGGCGATGCTCTTGCGCGAGGTGGGCGGTGACTTTGAGGTCACCGGCACGAGTCACTACCTGGTGGCCCATCCGCGCGGCCAACGGAGCCAGTGGGCCCAGCGATTTGAAGACCTGTACCGGTCGTTTTTTCATTACTTCTCCGTCCGGGGCTTCGCTCTCCAGGAGCCCCCTTGCCCGTTGATGGGAATCGTCTGCCGAAACCGGCAGGAGTTTCTTGAGTATTCGGCCCGTCGGGCAGTGCCGGCCGCGCCCGGCGTTTTGGGATACTACTGGCTCGAGTCGAACCGGATCGTCTTGTACGACGTGAGCGACCCAGCGGCCGATGCGTCCGACTGGCAGCAGAACGCCTCCACGCTGATTCACGAAGCGACCCACCAGACGGCGTTCAACACCGGGATCCACAGCCGGTTCACGGCGCCGCCGCTTTGGGTTGCCGAAGGGCTGGCCACGATGTTCGAGGCGCCCGGCGTGTACAACTCCCGGGCGTTCCCTCGGCAAGCGGACCGAATCAACCAGGAGCAGCTTCGGCAATTCCAGGAGTTGGCGGTGCCCGGGCACGGGCCGGAGCGGCTGGCGGAGCTGATCGCCTCCGACCGTCCGTTTCGCACCCGTCCTTCGGCCGCCTACGCGACGGCCTGGGCGTTGACGTTCTACCTGGTGGAGACGCAGCCCGGCCGATACGCCGATTACCTCGCCCTGACCGCCGGCCGGCCCCCGCTGGAAACCTACACTGCCGACGAGCGAACGGCCGATTTCGCCGCCGTTTTCGGCGAGGACTGGCAGATGCTGGAAGCCCGCTTCTTGCGGTTCATGGAGGGGGTGAAGTGAACCAGCGCGTCGAGGGCCGTCCGACCGCGTCAATCGCTACCACCGGCCCATCGCTTTGACCCTCGGGACGCTGTGGCGTATAGAAAGGTAGTACCCGTGTTCTGTGCTTGTGACCGGTGACCATGGAAGACCCGTCCCCCTCTACCTTCTCCGATGACAATTGGGCCGAGGACTTCACGCGGACGCTCGGCGAACAGCGTACCCGGGTGGAGTCGTTTCTGGCCGCGCAGCGCGAGCGTCTGGACCGTGTGCAGGCGAACTTGGCAGACCATGCCCAACGCATCTCCCAAGAGTTAGACCAAAACCGCCGCGATACGGCCCGCAGCCGGCAGGAGCTCGAACAGCGGTCTGAAGAGATCAACCGGCAGTCGCAAAGCCTCGCCCGGCTGAAGGAGGAGCTCCAGGCCAAAGAGGCCGACCTGGAGACCCTCCAGGGCCGCACCACGGAACACTACGGCACGCTGGTCGAGCAAATCGAGCGACAGCAGCAGGAACTGGCCGAGCGCCAAAAGGAGATCGAACGGCGACGGGCCGAAATCAACGCGGCCGAAGCCAGGCTGCACCACGACCAGCAGGCGTTGGCCTTGGCACGCGAAGAGCACCAAGCAGACGTCGAGCACGTCGTCGCCCTCCGCAAACGCCTGGAAGAACGGACCGCTGAAGTGGCCAACCAGCAGGAGCAACTCGTCTCGGATCGCGCCCATACCGAAGTGCAGCGACGGCGCATCGCTCGCCAGTTCAAAGCCCAACGGGCTGCCCGGCTCAAGGAGCTCGAACGCCGTCGCACGGAGCTGGAAAGCCTGGAGGCGGGCGAGGCCAGGAAGCTCGGGGAGCAGCTTCGCACCGTCGCCGACCAGCGCGATCGGCTCCAAGGCGAACTCGAAGCCCTTCAGGCGGAACGCGCCGAGCTGGCGCGGCGCGTCTCCCAGACCGAGCAGCGTCTGGCCGCGGCCATCGACCAGGTGGCGAAAGCGGAATCGCGCCTGGCCGAAGCGGAAAAGCGGGCCGCAGAGGCGCTTTCGAGGGCGACCGGCGAAACGTCGCACGACGACCTGCGGCGACGCTACGAGATGGCCGTCGAGGACGTTCGGGAGCTGAAAGCCCACAAGGCCGAGTTGGAGAAGCAACTCGCTCAGGCCGCGGCCGCTGGGGCCCGGGCCGCGTCCGGCCCTGGCGGGAGCTTGGATTGGGAGGCCGAAAAGCGCCGCGTCCTGGCCTCGCTGGAGTTCGACGTCGACGAAGAGGACGCAGACGCCCGAGCGGAGCGGCTGAAGATCGACGAAATCGTCAGCAAGACCGAAGCGATCCTGGCCGACAAGGACCGCGAAATCGCCGACCTGCAGCAACTGCTGGCCAATCAGAGCAGTAACCTCGACGGCCTGGCGGTGGGGGCCGCCGCGGTGGGCGAGCTGCTCGACCAGGACGCCGTCATCCAGGCAGAGCGCGGGAATCTCCGCCGACTCCAGACGGAGTGGGAAGAGAAACTCCGCCAGGCCGAAGTCGATCTCTCGGTCGAACGTGCCAAGATCGCCCGCCAGCGCGCCGAAATCGAAGAGAAGCTCCGCGCGCTGGAGGAGCTGGGCGACCAATCGCATGATCAGAAAAAGTCCTCGGAGCGCTCCTCCAAGGCCGGTCAACCCGCCCGCGGCCGCTGGCTCGCTCGCCTGGGACTGAAAGACGCCGAGTAGACGTAACTGCCGGCCCCTCTTAGGTCGTTGGCCGGGACACGATCGAACTGGTTTCCCTCTCAGGCGGAGCAGACCTCTCGTTCTTTTCCCGTTCACTCGCAGCTTCCTGCTCATCGGCTTGCAGCGGCCCTCCGCCTTGGCTAGACTTGACGCTGTCGTATGGGGGCCGTCTGGCTGTGCGTGATCTTCGCGACCCTCCCGCTCACAGCGGCCGAGGAGAAGAAAGGTCCGGAATCTCCTGATCTGCCCGCTTCCGCAAAGCGATTTGTCGAGCTTCTCCAGCAGGGAGACTTCGCTAGCGCGGTGCAGTTCAGAAGCTCCGTGGAGGGGTGAGGAACCAAAAGGGGGATCAAGAATGACCAAGACTGCAATCATTCAGGCTCAGCAGAGGTGGGAGTACCTCAATGTGGTCAAGAGAACCGATGCCGCCTTAGCCGCCGAACTGAACGAACAGGGACAGAGCGGCTGGGAATTGGTTTCCGTTATTTATGGCAAGGACCGGAAAGGAGAGTTGGCCTGGACCGGCTTCCTGAAACGTCCCGCTACGCAGCCGCCGTCCGCGGCTTCCGCTTCGCAGCCAGTCGCCACTGCCCAACCTTCCCAGGAGGCAGAAAAGGCGGGGACCCCCGAGAGTTCTGAAGGTTTTGACCTCTCTGGCGACGAGTTTGAGCTTAAGGAGTAGCCCTCTCTCTGACGGGCCGGCACGGTCGCGCTCGGCGCAGGTCTCCGACCCCGCCGAAATGCTGACCGAAGGTCTCCCGCGTATCTGGAGATCCTCGGTCCGACCACATCGCTCGGTCAGGGGACCCGCCATAGCACCGCAGGTAGATCAAATCCTGGGAGTTGCCTCAGCTCAACGAAGTCCACATCATCTACGTCTACGGGGTGGGCCAAATATCCCTCGTTAGTTGCGTTTGGCGGTTTCTTCTCTTTCGCCGGTTCCGGCCCCTTGCAATCCTCCGCAACTTGACTATCCTCTTGGATACTTGCCCGCAAGGTTGCCGCACGATGCCCAGGTTGTCGCAAGATGCCTTGATGGAGCTGCGGGTTTGACACTTGGGTGCGGCGGGCCTCCCGCCTGTCGCTGAACTGCCGCCGAATCGTGAGTCGGCTCGAATCGGCGGTGCAGCACCCGCCTACTTCACTACTACACCTCGGAAAAAGAGGAACCAGCAATGCTTGCGAAGGTGGCAATCTGCGCTGCCGCGCTCTTGGCGGCCGACACCACGAACGAAGCGCCCAAGAAGGCCGAAATCGAGTTGATCTCCATCGAGCGAAACGTGATTCTCCACACCAACGCGGAGCGAAAGCGGCACAGGCTGCCGCCGCTGGAAGTCGACCCCGATCTGGTCAAGTCGGCCCGGAGCCATTGCTCGTGGATGACGCGGCGGCGTACTCTTCAGCACACCGGCCGAGCCGTGGCGGAGAACATTGCCATGGGCCAGCGGAGCAGCAAGGACGTCGTCGAGGACTGGATGGGTTCGTCCGGTCATCGGGCGAACATCTTGAATCGCAGTTACCGGCGGATCGGCGTGGCTGCCTACCGGACCGAAAGCGGCACCATTTTCTGGTGTCAGCAGTTCTTGCGGTAAGACGAGAAGCCGGACGGGGCGCCTATACGTCAGCCGGACCGGGCTGGCAGAAGCGTCCGGCCAACTCGGGCGGGTAGTCGTGCGCACCTGCGAGGCGGGCGATTTCCATGAGGAACCGGCGGGTGAGTGTCTCGAGCACCTCCCGTTCCTTCTCGCGCCCGTAATACTCCGAGAGGTCGATCGGCCGGCCGATCGTCAGGCGAACCCTCGCCGACATGAACAGGCAGCCCCAGTAGGTGCCGTCGTAGGGGGACCCGCTCACGTAGCAGGGAACGACCGGGACCCGGGCCTTCAGGGCGATCAGGGCCGCGCCGGGCCTGCCGGGCAACAGCAGCCGGTCGGTCGTGTTGATCCGGCCTTCTGGAAACAGGCCCACCAGGCCGCCGTTTTGGGCAAGACGGATCGCCGACCTCGTCGCCGCGGTGTCGACACGGCCGCGACTGACCGGGATCGCCGCGCATACCCGGAAGAACCAGCCCAAAATGCGGATCCGCCAATACTCTCGGGCGACCATCCAGTGCACCACGCGATCGGTGGCCAGGGCGATGAACGAAGGATCGATCGAGCTGCGATGGTTGGAAACGATCACCGCGCCCTCGCCCGGGGCAACGGGCAGCCGGCCGCTGATTCGGGCGCCCCAAAGGATTCGGGTCAGCAGGATGTTCAGCCCGTAGAGAAAGCTTTGCACGGGCGTGAACGGGGAGCGGAGCAGAAGCAGCCCGAGGTACAGGACCCCGAGCAAACCCATTCCCCCCAAGAGAGAAATCGCCAGAACTTCCGTCGCAGCGGCCGAGAGCATGAAGAACCGCCAAAATATGAAGGATGAAGGATGAATGAGGGATAAGGGGTGAGGGATGAGGGGCCAGCGGTGAGGGATGGCCCTCTTCGTTCATCCTTCATCCTTCATCCTTGATCCTTCATCGTCAACCCGCCAGCCGCGCGATCCGGTTCGTCGGTTGAAAGACGGCTGCTTCTTCCTGACGGAAACGGTACTGCATCACGTAGGCGTCTTCGGTCGTGTCCTCGTAGTAGTCGCGCAGCACCGATACCGCGCGGAATCCGCTGGCCCGGAAAAAGAGCTGGGCAGGCAAGTTGGTCTCGCGGACTTCCAGCGTGATTCGGAATCGGCGTTGGGCGGATAACTTGCCGATCAGCTTGGCCGCCATTTGCGAGCCGACGCCCCGGCGTCGGTACTTGGCCGCGGTGGCGAAATTGAGGACTTGGATCCGGTTCTTGGCGAGTTCGTAAATCATGAACCCCACGACCCGGTCGTCGTGCTCGGCAACCATGCCGATACAGTTGCGTTGTCGCAGGCAACGGATGAAGTCTTCTTCCAGCCAGGGAAACTCGAAGCTTTCCGCCTCGATGGCCAGGACTTCAGGCATGTCGCGACGAATCATCCAGCGGATGTGGACTCGCACCTGCTGCTTCTGGTCGGAACTCATGCTGGCCTCCCTCCTTGTCGGCCCATCACAACCCCCTCAGGTCATGATTCGCGCATTACACTCCCCCAAAACACACCCTCGCGGCGGCCCGCCCAAAATCCGTTGGGGCGGACGTTCGCGTAGCGCCAGGTACAGTAGCAAAAGACCGCCGATTCGCCAATACGAACTATGTCTGTTTATCGGCCCTCGCGGCATCGAGAATTGGCGAGAAACCGCGGCACCGCTGGTTTTTCACGGAGCCAGATCGACGGCCCTCCCCGGCGTCTCGCTCATCGCCCGGTCAGACTCAGCGAAACGATGGCCGAACCGGCCGGGCGCGGACGCTTCCAACCGGATCGAAACGAGGCTGCCAAGCTGACCAGCACGATCCCCCATCCGAGGGGGCTGGGCCACATCCACAGCCACCATGCCAATCCTGTGGCAACGCCCACCAATTGGGGCCAGCGACAGAGCACCATGGCAAGCACGCCCCAGCGGATGCCGACCAGCGCGAGCAAGGCCACCCCCACCACTGCGGCGGCACCGGCGGCCCGCTGAGCAAAACTGCCGGACGGTCCGCGGTCGTAGCGCAGGGTGATGGAGCCCGGTCCTGTCCCGGCCACGCAGCAGGTGGGCGCCTGCGAACGATCGAGCGCCCAAGACCAGATGTCGCCGGGACCACTGGCCACCTGCGGCCCTTCCTCCCCGAGGGATTGGAGTTGCGTCTCGATAACGCCGGCCAGGTCCGTTTGGCCGGTTACCGCCAATTGACGCAGGACCTCGTTCGCCGAGGCGACGTACCCGCGAACCCACGCCTGATGCCACGGGGCCGTGTCCGCCGGGTCGTCCCCCGTCAGGCCGGTGGCCCGTTTCAGCAGTGCCTCAACGTTCTGCAGACGGATCAGCTCCGCCTCCAGTCGGCTCGACGCCCGGATGCCTTCCAGACGGCCCGGCCGGTAGCAGGGGGGGCCGGAAACGGTCCAGAGGGTCTGCCGGACGGAGAGCGAGTCCAAACTCGGCGCGTCCAGTCGCATCAGGCCGTCGGCGTCGGGCCTGGGCGCCGGGCCGGTGAACACGATCTCTATCCGTTGGGGAAACAGGGTGGGCCGCAGAGGGACGTGCCACCGTTGGTCGCCGGCCGGGACCGGCGTGGTCGGCACGCCGGCCACCACGAGATGCACCAATTGGCAGCCGGCCGGGAGTCGGAGCGTGCACTGCGGCGTCTCGGCCCGCTCCAAATCAAAGGTGGCCACGCCGTGGCACGTCTTGTCGGCCTGCCACGCGAGGCGGACATCGACCAGACGGACCTCCGCCGCCGCAGGCGGGCGGAGCACCGCCTGGAACGGGGCCTCCTCGACTTGGTACACCGCAAACGCTTCGGCGGCTACCGGCAGCGAGGTAAAGTCATCGGGCAACTCGGTCTTCGTCAGGCCGTGAGTCTCCCAGGCCACCGGTTGAAGCCCCAATTGCGTGGGCAACACCAAGAGCCGTTTCTCCATGTCGACCTGTTCGAGCACGACTTCGGGGACGCCCACCTGACCCCCGGGGGGGATCGCCAGCCGGCTCGAAACGGTCAAGTGGTATTCCCCAGTGATCGCCGAGACTGGTCGGATGAGCAGCCGGCGCCCGTCGGCCACCTTTTCTTCCTTCCAGGTTGCCGACGGGTCGATTTCCTGAGGACCCTCGCATTGCGGGGGCAGGATGAGGCGAAGTTCGTCGAGCACGCCTTGGTCGACATGGATGCGAAAGTCGAACTCTGCTTCCCAAGACTCTCCGTCGCCGCGGAGCGAGGTGATCTGGTCTGCTCGAACCTTCGGCCGGTTCGGCGAGAACGCCAGCGCGAGCGCCACCGGCCCCGTGCCGTCTGCCTCGGACGATTCCACGAGGCGGCCAAGGGAGGCCGCCCGGCTTTCGTCGGCCGGGTACCACTCAGAGGGTATCCGGGGTGGCGTCGCGGCCTTAACCAGCCCGGCCCGGTCGCTCACAGCCACGTCGACCTCCGGCTTGCGGAAAACCTGAACCGAGGAAGACTGTCGCTCCGCGCGGGCGACCTCCAGCGTTGGCAGGGGTATCTTCCCGCGAGCGGGAATCGGCAGATGTGCCCGAAGCGACAGCTCCTGTTCGCCGGACACCGCTCTTCTGAGGAAGATCGTGATCGTACCGTCTGACGCGCGGCCCCAACGGTCGACGCGATCCACGCCTCCTTCGAGAAGAGAAACCTTTTCAATCTCCAACTCGGGCGGTGCCGACAAGCGATACTGAAGACTGTAGCCGGCGGTGGTCGTCAGCCGGGCGTCGAAATACACTTGGGCTTCCCCGGGAGCGAAGCTCAAGGCCAGCGTCTGATCGACCGTTGTGTGGGGCTCGCGGGGCCGGGTGGCCATGCTCCACGACGGTTCGCCGGACGCCAAATTGTAAGCGGAGCGAGGCGAGACCGACGCGTCGCCCCAGGCGGCAGCGAAGTCCGGCACGCCGACCTTTTCCAAGGTGTCCGACGTTTGCTCCTCAGCTTCCAACGACGGGTCAACCCAGACCGCCAGCCAGCGTTTTGTCCGGCGGGCGTTGAGCATTTCCAGATAAGGCAGCCGGAGGTTGCCGATGCCCGAGGCCTCCGGCAGTAGAAACGTCGCCTCAATAGTCCTTTCCGCAGAGATCGGCTCCGCCAACTCCAGCCGGATCGACTGCACCGGGCCGGGATCGGTGTGCACTTGGGCGCCCTGCACCGAGCGGAGCTGAAGTCGGGGATCCGCCGCCAGATGAAGCTCTCGCAGCGGGCCTTCCACGCCGCTGAGCCGGAAGCGGGCGTCCAGGACCACCGATCGGGGCTTGACTTTCAGCCAGAGGAGTTCTTCGACGCCCGGCACACGACGCGCGCCGCCACGCCGCGCGCCCTGCTGCCAGCGGACCGACAGCCGATCAGTGGGGCCTAGCTGCGCCTCCAGCCGCGCCCGCTC
>Ga0154737_1284_pt1 | contig 17009 bp, 11 predicted proteins | sample Rifle2008BG16ft_FD_105745 | JGI IMG/M metagenome (GOLD analysis project Ga0154737, IMG submission 105745) | Planctomycetes bacterium RBG_16_64_12 | reverse complement strand
AGTAGAGATGGTTCTTGCGCCGGTCAACTCCATACCGGATGAGCGTCCCCTCTTTGAGGCCAGCCGGATTCGAGTAGGCTAGAGGCGAGTGCTCGTGGTGTTGCTGGATGAAGACCTCAGGCCGTATGATGCCCGTCTCCGCCGTCCTTGCCACGGGGATGGGCACCAGCACGATTGCCGTCGAGACGAGCAGCCAGCAATGATTTGTTACCTCCACGCCCTCTGGGATAGCTCCCCGGCTGGGACGACCTTTGCCGAGACAGGACGCTCAACTGCCGGCACAACGAACCTTTTCACGGCACACGTGGACCAGGCCAGTCGCTTACGGCGAATCGCCATCAATCCAGTTTACCACAGCCTTGTCATCCCGGCGATCGAGCTTTGTGAATGCGGAGGGGGCCTCGACCTCGTAGACTCGGTGAGTCCAGTCGTACGGGGTTGCGCCGCCGTCATCTTCCCCGGACAGCGCGATCGGCGCGAGGAAGAGAAGGGGCGTCGGCGCAACCAGCGCGAGAAGTTGCGGAACGTCCGCGTAGTCGAGGATGTCCGGCAACCACAAGACGCCGCTTCCGTAGCTCGCGGTGTCCTGCTTGGCGGGGGGCCTGTTGTTTTCATCGCGGTAGACGTAGGGCTTGCCATACCCGCTCTTTGACACGTACGAAGCCCAGAAGCCATCGAGAACAAGGCGGTCGATCTCCTTTGTCGTGGCGGCGGCCAAAATCGCCGCGATCCCCGTTTCCCTTTCCGCCCAAACGGCAATCGGCACCTGCGCGTAGCCGCCTTGCGACCTCAGCGCGGCAATGACCGCCAGAAGATCTCGCGTCCACAGGCCCGCGAGCGTGTGGCCTTGCTTCAACGCGGCCATGCAAACGTCGGCATCGCGGAAGCCGTAATACCCGCTCGATTCGAAGACCGGACGGGTCTCGCCAATGCCTCTCAGATCCGACATGGCCACGGCCCAACCTCGACGCACCATCGCCGCCACCTGGGGCGAGTTTGCGGCGTCGGCGAGGCCATTGGGCGTGAGGACGACGACCAGTCGACTCGGCGTTGTCTGACGCTCCATGGTTTCCTGGAGGACCAATACCGGCACGCGAATTCTCAGCTCCGGCTCAACTACCATTCGGGTCACTTCGCGCCCTCGCACCACGGATCGCTGCAGCGCCACGACTTCACTTTCGAACAACTCGAACGGCGTCCGCACGCTGCGTCGCACGCCGGCGAGCATCTTCTTGCGCAGGGCTCGCCAGGCTGCCGCCGAAGCAGGCGGTGGCGGAAGGGCGGCAACCTTCTGGCCAATCAACTCCGCCGCGAACTCACCCGGGTCGAGGTAGTCGTCCGGCCGCACGCCGTCCGGCCAGCAGCAGAGTTCTCGTACGGCTTCCACACGACGAGCGTCAGGTTCAGCCGGGATGTGCCGGACCGGCTCGAAAGGAGCTCCCTTAACTCGCGTCATGGCTTCTTCGGTTGCTTTGCCAAGTATTGCTTGCGACCTTCAACCATGTGGTCCCAAATCGCCTTGCGGAACAGGGCCACACGCTGCTTCTCAACCTCGCCAACGGCCAACTGCGTGGCCTCGTCCATCAGCTTGCCGAGTTTCGCCATCCGCGCCTCCGTGCCCAGATACTTCCATGCGATTTCCTCCGTCTGGAAGAAATCCTTCTTGCGGTCCTTCTGAACCTCCCTGGAATAATTGGCCGGATTGGAGAATGTCTCTTCAACGCAAAGGTAGAATCGTTTCATCGGCTTGGCGGCTGGTCCGTAGTAGCGAGTGAAAAACTCCTCCAGCAGAGCGTCAACATCCAACGAAGGGTCGTCCAAGAGCTTCGTGGTCACGTAGGTGTCGACCTGGTCGCTGACGCCCTCGATAAACGCCCCGCGAATGCCGTCGCGGGCGAACATCTTGATCTGCCGGCCCAACGCGTGGGCGTAGAAGCCAGGAAAACAATTGAACTTGCTCTCCGGACTCCACTCCGGCGTAAGGTAGTAAAGCCAGAGGTACAACGGTCGGCCCTTCTCGTGGCTCACCCAACCCCGATACCAGCGGAGTTCATCCTGCTGCATCCCCGGAACCCACCAGTTCCGCGCGTGCAGGCACATCTGCAAGGAGACGTTCGGCTCCAGCCGCACCTTGCGCGGGTAATAAGAGTAGCCAGCGTAGGCGAGGGTCGATATGTACTTGTCGGGATGGGTTTTGGCAACCTCGCGGGCCACCTTGTTGACGAACGCGAACCAATAGTCGCTGGCGCTCCCGTTGCTATCGAAACTGTTCTCGGTTTGTCGCTTCTGATCTATCTGCGATTGACAGGCGGGGCACTTGCACCAGCCGCCCCGGCCCCCCCGGTCCATCGGCGCCACGGCAAAGTAATTGCCCGCCGCTTCAGCCCCGATCTCGACCCCCTGACCGTCAAAGAACTTCCGGGCGTCCGCCACCACCTGATCCGCCACACCCTGACTGGAATAGCACAATTGCGGGGGCTGCCCGCCGTACGCCTCTAGCTCGCTCGCCGAGTAGCCCTGCGCAAACCAGTCGGGATGCGCGGCGACAAACACCTCTGGGCATTTCGCGTTCTTCTTCCAGAAGCGATCGTAATAGCGCTCCAACGAATGATTGCAGGCATACGCCTCGCCGCCCGCCCGCAGCCGGAGCCAGAACACGTTCATATCTTGCTCGCTCGGCTGGTTGTACAGTCCGCGCCCCATTGTGAGTTGTTCCAGTTCGGGGAACACGCAGCGCCACGCGAAGGCCGGCGCGCGACGGATCTCGCGCGGTTGGACGGCTAGCGTGGCGGTTTTGGGCAAAACCATTTGCGACTCGCCCGGCCCGTACCAGCGGACGTCGCAAAAACGCTCCAGAAAGTCGTGGACGGCATAGGATGTGCCTTGCTCCTTGCCTACCAGGATGACGGAGTTGTCGAGGAAGCGGATCAGATATTCTTGATCCTTGAACTGGCTCTCGTCCAAACCGAGCTGGGTAGTCGCGGCGCTGGGCCCCACGAGCACTCTCGGGCCTTCGACCTTCTCGCCGTCGTTCTTGATCGGCAGCGTCGCGCCGGTGATCTTCTGTAGGTGGTATTGAAGTTCCTGAGCGCCGAGTGTTGCGACGGACGTTGGTGTCGCTGCAATGACGATTGTGGCTGTGGGTTGTCCGTCACGTGCCAGCACGAACTCGCTCGATGCCGCTTGATCAGCCTGGCAACTGGCTGCCAGTGCGAGGACAACAACGGTAGCAAGTGCGACGAGACCACGGCACGTGATGCGATTGCTGAACAACATAGAACCTGGCCTGGTTCAAGTGAAATTCAGATACCATGAAAGAGCAAAGAGGGGGTCTCCAAGAAAAGTAGGCTTGGGAGCGTTGTTCCAGGTTTCCCCGACCCTTTCAAGGAGACCCCAGAATGTTATACCTTGGTATCGATCAGCACAAGAGTCAGTTGACGGTGAATGTTCGCGGCGAGGACGGATCGGTGCTCCTCAAACGGCAGGTGAGCACGCAGTGGGGGAAGGTTCGTGCGTTCTTTGCCGGAGACGAAAAAGGGGTCGGGAGTCTTTGATTCGCATGATTCACGCCCAAACAAAGACACCCGACGTCTTTATTCTCTTTATTCTCCGAAGTCTGTGACCGAAAGTGTCTTGCGTCAGCCGGAAATGGAAATCTCGGGTGATTGGGTTAGCATAGACCCAAACCCGAGGAGATTTCCATGAGGAAAAACCGAAAGCATTACACCGCGGAGGAGAAGGCGGGCGTCCTCAAGAGGTATCTCGTCGAGGAAGTCCCCCTCTCGGAGCTGTGCGACGAGTACGGCCTGCAGCCCAGCCAAGTCTACCGCTGGCAGGCCCAGTTGTTTCCAAACGCGGCGACCGTCTTGCGGCCGATCCGCAAGTCTGCCGCCACGATCTCCCAATCTGACGCCGCACATCGAACGGTCCATGAGAAGCCCCAAGGAAGAGTGTCTCTTGAAAATGATCTTCTTCGGTGAGAAGATGCTGCGCACTGCTATCGGCCAGTTCCTGGAACATTATCACGGAGAGAGAAACCATCAGGGATTGGGCAATCAATTGATTGATCCAGGTGAGGAACTCGGCCAGTCGCAGGGCGAGGTCCAATGCCGCCAACGGATTGGCGGCCTCTTGCGATACTATTACCGCGACGCTGCATGAGCGAGCCATCATGTTCAAACGGCTGAAGACATGGCTGGTTGCCTGGGCTGAACGCTACCAACAGCGGGAGATCGAACGGCTCCATGAAGAATGTTGCCGTCTGAAAGAGGAGGTGATGAAACTCAACGGCGGAGAGCCGATTCCTCTTTCGCCGGAACAACGTCGCCTGTTGGCGGATTGATGTTCGTCGCAGTTTTTTGACCAAACGGGGAGGAGATCGGATCATGCGAAGACCTGGCGATTTCTTGGCGTCGTGCTTGGTCTGGACCGTCGGGTTAGCCTTGGCCACGACAGCCAGTGGCCAAGCCGGGGAGCCGGGCGCCCTGCCACCCCAGGCTGAGCTGATGTTCGAGGACGATTTTGAGGAGCCGGAGCTCAATCCCGCCTGGAGGGTCAAAGTAGGCCAGTGGAAGGTCGCCGACGGCTCACTCCGGGCCGAGGGGCCCGACGCCTTCCTCTTGCTCAACAAGGACGCGGGCACTTCCATGCGGCTGGAGTATACCGCCTGGAGCGACGATCCGTGTGACCTGAGTGCCTGCCTGAATTTGGACGCTTCTGCCTCGCGCCCGTCGGGGGTCTTTTTTCAGTTCGGCGGCATGCACAACAAGATGACTGCGGTGGCCTACGGCAATGCCCGGCTCTGGGAGGGCGCCGAGCCACTGATCCGGGGCGGCGTCGAGCACCGCGTAATCTGCGAGCGCTGGGGCGTCTTCGCGAGGTTCTTCGTGGACGGCAAGCTGCTCTTTCATGGCGTGATCCCGGAGGTTGAGAAGAACGGCAATGCCTTCGTCGGATTCTTCATTTACAAGAGCGGCCGCATCGACGACGTGAAACTGTACCGCTTCCAGGGCGAACCGGCCGGTGAAATCCTCCAGGCCGAACCGGACCTGAGGCTAGGGGCGTGGCTGGGCTTCGAGGACGCCGGTGACGAGGCCCCGTCGAAGCTTCCCACCGGTTGGTCGGTCGATAAGGGCGCGGGTACTGCCCGCGTGGTCCTGATGCGGGACTACACCAACTCCGATCCGTACCCGCACTGGGTAGACGACCATTGCCTGGAGTTGGCCTTGCCGGCGCGTGGAGAGGCGCCCGGATTGGAAGGTTCTTTTGAGGGCCAGGAGCGGGGGTTGATCGAGTTTGAGGTTCTGACCGAGCCCGAGGAGGGCGTAACCGACACGGGCTTCGAGTTGACCTTGCTCGACACGGCTGGCCGGCTCGCGGTTGTGCTGGCGACCGATGAACAGCGGAGGTTCTATTCGCGGGGGCCTGACGGCCTGATCCCGCTCGAGCCGACCGTGACGTACACCGGGATCAATCCCAAGCCGCCGCTCCGCTTCGCCGAGGGACGCTGGTTTCGCGTGCGAGTCCACTTTGATGCCGCGCGCGGTCGTTTCACGGCGGCCATCGTCAACATGTACGTGCCGGAACGGAGCTATAATCCATTTCCCGCGACGGGCCACTGGTTCATCTTCGGCAAGGAGATGCCCTTTGCCCGGACGGCCGAGGGAGACCGGATCGCCGGCCTGCGTCTTTCACTCGCCGGGCGGGGGCGCCTGCGAGTGGACAACCTTTACGCCATCGCCCCGACAAACGGCTTGACAGTCAATGGCCGGGATCTGCGCAGGCCCGCACGGGAGTTGTTGGGGACCGCCGAGCACCCTCGCCACGACCCGCTGGGCCTGCTTCTCTACAGTCTGCGGGAAACGCTGGGTACCCAGGGCCAGTACGGCGAACAAGGCGAACTGCGCAGCGGCAGACATGCCGAGGTATTGAAGGCCGCCTTCGCCTACAACGACCTGCTGGTGGAGCACGCCTTCCTGGAGGCGGAAGCGCGCGCCCTCATGCGAGCGCAACACGCCCTGCGCGCGGGCGGGAACGAACTGGACGGAGCCACCGGAGACATCCAGGAATCGTTGGCGATGATGGCCTCGACCGAGCGGGACCTTGCCGGCCTGTACCGTGGATACCTGGAGGCCTACCTGGACGGCTTGAACGCCGAGCGAATGACCCGCGAAGTCTTTCCGGCCGCGGAACGGTTGCGGGTGCAACTCCAAAGCGTGCGGGACAGCTTCGGGCGTGCGCGGGAAAGGCTGGGGCTCAAGCCCTTGCCCGAGCCCGGACGGCCCCACGTGCGGATTGACAAGGGGCGCTATCGAACCGACGCGGGTTTGGCGTTCTACTTCCCCCAGACGAACTGGCTCTTCTGGGCTGAACAAGATCGCCTGCTGCGGCTGGACGGTTGCGCCACCATCTACGGCAACCAGTACGTACAGGCGCCCGAGGGGACTTTCGTCAACGATTCGACCCTCGAGACGTACCTGTCCTATTTCCTTCGCGGCACGCCCGAGGGGCGGTTTCTCATCGCCGACGTGGTGGGGCTCCATAGCTGCTATACGCTGATGCCCGACTGGTGGCTGACGAAACACCAGCGCGATGACGATGTTTTCTTCTGCGACGCAACGGGCCACGTGCCGCTGAAGGCCGACAAGCGTTGGGAGTCGGACGGCCGCGCGCAGCTCAACTTCTGGAACGAAACGGTGCGGTCTACCATGCAGACCATGGCGACAGAACGCGCCCGCCATTTCGCGACGAAGTGGCCCGGCCGGGTGATGGGCTGGGAGGTGTTGCAGGAAGCGCACAGCGGGGTTGGTTTCGGCCAGACGGGCTACAACCCCAGCGCAAAGAGCGCTTTTCGTAAGCGGCTGCGGAATATCTACGGCACCATCGAGGCGCTGAATCAGCGGTGGGACGCACAGTACAAGGAGTTCGACGAAATCCAGCCGCCGGCGCCGGGCACACCCATCCCCGGGGCGCTCAACTACGAATTCCAGCGCTTCCGGCAGGAGTCCTTTCGCGACTGGATTGCCGCCTACCTGGCGGCGATCAAGGCAGAACTTCCCGACGTGCCGGCCGTCAACCGAATCGTGGACATTGTGCCGTACCCCACGGACCACGCTTGGAGCTTTGACTTCACGGTCCTTTACCCGGTCTTCGACTACTTCGAGTTCCACACCTCCATGGGAGAGCATCTGCACCTGTCCGACCGCATGATGGTGAGCCTGAAGCGGGCCTTCGGCGGGGAATCGGCGATTATGGAGTGGGGGCTGGGAAGCTCGGGAGAACTCTTCGACGAGCGCGGCGCGCGGCGGGCCACCGAAGCGGAGTTCTTCCGCCTGGCGGCAGGCGGCCGGTCCCTCTTCAACGTCTGGTACGGAACCAACCCCGGTTGGGGGGACTGCGCGAACTGGACCGACCCGCGCTGGAGCCACACCACATTGCGCTATAGCGCGCCGAGCATCCCCGTCAGCATTACGAGGCTGCGCCAGTTCGAGCGCTGGCTGCTGGATCATCCGCAGGTGGAGCCGCGAGTGAACATTCTGGAGTCCAACAGTTCCTTTCTTAACGCGGTGCCTATCCACGGGCCTCGCTCGCGACTCGTGCTCTTCGCGCAGGTTCTGGAATCGGGTGGCTACGATTACGGCTTCTTGTGGGAGGATTTGATCCTGGCCGACAAGCAGAACCTAGAATCCTCCGAATTGCTCTTGCTGCCGTGTGCGACCTGCCTCGCCGAATCTCTTCAGGAGCGTTTGAAGGCGTGGATCGAATCCGGCGGCCGGGCGCTGGCAATCGCCCCACCTGGCATCTACGACCCCTGGGGACGACCGTCGGGGAGCCTGTTGTCGGCGGTCTTTCCCGGCGTGGAGTGGGCATCGCCCAAGCCGGGCCAGTGGGAGCCGAGCGGGGCGGTTCTGCCCATGAAGGAGGCTGCGCACCCCGTCGTCGGCGACCTGTACCGCGGGCATCTGGGAAAGGGGGAACTGCTGGTGTTCACCAAGGTTGACAACAACGCCAGGCCGATGACCGATCCGGACCTGCTGAGTCTCATCAAGAGCCTGGCGCCGCGCCAGCCCTTCTATGCGGCAAGAGGCCGCTTCGAACTTACACTGCGCCACGACGAGCGGGGTGGACGCTATGTTCTCACGGCGCTCAACGGCGACTTGCAGGCCCCCGCGGAGGACGAAGTCCGCCTCCGCGTCCCGGTCCAGCGGGCCGTTGATCTCGAGATCGGTCTGGAGTTGCCCATGCACAGCGAGGGTGAGGAGACCGTTCTGCCGTTGGCGCTCTCACCCGGCGAAGGCGTGGTGATCGAGTTCCGAAAGTAGAACGCAAGCGCGCGTCGGCGAGACCCGTCGTGACCACCTCCAGAGTCGGCTCGCGGTCGCGGTAGAGAAGTTCGTTGCCAAGCCGACCAGCGGAGTCCTTGTAGGTAAGCTCAACAGCGCCGGTGCCGATCCATTTAACGTCCGCCACCGTCACCAGCCCATCGGGCAGCACACCCTTGACCGAAGCACCCCGCGTCAGATCTTCCAGTCGAGCCACAGCTACGCCCCCTGGGCGAGGTTGTTCTTGGCTTGCCGGTACACTGCACCGTTCTTTCTGGCAGCGTGCCCCCAGCGGCCCTCGCAATCGGCCGGGAAAGCGCCGAAGGCCGCCTCAGTTTGCCCCAATGTGGATAATGCTCATTGGAGAGATTCAGTTTAGCGGCGCAATATAGAGCCCATAATCACCCGATGCCCCCCCTGGCGGGTTACGTGATGGGGCAGAGGAGGGCGGGGCGGCGTGGAGCCCCGCGAGGGCGGACATGGGTGGGCGTGCGGTTTCCAACCGCGTCTCCGCAGCAGAATGGAGGAACATGCGGTAGACTGAGGATCGGCGGGAAAACGACCCCGGAGTACCCTGCGCTGGAGGCCCTGTTCTTCGGCGTCGCGTATGCAGGTTTTCTTCCTCCGCTCAATGAAGGAGGCTGTGGATGAACACTCGGATGATTTTTGTGTCATGGGCTGGTTTCCTGCTCTTCTGCGGTTCTGTAGCCCATGCCATTGAGCCGCCAGCGAAGCTCTTTGCGACGGACCGGCCGGAGAGCGGTTGGGTGCAGTTTTGTGCGGCGGGCTACTCAGAGCCTGTTTGTGGCGTGGTCTACCGGTTGAAGGACCCGGTCACCAACGGAATGGCGCTGGGCGGCGTCGATACCGGATGTCTGGACTTGGAGACCAACGGGACCTTCGGATACAGCACGATCTTCAATTCGATTGTGCCTCGAGGCGGCGCCGCGCTGCGAACACCCATCCTGGCGCTGAGCGTCGGCGGTAAAACCTGGGCGCTTTGTGGCGGCGAGATGTCGAAGCTCTCCCTGCGGCACGTTCCCGCCTGGTTGGAGTGGGAGCTCGGAGCGCAGCCGGCATGGGCGAACACCGCAAGCGCTGTCCCTGTTCCCGGCTGGGCCAAGAGCATCGGAACGAGCAAGTACGATATTCCCGCCGGCAGGGTCTTCTGCCACGATCCGGGGATCGTCCGCTGGACCAGCCCGATTGCCGGGGAGATCCAGATCAGCGGCGGTCTTTGGGCGGTGCGAAACCTCGATGGGCGGGTCCAGAAGTGGCAACTGCGGAAGAACGGGGTGCCCTTGACCGAAGGCCAGATTGCCTGGGCGCCAGACTTCACTTCTGCCTCTCCGCAACCGTATGCCATGGGAAATGCCGGCGCGGGCGCCCTGAAAGTCGCCGTCCACGAAGAGGACCGGATTGAACTGAGCCTGGAAGTGGCCGCCGTGTGCGGGGATCACGTGGGCGTCGACCTGAAGATCACTGCGACCGGCAATGGCAAGAGCTGGGACTTGGCCGCCGACTGGAGCGACGCTCAGAATCCCAACGGCGTCTGGACGTACGACGACAGTCCTAATCGGCCGTTGTATCTGTTTGAGCCTGGCCGATATCCGCACGTGCAAAGACCCAAGGAGATCCATTATTGGGGGCATTACCCGGTCGCTGACCTCGAGTACGAGACCGACGCTCCCGTTCAAGTGGGCCTGCGCGCGTGGGCTCCCTTCATCCCCGGGGATCTGAGGGACTCGATGATCCCGGGCATCGTGCTGGAAACGCACCTGCGCAACACGACCACTGAGCCGCAGGGTGGCACGATCGTAATGAATTTCCCCGGGCCTACCCTCGAAGAGGCAGGCACGGACCGTTTCCAACGCGCTGAACTCAAGGGCGACTTTACCGGCGTCGAGGTCCAGGCGACGGCGGCAAGCTATGCCCTGGGGGTCGTGGGCCAGGAGAAGCTTCGACTCGGCGGGGACCTCGGCCAGGACCTCAAGGCGTGGACGAGCTTCGCCCAATCGCTGCCCGTCCCTCAGCCGAACCAGGCGGGCTCGAGCGCAGCGGTGGATGTTTCCCTCCCTGCGGGGCAAGAGAAGGTGGTCGGCTTCGTCCTTACATGGTGTGCCCCGGACTGGAAAGCAGGCGGCGCCCCGACTGCCAAGGCGTCCAATATGTTCACCCACATGTACGCCAAACACTACCCCAGCCCGGCGGAAACCGCCAAGTCGCTCGCCGCCACGCACGAATCACTTCTCAAGCGCATCTTGGCCTGGCAGCAGGTCATCTATGCGGAGAAGCAGCTACCGGTTTGGCTCCGTGACGCCTTGATCAACAACCTTTACATGATCACGGAAACCGGCCTTTGGGCCCAGGCCAAGCCTCCCTTGGGCGAATGGGTCCGGCCCGAGGACGGGCTGTTCGGCATGATCGAGTCGCCCCGCGACTGCCCACAAGTCGAGTGCATCCCGTGCAGTCTGTACGGCAACATCCCGGTCGTCTATTTCTTTCCGGAACTGGCCCTTTCCACGCTCCGCGGCTACAAGAACTACCAGTACCCCGACGGCCAGGTCGTTTGGATGTTTGGCGCCCCGGCTGATTTTGCCGCGCCCGTTCGGCCGTATCAGGTCGCCAGCAGCGACGTTTGCATGGTCGAGATGGTCGACAAGATGTGGCTCCGCACCGGCGACGACAACCTGCTCAAGGAGTTCTACGACGGCTGCAAGCGGGCCACCATCCACGCCATGAACCTGCGGCCCGACTACGGCGAGAAGCAGGTCATCAGCATGCCCACCGGCGACAAGGACCCGGAATGGGTCGAGTTCGTGCCGCTTTACGGGTTGGTTTCTCATGTCGGCGGACTGCATCTGGCCCAACTTCGCATGGCGAAAAGGATGGCCGAGAAGATGGGCGACTCGGAGTTCGCCAAGCAGTGCGACAAGTGGTTTGAGGCCGGCTCCAAGGCCATGGAGGAAGACTTATGGGCCGGCACCCATTACCTCCTCTACCACGAGCTCAAGAGCGGGAAGAAATCCGAAGTCCTGATGGGCTGCCAACTCGACGGCGAGTGGATCGCGCGTTTCCACGGCCTTCCCGGCGTGTTCCGCCCGGACCGCGTCAAGACGACGCTCGATACCATCTCCAAGGCAAACGCCGATCCCCAACACTGTCCCTATGGCATGAGGGTATTCTCCAACGCGGACGGGAGCAAGGCCGAGGGGGAGTTCGCGTACTGGGGGAACACGGGCACGTTCTCGCCGGAGGGCTTCATGCTTGGGATGACGTACCTCTACAACGGACAGTTCGAGTTCGGCCAGGACGTGATACGCCGCACGATGGATTACGTGGTTGTGCGTCAAGGCTATACGTGGGACTTCCCGCTGGTATGGGACGTCGAGAACGGCAATCGCGTCTACGGCTCGGACTACTACCAGAACATGATGCTCTGGTCCGTGCCCGCGGTGATGGCCGGCCAGGACCTCTCGGGCCCCTGCAAACCCGGCGGGCTGGTGGACCGAATCCTTAACCCAGGAGAAGCGGTCGGCCCGGATATTCTTGAAGGCCCCTTTTTTGTTTCCGCCCCCCCTTATTTGCCGGCGCGGTGACGCTTGTGGCGGCGCGATCGGGTGACGGCTATATCTCCAAGCCAATCCGTACGGAAGAGTTTCGTTGGCCTTCAAGCCGCATGCCATATTGGTAGCGTTTCGACTTGCTGGTCATCGACGAGTTCCGCTTTGAACCGGGTCTCAACAATCGTTGGCTTTATGGGATTTCCTGAAGACGATGGAGGCGAGCTGGTCGCCGGAATTGGCTTGGCTTTCCCGCATGTCTCTCGCCTGGAGGATGTCCTGGCGGCCGGGGGCAGCACGAGCGAAGGCCGAAAAGCCGGCAGCCGCGATCTGGCCGAAATCCTCGCCGACTGGCCCACGGAATTCGCCGCCGTCGAGTACTTCCTGGGCACCGAGCAGGCTTGGGTCTTCGTGATCAGTCCTTCGGGGCAAGTAGCCGCTCATGCCCTGACGGATGACCAAGGCGGGCCGCTTCCCTCACGGAAGCTGGTAGCCCAAGTAAGGCGGATCCTCTCCGACATCAACCAACAAGCCCGGAAGATGCGGCCGCGTCTTTTGGCTGGAGTTGGCTTCGATCACACGTGGCAAGACGACTTGCACACGTTTTGTCGGGAGCTACTCCCGGCGCCCGCCGTGGACGAGCTCGGGAAGGCCAGGACGGTGCTCGTGGTGCCCTCTCATATCTTGCACTACTGCCCGTTCGCCGCGCTGGTCGTCGAACGCGATCCGCAGGTCGAGCCAGATGTCCTTCAAGTATTCGCACGGGCCGCGTGTCAGGTTCTTCGGACCGGGTTCCAGCACGGCGACTTGGCGCTCCAGTGGAGTGACTGAGTTGTCTCGGCTCGCCACGCACTGTCGCGATCTGCATCAACCTGCAGGTCCCCAGTTTCCGCGGCTGATCAGCCGCGGCCCAACGCAGCCCCTCGGACTGCGATGTCGCAGTGCATACGACGCTCTCGTGGCGCACGGAGGCCGTCGCGTCTCGACCGGGTCTCTTTCGCAGGACCACGAAGCGGGTTTATACCTGAATCGCGTTGAAGATGTCGGTGTTGCTCAAGATTCCGACGATCTCCTTGCCGTCGAAGACGGGCGCACGGCGGATGCCGGCGGCGCCGAACAACCGGGCGCAGTACTTCAGCGCCAGCCCGGGCGAGACGGTGATCAACGGCTTCGTCATGATCTCGAACACCCGCACCTGCGCCGGATCCTTCCCCGGATCGACAACCTTGCAGACGACGTCTTTGCGGGTGACGATCCCCCAGGCGTCCTCCTGACCTCTCCGGTTCACAAACAGGCTGGAGACCTTCTTCTTCCGCATCAGCTTGACGGCATCGGCCGCCGTCGCCGTGCCGTCGATGCAGACGATCTCCTTGGTCATCACGTCCCCCGCCTTCGCAAACCTCACGTCCTTCAACGCTTTGTTCACCTTCGCTGCTTTTGCCGCCATTTCCCCCACTCCTTTCTCTCACGGTGATACAACCCAGTCCCACTCACGCCCGAAGTGCCGACGGGGCAAGCCACCGGCCAGCCTCACCGATAAACGTCGGCGGAACGGGGCCTTTCCCTTCCGATGTCGACCCCTATCCGACAGGACCGAACGCCAACTGTCAACTACCGGATGGGCAAGTGGAGGGGGGCTGGCGAGTGCGGTCGCCAAGAACCACACGCCCCCATGGCCATAACTTGTGATGTTCGCCCCCCGCGAACAGGGGTGGGCGGTCCGAGACGAGGCGCCCGACTCCCTCAGTCGAACCGGCTCCCAAAGCTGGTCGATGCGCCGTTGGGCTTCGGCGTTTGGGCTTGAGGAGATTCTCATGCTCCCGGTGCTCGCCACGGTGCTCTCTCCCCGGCCCGTGGTGCAATCTATGGTGCTATTCTACTCGCCGCGTATTGTTACAAACTGTACCAACCTGCAACGAAACGGGCGGAAGAACTGCCCAGAGCATCGGTTTCCTAGACCGACGGAAGTGGCGAAGTGGCCAAGAGATAGGGCCCGCAAATGCAGACGCCGCAAGCGGTTAGGGCTTGCGGCATCGCGAGTTACGACGATCTCATTTCAGCACGCCCGGCAGGACTTGAACCTGCAACCCTCGGTTCCGAAGACCGATGGCCGGTTTGCCTAAAGCGAAACGGCGGTAAGGACTTGGGGCGAAAGACGAGAGTCGTGGTGCTTCCAGCGGTGATCTACAACTCGCCGCGTATGGGGCGAATCTGTATCAGATTGCATCGATTTGCACGAACGTGAGTTGTTGGTCAGGATAGACGTTTCCCGCACAGTTGGCACGGTCGTCTTGATGAATTCCTGCGTCTGGCACGGTCTTCTTGACGCAATCCTGCGTCGATTCCCGGATCAGGATCAGATCGCACGAGACCATGACCGCATGCTGAGCGACATCGCCGTCTGGCTCAACGCTTTCCAGCGCGAGCACCGTCGCCGCGAGACGGTCACGGCGAGACTGGCTGGATCACTTCTTTGGTCACCCGAACCAACTGGGCTAGCAGGGGCGCGTCGCGGGTCCAGTTCATGTAGGTACACAAGAGCACGTCGGGCTCAACCTCGACCAGACAGCCCATCGCCCAGGCCGGGTAATCGATCACCGTGCCGGCGTCCCAGTTCAGCCCGTCGTCGTCGCTCCGATTGACCGAGTACTGGGGATAACGGTGCGCGCAGACGATGATCCCGGAGGTGGTGCGGATCATTGATTGGGCGTATCCGGGGAAGGTTGCCCGGGCAGCCGAGTCGAAACTGGCCCCGCCGTCGTAGGACCAGCACTGCCACATGTAGGGACTGTAAATCGGGCGGACCAACACGGTCACCTTGTCACCGACGGACACACCGGTGGGCTCGGTCAGATCCAGTGAGCCGATGATGTTGCCCCGCGGCACGCCGGACCAGCTCGGCCGGTCCAGCTCGATGGGTGCCGACCACGTCTTCCCTTCGTCCGTGCTGCGGATGGCATACGCCTTGCAGTGGATCGAGCTCCATGTGACCACATTGTCGAATTTCGACCCTTCGCCGGCTCCGCCCAGCAGGAAGCGAATCCATGCCCCGCCGGCGGTCTCAAGGATGGGACCGTAGGGCGTCAGCTTCGGCGGGATTTTCGGCCACCCGGAGGCGACTTCGCCAGGCACCGGATCGGACCAACTCCCACCGTTATCCTTCGACTCGCAGATCGCGACCTCCGGCACGTCCCCTTCCGTTTCCTCGCGGTTCCGCCAAGTCATGACCAGCAGACGGCCTTGGGACGTGGTAAACATCGTGTTGCCGTAATCGGTCACGTCGCCGAGCTGCTCCGGAAGCGATTCCGGCTCCCCCCAAGTGCGGCCTTTGTCCTTGGATCGGACGAGCCTGTTGCCGGCTGCCAAGAGCACGTCGCCGTTGGGCGCCACGCAGCCGGAAGGCATCTTGTCGCTGTTGAGCCCGACCGTGAAGTGGTGCGAGGGAATGGTCTGCCGGCGGTCCCAGTTTTCCAGCGACGTCTCCACGCCGGAGATCCTGACGTTGCGGAAGGAATACCAGCCGTAGCCGGCCAGCCCGACACCTCCCCCCTGATAGCTTTCGTCGTTGACTTCCATGGCGTTGCGGCCATCGACCCAGACGTTGAACGTCGGGCCGGCGATCTCCAGGCGCACTTTGTACCAGCGGTCGGTCTCGCTGGGCACGCCGGGCACCCATACCGATTTCAGCGACCGCAGGTAGCCGTCGCCGTCGACCTTCACTAGCTGGGCCCAGAAGTGCTTCGCCCGGAGTTGCTGGCCGCCCCAGGGAAAATAGACCATATAGAAGTGGTTGACATCCAAGGCTCCAAAGACCAGGCCGGCGCCGCCCGTGCCCGTTTCCCGATAGTCGCCGTTGAACTCGAATTCGGCATTGAAGTCGGAGAAGCGGACCGGCGTGTAGAACGCCCGACTGTGCAGATTCCGCTCATTGGGTGGGCTGATCACGCCGTCCGACTCGGTCCACGGCAGGTTGCGGCACACGGCCGTCGCCGGCTTTTGGCCTTCCTTGGGCATCTCGGAGGACGAGCCGCCCACGCTCAAGAAATGCCACTCGCTGCCGTCTCCGATCTTCAGTTCCAGGTCGCCGGCGGCGGCCGACGTGTTCTGGCTGACCAGCCGAAACGGGGAAGAGGCAGCTCGGGATCTGGCGTCCTTTGTCAAGTTGCGGCCCCCTACCGCCGATGGCACGTGCAGCTCCTGGTCGCCCACCCGCTTGATCCAGTCGGCGACCCAGCCCACCGCTTCAGCGTCGTTGGTGATGGTCAAGAAGACGATGCCTTCGATGCGCCCGGCGTGGGCCAGCTCGAGCGCCGTTTCGCATTCGAACCGGAGCAGATCCATGGGCATGCGGCGCCCGCCTCCGTAGTCGTACAGATAGAGCCCCAAGACGATGGGTTTCTCGGGGAACAGCCGCTCGCAGTGGGCGACGTTCTTCTCCAGATCGGTCACGTCCTTCGCGTGCCAAGTCCAGAGATTGATGACGTCCAGCTCCTTGATGTATTGCTCGATGCCTTCGCGGTCGAAAGTCATCGTGTACCAGACACCCCAGAGATCGACCCCCGCGTGCTCGCCCGAGAGCAGCTCGCGTATCTGGCGGATGTGCTCCGGCTTGAAACCCTTGTTGATCTTCACGGTGCTCATGTCGTCCAACAGCACGGCTTCGATCTTGGGATACTTGCGGACAAGTCGGCGGAGTTGAGCCATCCTATCCCGATAGACAAACGGCGGGCCACCCTCACCATCTGCCATGATCTCCCAGACAATCCGTGAACAACCGGAAATCTCCCGCATCCACGCCTCAGCCTTCTGGTCATCGTTGGGCAGGCCGTAGCCGGCCATGATGACGTTGGAAACGCCCAACAATTGGGCCCGCTCAGCGGGACTTGCCTGAGCAAACGTGGCCGCCGCGTGCTTGCCCGTGATCGTCATCTCCGGATTGCCCCATACCCACAAGAGGTCGCGGACCACCCTTGGCTCGATTTTCGCCATCGCCAATCGCGATTTCTGATCGCTTGGCTGGCCGAAGCTCGCTGTGCCGACGAGTGCCAGCGGCACAAGCGTCACGCTTAACAAGATGCGTGTTCGTCTCATAGGATTCCCCCCTTCTAGCGATTCCCGGATTGCT
>Ga0154737_1294_pt20 | contig 19487 bp, 31 predicted proteins | sample Rifle2008BG16ft_FD_105745 | JGI IMG/M metagenome (GOLD analysis project Ga0154737, IMG submission 105745) | Planctomycetes bacterium RBG_16_64_12 | reverse complement strand
CCCCTCAGCTTGCCGGTCGGCAGCGGCCCGCCGCATCTTGACGACGGCTTTCGCGCGATCGTCGACCTTGTGGAAATGAACCAACTCACCTTCACGCGCGAAAGCGACGGGGCCGAGATCCTCGTCGAGGCCGTCCCCGACGCGCTCGCAGAAGACGCCCAGCTCTGGCGGGGCCACTTGCTCGAGGAGCTCTCCCTCTATAGCGACGAAATGACCGAACTCCTGCTGGCCGAGAAGCCCGTGCCCAGCGACCTGATCCGTCGGGTAATCCGGGAGGCCACGCTCGAAAACATGATCGTGCCCGTGCTGTGCGGCTCGGCGCTGGACGGGATCGGGATCCAGCCGCTGTTAGACGCCGTGGCCGACTACCTGCCCAGTCCCCTCGATCTCCCGCCGGTGGAAGGGGTGGACCCTAAAAAGAAAAACGCCAAAACCACCCGGGAACCGGACCCCGCCGAGCCGTTTTGCGGCCTGCTGTTCAAGATCCAGGCCGAGAAGTACGGCGACCTGCACTACGTTCGGGTCTACTCCGGCGAGTTGAAGTCCAATAGCCGGGTGTACAACCCGGGCAAGGACAAGAAGGAGAACGTCCCCCAACTGTGGAGGGTTCAGGCCGACCGCCGCACGCAGCTCGACTCGGTCGCCGCCGGCGACATCGTCGGCATCATCGGATTGAGGCACTCCATCACCGGCGACACGCTCTGCCACCCCCAACACCCGATCCAGCTCGAATCGATTACCTTCCCCGAAACCGTCATCTCCATGGCTATCGAGCCGGAAAGCTCTGCCGAAAGAGACAAGCTGGCCTCCGCGCTGGACATGATGCGGCGCCAGGACCCCACCTTCCGTGCCCGGGAAAACGAAGAAACCGGCCAGACGCTGATCAGCGGGATGGGGGAGCTTCACCTGGAGGTGATCAAGCACCGGCTGTTGCGCGACCGGAAGCTGAACATCCGGGTGCACAAGCCCCGGGTCAGCTACCGGGAGACGATCCAGAAAGCCGTGAAGGTGACCGGCCAGTGCCACCGGACCATGGCCGGCCAGGCCCTGTTTGCGGAACTCGACGTGCGGATGGAACCGTTCGACGCGGGGGCCAAGCCGGTCGCCGTCGTCGCTTCCTGCGGCGACCATCTGCCCGGGCCGCTTCTGAACGCTGCCCTGGAGGTCCTCGCCGAGAAGGGCGAAGGGGGCGGGATGCTCGGTTTTCCATTGAGGCAAGTGAGAATCGCCGTGCTGGGCGGGAAAGTCCACGAGACCGGGTCCAACGAGCTGGCCTTCCGGATGGCCGCGTCCGACGCCTTCGAAAAGGGCCTGCGAGAGGCCGGGATCGTCCTCTTGGAGCCGATCATGCGCCTGGAGGTCACGGTCCCGGAGGAGAACCTGGGCGATTTCGTCAGCGACCTGCAACGACGCCGCGCCACGATCACCCGAACCCACAACCGCGGCCGCAACACGATCATCGAGGCCCAGGCCCCCTTGGCCAGCCTCTTCGGCTACGCCAACGCCATGCGGGGCATGAGCCAGGGCCGCGCCACCTGCACCATGGAACCCTCCACCTACGGCCCCGCCCCGCCCGAAGTGCTGGAAAGCTTTGTTTAGACCCTCGGAGCGTCATGCTGCGATCACGGTGCGTGGCCCCACGTTAGGAGGGATGCTCGCCGAACCGCGGAGCTGTGTGCAACGGCTCGGACACCGGCCCCGGGTGTGGCCAGTCGGACAGAACGATCGAGAAAACTTCCACAAACGGGGGAGATTCTCCGATAGATAACGCTTGAATCGGCTCGCCGCAGGAGAATCGTCGGCAGACGATGCTTTTCTCTGGGGCGGGGCCATTGACACGATTCGTCACTGGGGATAAGATCACTGGTTTTCCGCTATAGCGGGAACGCGGCCCTTGTTGTTTGACAAGTTGGAATTGGGCGACCTGGAGGACTACCGGTGGCTGGTCGGGCGAGCGAGGTTATTCGCATTAGGATGGAGGCGTACGATCACGCCGTTTTGGACCAAAGTGCGGGGGAGATCGTCGACACCGCCAAGCGGACCGGCTCGGTGGTCCACGGCCCAATTCCTTTGCCTACGCGCATTGAGCGATACACGGTCTTGTCGAGTCCCCACGTGGACAAGAAGGCCCGGCAGCAGTTCGAGATCAGAACGCACAAACGGCTGATCGACATCATGCCGGCGGGCGAGGAGGCCAAGATCCCGCCGAAGACGATCGAGGCGTTGAACAAGCTGAGCGTGCCGGCCGGCGTAGACATCAAGATCAAGGCCTCCGCGCGACATTCCGAGTAGGAAAAAGACAGCACGGGAATCTCACATGCGAGGGAAGCTGCGTGGGCAAAGAGCGGCGGCGAGTCGCTGGTTCCCACGGGGCGACGTGATAGAAGGTAAGTACGATGGGTATGGGACTGCTCGGCCGGAAGGTCGGGATGACGCAAGTATACGACCCGGATGGGAACGTCATCCCCGTGACCGTCATTCAAGCGGGACCGTGTCACGTCCTGCAACTGAAGTCCGTGGATCGCGACGGCTACGAAGCGGTCCAGTTGGGTTACCTCGACAGACCCCGTCGTCTTGCCGGCCGCAGCCGGCGCGGCCACGTCGCCAAGCTCGACAGCAAACGTCAAAGGGCCCGCAGCGCCGCCGGCATTCCGGCCGTCCCCAAGGCCAAGTGCGAGCCGAAGCGGCTGATCCGCGAGTTCCGCGTTTCCATTGAAGGCTACAAGGTCGGCCAGGAGATCCGCGTCGACACGCTCGGCGAAGTGGGCGCGGTCGACGTCGTCGGCACCAGCAAGGGCCGCGGCACCGCCGGGGCGATGAAACGCCACAATTTTCACGGTCAACGGGCCAGCCATGGCGTGAAGAAGTGCCACCGGCACGTCGGCGGCATCGGCAGCAGCGCTTGCCCCAGCCATGTGTTCAAGGGCAAGAAGATGGCGGGCCACTACGGCGCGGCCCGAGCCACCGTCCGCAATCTGAAGCTGGTCCAGATCGACGTGGCGAACGACCTCTTGCTGGTCCGCGGCGCGGTGCCAGGCCCCAACGGCGGATACCTGGTGATCCGTCCCACCAACAAGCTTCCGGCACGGCAAGGAAAGCCGGTCATTCGCGGAGTTGTGGAAGGAAGCAGCGACCGGAAAAGCGACGAGAAAGAAGACTAGGTCATGGTCACTTTGCCCATTCACGATCGAACCGGCGCGGAGGTCGGCACGTACGAGATCGACCCGGCCGAATTAGCGCCCCGAATCAACAAGCAACTGCTGCACGACGCGGTGGTGATGTACCAGACCAACGTGCGCCAGGGTTCGGCGAAGACGAAGAGCCGTGGGGAGGTGGTCGGGACGACCAAGAAGATGTACCGCCAGAAGGGGACCGGCCGTGCCCGGGCCGGTTCCCGCCGCAGTCCGATTCGCCGGGGAGGCGGCCACACGTTTGCCAAGCTGCCGAAGGACTGGTCGTACCGGATGCCCCGGAAGGCCGTGCGCCTGGCGACGCGCATGGCCCTGGCCTCCCGCATCGCCGACGAGGAAGTGACCCTGGTCGACGAATTGTCGTTCGAGGAGCCCCGAACCGGGGAAATGGCCGAGATCCTCCGGGCGTTGAACGTCGACGGAACCCGGCTGCTGGTCGCCGTGGCCGACTACGACGTGAACGTGTACAAGAGCATCCGGAACCTGGCCGACGTGTCGGTGCTGCCGGTGAGCGAGCTGAACGCGTTGGACGTGCTCAGCCCGCGCCGGCTACTCATGACCAAGGCCGCCTTGGACGCTTTCCGCCAAAAGGTGGCCGCCGAGAAGCAGTCTACTTGAGAGCGAGGAAACGAAGCTCATGGCCCGAGACGTCACCAGGACGAACCTCCAGCTCGAACCGCACCAGATCATCTTGCGGCCTCTGGTGACGGAGAAGAGTTTCCACCAGGCCGAAACGGAGCGTTTCAACTGCTACGCGTTCGAGGTCAGCCGGATGGCCGGCAAGGACGACATCCGCCGGGCGGTGGAGGAGTTGTTCAACGTGAGGGTGGTTCGCGTCAACACGGCGACTCGCACGGGAAAGCCCCGCCGCACCAAGTTTCGCTGGGGGCGGACCAAGGTCTGGAAGAAGGCCATCGTCAAGCTGCACCCCGAAGACAGGATCAGTTTCTACTAAGGCTGGCGGCTCTTGGCCGACAGTCAAAAGCGGTTACCTGAAAGCGAACCATCATGGGAATTCGCCGATACAACCCGACCTCCCCCGGCCGCCGCGGGGCCAGCGTGAGCGATTTCGCCGAGCTGACGCCGGGCGCCAAGGTGGTGAAAAAACTGGTCAAACCGAAGCGCCGCACGAGCGGCCGGAACAACCAGGGAAAAATCACCGCACGGCATCGCGGCGGGGGACACAAGAGAAATTACCGATTGATCGATTTCCGCCGCAACAAGGATGGCATTCCCGCGGTCGTCAATTCCGTCCAATACGACCCGAACCGCAGTGCGCGAATTGCGCTTTTGTTCTACGTGGACGGTGAGAAGCGATACATCGTGGCCCCGGAGGGCCTGAAGCCGGGCGATCGGGTGCTGAGCGGACCCGGGGCCCCGCCATCGGTGGGCAACTGCCTGCCGCTTGCCGAGATTCCGCTGGGTACGGATATCCACAACGTCGAATTGCAGCCCGGCCGAGGGGGGGCGTTCTGCCGCTCGGCGGGGACCAAGGCCACCCTGGCCGCCCGCGATGCCGACTGGGCCCAGATCAACCTGCCCAGCGGGGAGATTCGTCGTGTGCCGGGGGCCTGCCGTGCGACGATCGGCGCGATCGGCAACGCCGACCACAATGCGATCGAGCTGGGCAAGGCCGGCCGAAAGCGTTGGCTGGGGCGCCGGCCGCACGTCCGCGGCACAGCCATGAACCCCATCGACCACCCCCACGGCGGCGGGGAAGGGCGCACCAAAGGCGGTCGCCACCCGGTGAGCCCCACCGGCAAGCCGGCCAAGGGCGGCCATACACGCAAGAAACGCAAACCGTCGAACCGGGCGATCGTCCGGCGCCGTCGGTCGAGAAGATACGGAACGCTGAAAATTTAGAGGGTTCACCATGGGAAGATCCCGCAAGAAGGGCCCCTTTGTCGACCCGAAGCTCTTCGCCAAAGTGGAGAAGCAGGACCGGGAGGGCACGAAACAGCCGATCAAGACTTGGGCCCGGGCCTGCACCATTGTGCCGGAGTTCGTGGGGCACACGTTTATGGTCCATAACGGCAAGGTCCACACGAAGGTCTTGGTGACCGAGGAAATGGTCGGTCACAAGTTGGGGGAATTCGCCCCCACGCGGACCTTCCGGGGACACGGCGGCAAGGGCAAGCGCTAAGGTTGAGGAATAACAGATGGCCGACAACGCCTACGAAGCCGTTCATCGATTCGCACGCATCAGTCCGCGCAAAGTACGCCCTCTGGCAGACTTGGTCCGGGGAAAGCAGGCCGACGAGGCCCTGGACATCCTCCGCTATCACCCGAACCGTGGCGCCCGGATGTTGGAAAAAGTCATTCGTAGCGCGATGGCCAATGCGGAAGACCGCCGGGCGACGAACCTGGCCAGGCTGACCGTCGTGGAGGTTTGCGTAGACCAGGGTCCGATGTTCCGGCGGCTGCACCCCAAGGCACGCGGGATGGCCGCGATTTTGAAAAGACGGATGTCGCATATTCGCGTGGCTTTGAAATAAGTACTCCAAGCGAGACCAGGCATGGGTCAGAAAGTCAATCCGACCGGCTTTCGCATCGGGATCATGACCGGATGGAAGAGTCGGTGGTTCGCCTCCAAGCAGGAGTTCGCCGACCTGTTGGTCGAGGATCAGAAAATCCGCGATTTTGTCAAGAAGCGCAAAGATCGCGGCGGCAAGCCGATGTATCCGATGATCGCCAAGATCGAAATCGAGCGGACCCGAGACGAGGTCAAGGTGGCGCTCTTTTCGGCGCGTCCGGGCGTGCTCATCGGTCGAAAAGGGGAGCGGGTGGAGGAGTTGCAGAAAGAGTTGCAGGACCTCACCGGCCGGCGAATCAACATCAAGATCGAAGAAATCAACCGCCCGGAGCTGGTCGCCCAGCTTGTAGCCGAGGACGTGGCCGAGCAGCTTTCCAAGCGGGCGAGCTTCCGGCGGACGATAAAGCGGGCGATGGAACAAACCATGGAAGCCGGCGCCAAGGGGATCAAGATCCAGTTGGCCGGCCGGCTGGGCGGCGCGGAAATGGCCCGACGCGAAAAACAAATCACCGGCTCCATCCCCTTGAGCACGTTGCAGGCCAGAATCGACTACGGGTTCACCGAAGCCAAGATCGCTCAGGGGCACATCGGCGTCCAGGTGTGGATCAACCAAGGTACGTATAACGAGGACCAGTTCGATGGCGTTGATGCCCAAACGGGTAAAGCACCGAAAAAGCCAAAGAGGACGCATAAAAGGTAACGCCACCCGCGGCAACCGCGTTGTCTTCGGCGATTTCGGGCTGCAGGCGGTCGAGGGGGGCTGGATCAGCGCGGCGACGATCGAGGCCGGTCGTATTGCCGCGCAGCAATACCTCCGCACCGAGGGCCGTTTGTACATCCGCGTCTTCCCCCACAAGCCGATCACCTCAATCCCGCTGGAGACCCGAATGGGCAAAGGCAAGGGCGAGCCCGATTATTGGGCCGCGGTGATCAGGCCGGGGACGGTATTGTACGAGATCGGCGGCGTCTCGGAGGAAGCAGCCCGGCTCTGCTTCACCCGACTGGCCCACAAAATGCCCGTGAAGGTCCGCTTCCTCAAGAGACGACCCCTTTAGCCGCAAGGATGTCCTGCGAGTGCCTGTGGGACCCGCGAGAGGACGCTGCATGAGAGAATCGAACGATGGCCAAGGCGAGTGAACTCCGAGAGATGAGCGACGAGCAGCTTGCCGTCACGCTCAAAGAGACCACCGAGAGTCTTTTCCGTCTCAGGCTCCAGGCCCAGACCGAGCGGCTGGACGCCCCCAGCGAACTCCACAAACATCGACAACTGATCGCCCGGATCAAGACCGTCCAGCACGAGCGGGTCCGGGCGGCCGACCAGAGGGAAGAAAAGCCGGAAGGCCACGAGGAAATGTAGGGTGGGTCGAGCGCAGCGAGACCCACTTGCACCATTCGGGGAAAGAACGAAGCGATGCCGAAAGCAGTTGCCATTGGCGTAGTGACCGGCGACCAGACGGCCAAGACCCGCCGCGTGGAGATCCCGCGACTGGTCCGGCACGCGAGGTACGGAAAGTACCTTCGGCGGAGGACCGTCTGCCACGTCCACGACGAGAACAACCTGTCGCAGCGAGGCGATACGGTGGAGATCACCGAGTGCCGCCCCAGGTCGAAGACCAAGCGGTGGGAGCTGGTGCGGGTGCTGTCGAAGAGTCGTCTGGTCGACGTGGCGGCCATGCGCGCGGCCGCCGAGGCCGATGAGCAACAGGCGGACCAGACCGAGTACTAGCAGGGATTCGTCCCATCCGAGAGGGCGGGTCGACCGGCTCGTAGTGACCCGATTCATCGGGTTCAAACCGGGCGGGACCGCATGAATGCGGTCACTACGAACGTCGAGATTCAGGTAGAAGCCATGATCCAGATGCAAACGCGACTGGCCGTCGCCGACAACACCGGGGCCAAAGAATTGATGTGCATCAAGGTGTTGGGAGGAACACACCGGCGATTCGCCCACTTGGGCGACATCGTGGTCTGCAGCGTGAAAAGCGTGATTCCCGGAAGCGACTTCAAGAAGGGGACGGTGGTTCGGGCGGTGATCGTCCGGGCCAAGCAGCCCACTCGCCGCCAGGACGGAAGTTACGTCCGCTTCGACTCGAACGCCGCCGTCATCATCGACAACGAACAGAACCCCCGGGGCACGCGGATCTTCGGAGCCGTGGCTCGGGAATTGCGCGAACGGAATTTCATGAAGATTGTCAGCCTTGCCAGCGAGGTGGTCTGATGCATATCCGAGTGGACGATACCGTGGAGATCATCACCGGAGACGACCGAGGTACGGCCGGTCACGCCACGCGAGGAAAGGTGATCCGGGTGGATCGCAAGGCCGGAAAGGTGGTCGTGGAGGGGGTGAATCTGGTGTACAAGCACGTCCGCCGCAGCCAAAAGAACCCCCAAGGAGGACGCCTCCACATGGAGATGCCCATCGACGCCTCCAACGTGCGGTTGGTCTGCGAGCGGTGCGGCAAGGCGACCCGAGCCGGAGTCCGCTACCTGGACGACGGGGCCAAGGAACGGTTCTGCAAGAAGTGCCGCGCCGGCCTCGGCCAGATCGCGCCCCCCAGACGCCTCCACGCGAAGAAGAAATAGTGGGTGATGAACATGCCTCCCCGACTGATGCAGCGATACTACGAGCAGATCCTTCCCGCCCTGAGCGAGCGTTTGGGACGCACCAACCGGCTTTCGCTTCCGCGGCTGGAGAAGATCGTGATCAACATGGGCGTCGGCGCCGCGGTGGGCGAAAAGAAATACCTCGAAGAGGCGGTCGGCGCGCTGGCGTTGATTTCCGGACAGAAGCCGATCATCACCCGGGCCCGTAAGTCGGTCGCCGGCTTCCGGCTCCGCGAGGGGATGGCGATCGGCTGCAAGGTGACGCTCCGGCGAGCCCGCATGTACGAGTTCCTCGACCGGTTGATTTCACTGGCTCTGCCCCGGGTGCGCGACTTCCGCGGCCTGAACCCCGATGCGTTCGACGGCCACGGCAACTACACCCTGGGGCTCTCCGAGCAACTGGTCTTTCCCGAGTTGAACCCGGATAAGTACTCCCGTACCCAAGGGATGGATATCACCCTGGTGACCACCACGGAGAGCGACGACGAGGCGCGCGAGCTGTTGCGGGGCTTCGGCATGCCCCTGCGAAGCGAGGCGCCGGTGGCCACCTGAGCGATGAGAGGACAAGACTAGATGGCATGCAAGGCGAAGATCGTGAAGGCGTTTCGCAAGCCGAAGTTTTCCACGCGCCGAGAATCGCGGTGCCGGCTCTGCGGTCGTCCGCGCGCGGTGTATCGCAAATTCGGGATTTGCCGGATTTGTTTCCGCGAACTGGCCGACGAAGGACTGATCCCCGGTGTGAAGAAGGCGAGTTGGTAAAGGGACCCAAAACTCATGATGACCGACCCTATCGCCGACATGTTGACTCGCATCCGCAATGCGGTGCGCGTTGAACGGCCCCACGTCGATATGCCGCTTTCGAAAGTGAAGCGCGGGCTGGCGGAGGTGCTCAAGCGTGAAGGGTACATCTGGGACTGGGAGGAGGTCGAGGCCGACCCGGCCAAACAACTCCGTATCCACTTGAAATACGGCCCCAACGGGGAGCGGGTGATCCGCCACGTCCGCCGGATCAGCAAGCCGGGACGCCGGGTCTACAGCGGCGCCGCCAAGCTCAAGCCCGTGCTCAACGGACTGGGGATCTTCGTGATCAGCACCAGCCGCGGCGTGATCAGCGATCGGGAAGCCCGCAGGCGGAAACTCGGCGGAGAAGTGCTCTGCGAAATCTGGTAGAAGACACGAATGGTCATTGGTCATTGGGATTTGGTCATTAGTCATTAGTCATTCGGCTTTCGTCATTCCCCAAGGGGAACCCCCATGTCGCGAATCGGAAAAAAACCGGTGCCCGTGCCCCACGGCGTGAAGGTCCACGTCGCCGACCGCACGATCACCGTGGAAGGCCCGCTGGGCAAGCTCGACTGGCAGTTCCGGCCCGAGGTCGCGGTGACCCACGACCACGAGCGAGGTGAGGTCCGGGTCGCTTGCCAAGGGGAGCAACGGCAGTCGCGGGCCCTGCACGGGCTGACCCGGGCACTGATCCAGAACATGATCGTCGGCGTGACCGAGGGATACGAAAAACGGCTGGAGATCCACGGCGTGGGGTACCTCGCCGCCGTCGCCGGCGATACCCTGCAACTCCGCGTGGGATTCGCCAACGAGGTCCACAAGCAAATACCCGCCGACCTGACGGTCACCTGCCCCGACCAGCAGCACGTCCGCATCCGGGGAATCGACAAGCAGAAGGTCGGCGAGTTCGCCGCCGAGGTGCGAGCGATCCGCCAGCCCGAACCGTACAAGGGAAAAGGGGTCCGCTACGAAGGGGAAGCCGTCCGCCGCAAGCAGGGTAAGGTCATGGCCAAGTAATCGGTGCCGGCCAAGGAGGCAACTTAGGTGAAACGCCAAAAGAGAATCAACAGTCAACGCCGTCGACGCCGCTTGCGGGTCCGTGACTCCGTGAAACGGAACGCCACGCGCCTGCGCCTGACTGTGTTCCGCAGCTCGAAGCACATCTATGCCCAGATTGTCGACGACGAAGAGGGAAAAACACTCGTCGCCGCCGGCACCCTCGACGAGGGTCTTCGCGCTCAGGTCTCCTACGGCGGGAACTGCGAGGCCGCCCGGCTCGTTGGCAAAACGGTCGCCGAGCGGGCGATCCAAGCGGAGATCCGAAAGGTGGCCTTCGACCGCCGGGAATACAAGTATCACGGACGGGTTGCGGCCCTGGCCGACGCTGCACGCGATGCCGGCCTGGACCTGGGGCCCAAGAAACCCGTACCCGAACCGGAAGAGCCGAAGCCTTCAAAAAAGAAATCGAAATCGAAGTAGAGTGAGCCATGGCTGACGAATCAACGCGGTCAGAACTGATCGACAAGGTGGTCAAGATCCGGCGGTGCGCCGCCGTGGTCAAGGGAGGACGGCGGTTTAGCTTTGCGGCGCTGGTGGTCGTAGGCGACGGCCGGGGGAAGGTCGGTTGGGGGTACGGGAAGGCCAACGAAGTGCCGCCGGCCGTGGAAAAGGCCGTCAAGGACGGCACGGGGAGGATGGTCGGAGTCCATCTCCACGGAACCACCATCCCCCACGCGATCAAGGGTCGCTACGGCTCCGCCCACGTCACCCTCGTGCCGGCTGCCCCGGGGACCGGCGTGATCGCCGGAGCCGCCGTGCGGGCGGTCTGCGAAGCGTGCGGCATTCACGACATCCTCACCAAGAGTTTCGGTGCCCACAACCCGATCAACCTCGTTAAGGCGACCATCAAGGCACTGACAGAACTCCGCTCCCAAGGCGATGTGGAGCGGCTCCGTGGAGTCTCCCTCTCATGAACCTCAACGACGTCCATCGCAAGATCCACAAACACAAACGGCGGAAGCGGGTGGGTCGTGGACCGGGCTCCGGCCACGGGAAAACCAGCGGACGTGGACATAAAGGGCAACGTGCCCGGGCCGGCTGGTCGTGCCACCCCACGTTCGAAGGCGGCCAGATGCCCCTGGTCAGGAGGGTCCCCAAACGGGGCTTCAACAACCGTTGGGCGCTCTCGGTAGCCGTGGTCAACGTGGGGGACCTGGAAGAGCGCTTCCAGTCCGGTGACGACGTCAACCCCGAGACACTCAAAGCCAAGAACCTCGCCAAGGGCCGCTTTGACGTGCTGAAAATCCTGGGCAACGGCCCCTTGACCAAGAATCTGAAAGTCTCCGCGCACCGCTTCAGCGAGTCGGCCCGAGAGAAAATCCAACAAGCCGGCGGCGAAGTGCTCGTGCTGCCGGGCAAAGCCGCCGTGGTCAAGAACCAAAAGAAGCGCAGCCAGTAGGACGAACCGTGCGATGTGGGAAAAGATTCGAGTCGTTTTCACGATTCCCGAGCTGCGCCAGAAGATCCTGCTGACGCTGGGGCTTTTGGCCATCTATCGCATCGGTTGGTGGATCCCGTTGCCGGTCGTCGACCCGGACAAGATGAGGCGCGCCTTCGAGGGCCAGCAAGGCGGTTTCGGCGCCCTGATGGACCAGGTGGCCATGTTCAGCGCCAGCAATCTTACCCAGGCCACCATCTTCGGGCTGGGGATTATGCCCTACATTTCGGCCTCGATCATTTTCCAGTTGCTGGCCACCGTTTGGGGGCCCCTGGAGAAGCTTCAAAAGGAGGGCGAGAGCGGCCGCAAGAAAATCAACGAATATACCCGCTACGCCACCGTGGGCCTCTGCATCTTCCAAAGCTGGGCCTACATGCGGATCCTGGTCGCCAGCGACCTGATCCGCGATTCGTTCCTCGCCGGCGAGCCGGGCGCACAATATCTCCCCTGGTCCTGGCAGTTGACCGCCGTGGTGACGATGACCGCGGGCACCACCTTCCTGATGTGGCTGGGCGAACAGATCGACGCGTACGGCATCGGCAACGGCATCAGCCTCTTGATCATGGCCGGCATCCTCGCCGAACTTCCCGGCGCCGCCTGGCAGCTCCTGCAACCGATGGTGGAAAGCGGCTTCGAGCTCGGCTCCGGCGGCGGAAGCGTCGGGGTGGATAAGCTCCTGGTCCTGGCGGCGATGTTCGTGGGCGTGGTGGCCGGCGTGGTGTACATCACCCAAGGCCAGCGCCGCATCCCCACCCAAAGCGCGAAACACGTCCGCGGACGACGCGTCTACGGCGGCACCCGGCAGTACCTGCCCTTGCGAGTGAACCAGGCCGGCGTGATGCCCATCATCTTCGCCAGCAGCCTCCTGTTGTTCCCCGCGGTGCTCTTCCAATGGCTGGCCTCGGCCGGCTGGCTCTGGCCCAACCTGTGGCACACGCTCAACTTGTCCTTCCAACGCGGCGAGTCGTACGTGTACAACCTGATGTACATCGGACTGATCTACTTCTTCTGCTACTTCTGGACGGCCATCACCTTCAACCCCAAGGACATGGCCGATAACCTGAAAAACTACGGCACCTTTATCCCCGGTCACCGCCCCGGCCGTCGCACTGCCGACTACCTGGAAAAAGTGATGGTCCGGATCACCTACGTCGGGGCCGGCTTCCTGGCCGTGGTGGCCATCATTCCCACCTTGGTCGCCACCTGGATGGGGGTCCCTTGGGGCATCGCCAGTTTTTTCGGAGGAACCGGGCTCTTGATTGCCGTCAGCGTGGCCTTCGACCTGGTGCAAAAGATCGACAGCCACCTCGTGATGCGCAACTACCGGGGCCTGCTGGAAAAACCTTGACCTGTAACTGACCGACGAGCCCCGGGGCTCGCCCTTGGATTCGATACGCGCACCAAAGGACAAGCACCATGAGGATCGTCTTTATCGGTCCCCCGGGGGCGGGCAAAGGCACCCAGGCCGAACGTGTCGTCCGCACGTACGAGCTTGCGCATCTCTCCACCGGCGACATGCTCCGCGCGGCGCGCGATCGACGGACGGAAGTCGGGCGAGAGGCCGACCGGTACATGTCTACCGGCCAGTTGGTCCCCGATTCGATCATCCTCCGGATCATCGCTGAGCGACTCGGACAGCCCGACTGCCGCTCGGGGTACCTGCTGGACGGCTTCCCCCGGACCATCGCCCAGGCCGAAGCGCTGGATCAAACGCTGGCCGAAAAAAATACGCCCCTGGACGTGGTCCTCCAGATCGAGGTCCCGGAAGAGGCACTGTTCCAGCGGCTTGCCGGGCGCGGCCGGGCCGACGACAAACCCGAGGTCATCCGCGAGCGACTGGTCGCCTATCGCCGTCAGACCGAGCCTCTCGTGGAGTACTATGGCAAGGCCGGCCTCGTCCGAAGCGTCGATGGGCTCGGCTCCGTCGACGAGATCTTCCAGCGGATCAGAGCGGTGTTGGACCCGATATCGCAAAGATGCCCCTCCGATGGGCCGTAAGTTTGAAGGGGTGATCCTCAGGTCGTCCCGAGAAATCGCCATGATGCGCCAGGCCGGACTGCTGGTCTGGCAGGCACACCGGCTGGTTGAGTCGCTGCTTAAACCCGGCGCGACCACCGCCGAGATCGATGCAGCCGTAGAGCAGTTTTTCGCCGAGCACCACGCGGTGCCACTATTCAAGGGGGTCTCCGGAAAAGTTCCGTTCCCCGCCGTCACCTGCGTCTCGATCAACGAGGAGGTGGTCCACGGGATCCCGGGTCCCCGCAAGTTGATCGAGGGCGACATCGTCAGCATCGACACCGGCTGCAAGTTGAACGGATGGTGCGGCGACGCGGCCTACACGCACCCCGTAGGCCGGGTCGACCCCGAGGTCGCACGGCTGCTCGACGTCACCCGGGGATCGCTCTGCCTGGCCATCGAGTTGATGGGCCGCCGGACCTTTTGGAGCGAAGTGGCGGCCGAGATGGAGACGTACGTCAAGGACCACGGGTTTACCGTGGTGGAGTCGTTCGTGGGGCACGGGATCGGCCGCCAGATGCACGAAGACCCCCAGGTGCCGAACTTTGTCAGCGACCAGCTTCGTCGCGGGGGCGATTTCCGCCTTCAGCCGGGGCTGGTGATCGCGGTGGAGCCGATGGTCAACATGGGCACCAAGAAGGTCCGCGTCCGGAAGGACCATTGGACGCAGGTCACCGCCGATGGTCGGCCCAGCGCCCATTTCGAGCACACCGTGGCGATGACCGAGTCGGGGCCGTACGTCCTAACCGCGGGCCCGGACGAAGAAAACAATAGGCCCGCTTAGTGCACGCCATGGAGCAATAGAAAAAATGGGAAAGTTGCGTTAAATTGAATGTCCAATTGGCTCCGGGGGGCCCCACATCAGAGGCGGGGTAATGGCCCCTGGGTAGAGTGGCTGAAAAATCTTTTTCGGTGCCTATTGGCGATCTCGTGGGGCTGACTTATACTGAGGTGCTTGGCCTAATTTGCGAAGTATTCGAGTGTAGGTGGTGATGAAAGTCCGTGCCAGCGTGAAGCGCATCTGCGAGAACTGCAAAGTCGTTCGCCGTCGGGGCGTCGTCTACATCGTCTGCACCAACCCCCGCCACAAGCAGCGTCAGGGTTGAGGGGCAGGTCGTCTCGATCGCGCAAGCACTTCGCGCTTGGGAGTGGCAGGTTGGCCCGCTGTCTGGGATGAGGTGGTTTGGGCTGACCGTCTCAAGCCGTCGGTCATTCGAGGAGCCCCACATGCCGCGTTTGTTAGGTGTCGACATCCCCAACGATCGTCCTACGGTCATCGCGCTGACGTATCTGTACGGCGTGGGACCCAAGATTTCGCGAGATCTGTGTCACAAGGCGGGGGTCGACCCGCAGAGGCGGGCCCGCGACCTCCGCGAGGACGAACTGGGCCGTTTGGCGGCCCTTCTGGACAAAGACTACGTGGTCGAGGGTCAGTTGCGACGGCAGACCAGCCAGAACATCTCCCGGCTTCGCGACATAGGATGTTACCGGGGGTTGCGGCATCGGCGCGGTTTACCCGTGCGGGGCCAGCGTACTCGCACCAATGCCCGCACCCGCAAAGGCCCCAAGAAAACCGTGGCCGGCAAGAAGGGCGTCAAAGACCTGCGGTAGCCCTGTTCTGCCCGCGTTTTTTCGTAGGCGAATCGGAGAGAACGAACTGTTGAAGGAGTAGACCGAACGGTGGCCAAGTCGAAACGACGTCGGACGCGTCGCAACGTGACCGTGGGTGTGGCTCACATCAAAGCGACGTTCAACAACACAACCGTCACCATCACCGACACCAAGGGCGATACGCTCTGCTGGTCCAGCGCCGGCACGACCGGCTTTAAGGGGAGTCGCAAGAGCACGCCGTTTGCCGGCCAGTTGGCCGCCCAGCAGGCTGCCGACAAGGCGATCAAGTTCGGCATGAAGGAAGTCGACGTGAAAGTCAAGGGGCCGGGCAGCGGTCGGGAAAGCGCGATCACGGCGCTTCAGGCCGCAGGGCTGGTGATCAAATCGATCGAAGACGTGACCCCCTTGCCTCACAACGGCTGCCGACCCAAGAAGCGCCGACGCGTTTGAATGGCTGCGGCCGAAAGCCCGCTCATGCGGCCAGCCGCCGCGCGTCCGATCCAACATCCCGTACCATCATCACCAGCGGCTTGGAGTTGAACCACCTATGGCCCGTTACACTGGACCGGTTTGTCGCATGTGCCGCCGCGAGGGGACCAAGCTGTTCCTCAAGGGCACCCGTTGCGACACCGACAAGTGCGCGTTCGAACGCCGGCAGAATCCGCCGGGGATGCACACTTACCGGCGGGGAAAGCTGACCGACTACGGAGTCCACCTCCGCGAGAAACAGAAGGTCAAGCATTACTACGGTGTGCTGGAGGGCCAGTTCCGCCAGTATTTTCACCGGGCCGAACGCACCAAGGGTAACACCGGCAAAACGCTGTTGAGCCTGCTGGAGCGACGGCTGGACAACATCGTTCACCGGCTGGGTTTCGGGCTGTCGCGTTCTCAGGCCCGACAAATCATCCGTCACGGGCACATTCTGGTGAACGGGCGTCGCGTGGACGTTCCCAGCCACCTGGTGCGGGTCGGCGACGTGATCAGCGTGAAAAGCCGGCCCAAGAGCACCCGGGCCGTCGAGGCCAGCCTGGCCGAATACGGCCGCGAAGTGCCCGACTTCTTGAGCCGTGTGGCCGGGCCGCAGCCCGAAGGCCACGTTCTCAGATTGCCGGAGGCTGAAGACGTCTCGATTCCCGTCCAGGTCCAATTGATCGTGGAGCTTTGCTCCAAGTAGTCGGGTGAATTCCCGAGAGCCGCTAGTTATCATCGGAGGCTTCTCATGCGTATTCGATGGCGCGGACTTGAGCTTCCCAGTCAAGTGACGTGCGACAAGGGGTCTCTGACCGGAACGTACGGCAAGTTCGTGGCCGAGCCCTTCGAACGCGGCTTCGGCACGACCATCGGCAACAGCCTGCGCCGCATCCTCCTTTCCAGTCTGGAAGGCAGCGCGGTGACCCAAGTCAAGCTCCGCGGTGTCCAGCACGAATTCAGCACGTTGGCGGGCGTGGTGGAGGACGTCACCGATATCGTGTTGAACGTGAAATCGCTGGTGGTCAAGAACTCCAGCACCCAAACCCGCGTGCTCAGAATCGAGAAGGACACCCGCGGCGTGGTTGCCGGCGCCGACGTCCAGACCGACGACGCGGTGGAGGTGATCAACAAGGACCACGTCCTGGCCACCCTGACTGACGACGTGCCCTTCTCCATGGAGATGGTCGTCGAGAACGGACGGGGATACGTCCCCGCCAGCGAGCACGGTGCTCAAATCCAGGAAATCGGCGTCATCCCCGTCGACGCGGCGTACAGCCCCGTGCTGCGGGTCCGCTACGAGGTGGAGGAGACCCGGGTAGGCCAGAAAACCAACTACGACAAGCTGACCATGGAGATTTGGACGAACGGCTCTGTGAGCCCCGAAATGGCCCTGGTCGAAGCCGCCAAGATCCTCCGGAAACATCTCAACCCCTTCGTCCAGTACAGCGAGCTGGGAGTGAAGGTACATGCCGAGGCCCGGGCAGCCCGCAGCGGCAGCCTCGATCCGGCCACCGAAGCCAAGCTCGCCATGAGTCTGGCCGAGTTGAGCCTCTCGGTCAGGGCGAGCAACTGCCTGGAATCCGAAAACATCAACACCGTCCGCGACCTGGTCACCCGCACGGAAGATCAATTGCTGGACGTGCGCAACTTCGGAGAAACCACGCTCAACGAGGTTCGCGAGAAGCTCAGCGTCATTGGGTTACGGCTGGGAATGCGGCTGCCGCCGGCTCCTGCCAGTCCGGTGTAGTCGGAAAGTGGCCGAGCACGACGGCGCCCGTTTGGAGTCGATCGCGACAAGACAATCTCTCTTACCCCAAATACTACGACCATGCGACACAGACGACGAGGCCGCACGCTCGGGCGCAACCCGAAACATCAGCGGGCCCTCTTGAGGAACCTGGCCAGCGCCTTGATCCTCACCCAGCGCGATCCGGCCCTTTACGACACGACCGACCCCACGGCACCGAAGCCTCCGAAGGTCCCCGGCCGGATTGTGACCACGCTCCAGAAGGCTAAAGAGGTCCGGCCGCTGGTGGAGCGGTGCATTACGATTGCCCGCCGGGCCCTGCCCCACCAGGAAGCCGCCGACGAGCTGGAATCGGGCTCCGAACGCCACACCGAGAAGTGGCATGCCTGGCGCCACAGCCCGCAGTGGCACGAGTGGAACCTCGCCATCGCCCCGGTGGTGGCCGCCCGGCGCCGGGCACTGAGGCTTCTGGGCAGCAAGGAAGCCGTGGGCATCCTTTTCGACCCGGAGTTCCTGGGCCGCTTCGCCGACCGGCCCGGCGGCTACACCCGAATCTTGCAGCTCGCCACTCCGCGCTTGGGCGATGCAGGGACCCGGGCGATCCTCGAGTTCGTCGGCGAGCACGACCGCGTGCGCAAGAAGGCCCAGAAGCCGGCCTTTGAGCCCGACGCGGAAGAAGCGGAAGATGAAGATGCCGAGGTCGACGAAGCCGCCGCGGAAGGTGACGCCGCCAGCGACGACTCCGCGCAAGAAGCATCCGACGAAGTTGGGTGATTTAGGCTGTTCGACTGTTAGGCTGTTAGGCTATTAGACTGTCAGCCTGTTGGCTACGCCGTTAGGCCGTTGGCGGTCGTGCTTTCCGCCAAGTCGATTCATCCTTTGACTTCCATGCCAAAACGGATGTGGGGAATCCCCCAAACCCTCGACAGTCTGAGAGGCTGTCCGGAAAGCTGCCCTCGCCCTTTGGGAGAGGGGCAGGGGTGAGGGCATGGCGAGGTTGGGCAAGTGAGGAAGTCATCTTCCCAGCGAATCACCCTCACCCTGACCCTCTCCCAGAGGGAGAGGGGACCGATGGAACGGACTTTCCGGACAGCCTCTGACACCTTAACAGCCTAACAGTCTAAGCGATGCAATCGCCGCGGCACGACCAGTTCCGACGCGGCCCGTCCCGGCCGGGCGGCTTCGATTTCACCCTCCACGTGCGGCGGCTTGCCGACGACATGGTCCACCGTCTGCCCCGGCTCGAACACATCGACCTGAGCCGCGTGGCCTTCAGCTTCTCGCAGACCCGCAAGGCGGTCGACCACGGCCTGTACGCGTCGTTGACGCCCTTGCGATTTGCCGGCGGTCGCCGGCACACGGTCCGCCACGGACGGAAGTGGACCGTCCAGCGGCTGGTGGGCGAGTCGGGTGAAGAGATGCTTTATCTGCTCACCTTCTATCTGCCCCGCTTCCTCAATCAGGGCTTTCGCCACAAGCTCACCACGGTGATGCACGAGCTCTGGCACGTCAGCCCCCGCTTCGACGGCGATCTGCGCCGCTTCGGCGGCCGCTTTTACGCCCACGGCACGTCGCAGCAGCGATACGACGCCCAGGTCGAGCAGTTGGTCGACCGGTGGCTCTCGCTGGAGCCGCCGGCGTCGGTCTACGAATTCTTGCGCTACGACTTCCGCCAGCTCGTCCGCCGGTACGGCAAGGTTTCGGGCGTCAAGATCCCCGTCCCCAAGCTGATCCCGGTCCAGTGACGGCTTGCTCTATGGGATGAGAGCGAAATCCGCTTCTCTGTTCCAAGATTGAGCTCCCTCCGTATGCCGCCGAGCCAAGGTAGTATCCCTGGCGGCGGCACAGCCGGTGGACTATGCTGAACGGGCCCTCGGCTTCACGGAACCTGCCATTCGGGAGACGGCACCATGTGGTTCGATCGGAAAAGCCTTCCGGCAGCGGCGTGGATTCTGACGACGGCGTCGCGTCTGGTAATTGCGTCCGCCTTAGCGCTCTGCTTCTTGAGCCATGGTCGGACTGCCGAGCCCACCC